>Ga0302299_10001849_pt1 | contig 12807 bp, 11 predicted proteins | sample III_Fen_N3_4_FD_198795 | JGI IMG/M metagenome (GOLD analysis project Ga0302299, IMG submission 198795) | Peat permafrost microbial communities from Stordalen Mire near Abisko, Sweden - III_Fen_N3_4 | ecosystem: Environmental > Terrestrial > Soil > Wetlands > Permafrost | place: Sweden: Abisko... | reverse complement strand
AACGATCCGTTTCGGCGCTCTTGGTCAGCTTGGCCAGGAACTCGGCGTTGCTCTCGGTCTTGGCGATCCGGTTGAGCAGCAGCTCGATCCCCTCGTTGGTCCCGACCGCGGACAGCATCCGCCGCATGGTCCAGACCATCTTGAGCGTGCCCTCCTCGAGCAGCAGCTCCTCGCGGCGGGTGCCCGAACGCTGGACGTCGATCGACGGGAAGATCCGCTTCTCCGCCAGCTTCCGGTCCAGGATGAGCTCCGAGTTGCCCGTGCCCTTAAACTCCTCGTAGATGACGTCGTCCATGCGGGACCCGGTGTCCACCAGGCAGGTGGCGATGATCGTGAGGGAGCCGCCCTCCTCGATCTTGCGGGCGGCGCCAAAGAACCGCTTGGGCGGATAGAGGGCGATCGGGTCGATACCGCCCGACAGCGTCCGTCCGCTGGGCGGCAGCGCGAGGTTGTACGCGCGCGCGAGGCGGGTGATCGAGTCCAGCAGGATCACGACGTCGCGGCCGGTCTCGACCTGGCGCTTGGCGATCTCGAGGGCCATCTCCGCGACGTGCGTGTGGTTCTCGGTCGGCTCGTCGAAGGTGGAGCTGATGACCTCGCCGTGGACGCTCCGGCGCATGTCCGTGACTTCCTCGGGCCGCTCGCCGATGAGGGCGACCATCAACAGGATGTCCGGGTAGTTGGCGCTGATGCCGTTGGCGATGGCCTTGAGCAGCATCGTCTTGCCGGCCTTCGGCGGGCTCACGATCAGCGCGCGCTGGCCCTTTCCGATGGGGTTGACCAGGTTCACGAGGCGCTGGCTCAGGTTCTTCGGGTCCGACTCGAGGTTGATCAGCTCGATCGGGTGGATCGGCGTCAGGTCCCCGAAATGCGGGCGACGGCGGGCGGTGTCGGTGTCGACGCCGTTGACGCTGTCGACGCGGATCAGGCCCCAGAACTTCTCGCCCTCGTGCGGGGCGCGGACGGCGCCCGTGACGCGGTCGCCGATGCGGAGCCCGAAGCGGCGCACCTGACTCGACGACACGTAGACGTCGTCGCTGCCGGGGAGCAGGCCGTGCCGGCGCATGAAGCCGTAGCCGTCATCGACGATGTCGAGGATGCCGAACGCATAGTCCAGCCCGGCGCGCTCCGTCTGGGCCTGGAGGATCTGGTCGACGAGCTCGTCACGGCGATCGGCCGCGGCGACGTCCATCTCGAGGCCCTTGACGACCTCGCGGAGCTCCTTGACCGACATCTCGCGCAGGTCGCGGATGTCCAGGTCGTTGCGCTCGCGGGCGGCCTCGAGCTCGGCTACTTCATCCTGCTCGGTGACCGGCAGGCGGTTGGTTGACTGGGGACGACGGCGCGGCCGGCGGTTGCGGCCGGGGCGCTGGTCGGGGCCATTCGGCATGGGGTTGCGCGCACCTCGAAGGGTGGGTCCCGTCGCCGGCGATGTCCGGCGGGGAGGGGATGGGTCACGCCACGGGCCGCACTCGCGCGGAATCGGGGGGCTGTCGCGCGCGGCCGGTTGGGGATGGCGGGAGCATATCGGACAGCGCGCCGCGGCGTCAATGTCTTCCCGCGATCATGGCAGCTCGGCGCCGGCTCGCGATCCGGGCGACAGGCCCGGGCGCTCGAGGCCGTGCGACGGCGAAGTGTGAACAAGTACCACTCCCGGCGTGACCTGGTTCCTCGCACCGGGAACCCTGCGATCGCACAGTGCTCCCATCAGGACCGCGCAGGCGGAAGCGAGGAAGGAGTCCCAGGATGCAGCCGACGCTCAACCAGCAGCTCGCCCAGGTCCACCAGGCCGAACTGCTCGCCGAGGCCGCCTCGAACCGGCTCGCCGCCGAGGCCGGGCGCAAGGCCGCGCGGTCGGGCCGGACCGCAGGGACCTTGCGGTTCGTCGCCGCGTTCGCCGGGCTTCTGGGCGACAAGGTCCGCTGGCCGCTGGCCGGCCGGGCCGACGGGGCGGTGAAGGCCACCGGTGCGGGCGCTCCAGCGCCGGGCACCGTGCCCTCCGCGTCCGTCACCCGCATGTAGCTCTGCCCGCGATCCTTCCTCTCGCACGCTGATCGCACCCGTGACGCCCCGGGATGCCCGAGGAGGGTCCCGGGGCGTCTCCGTGTCCGCCTGACCCTGCGTCCGGAAGGATCGCGGGCCCGGGCTCAGCTGGCCCGCCGCCGCAGACCTTCGACATCGAGCACGACCAAGTGGCGGCGCTCCGAGGCGATCAGCCCTCGCTCCTGCAACTGTGCCAGCGCCTTGTTCACCGCCTCGCGCGATGAGCCCACCCAGCCGGCGAGCTCCCGCTGCGACAGCACGAGGCCGATCCGGATGCCGCCCCCCTCGGCCGGCTCACCGGCCTCGACGGCCAGCTCCAGGATCCGGTGCGCCACCCGGCCGACGACGTCGAGCGCGACGAACTCGGCCCACTTGCGGTCGGCGTCGCGCAGCCGGCCGATGATCGAGCGGAGAAGCGTCAGGGCGAGCCCGGGTTCCTCCTCAAGCACCTCGATGAACCGCGCCGCGGACACGATCAGCGCCTCACCCTCCTCGACGACCGTGACCGTTGCGGAATGGTCCTCGCCGTCGATCGCCGACAGCTCGCCCAGCACGGTGCCGGCGCCACGGAACCCGAGCACGGTCTCCTGGCCCTCGCCCGAGAAGGTCGAGGCCTTCACCCGCCCCGAGAGCAGGAGCACGACGCGGCCAGATGCGTCGCCCTCGTGGAACAGGATCGCGCCCGGCTTCAGGCTCTGGCGCCGGCCCTCGTGGAAGGCGCCGGCGAGTGGTCCACCGGGGAGACCCGGCTCGTCGGGACGCGTCTCGGGGGGATCGACGGCCATGTCGGCAGCATAACGGCCGACCGCCCGGCCGACCGGCCGAGCCTTCGTCTGCAGGTGGACGTCGTCAGGATGCGGACAGGGTCTCCGCGGTCAGGTCGCCTCCGGTGTGCTGCCCGCTCGCGGCGTGCTGCCCGTCCGCAGCCGGGCCCGGCCCGACGGCGGTCAGCCGCGGCTCGGTGCCGTTGCGGAGCGCGAGCGCGGTGGCAACGAACCCATGGAACAGCGGGTGGGGGCGTTCCGGGCGTGACTTGAACTCCGGGTGGAACTGGCTGGCAACGAACCACGGGTGGTCGCGCAGCTCGACGATCTCCACGAGGCGGCCGTCCGGCGAGACGCCCGACAGCAGCATCCCGGCGCCCTCGAGGGTCTGCCGGTACCGGTTGTTGACCTCGAAGCGGTGGCGGTGGCGCTCGTAGATGACCTCGGTGCCATACACGGCGCGCGCCTTCGAGCCCGCGAGCAGCCGCGCCGGGTAGAGGCCCAGCCGCATGGTGCCGCCCTTGTCCTCCAGGTCCCGCTGGTCGGGCATGAAGTCGATGACGGGGTTCGCGGTGAACACGTCGAACTCGGTGGAGTTGGCGTCCTTCGTCCCCAGGACCTCGCGCGCGAACTCGATCACCGCGCACTGGAGGCCCAGGCACAGGCCGAGGTAGGGCAGGCCGCGCTCGCGGGCCCAGCGGGCGGCGAGCACCTTGCCCTCGATCCCGCGGTGGCCGAACCCGCCGGGGACCAGCACGCCTGCCGCCCCGCCGAGCTCCGTCTCCAGGTTCTCGGGCGTCAGCGTCTCCGAGTTGACCCAGCGGACCTTCGCGTCCACGCCGTTCGCCCACGCCGCGTGGCGGAGCGCCTCGGTGACCGAGAGGTAGGCGTCAGGCAGCTCGATGTACTTGCCGACCAGTGCGATCTCCAGCGCCGGCTTCGGGGCCTTGATCCGCTGGACCAGCGCCCGCCAGCCGTCCAGGTCCGGCACGCCGTCCGGATCGCCGAGGCCCAGCTCCCGCACCACGCGGCGACCGAACCCGAAGGCCTCGAACTGCAGCGGGACCTCGTAGATCGTGGAGGCGGTGGGCGCCGGGATCACCGCCTCGACGTCCACGTCCGTGAACAGGGCGATCTTCTCGCGGATCTCGTCCGGCACGTCGCTGTCCGAGCGCAGGACGATCACGTCCGGCTGGATGCCGATGCCGCGCAGCTCCTTGACGGAGTGCTGGGTCGGCTTCGTCTTGAGCTCGCCGGTGGCGGCCAGGGCGGGCAGCAGGGTCACGTGGACATACAGGACGTTGTGGCGCCCCACGTCCTTGCGCATCTGGCGGATGGCCTCGAGGAACGGGAGGCTCTCGATGTCGCCCACCGTGCCGCCGACCTCGACGATGACGACGTCCGGATCCCCGTCGCGCGAGACGCGGGTGATCCGCTCCTTGATCTCGTTGGTGATGTGCGGGATGACCTGGACGGTGCCGCCGAGGTAGTCCCCGCGCCGCTCCTTGGCGATGACCGCGGAGTAGATGCGGCCCGTCGTGACGTTGGAGCCCTGGGTCAGGTTCTCGTCGATGAACCGCTCGTAGTGGCCGAGGTCCAGGTCCGTCTCGGCGCCGTCGTCGGTGACGAAGACCTCGCCGTGCTGGTAGGGGGACATCGTCCCCGGATCCACGTTGATGTACGGGTCCAGCTTGAGGATGGAGACCTTGAGGCCTCGCGCCTTGAGCAGGCGGCCCACGCTGGCGGCGGTGATGCCTTTGCCGAGCGAGGAGGTGACTCCTCCGGTCACAAAGACATACTTCGCCATGAGTGCTCGTCCTCCGGGGGTTTTTCCAATGCTACCGAATCGGGGCTCCTCGGACAAGGCGTCTCGGGGTTGCGATGCGGTAGCGGAGACCGGCGCCTACCGTCCGTGGAAGAACATGGCGAGGTACGGCAGTCCCGCGACGAGCCCGCCGATCACGACCGAGATGGCCACCGAGGCCACCCGGGTGAGGTCGGGCGCCGCCCCGGCGCGAGCGCGGCGGGCAATCGCGTCCGCGTCGACCGGGCGGACGGGAATGGTGGCGTACGCGAGCAGGCGTTCCCCGACCCATCGTTCGGAGGCGGCCGCTTCGGAGGCGGCCGCCTGCGGACCGCCGACTTCTGTCATCGCCCGTTCGAGCCGCACCGCGATTGGGGGCCTGGATCGCCGGTTCAGGCGGGCCAGGTCGGCCATCGACAGCCCGGCGACGTGGCGCAGCGCCAGGAGGGCGCGGTCTGCGGGGTCCAGCCGGGCGAGAGCCTGCTCGAGGCCGGCATCGGAGGAACCGGCGGCGAGCGCCGGAACGGGGTCCCACGCCGGGCCGACCAGCGTCGCAGCGAAGCACGCCTCGGTGGCTGCGAGGGAGCACAGCCACGAGCCCAGGTCCTCCGGCACCCGGTTCCGGTGCAATTCGTCCCACGCGACCGGCCACGCGGCGTTCGCAGCCTCAGCCGCGGCGTCGATGGCGCCCGTGATGACGAAGGCAACCCGGGTCATGGTCTCGTGGTGCAGCCGGACGATGCGGGCGAAGGCCGCCAGATCGCCCTGCGCGGCGCGCCGGACGAGCTCGTCGGGGGCGGCGTCGGCGGCCTCGGGACGCGAGCCTGTCATGAGTGGTGTTCGTACGGGGCGAGATACCGGATTGGGGTGGTCTGCGCCCGGTCCCCAGGGGGGGCGACGCTCCCGCGGGGCGGGCGACGCTCCCGGGGGCGGTTGAGCTCGCGCGCGAGTGTCACGATGCACGCATCGAGCACATGGGAGGCACCGATGGAGTGGAGGCACCGATGGAGTTCGCCGACGTCGTCATGAAGCGCCGGGCCGTCCGCCGGTTCGAGGAGGGCGGGGTTGACCGGGAGGTCATCGAGCGCATCGCGCGGCTGGCACAGCGCACGCCCTCGGCGGGGTTCAGCCAGGGGCAGCGGCTGGTCGTCGTGACGGATCAGGGCCGTCGGCGCGAGGTCGCCAGGATCTGCGGCGAGAAGACGTATGAGCGCGATTTCGGGCCCTGGATCAGCGAGTGCGCCGCCCAGTTCATCCCCTGCGTCAGCGAGGCGATCTACCACCGCCGCTACCAGGAGCCCGACAAGATCCAGGAGGACGGCTCCGAGATCGAGTGGCCCGTGCCGTTCTGGTGGGTGGATGTCGGCGCGACGATGCAGAACATCATGCTGGCGGCCGTGAACGAGGGCCTCGGCTGCGGCTTCGTGGGCCCGGACATCGAGGCCCTGCAGGCGTGCCTCGGGATCCCGGACGAGTTCACGCCCATCGGGGTGATGCCGGTGGGGCGGGCCCTGGCCGATGTCCGGTCGCCGTCGCTGAAGCGTGGCTGGGTGCCCTTCGAGGAGTTCGCACGCTGGGACACCTGGGGCTGACCCGAGCGCGCGGGGCCGGATGCCCGAGCCGGCGCGGCCTGATGCCAGCGCCCCCGGCTGGACTCCGAGTCGGACTTTCCCAGCTCTACGGCGAGGCCGCGCCCATCAGCTGGGCCGTTCTTCTACGAGCGGTCCCGATCGTGACGGGGCGTCCGGAACCGGCGTCGTGACGAGTGTGGGCCGGTCAGGGCGGGACATTTCGACCCCGAATCCCTGACGGGGAGTCGCGGCTCAGGCGCCGCACGCAAGTGCGGGTTGCTCAGGCGCCCGCACGCAACCGCGCCTGCACGCTCGCGGGGAGCACCGTCCGCCGACGGGTCAAGGACAGCCCCAGGATGATCACCGCGCCGCCGACGACCTGGGCTGGCCGGATCGGCTCGGAGAGGAACAGCGCGCCCAGGATCACCGCGCCCACCGGGACCAGGAGCTGGTTGACGGACGCCCTCGTCGGCCCGATGTAGCGGATCGCGTTGAACACGAGCACATTCGCCGTGCCGGCAGCGAGGGTCCCCGAGTAGAGCACGGCGGCGACCGCCGGCAGCGTGACGGCGGCCGGGGGTGACGTCACGGCCTCCCAGATCCCGAGCGGCACCAGGAGCAGCGTCCCGCCGAGCACGGACCATGCCGTCGCCTGGAGCGGGTCGATGCGCCGCAGCATCCGTGTCCCGATCACCGTGTAGACCGCCCACAGGATGGCCGCCGTGAGCGTCAGCGCGTCGCCGGCCAGCGAGGCCCCCAGCGACAGCTCGTGGCCGCCGGCGATGACGAGGGCGACCCCCGCGAACGCGATCAGCGCGCCGGCGAGCTTCGGTGGCGTCAGCCGGTCCATGCCGACCGCACCGGCCAGCAGCGCCACGAAGACGGGAGAGGCCGCCACGATGAGCGCCGAATCGCCAGCCGTGATCTGCGTCAGGCCGATCGTCCAGAGGACCTGGTAGCAGCCGAACCCCAGCATGCCGAGGGCGATCAGCCGAACGGTGAGCCCCGTGGGCCGGCGGATCGCTCCCATCCGCAACCGGATCAGCAGGAACATCGTGATCGTGGCGACGACGTACCGGGTGGCGGTGAAGGTCAGCGGGCCGAGCTCGCCGATCGCCGCCTTCACGACCACGAAGTTGGCCGACCAGATCAGGACCGTGATCATGACCCCGGCCTCGGCCAGGCGCCGGTCACGGGCCGATGCGCCCGCCAGGGAGGGAAGCGCGCCGTGACCCCGGAGCCCGGATGACGGCCCGGTGGCGGACACGGAGACGCCCGCCGGACCGGCGGGCGTCGGACGCGCGTTCGAGGGTTCGGCGGGTTCAGGGTCCGCCGGGGAGGGCGCGGAGATCAGGCGCCTTCCTGCTCGAGCTCCAGCGCCTCTTCGTCGTCCTCCTCTGTCAGCTTCAACCAGACGAAGAGCCCGGCCAGGACGACCAGGGGGATGACGATCAGTGCGCCCAGGGTGACCCCGAGCGCGACGGCTACGGTCCGCAGCGCCTTCATGGGCTTGGGCCTCCTTGCTACGACGATTCGGCTGTGATTGTGCCCCCTGTGGGACGACCTGTCACGCCTTGCCGGTGGGGTTGGGTGCCCGGAACTTCGGGGCCTGGGTCACCAGGTCGATGACGTCGTCCCTGGTGAACTCGGCGATCTGGTGGTGGGAGCCCGCCTGACCCGCGAGGAGGAGCCGGATCACGTACGCCCCATCCTGCTCGAACAGGAAGACGTCCTTCGGCCGCTGCTCGTCCATCCAGCGCCCGATGACGCGGAGCGCGTGCTCGTAGGCTCCGGCCGCGTTGCCCTCCACGGGAGCTGGCGCGGGTCCGTCTCCGCGCCGTCCAGCCGCCTCCTCCATGAACTTCGCGATGTCGTCGTCGAGGAAGCTCAGGGTCTCCTTGGACACGGTTCCGACCGAGTCCGACCAGGTGCCCGCGGCCGCGCCGACCGCAACCAGCCCCTGGACCACGAAACCGTCCGGCACCTCCAGCAGGAGGATGTCCCGCATCCCCCGGGCGTCCAGGAACACGCCGATCGACCGGAAGACCTCCTCGAAGTCCTGTCGCGGGCTGCCGTCGTAGATCCGCATCGCTGCTCCTCGCTCCGCGCCCACCACCGGGCGACGACTGGGCCTCTGCGAGCCGGTGGTCCGGTCGAGCAGGCCTCGGTCCCTGGCGCGTCGTTCGCTGGACCGAAGTTCACGGTCTCCGCGAGTGTAATCAGCGCCCCGGCCACAGACAAGGCGGGCGCGATGGGCGGGGCGCGACGGCGACCGGATCCGGTGACAGCTGTCCACACCTGGCCCGCCGCGCCGGGCACCGAGGCTCAGGCACGGAGCGCCGCCGCCAGCTCGCCCGCGACGCGCGCGTTGTTGAGGATCAGCGACGTGTTGGCCACCACCGACGCGCCACCGGTGATGTCAGCGACGCGCGCCAGGAGCCATGGCGTCACCGCCGGGCCCGTGATCCCGGCCTGCTCCGCCTCGTGGATCGCCTGCGCGATGGCCTCGCGCGCGACGTCGTCGGGCAGCGCGTCGGCCTCGGGAACCGGCGTGCAGACGAGGATGCCGGAGCCCAGACCCAGCGACGCGTGGGCACGGACCACGGCTGCCGCCGCCGCGATGTCCGGCACGGACTGGGGCGCAGGGATGCCGCTGCCGCGCGAGTAGAACCCGGGCAGCTCGTCGGTCCCCACGGCCAGCACCGGGACGCCCTGCGTCTCCAGGTACTCGAGGGTCAGCGGCACGTCCAGGATCGCCTTCGGCCCGGCGCACACGACCGTCACCGGGGTCCGCGCAAGCTCTCCGAGGTCGGCGGAGATGTCGAAGCTGGGTCGCTCACCGCCCAGCGCGCCGCGGTGGACGCCGCCGATGCCACCGGTCGCGAAGACCCGGATACCGACGGCGTGCGCCGCGATCATCGTCGCCGAGACCGTCGTGGCACCCCATCCGCCCCAGGCGATGGCGGCGCCGAGGCTTGGCCGCGCGACCTTGCGCACGGACCCGCGGGGGGCCGTCGCCAGCGCCTCCAGCTGGTCGCCCGACAGGCCGACCAGGAGCCGGCCCGCGTGGACGGCGACCGTCGCCGGCACGCCCCCGGTGGACCGGACGGCGAGCTCCGACGCCGTGGCGACCTCGATGTTGCGCGGGTAGGCGAACCCGTGGGTGATGAGCGTCGACTCGAGGGCGACGACGGGGCGGCGATCGCGCAGGGCGTCGGCAACCTCCCGGGAGATGGTGATGCGGTCTGGGCTGAGCATGGCCCTGAGGGTACGTCCGCGGTCCGCGGTGCGCATCCGGCGATGACGCGGTGCACCGGCGGGGCTAGGCTCCACGCATGGCAGATCGACAAGGCCGGGCGCCGCGGCTCCCCACCCCGGAGACGCTCCGCATGCAGGTGGTCCTCGAGGAGCACGACCTCGCGCCGGACGGCTCGTTCGCCGTCGTGTCGCGGCGTGTCGTCCAAGGCGAGCACTACACGTCCAGCCTGTGGCTGGTCCCGGTTGCCGCGGACGGGCGCGGCGGGCCCCCCGTCCCGCGGCGCCTCACCCGCGGTCACGGGCGCGACACCCGGCCCGCCATCTCCCCGGACGGCCGCCGCGTGGCGTTCAGCCGGGAGATCCCCCGCGACGAGGACGCCCCGGCCTCGCTCCAGGTCCTCGACCTCGCCGGCGGGAAGCCGGTCACGCTGCCCATCGGCGGGCTCGCCGTGCGCGAGCTCGCCTGGTCGCCGGACGGACGGCGGATCGCGTTCACCGCCAGGACGGACCCCCAGCGGTTCATCGTCGGACCGGTGCCGAAGACGGGCGAGCCTCGCGCGCGTCACGTGACCACGCTCGACTGGCGCTGGGACGAGACCGGCTACATCGACCGCGTTCGGCAGGTGCACGTGGTTCCGGCGAACGGACGCGGCCGGGCACGCCGCATCACCAGCCTCGCGGGCGGCATCTCGGACATCGCCTGGCGGCCCGACGGCCAGGCCATCGCGTTCACGGCGGATCCACGGGACCACGCCGACCGCCACCCGCGATCCTCGATCTGGGAGGTGCCGCTCGCGGGCGGCGATCCGCGCGAGATCCTTGCCCTCGCCGGGCCTGTCGCACGGCCGGCGTACTCACCGGATGGCCGCTGGCTCGCCGGCGTCGGCGTGGACGACCCGGACTTCTTCGACGACATCTCCCCCACCCTGTACGTGGGCCCCGCGGACGCCTCCGCGGGAGCCGTCGCGCTGGCCCCGGACCTGGACCGGCCGGTGGGCAACTGGGCGGACTCGGACCTGACGGGCTGGATGACGAACAGCCACCCGGGACCCGCGTGGGACGGCGTTGGTGCCGTGGTCGCCCTCGTGACCGACCACGGCCGGACCCACCCGTGGCGCTTCCCGTTCGACCCCACGAGTGGCCTGCCGGCCGGGGACCCCATGCCCCTGGCAGAGGGGGACGTCATGGCCAGCACAGTGGCCGCGGGCGGTGGGCGGGTCACCGTGACGGCGACCGTCGGCGCGCGGCCGCCGGAGCTGTGCCTTGCCGCGGCCGACGGCGAGATGCGCCCGCTGACGGCGATGGGCTCCTCCTGGATCGACGGCCTCGCCTGGCCGGAGATGCGCCTCGTGGAGTCCCCGGGGGCGGGCGGCCCGATCGAGACCTGGATCGCGTCGCCGGCCGGAACCCCAGACGGACCGCTGCCCACGATCGTGGACGTCCACGGGGGCCCGCTCGGAGCGTGGTCGCCGGCCCCGAGCCTCGAGGTCATCCTGCTCTGCGCCCGTGGCTACCGTGTGGTCCTGCCGAACCTCCGCGGCTCCGCCTCGTACGGCGGCGACTGGATCGCTCCGCAGCTCGGCGAGTGGGGGGGGCCGGACGCGGCGGACGTGCACGCGGCCCTGGACCACGTCGCCGCCCTCGGCCTCGCGGATCCGCACCGGCTTGGCGCTCTCGGCCTCTCGTACGGCGGCTTCATGGTCAACTGGCTCGTCGGGACGACGGACCGCTTCCGCGCCGCCGTCTCCGAGAACGGCGTGACGAACCAGGTCTCGGCCTGGGCGCACAGCGACAGCGGCCCCGAGTACTGCCGGGCAGCCCGCATGGGCGACCCCACGACGCCCGAGGGTGTCGAGCGGCTCTGGCGCCAGTCACCGCTGCGCAACGTCGCCAGCATCCGAACCCCGTTGCTCATCCTCCAGTCGGAGGCCGACCGGCGCTGCCCGGCCGCGGACAACGAGCAACTGTTCGTCGCCCTGCGCTGGCTGGGACGGGAGGTCGAGTACGTCCTCTACCCGGAGGAGTTCCACGTGCTCCAGGCGACCGGCCGCATCGACCGCCGTATCGACCGGATGACCCGGATGCTGGAGTGGTTCGACCGCTTCCTGCGAGCGTAGGCGCGCCGCTGGCGCTGACGGGCGCCGACCGAACACCGGTCAAGCGGAGACCGCACCGCGGATCAGACGAGGCCGATCTCGGCCTGCGGATGCGACAGGTGGCGACGTGCCAGCCGGTTGCCCGCGGCCGCGCCGCGCTTGAGGGCCGCAGGCTGCGAGAGGCCGCGCCGGCGCGCTTGGATCCAGGCGGCCAGGAAGCCGGCGTTGAACGCGTCGCCTGCCCCCGTGGTGTCCGCCGCCTTGATGGGCAACGTGGCGACCTCGAAGCGCAGGTTGCCCCCGTCGGCGCGGACGAGGACCGCCGCCCCCTTGCGGCCGCGCTTGACCACGGCGATCGGCGCCAGATCCAGCAGGCCGTCCTCGTGCTTCGATCCCATGAGGGCCTTGGCCTCGTCGCGTGTGGCGAACAGCAGGTCTGGGGCGGCCTCGCGGATCAGGGCCAGCGCCGCGCGACGGCCCTTGGCCAGGAGCGGCCCACTGGACGCGAGGTCGACCGTGACGAGGGCGCCGGCCTCGCGGGCGAGCCGGATGGCGACCATACCGGCCCGGCCGAGTGGCTGGTCGAGGAGCGAGTAGGCGGGCAGGTGGACGACCTCGGCGCCGGCGAACCACGCCGCCCGCAGGTCCTCCGGGCGGAGCCGGAGCGCCGCGCCGCGGTCCGTGACGAACGAGCGCTCACCGCCCGCCTCGACGAACACGCCGATCCGCCCGGTGCGGACGCCAGCGACGCGAACGGCCCGAACGGTCACGCCATCCGCGGCCAGCGCGGCGACGAGCGCGCGTCCCGCGGCGTCGCGGCCGATCGAGCAGACGAGCGTGCTCCGCGCGCCGGTCCGCCCCAGCCACCGGGCCGTGGAGGCGGCCGATCCACCCTGCCGCAGGAGCACCTTCCCGGTGATGTCCGTGCCACGCCGGAGGTCCCTGTCGGCGGCCAGGACGACGTCCATCACGAGGTCGCCGACCACCACGACGCGCGGCCGATGCACGGCCGACCGGCGAGGCGGCCGGGCGACGGGGACGGTGCGCGGATCCGTTGGGGTGGCCATGAGCCGAGGATACGCTGCGCGCCGCGGTACGATGGGCGCTCGCGGCCGGACCCGCCGCGCCGTGCGCGCCGCCACGGGGACGCGCCGGACCCGCCCCGTGTCCCGCGCACCGGAGACAGCGATGACCAGCCCCTCGGACCGCCTCGACCTCCTCGCGGTCAACACGATCCGCACCCTCTCGATCGACGGCGTCCAGCAGGCGAA
>Ga0302299_10001847_pt1 | contig 12809 bp, 13 predicted proteins | sample III_Fen_N3_4_FD_198795 | JGI IMG/M metagenome (GOLD analysis project Ga0302299, IMG submission 198795) | Peat permafrost microbial communities from Stordalen Mire near Abisko, Sweden - III_Fen_N3_4 | ecosystem: Environmental > Terrestrial > Soil > Wetlands > Permafrost | place: Sweden: Abisko... | reverse complement strand
CACCGGCACTCGCACCGGCCGCGCGCGATCGCGCACGGCTGACCCCGCGCGGGCGCGCTCCGACCGCGCCTGCGACGAGACACGACACGGAGGTGTCTGACGATGACGACCCTGGAGAAGTTCGACCGTCCCAGCCTTCAGGACCTGCTCCTGTCGGCCTGGCCGCTGCGTTCGCTCGGGCTGGACCTGACCCTCGAGGACACGATGCCGATGCGCATCGAGGAGTTCGTCGACGGCCACGACGTGGTCGTGCGCGCCGAGCTCCCGGGGCTCGACCCGGACAAGGACGTCGAGATCACCGTGGGCGACGGGCTGCTGACGATCGCCGGCGAGCGTCGCGAGGAGAGCACGGAAGGCGAGCGCGGGAAGCCGGGTTACCGCTCGGAGTTCCGCTACGGCAGCTTCCGCCGAGTCATGCGCCTGCCGAGCAGCGTGCACGAGGACGACGTGAAGGCGACCTACTCCGACGGCATCCTCGAGGTGCGCATCCCGACCGGTACGCCGGCATCGACCCCCAGCAAGGTTCCCGTGACCCGCACGTGAGACCAGAACCGGCACGGCCGTCCGCGCTCACGCGGACGGCACGGTCGGGCGAGGAGATGAGCACCGTGACCTACGAGGTGTCGGTCGAGACACGGCCCGAGCAGCCCGCGGCCGTCGTGCACGGGGTGGTCAGCCGCGACGACCTGTCCGCGTTCCTGGGGGCAGCGTTCGGCGAGGTCGGCGTCGTGCTCGCGCAGCAGAACATGTTCCCGACCGGACCGCCGCTCGCGCGCTACCGGCTCGAGCCGGGAGGATTCGACGTCGAGGCCGGCTTCCCCGTCCCGGGGCCGGTGACACCGACCGGACGCGTCGTGCCGACGACGCTGCCGGGCGGCGAGATCGCCGAGACCGTGCACGTCGGTCCCTACGACGCGATCTCGGCCGCTTACACCGCGGTCACCGCCTGGCTCGAGGCCGAGGGGCGCGAGCCGACCGGCGCACCGTGGGAGCTCTATCTGGACGCTCCTGACGCGCCGGCGCCGCGCACCGTCGTGTGCTTCCCTTGCAGCGCCTCGGCCGGCTGAACGCCTCGGTCGGCGCCGTCCGCGGCGCTGCCACACCTGCACGTCGCGATGCCTCAGGAGGGAGCGTCATGAACGAGGAGCAGCTCGAGCGGATGAGGCACGGCCACGGGTTCATCGCGGCGCTCGACCAGAGCGGCGGCAGCACGCCGCGTGCCCTGCGGCTCTATGGCATCCCGGAGACGGCGTACGCCGACGAGGCGGAGATGTTCGACCTGGTTCACGCCATGCGCACGCGCATCATGACGAGCCCCGCCTTCTCCGGCGACCGGATCCTCGGGGCGATCCTGTTCGAGATGACGATGGAGCGCACGGTCGGGGGGAAGGGCACCGCCGAGCACCTCTGGCAGGACAAGGGGATCGTGCCGTTCCTCAAGGTCGACCACGGCCTCGAGGACGAGAGCCACGGGACCCGCCTGATGAGGCCGATGCCCGACCTCGACGACGTCCTTCGTCGTGCGATCGCGCACGGGGTGTTCGGGACCAAGATGCGCTCGGTGATCGGCCTCGCCGACCGGATCGGCATCGAGTCGGTGGTCGCCCAGCAGTTCGACGTGGCGCGGCAGATCATCGACGCCGGTCTCGTCCCGATCATCGAGCCCGAGGTCGATATCCGCAGCGACCAGAAGGAAGCGGCGGAGGACCTGCTCCGCGAGACCCTGCTGCACCATCTCGACCAGCTCGACGCCGACAGCCACGTCATGCTCAAGCTCACCCTGCCCGAGCAGGACGGGCTGCACACCCCGCTGGTGGCGCACCCGCGCGTGCTGCGGGTCGTCGCGCTGTCCGGCGGCTACTCCCGCGCCGAGGCCGTCGAGCGGCTCTCCCGTCAGCACGGCGTCGTGGCCAGCTTCTCCCGCGCGCTCACCGAAGGCCTCGACGTCGACCAGACGCCCGACCAGTTCGACCGCACGCTCGACGCCTCGATCGCCAGCATCTACCGCGCGGCGCTCACCTGAGCGGGTCCGTCCCGAGGCGGGGACCTCGGGGCCACGCCAGCGGCCTCGCCTACGCGAGGTGCGTCGGGAACCGCTGCTCAGCCGTGGCTGTGCTGCGGGCCGACGATCCGCGGCTCGCGACCGTCGTCGGCGATCAGCTCGCCGCCGGCGTCGAGCCAGGCACGCAGGCCGCCGCGCAGCACGACCGCGTCGACTCCCGCTGCCCGCAGGTGCACGACCACGTCGGACGCCCGGCGACCCGTGCGGCTGACGACCACCACGCGGCGCACGTGCGTCGTGTACGGCGTCGCCGTCGACACCTCGTCGATCGGGACGTGGACGGAGTGGCGAACGTGACCCGCTGCCCACTCATGGCCGTCGCGCACGTCGAACATCACGGCATCGCCGGCGATCAGGGCCATCGCCTCGGTGACATCCACCGACGGGACTCGATCCGACAACGACGGGGACATGGCCCACCTCCCGACCAGGTCGGCGACGCCTGCGTGCAGGGAGCCGGCGCACCGACCACGTGCCGCACTCCTCGGACACCCATGACGTTAGCCGCGCGCGCGGCGCGTTGCAGCCGAGCGGGGGCAACGTCCGATGACCGGCGCAGGTGAGGCTGTGCTCAGGCCTGGTGGCTGCCGGTGGGCGGCGTACCGGCGATCGCGGTGATGAGCGCCTCGCGGCGGCGCACGACCTCCTGCAACGACGCGGCGAGAGCGGTCTCGCCCTCGGGGCCGGTCGCGGTCGAGCGCAGCGCGACGTCCGACTCGAGCGATTGCTGCAGACCGCCGAGCGCACCGGAGACCGCGCCGAGCCGGGTGGCGCGCTCGGTGTTCGGGATGTCGGTGCCGAGCCGGTAGAGGTCGCTCTGCAGGTCGTCGAGACGGCGCTTGCCGTCGGGCCACTGGGCGGTGACCTGGTCAGCCGGCAGCGTGCGGTTGGTGATCGAGGGCACGAGCGAGTCGACGGCCCAGCGCGCCTCGCCGAGATCCTTCGCGAACGCGGCGTCCCAGCGACGGCGCTTGCCGCCCACGACGGCCCAGATGCCGCCGAGCACGGCCAGCGCCGCGACGAGCAGCGCCCACGGCCACCACGGGGTCGACGACGTCTCCGGCACCGGCGCGGCCGTCGGCGCGACCGTGACGCTGGGAGAGGACGTCGGCGAAGAGCTGGTGGGCGTGGGGGACGCGCTCGTCGGCGTCGGCGAGGCGCTGGTCGGTGTCAGGGTCGGCGCGGGGCTGGTCTTCGTCGGCGTCGGAGTGGGCGTGGCGGACGTCGGGGTCGGGGTCGGGGTCGCGCTCGTCGGCGTGGGGGTAGGGGTGGGGGCCGTGCTGGCGGCGTCGGTCGCGGTGGCGGTGTCGCTCACGGTGGGGGCCGCGCTCGTGTCGCTCGGCGCGGCCGAGGTGGGGGCCGCAGTGGTCGGCGTCGCGGATGTGGTGGTGGGGGTCGCCGTGCGCGACGGGAGGGTCGGCAGCGACAGGGATGGTCGCGCGGTCGGGAGGCTGACGTTGCCCGAGCCGCCGCAGGCGGTGAGCAGCAGGCCGGCGGTCATGAGCAGCAGTGCTGCCGTGGCGGTACGTCGCGTCCTCATCGCAGCCCCCTCGTCGCGGTGGGACGCTGACGCGACCCCGGCAGGAAGGCTATCGGCAGCACCAGCGGACCGAGGTGCCCCTCCGAGAAGTATACCCTGGGGGGTATCATGGGTGCCATGACGACCAGCCGGACGAGGAGGACGACACGATGTGCCGACAGGTGACGTGCCACAGGTGCGGGAACGCGACCTGGGCCGGGTGCGGCCAGCACGTGGACCAGGTGATGCGCGGCGTCCCGAAGTCCCAGCGCTGCCAGTGCCCCCCGGCACCGTCGCTCAGGGAACGACTCTTCGGCAGTCGCACGACCAAGGCCTGACGCGCCCACCGCTCGGCGGGCACTCCGCCGCGAGCACCCCGCGGTCTGCGGGGTTCAACGCGCGGCGAGCACGGCGCGCTTGGCGCGGGCGAGGTCCTCGAGACCGCGCTCGGCCCGCACGAGTGCGACCTCGTCGAGCTCGTCGTCGCCCACCGCGAACGGGTCCATGCCGCCGGCGGCGTCGAGGATGAGCGCCACCAGCGGCTCCAGCCGGGGGAGCAGGCCGTTGTCCGGCTGGCATGTCGCGACGGCGGTGAGTACCTCGACGTAGTACCAGGCGATCGCCTCGGGCGCGGCGTTGAAGCGGGCCCAGAAGGACTCCGTGGCGACCTCGTCGCCGTCGGTCGCGATCAGGTCGTCGACGATCGCCCGTGCGTTGGAGACCTTGTCGGCCGCGGTCACCAGCAGAGCGTCAGCGTGATCGTCGAGGTAGAGCGCCACGAGGTAGTCGATCTTGCGCTCGAGCCACGAGGTGGCGTCCCGCACACCGCTCGGCGAGCTGTCGGTGCAGGCCGTCACGAGGTCGGCGACCCGGTCGCCGTACCGTGCGGCGATCACCGCAGCATCGAGGCTGGCGTCCTCGATCGCGTCGTGCAGCAGGCCGGCGATCGCCTGCGCCTCGTCGCCGCCGCCGAGCCACACGAGCGACGACACCTCGAGAAGGTGGGCGACGTAGGGGATGGTGACGGCCTCACCGGGGTCGGCCTTGCGGCCCTGCCGCTCGTGCAGCTGTGCCGCCCAGGCGAGGGCATCGAGGTAGAGCGGGCCGTACGCGGGTCGGTCGAGGTCGGTCATGCGGCTCCTGGTCTCGGGTACCTCTCGAGGCTAGGGCGTACCTCTGACAGCGGTCGGCGCGTCACCGTCGGGGGACTGCGGCGCAACCGCGTCCGCTGGCGAGGCCTGCGGGGCAGGCGGCCGCTCGGGGCCCCTGACGACCAGGTCGGATCAGCTGCCCGACAGGTGCATCAGCAGCGCGAGCTTGGTCGCGGACGGCATGTGTGCGGACGTGGCGTCGACGACGCCCCAGTGCATCGCGATGGCGCGCGACGATGCGCCCGGCGTGCCGTCGGTCACCGGACGGACACCGACCGGAGTGGTCCCGACGAGATCCGGCCGGGCCGCGAGAAGGGCTTGTGAGCCGTGCGAGAGCTCGGCCCCGTCGGTCGAGCTCGAGGCGACGCTTCCCGTGGTGGCGACCTCGGTGGTCGTGCCGGCGTGGACGGCGTAGGCCACGCCGCCGGAGACCGCGGCGACCGCGACGATGCCGAGCAGGATGCTGGCGGTCGTGCGACCGGTGAGCCGTGGCAACGGCTCGGACACCGTGGGCGTCGTGCCGGTGCCGGCGCTCGTGCCGGTGACGGTGAGGGTGTCGGTGGGACGGATCGTGGTGCTGGTCATGGAGTGCTCCTCGGGCGACGGACCGGGCTGTCGGTCCGGGCGGTGCGTCCACCGGTCGGTGGCGCGTTCCGCACGCTTCCCCTCGTCGCTGGAATCCCTCTGACACCTCGATGGCAGTACTCCCCAGCCCGCTGCAAGCGGACCGCAACGCGGCGAATCTGGGGATTTCTCCCCTCACGCGGGCCGGCAGGGGCTCCTACCGTCCTCGTCATGGAGATCTGGGTCCTCGGCACGCTCGAGGTGAGTCATGACGGTCGACCGGTCGACGTGCGTGGTCCGCTGCCGCGGAGGCTGCTCGCCCTGCTCGCGCTGACGCCGGGACGCGAGGTGGGCACCGAGCGGCTCGTCGACGTGCTGTGGGGCGACGACGCCCCGGCAGCGGCGGCCACGACCCTGCAGTCCCATGTCGCGCGGCTGCGTCGGGACCTTCCGGTGCCCGAGGTGATCCGCACCGGCAGAGCCGGCTACGCCCTCGACGTCGCCGAGGACGACGTCGACGCGGCCCGGTTCGAGAACGCGGTGTCGCGGGGGAGCACCGCGCTCGCCGCGGGGCACCTCGACCAGGCGGGCGAGGTGCTCACCGAGGCGCTGTCGTGGTGGCGGGGCACGCCGTACGCCGAGTTCTCCGGCTGCGAGCCGCTGGAGGCCGAGGCCGAACGGCTCGGTGCCCTGCGGCTCGACGCGCTGGAGCAGCGGATCTCCGCCGACCTCGGCCGCGCGGGTGGCGCGCCGCCCATCGCGGAGCTCGAGGCACTCGTGCGCTGGCACCCGCTGCGCGAGTCGTTCTGGGCGCTGCTCATGGCGGCGCAGTACCGCGCCGGTCGGCAGGCCGACGCGCTCGCGTCCTACCAGCGGGCCAGGACCACGCTGGCCGACGAGCTCGGCGTCGACCCCGGGCCGGCCCTGCAGGAGCTGGAGCGACTCGTCCTGGCGCACGACCCGGCGCTGGAGACGGCGGGCGTGTCGACGTTCCTGCCGTCCCGTCGGGTCAGCCGTGCCTATCCTGACCAGGTGGCACTCCTCGAGAGGGCCCACCTCCTCGAGACCCTCACGGGTCTGCACGACGACGCGCTGTCCGGCTCCGGTCGGCTCGTTCTCGTCCACGGCGAGGCGGGCGCAGGCAAGTCGGCGCTCGTGCGCGCGCTCGCCGACCAGGCTGCGTCGCGCTCGCGCGTGCTGCTCGGCGCGTGCGACCCGCTGTCGTCGCCCCGCCCCCTCGGCCCGCTCGTCGACCTCGCCCCGCACCTCGACCCGGCGGTCGGGGAGCTGCTGCGCACCGGCGAGCGCGACGGCCTGTTCGAGCTCGTGCTCGCGCAGCTCGACGCCGCGGAGTCCACGGTCGTCGTCATCGAGGACCTGCACTGGGCGGACATGTCCACCCTCGACCTGCTGCGGTTCCTGGCACGACGGCTCGATCAGACCCATGTGCTCGTGATCGCGACCTATCGCGACGACGACCTGCCGCCGACGCACCCGTTGCGCGTGATGGTCGGCGACGTCGCCTCGCACCCGGTGGTGCGCCGGATCCCCGTGCCCGCGCTGTCGCGCGAAGCCGTGGCCGAGCTCGTCGGCGGGGCCGGGATCGACGTCGAGGCGCTCTACCTCGAGACGGGCGGGAACGCCTTCTTCGTCACCGAGGTCATCGCCTCCGGCGGCGCGGACCTTCCTGCGACGGTCCAGGACGCCGTGCTCGCGCGGACCCACCGCCTGTCGCCTCAGGCCCGCATCGCGCTGGAGTCGGCGGCCGTGATCGGCTCGCGCATCGAGCCGTCGCTCATCCACGGCATGCCCGACGTGACGCCCGAGTCGGTCGACGAGTGCGTGAGCGCGGGCATGCTGCGCTTCGACGCCCCGACGTACTCCTTCCGGCACGAGCTCGTCCGCCAGTCGGTCCTCTCGGGGATCACGCCCGGCCGGCTCGGTGCGCTGCACTGGCAGGCGCTCGACCGGCTCCGCTCGATCCCCATGTCGCCCAAGCCTTTTGCGCGGCTCGCCGAGCACGCGGAGATGGCCGGGGACCCCCAGGCGATCCTCGAGTACGCCGTGGCCGCGGGCGACTCGGCCGCGAGCCTCGGCTCGCACCGGGAGGCGGCGTACCAGTACGGCCGGGCGATGCCCTATGTGGAGCTGCTCGACGTCGACGCGCGGATCGAGCTGCTCGGCAAGCGCGCCGTGGAGTGCCAGGTCGCCGACGACCACGAGCATGCGATCGAGGTCTGGACGATTCAGGTCGAGCTGCTGCTCGCAGCCGGGCGTGACCTCGAGGCGGTCGACGCGCTGCTGGGCCTCGATGAGTCGTACTTCACGATCGGCGACAACAGCCACGGGACCGACTTCGTCGACGCGGCGTTCGCCCTCGTCGACGAATCCGTCCCGTCTCGGCAGCTGGGCCGGGTCCTCGGCCGGCGTGGCGTGCACCTGCTGCGGCTGTCGGAGACCGCTGCCGGCGTGCCGTGGCTCGAGCGCGGTCTTGCGATCTCCCGAGAGGTCGGTGACACCTACACCGTCGCGCGGACGACCACGAACCTCGGCGTCGCGCACTTCCTGCTCGGCGAACCTCGGACCGGCATCGACGAGGTGGACGAGGGGCTCCGGCTCGCGATCAGCCACGGCGAAGAGGAGATGGCCGGCCGCGTCTTGCAGACCGTGGCGGCGCTGACCTGGTTGAACTTCGACCTCGCCGAGGGGCTTGCCCGGATGGAGGAGGCCGAGCGCTACACGGCGGAGCACGACCTGAACGGTCACCTCATGTGCGTGCTGGCAGCGGAGGTCACGTGGAAGATGGAGCTCGGGCGCTGGGACGAGGCGATGGACGAGTCGCACGACCTCCTCTACGTCCGCAACACCGGGCGGGCCAGCCGGGTCGAGCCGCTCACGGTCATCGGTTTGCTCGGCGCACGACGCGGTGACCGGGACGACGTGTGGACGTACCTCGACGAGGCGCGCGACTACATCGCCAAGTCGCAGACGCTCGGCTACCAGGGGCCGCTCGCCACTGCTCGCGGCGAGGCCTACCTGCTGGAGGGCCGTGTCGGGGAGATCCGCGACGAGGTGCTCCCCTGGTACGAGGAGGCCGTCCGCCTCGCAGACGAGGAGGTGCTGCCCGACATCGCGATGGTGGTCTGGCGCGCAGGCCTCATCGACGAGGCGCCTGAGGGCCTGCGCGATCCCGAGGCCCTCTCGATCGCCGGACGGCACCGGGAGGCCCACGAGTTCTGGGAGCGGGTGGGGGCGCCGTACAAGGCGGCCTGGGCGCTGCTCGACAGCGACCTCGAGGTCGACATCCGCGAGGCGCGTGCGCTCTTCGACCGGCTCGGCGCGGCCGTGCTGGTGGTTCGGTGCGACGAGAAGCTGCGCTCGATCGGGGCGAAGGTCCCGCGCGGTGCGCGTGCGTCGACCCGCGCCAACGTGGGCGGACTCACCGACCGCGAGGTCGAGGTCCTCGACCTGCTCGACGAAGGACTGCGCAATGCGGAGATCGCCGCGCGCCTGCACCTGTCGGAGAAGACCGTCGGCCACCACGTGTCGTCGATCCTGGCCAAGCTCGGCGCGTCGTCGCGCACCGAGGCGGTCCGCCGCGCCCGGGACCTCGCCGCCGTGGGCTGAGCCACTAGTGACGGACGGGCGACGGCGACGTCTCCCGTCCGTCGCCGCCGCCTGTCCGCTCCGACCTTGCCGCGTCAGTCCAGAGCCACCGGCGTCCGTGGGGCTGCGGAGCCGACGCCCTCGGACACGTCGACCCCGCGGGCCGAGCGGACGGCCGCCACGGACGCGACGGCGAACGCGAGGCCGATGAGCACCTCGTACCCCATGCCGTCGATCGGGAGCGGGAGCACGGTGAGGGCACCGGCGACGATCAGTGCGATGCCGGTCGTGCGTGCGTAGGCGCGTGATCGCAGCAGCACGACCGCGAGGACCACGAACGCGAGGTTCATCACCCAGGCGAGCATCGCGCCCGAGTCTAGGCGACCCATGGACGCCGCTGTGCCGTCGAGGACGTCCGGCGCCCGGCGGGCCATCGTGTCGGAGAGGAACAGGTCGGTGAACATCCAGCCCGCCTGCAGCAGCAGGTTCGCGACGCATAGGACGTAGCCGACGTAGAGGAACCGCCCGGCACGCGGGGTGGCGCCGGCGACCAGGCCGGTGATCCCCAGGAGCATCGCGCCGGCACCGGCGAGGCGCAGCGCCGACGCGACGACGAACGTCGCACCGACCGCCTGCGCCGAGAGCGGCTTGTCCCCTGCTGCGGCCCAGGCCAGTCCGGCTCCCGCAGCGAGGAGCACCCCGCCCACGACTCCGCTCCAGAGTCCGAAACGAACGAATCGGTCCACGGTTCCTCCCCGTCATCTCGGGCGTCTGCCGCCCGGCCGCCGCGGTGGGCGTGCGCCTCGACGCTAGGGATGCGCGCGGCGCCCGCGCCTCTGTCCGCGGAGGCGAATCCGGGGGCCGGTCGACGGTGGCGACCTCTCCCGAGAGGCAGAGGCGGCGCGCCTCGACCGGGGCTACTCTGCGGCGATGACGGACAGCGGGGGAGCGCGTCGGATGCGGCCGGCGTCGGTGGTTCTCGACATCGCGCTCGCGGTGTCGCTCGCGGTCTGGGCCGCGCTCGACGCCGCGCACGACTCCACCGGCGAGCAGTACCCGGACTTCCCGCACCCGGGCGTCGGCCCCGCGGTCCTCATGGCAGTGGCCGGTCTCGCCCTCGTCGTACGTCGCGTGCTGCCGCTGCTGAGCACGGCCCTGTCGCTGGGCGCACTGCTGTCGGTCTCGCTCGTGTGGGGTCACTACCAGGCCGGGATCACCGTGATCATCGGCGCGGTCGCGGCCTACTCTGCGGCGGCGTACAGCCCTCACCTGCGAGCGGTCGTCGGGATCTGCGTGGCGTTCGCGATCGGGTTCACGGCGATCGGTGCCGGTGACGAGGACTTCGCGACGATCCTGACGGGGCTGGTCTTCGTCGGGGTCGTGCTGGGTGCGGGCGTGGCGGTCGGAGTCGTCGTGCGGCGTGCGCGCCTGCGCGCGGAGCTCGAGCGGCGCGCAGCGGACGATGCGGTCCTGAACGCGGAGGAGCAGGCGTCTGGAGCGGCCGAGGCGGCCGCGGCCGAGGAGCGGGCTCGGATCGCGCGCGAGCTGCACGACATCCTCGCCCACGGTCTCGGGGTCGTAGTGCTCCAGACGGGTGCCGCCGAGCACGCGCTGGCGCACGACCCCGACCGCGCGCGCGAGTCGATCGTGGCTGCGCGCACGACGGCGGAGCAGGCCATCGCGCAGCTGCGCACCCTCGTCTCGGTCGTGCGCGAGCCGAGCGCGTCCGACCTCGGCGGTACCACCCCGCAGCCGACGCTGTCAGATCTCCCCGCGCTCGTCGCGGAGTCGAGCTCACCGGGGTTCGACGTCCGCTACGCCGAGGAGGGGTCGCACGACGTCGCACCCGCGCAGGTGCAGACCTCGGTCTACCGCATCGTGCAGGAGGCGATCGCCAACGCCATCAAGCACTCCCGGGCCACCGACTGCGACGTTCGGGTCCAGTGCGACTCGGACGCCGTGCTCGTCGAGGTGACCGACAACGGCACCGGCGGACCGCCTGGACCGGGATCGCGCCTCGGACTCGTCGGCGTCGAGGAACGGGTGGCCGTGTACGGCGGACGGCTCGACGCCGGTCCCCGCCCGGACGGCGGCTGGAGCGTCCGCGCGACGATCCCGGTCCCGTCGTGAGCGGGGACACGGGGCACGAGGGGGCCGCGGGGGAGGGCGTCGTCGATGCCGGCGCAGGCGACGCCGTCTCGGCCGGCGCGGGCTCGGTCGGCGCGGTGCGGGTGCTGCTCGTCGACGACCAGGCCGTCGTGCGGGCAGGACTCGCCACCATCCTGTCGGCGCACGACGACCTCGAGGTGGTGGGCGAGGCGTCCGACGGCATCGAGGCGGTCGCCGCCGTGCGCCGGCTCGATCCGGACGTCGTTCTCATGGATGTGAGGATGCCCCGGATGGACGGCATCGAGGCGACGCGCGCGGTGGTCGCCTCGGGCTCGCGCGCACGGATCTGCATGCTCACGACGTACGGACTCGACGAGTTCGTCTACGACGCGATGCGAGCCGGCGCCTGCGGGTTCCTGCTCAAGACCGACCCGCCCGAGCGCATCGTCGAGGGGATCCGGCTCGTCTCGCGCGGTGAGCCGGTGCTGTCCGCATCGACCATGGGGCAGGTGCTCACCCGGTTCGCGGCCGGCGTCCGTCCGCACCCCGACGCGGGCACGGTTCTCGAGGGGCTCACCGTTCGCGAGCGCGACGTCTACCGGCTCGTCGCCCGCGGGCTCAGCAACCGCGAGATCGCCGAGGAGCTGGTGCTCGGCGAGGGGACCGTGAAGTCCCACGTGGCGCACGTGCTCACGAAGCTCGACCTACGGGACCGGATCCAGATCGTGATCCACGCCAGGGATCACGGCGTCGCCTGAGCACGCCTGGAGCCCGACGAACTGCGTCGGATCAGAACGGTGGCGGGTCGTCGGGTGTCGGTGGTTCCGGTTGCACGGGTGGTGGATCCGGGTCGATCGGGAGGACGGATCGCTGGGGGACGTGGATGGTCTGGCCCCAGGCGGTGATCCAGGTGCAGGAGCCGTTGGCCCTGGAGTCGGTGATGTCGGCGTGGCCGGCGGTCTTGAGCTGGTGACACGTGGTGCACAGTCCGCCGCAGTTGTGAGCGTCGCTCGGTCCGTGCGGGAACTCCTCGGCGTGTCCATCTGCATCCGGGACTCGGCCCGGTTCGTGCAGTGCGGGGTGCGGCAGGCACCGTCGCGGGCCAGAACGAACCTGCGGAGCTTCTCGGGCAGGTAGGTGGTGCGGCCGTAGTCGAGGAGGTGGCCGTCGACCGGGTCGGTGACCAGCCGCCGCCACCACGTCGCGTACTGGGCGACCTCGCGTCCGATCTGACCGGGGACGGGTTGGCCGTCGAGGAGAGCGATCTGGTCTGATTCCCCGCGCAGGGTGTCCAGGTCGATCACGACGTTGACGGTGACCGCGACGTTGTCCCGGTCCCAGGACACCGACCCGTCGTCGGCCACGGTGCCCAGGACGCGGGCGGCCAGCGCGTCGGCGCGGCACGCGTCGGCGGTCGCGTCCTCTTCGCCGTCGGTCACCGCACCGGTGCCGCCACGGGCGACCTGCAGGCACCGGCCGTCCTTGCCCACGGCGTCGTGGATCGCCTGGATGGTGGACCAGTCATGGGTCAGCCCGAGGTGGCCCATCCCGTCGTCGAGCTGCCGAGCCCACACCCGCTGGTCGCCCGCGCCCGCTTCAGTCGCGCGGCGGCGTCGCGGTCGAGACGGGCGATCACCTTGGCGACCTCGCCGGCGAACTCACCGCGGTCAACCGTCGCGCCTTGGGCAGGACCCGGCGCTCGATCTCCGCCAGCACCGTCTCGTCGGCGACGACACGGGTCTTCTCGACCAGGATCGAGCAGTGCCCGTCAGTGATCTCCCCGGCACGCAACGCGGCC
>Ga0302299_10001846_pt1 | contig 12810 bp, 10 predicted proteins | sample III_Fen_N3_4_FD_198795 | JGI IMG/M metagenome (GOLD analysis project Ga0302299, IMG submission 198795) | Peat permafrost microbial communities from Stordalen Mire near Abisko, Sweden - III_Fen_N3_4 | ecosystem: Environmental > Terrestrial > Soil > Wetlands > Permafrost | place: Sweden: Abisko... | reverse complement strand
GACGGCGACGGCTGCTTCCAGATGACCAACCAGGAGCTGGCCACCTGCTCGATCAACGACATCCCGATCAAGGTGGCGCTGATCAACAACTCCTCTCTGGGCATGGTGCGCCAGTGGCAGACGCTGTTCTACGAGTCGCGCTACTCCAACACCGACCTGCACAGCCACCGCATCCCCGACTTCGTGAAGCTCGCGGACGCCTACGGCTGCCACGGCCTGCGGTGCGAGAGCCCCGAGGACGTCGACGCCACGATCGAGAAGGCGATGGGGATGAACGACGCCCCGCTCGTCATCGACTTCGTCGTCAACAAGGACGCCATGGTGTGGCCGATGGTCGCGGCCGGCACGAGCAACGACGACATCAAGGTCGCACGCGACCTTGCCCCCCGGTGGGACCGCGAGGAGTGAGGAACGACATGAGCCGCCACACCCTGTCCGTGCTGGTCGAGGACCAGCCCGGTGTCCTCGCCCGGATCTCCGCGCTGTTCTCGCGGCGCGGGTTCAACATCGACTCCCTCGCGGTCGGGCCCACCGAGGTCCCCGGCATCTCGCGCATGACCATCGTGGTCAACGTGGAGGAGCTTCCGCTCGAGCAGGTCACCAAGCAGCTCAACAAGCTGGTGAACGTGCTCAAGATCGTCGAGCTCGACCCGGACTCCGCGGTGCAGCGCGAGCTGCTCCTGGTCAAGGTGCGCGCCGACATGGAGAACCGGTCGCACGTGCTCGAGACGGTGCAGCTCTTCCGCGCCAAGGTCGTCGACGTCGCCACCGACACCGTGACGGTCGAGGCCACCGGCAGCCGCGACAAGCTCGAGGCGCTGCTGCGAGTTCTGGAGCCGTTCGGTATCAAGGAGCTCGTGCAGTCGGGGATGGTCGCCGTCGGCCGTGGCCCGCGCTCGATCTCCGACCGCAGCCTGCGCCCGGCCGCCGACCGGCCGGCGTAACCGCTCGCCCTGACCCGCGCCGACCGCACCGCCCCGCCCTCGGACGCGATCCAGCGCCCTGTCAGACTTCCCGCACCCCCGCATCACAAGGAGAAGCCCCCGTGGCCGAGCTGTTCTACGACGACGACGCCGACCTCTCGATCATCGCCGGCAAGAAGGTGGCGGTCATCGGGTACGGCTCCCAGGGCCACGCCCACAGCCTCAACCTGCGCGACTCGGGCGTCGACGTCCGCGTCGGCCTGCTCGAGGGCAGCGCCTCGCGTCCCAAGGCGGAGGCCGAGGGCCTGCGCGTCGTGACGCCGGACGTGGCGGCGGCCGAGGCCGACGTCATCATGATCCTGGCGCCTGACCACAAGCAGCGCGGCCTCTACACCGAGCTCATCGAGCCGCACCTCACCGCGGGCAAGGCGCTGTTCTTCGGCCACGGCTTCAACATCCGCTTCGGCTACATCAAGCCCCCGGCCGACGTCGACGTCATCATGGTCGCGCCGAAGGGTCCCGGCCACCTCGTGCGCCGCGAGTACTCCGCGGGCCGCGGCGTACCCGTCATCGTGGCCGTCGAGCAGGACGCAACGGGCGAGGCCTGGGCGCTGGCACTGTCCTACGCGAAGGCGATCGGCGGCCTGCGGGCCGGCGGCATCAGGACCACGTTCACCGAGGAGACCGAGACCGACCTCTTCGGCGAGCAGGCGGTGCTCTGCGGAGGTGCCTCGCAGCTGGTGATGTACGGCTTCGAGGTGCTCACCGAGGCCGGCTACCAGCCGGAGGTCGCGTACTTCGAGTGCCTGCACGAGCTCAAGCTCATCGTCGACCTGATGTACGAGGGCGGCATCGCCAAGCAGCGCTGGTCGGTGTCCGACACCGCGGAGTACGGCGACTACGTCTCCGGTCCGCGCGTGATCGACCCGCACGTCAAGGACAACATGAAGGCCGTGCTCGCCGACATCCAGTCGGGCGCCTTCGCCGCGCGCTTCATCGCCGACCAGGACGCCGGCGCCCCCGAGTTCACGGCGCTCCGCGCGAAGGGCGAGGCGCACCCCATCGAGGCCGTCGGCCGCGAGCTGCGCGGCATGATGAGTTGGGTCAAGAGCGGCGACGACGACTACACCGAAGGCACCGCCACCCGTTAGCGGCGAAACGCGAGGCTCGCGGCGCCGCAGGTCAGAACCCGAACGTGCCGGCGTCGTCGAACGCGGCCGGACGAACCTCGTCCACGACGGTCACCGGCAGGGCGGCGTAGAGGTGTGGGAAGACCTCGCCGCGGCCCGCGTCCTCGAACCGGACCGGTACGCCGGCGGCCCCCAGCGCCTCGGTCCGCATCACCAGCACGACGAGCGGACCTTCGGCGCCGGCGTAGAAGCGCGACGCCGTTCCCTGGACCTGCTCGGGAGTGGAGGCGTGGATGAAGCCCTCCTCGTCGATCGCGACGCCGAGGGTCGACATCCGGTAGACGCCGGCGACGAGGGCGTCGGACCAGTCGCCCGCCGTCGCGATGTGAAGGATCTGCACGCCCGGAGTCTGGCAGAACGTCTGGGGTGGGAGTCCAGCATCCGGACCTCGTGAAGGGGTTCACAAGGTGCTCGGTAAACTGCGGACACCGCCATCCGACGTCGAGCCCCAAGGTGCCCACGTGAGCAAGCCGGTCGTCCTCATCGCCGAAGAGCTGTCCCCGGCCACCGTCGAGGCCCTCGGTCCCGACTTCGAGATCCGTCACGTCGACGGTGCCGACCGCGCGGCCCTGCTGCCCGCGATCGCGGACGTCGACGCGATCCTGGTCCGCTCGGCCACCAAGGTCGACGCCGAGGCCCTCGCCGCGGCCAAGAACCTCAAGGTGGTCGCCCGCGCGGGCGTCGGCCTCGACAACGTCGACGTCAAGGCCGCGACCCAGGCCGGCGTGATGGTCGTCAACGCGCCGACCTCCAACATCGTGAGCGCGGCTGAGCTCGCCGTCGCGCTGCTGCTGGCCTGCGCGCGCAACATCGCGCCGGCGAGCAACGCCCTCAAGGCCGGTCAGTGGAAGCGCTCGAAGTACACCGGCGTCGAGCTCACCGACAAGACCGTCGGCGTCGTCGGACTCGGCCGCATCGGGCTGCTCGTGGCGCAGCGGCTCTCGGCGTTCGGCGTCAAGCTGGTCGCCTACGACCCCTACGTGCAGCCGGCCCGCGCCGCGCAGCTCGGCATCCGGATGCTCAGCCTCGACGAGCTGCTCGCCGAGTCGGACTTCATCACGGTGCACCTCCCCAAGACTCCGGACACGATCGGACTCATCGGCGAGGAAGCGCTGCGCAAGGTCAAGCCGACCGTCCGCATCATCAACGCCGCCCGCGGTGGCATCGTCGACGAGCACGCCCTCTACGTCGCCATCAAGGAGGGTCGAGTCGCCGGCGCCGGTCTCGACGTCTACGCCACCGAGCCGTGCACCGACTCGCCGCTCTTCGAGTTCGAGTCCGTCGTCGTCACCCCGCACCTCGGCGCCTCGACCGACGAGGCGCAGGAGAAGGCCGGCATCGCCGTCGCCCGCTCCGTTCGGCTCGCGCTCGCGGGCGAGCTCGTGCCCGACGCCGTCAACGTCCAGGGCGGCTCGATCGCCCCGGCCGTCCGCCCCGGGATCGCGCTCGTGGAGAACCTCGGGCGCGTGGCGGGTTCGCTCGCCACCGCGCCGCTCGAGGCCGTCGAGGTCGAGGTGCTCGGCGAGATCGCCACGCTGGACGTCAAGATCCTCGAGCTGTCCGCGCTCAAGGGCGTCTTCTCCGTCCTGGTCACCGACCCGGTCTCCTACGTCAACGCCCCCGTGCTGGCCGGCGAGCGCGGCGTGGCCGTGTCGCTCACGACCTCGACCGAGAGCGCGAGCTGGCGTAACACGGTGCGCATCCGCCTCTCGCTCACCGACGGCCAGCGGATCGTCGTCGGGGGCACCGTCACCGGTCCGCGCAACATCCAGCGGCTGGTGGAGATCGACGGCTTCGACATCGACGTCCCGGTCAGCGAGCACGTCGCCTTCCTCCGCTACACCGACCGTCCCGGCGTCGTGGGCGCCGCGGGCCGTCTGCTGGGCGAGGCCAACATCAACATCGGCGGCATGCAGGTCAGCCGTGACGAGGCCGGCGGCCAGGCGCTCATCGCGCTCACGGTCGACAGCGCCATCCCGGCCGATGTCCTGGCGAAGATCGCCGTCGAGGTAGGGGCCATCTCCGCCCGCTCGGTCGACCTCCCGCTGTAGTCCGCTGATCGCGTAACCACTGGCACGAAGTGCCGGGGCGTACGACGCTGCCCGCATGAGGCTCCTGGTGCTCGGAGGCACGCAGTTCGTCGGCCACGCGGCCGTGGCCGAGGGCCTGGCCCGCGGCTGGGAGGTCACGGTCGCCAATCGTGGCGTGAGCGGCCCGGCGCAAGACGGAGTCACCGCCGTCAGGCTCGACCGGACGCAGCCCGGGGCGTTCGGCGCCGTCGCCGACCAGCACTTCGACGTCGTGCTCGACACCTGGTCGCAGGCGCCGTACGTCGTCCGGGACGCAGCGCGCGCGCTCGCGTCGTCGACGGACCGCTGGGTGAACGTGTCGAGCCGGTCGGTCTACGCGTGGCCGCCCCCGCGGGGAGCGGACGAGTCGGCGCCGGTCGTCGACGGCGACCCGGACGCGGGAGTCACGGACTACGCCGTCGACAAGCGCGGGGGCGAGCTGGCAGTCGAGCGCGAGCTCGGCGCCGACCGGGTCGTCCACCTGAGGGCCGGTCTCATCCTCGGACCTCGCGACAATGTCGGTCGACTGCCCTGGTGGCTGCGCCGGGTCGCCCGCGGCGGACAGACGCTGGCCCCCGCGCCAGCGACCCTTCCGATCCAGTACGTCGACCCGCGCGACCTGGTCGCGCTCGGCCTCGACGCCGCCGCCGCCGGGCGGCATGGTCCCGTCGACGTCGTCTGTCCGCCGGACCGGACCACCCTGGGCGACGTGCTCCACTCGTGCGTGGCGGCGACTGGCTCCGACGCAACCTTCAGCTGGATCGATCCGTCGTGGCTCCTCGAGCTGGGCGTGGAGATCTAGACCGAGCTCCCGATCTGGATCCCTGAGTCCGAGGATGCCTACGCCATGCACCAGAGCGACGTCTCGCGGGCGCTCGAGTGGGGCCTGCGGATCCGCCCTGTCGCGGAGACGGTCGCCGACTGCTGGACCTGGGTCCAGCAGATCGACGCCGAGGGCACCGCACCCGCACCGCGCGACGCCGTGGGGATGGACCCGCAGCGCGAGGCGCAGCTGCTCGCCCTGTGGAGGACTCAGGCCGGCAGTGCGTAGGTGAGGGTCAGGGTGGCGCCGTCGTCGTCGTGCTCGATGGCGCCGGTGCCGGACAGCCCGGCGAGACCCGCCGAGCCCGATCCGGACACCACCACGAGGGCGAGGCTGGGGACGCCGAGGGAGATGCTCCCGACGTGCTGCAGCACGAACGTGCCGTCGACATCGCCGAGCCGCCCCTGCACCCGTTCGAGGGCGACGTAGGCCAGCGGGCCGGTGCCGTCGTGGGCGGACACCATCCGCACGACGCTGCTCCCGGTCAGCCCCGGGCCTGCGAAGACCTTGTCGAAGGTCGTGACCCCGACCACCGGTGGGTTGTCGGACGCGACCGGCTCGGAGGGGCGGGCGGTGATGGTGAAGGGCACCCGGATCGTCGGCATGCCCCAACCGTAGGGTCGGGCACCGACGACGACGTCCACGAGCGCACGACGGGTGGCCAGCTCTGCTCGTGGAGCGAGCGTGGCCACCCGTGGATGTACGTCGATCAGGAGGACGAGTCGCGCTCCGCGCGGTTGACGGCGCTGATGACGGCCTTGAGCGAGGACGTGACGATCGACGGGTCGATGCCCACACCCCACAGCACCCGACCGCCGACCGCGCACTCGAGGTAGGACGCCGCCACGGCGTCGCCGCCCGAGGACATCGCGTGCTCGTTGTAGTCGAGCACCCGTACGTCCACGCCGTACGCCGCCAGCGCGTCGCAGAACGCAGCGATCGGGCCGTTCCCGACGCCACCGATCTCGACCTCGCGGGTGCGGTCGGTGAGGACCACGCGCACGTTGGTCTGGCCGTCCACCGCCGAGTCCTGCGCGATGGCGCGGAGCGCGAACCGGCCCCACGGCGCGGCCGGGTTCGGGAGGTACTCGTCCTGGAAGTACTCCCACATCGCCGACGGCGACACCTCGCCGCCCTCGGAGTCGGTGACCCTCTGCACGACCGCGCTGAACTCGATCTGCAGGCGGCGCGGAAGCTCGAGCTTGTGCTCGGACTTCATGATGTACGCCACGCCGCCCTTACCCGACTGGGAGTTGACCCGGATGACCGCCTCGTAGGTGCGGCCGACGTCCTTGGGGTCGATGGGCAAGTAGGGGACCTCCCAGCGGAAGTCGTCGATCGGGACGCCCGCGGCGTCGGCGTCGCGCTGCATCTGGGCGAGGCCCTTGTTGATCGCGTCCTGGTGCGAGCCGGAGAACGCGGTGAACACCAGGTCGCCGCCGTAGGGGTGGCGCTCGTTGACCGGCAGCTGGTTGCAGTACTCGACCGTGCGACGGATCTCGTCGATGTCGCGGAAGTCGATCTGCGGGTCGATGCCCTGGCTCATCAGGTTCATGCCGAGCGTCACCAGGCAGACGTTGCCGGTGCGCTCGCCGTTGCCGAACAGGCAGCCCTCGATACGGTCCGCGCCGGCGAGGTAGCCGAGCTCGGCAGCCGCGACGCCCGTGCCACGGTCGTTGTGCGGGTGCAGCGACAGCACCAGCGAGTCGCGACGGGCCAGGGTGCGGTGCATCCACTCGATGGCGTCGGCGTAGACGTTGGGAGTGGCCATCTCGACGGTGGCCGGCAGGTTGACGATCGCCTTGCGCTCGGGCGTGGGCTCCCACACGTCGAAGACGGCGTCGCACACCTCGACGGCGAACTCGAGCTCGGTACCGGTGAAGGACTCGGGGGAGTACTCGAAGTACACCTCGGTGCCCGTGAGGTTCTCCGCGTACTTCCGGACCAGCTGCGCGCCGTGGACGGCGATGTCCTTGATGCCGTCGCGGTCCAGGCCGAACACGACGCGCCGCTGCAGGGTGGAGGTGGAGTTGTACAGGTGCACGATCGCCTGCGGGGCGCCGGCGATGGCCTCGTAGGTGCGCTCGATCAGGGGCTCGCGCGCCTGGGTCAGCACCTGGATGACGACGTCGTCGGGGATGTGCTCACCCTCGATGAGCAGGCGCACGAAGTCGAAGTCGGTCTGCGACGCGGAGGGGAAGCCGACCTCGATCTCCTTGTAGCCCATCGACACGAGCTGCTGGAACATCCGCATCTTGCGCGCGGGGGTCATGGGGTCGATGAGCGCCTGGTTGCCGTCGCGCAGGTCGACCGCGCACCAGCGCGGCGCCTTCGTGATGACCCTGTTCGGCCACGTGCGGTCGGGGAGGTCGACCGGCGTGAAGGGGCTGTAGCGGCGCCAGGCCATCGGGGAGGGCAGCTGGGCGTTGCGCACGTCGTAGGACGCGGCGTAGTCGTTGGTGCTGGTCACGGGATGTCCTCGCAGAGTCTGTGGGTGATGCCGGGATCGGGACGATCGACCGGCACGACAGCACCCCGCAGCGAGGAGGCCGGTCTAGGCCCCGCTGCGGCCGCTAAGGAGCAGTGCCACGTGAGTCATCCCGAGAAGGGTAGCAGCGCCGACCTCAATGTCGACTCTCCGGCCGCTCAGGGTGTCCGAGGAATGAGACGGCGGTGTCGGATGGTGGGACGCGGCCGTACGATCCGGGACATGTCGACGCAGTATCGCCTCGCGGTCATCCCCGGCGACGGGATCGGGACCGAGGTCGTGGCCGAGGGCCTCAAGGTCCTCGACGTCGTCGCCGCGCGCCACGGGATCACCTTCGACCGGGCCGAGTACGACCTCGGAGCGCGTCGCTACAACGCCACGGGCGAGGTGCTCCCGGACTCCGTGCTCGCCGAGCTCGGCACCGCCGACGCGATCCTGCTCGGCGCGGTCGGCGACCCGGGCGTGCCGCCGGGAGTGCTCGAGCGCGGTCTGCTGCTGCGTCTGCGCTTCGCCCTCGACCACCACGTGAACCTGCGCCCGGTGAAGCTCTACCCGGGGGTGACCACGCCTCTGGCCGGCAAGGGCCCGGAGCACATCGACATGGTGGTGTGCCGCGAGGGCACCGAGGGCCCCTACGCCGGCGCCGGCGGCGTCCTGCGCGTGGGCACGCCGCACGAGGTCGCCACCGAGGAGAGCATCAACACGGCCTACGGCGTGGAGCGCATCGTGCGCGACGCGTTCGCCCGCGCCACGCGCCGGCGCAACAAGGTGACGCTGGTGCACAAGACCAACGTCCTCGTGCACTCCGGCAGCCTGTGGCAGCGCACGTTCGACGCCGTCGCCGCCGAGTACCCGAAGGTGGAGACCGACTACTGCCACGTCGACGCGGCGACGATGTTCTTCATCACGAACCCCGAGCGGTTCGACGTCGTCGTCACCGACAACCTGTTCGGCGACATCATCACCGACATCGGTGCCGCGATCGCGGGGGGCATCGGCCTCGCCGCGAGCGGCAACCTCGACCCGAGCAGGGTCCACCCGAGCATGTTCGAGCCGGTCCACGGGTCGGCCCCGGACATCGCCGGCCAGGGCAAGGCCGACCCGACCGCCACGGTGATGTCGGTCGCGATGCTGCTCGACCACCTCGGTGAGGACAAGGCGGCGGCGGAGGTGGAGGCAGCGGTCGCTGCCGACCTTGTCGAGCGCGGCTCGGCCGTGCGCTCGACCTCGCAGATCGGCGACGCGCTCGCGGGGCGAGTAGCCGGCTGATCCAGCGGCTCGCTCGGCTGGATCAGGCCTCGCCCTCATCCGCTCGCCTCGAGAGGTAGTTTCAGCCCATGTCCACCACGACCATCCCGCGCACGACCTGCGCAGCGCCGCGCACCGCCGCCGAGATCGCGGCGATCCAGGAGAACCCCGGGTTCGGCAAGTACTTCACCGATCACATGGTGACGATCCGATGGACCGAGGACGCCGGCTGGCATGACGCAGCACTCGTGCCGTACGCGCCGATCCCGTTCGACCCCGCGACCAACGTCCTGCACTACGGGCAGGCGATCTTCGAGGGACTCAAGGCCTACCGCCAGGCCGACGGGTCGATCGCGACGTTCCGACCCGAGGCCAACGCCCGACGCTTCCAGCGCTCGGCCGTGCGCCTCGCGATGCCGGAGCTGCCGGAGGAGCTCTTCCTCGCGTCGATCGAGGCGCTCGTCGACCAGGACCAGGCCTACGTCCCCTCCGACCCGGAGGAGTCGCTCTACCTCCGCCCGTTCATGTTCTCCATGGAGGTCGGGCTCGGCGTCCGGCCGGCCAACGAGTACCTCTACGTCCTCATCGCCTCGCCCGTCGGTGCCTACTTCAAGGGCGGCGTGCGCCCCGTGTCGGTGTGGCTGTCGACGGAGTATGTGCGCGCGGCACCGGGTGGCACCGGCGAGGCCAAGTTCGCCGGCAACTACGCCGCGTCCCTCATCGCGCAGGCCCAGGCCGCGGAGCAGGGCTGCGACCAGGTGGTGTGGCTCGACGCCCACGAGCACCGATGGATCGAGGAGATGGGCGGGATGAACCTCTTCTTCGTCCACGGGTCCGGCTCGAGCGCCCGCATCGTGACCCCCGAGCTGAGCGGCAGCCTGCTCGCCGGCGTGACTCGCGACTCGCTCCTGCAGGTGGCCAAGGACCTCGGCTACGGCGCGGAGGAGGGCCGGATCAACACCGACGACTGGCGCGAGGGCAACGCCACGGGCGAGATCAGCGAGGTGTTCGCCTGCGGTACCGCTGCCGTCATCACACCGGTCGGCACGGTGAAGAGCGCCGCGCACTCGTGGACGGTCGGCGACGGCGGGCCAGGCGAGGTGACGATGCGGCTGCGCGAGGCCCTGCTCGAGATCCAGACCGGTCGCGCCGAGGACGTGCACGGCTGGATGCACCCGCTTGTCGCCGCCCCCTGAGCCGCGATGCGCTGAACGGTCAGGTGGCTGCGGGGGTGGACTCGGGCACGGATGTCGTGGGCGGCGTGGCAGCGTTGGACGTCGACTCCTGGGCTGCCGGCGTGGTGCTGACCACGGGGTCCGGCGGCGTCGTCGGCGAGTCCGGCGGGGGCGCGGAGGTCGTCGGCGCGGGTGGTGCGGGCGCGGCGCCGGAGGTCGTCGGAGCCACGGACGGGGTGCGCGACGTCGACGACGCGCTGCCGGAGGTCGACGGTGAGGCGCTGTTCGACGTCGTCGGCGTCGCGCTGCCGGTGGCCGAGGAGCTCGACCGGCTCCCCGAGGGGGGTCGGTACTGCCCCGAGACTGGCCCCCAGAAGGCGCTCTGCGGGAGGACCTCGCGCCGGGCCCGCGGTGCGGCGGGGTCGAGGGCGCTGCACCCCTGCGCCGCCTGCGCGAATGCCTCGGCCCGACCCTGCGAGCCGGCCTCGTTCGGGTGGATGCCGTCGCCGGACATCCACTCGGGGTGGGCCTCGACGAGCTGCGACCAACGCAGGACTCGCACGTTCGCACGTCCGGACGTCGCACGGTCCAGCGCCGCGTTCATCGCCGTCTGCGAGTCGCCGATGCGGTCGGGGCGCACGATGTCGACCCACACCACGCAGCGCCGGGGTCCGAGGGAGTCGAGCATCCGGCGGGCGGACTCCTCGAGCACGTTGGCCACAGGGTCGTTGGTGCCCGAGCTGACGATGACGACCGGCGGCACGGCTCCCACGGAGTCGAGCTGCTTCTCCGTGGCGGGCGTGGACCGACCCACCTCCGCCTGGTAGGACACGTAACGGTCGGGGAGCAGGTCGGCGAGCCAGGGGTAGACGACCAGCCCGAGCGAGTCACCGAGCACGAGGGTGTCCTGCGCAGGCGCAAGTGGCGGTGGGACCGCGGTGTCGGTGGCGTCGGCGGGCTCCGAGGCGGCCGGGGTGAGGCCGACCGCGGGTGAGGACGTCACCGCGGGCGAGGAGGCCGCTCCGGCGCCCGTGACCGACGACCCCGCGGCGCGCTGGAGGGCGACGGCTCCCACGACGCCCATGACGAGGACACCGGCCGTCACCGCCGCCACGGCGAGCAGGCCGCGTCGACGCGACTCGGCGGGGACCGCCACGGCTGCGACGTGGTGACCGGGGGCCGACACGTGGTCGCTCGCAGGGCCGGCGTGCGGGTGCTCCGCGGCGACCCCGTCGGCCGCGGCGACGGCTGCGGCCGCCTGCGCATCGGTCACGGGAGGCTGGGGTGCGGTGACGTCGTCGGGATGCACGCCGTCGCGCACCCACGGGGCCTCGAGCCCGTCGGCGGCGCCGGAGGTTCCCGTGTCGTCCACCCGAGGAGGGTACGTCGCGAGCCGGTGGGGTCGGTGATGTGGTGTCCGTCTCGTGAGACGGGGCTGTCCGCGCACTGGATGGTGTGGCACCCTGGACGGGTGACTCACCTGGTGATCATTACCTAGCGCGTCCGCGACCCCGTCGCCGACGCGCAGCCTCTCGCACCCGTGCGGGGGGCTTTTTCGTTGCCCGACACCGCCTGACCGAGCCCGAGCAGACCGATCACACCGACAGACCGACAGACCGACAGAGGACCTGAGATGACGACCGACGCCTTCCACGTCTACGACACGACGCTGCGCGACGGAGCCCAGCGCGAGGGCATCTCGTACTCGGTGACCGACAAGATCGCGGTCGCCCGGCTGCTCGACGAGCTCGGCGTCGGGTTCATCGAGGGCGGCTGGCCCGGGGCGCTGCCGAAGGACACCGAGTTCTTCGAGCGCGCGCGCACCGAGCTCGACCTCAAGCACGCGCAGCTCGTCGCCTTCGGGTCCACCCGCAAGGCCGGTGTCGCGGTGCAGGACGACGCCCAGGTCCAGGCACTGCTCGACTCCGGCGCCCCGGTGATCACCCTGGTCGCCAAGTCCGACGTGCGCCACGTGGCCGAGGCGCTGCGCACCACGCCGGAGGAGAACCTCGCCATGGTGCGCGACACCGTGGCCCACCTCGTCGCGCACCGGCGTCGGGTGTTCGTCGACTGCGAGCACTTCTTCGACGGCTACCAGCACGACCCGGACTACGGCGTCGCCCTGCTCAAGGTGGCGGCGGAGGCGGGGATGTCCGTCGGCGTCCTGTGCGACACGAACGGGGGAACGCTCCCGAGCCGCATCGGCGCCGTCGTGGCCGACGTCCTCGAGCGCTCCGGCGTACGCCTGGGCATCCACTGCCAGGACGACACGGCGTGCGCGGTCGCGAACACGATCGCGGCGGTCGAGTCCGGTGCCACGCACGTGCAGTGCACGGCTAACGGCTACGGCGAGCGCACCGGCAACGCCGACCTGTTCGCCGTCGTGGGCAACCTGGAGATGAAGCTCGACATGCGGGTCCTGCCCGAGGGGAGGCTCACCGAGATGGTGCGCGTCTCCCACGCGCTCGCTGACATCGCGAACCTGCCGCCGAACACCCACCAGGCCTACGTCGGAGTCTCGGCGTTCGCGCACAAGGCGGGCCTGCACGCGAGCGCCCTGCGGGTCAACGCCGAGCTCTACAACCACATGGACCCCGAGCTGGTCGGCAACGACATGCGGGTTCTCGTCACCGAGATGGCCGGCCGCGCCTCCGTCGAGCTCAAGGGTCGCGAGCTCGGCATCGACCTGTCGAACGACAGCGCCGTGCTCGGTCGCGTCGTCGACCGGGTGAAGGACCTCGAGAGCAGCGGCTGGACCTTCGAGGCTGCCGACGCCTCCTTCGAGCTGCTGCTGCGCGACGAGATGGCCGGCGAGCGGCGTCGTCACTTCCGGGTCGAGTCCTGGCGCACGATCGTCGAGCAGCGCGAGGACGGCAGCGTGGTGAGCGAGGCGA
>Ga0302299_10001845_pt1 | contig 12813 bp, 6 predicted proteins | sample III_Fen_N3_4_FD_198795 | JGI IMG/M metagenome (GOLD analysis project Ga0302299, IMG submission 198795) | Peat permafrost microbial communities from Stordalen Mire near Abisko, Sweden - III_Fen_N3_4 | ecosystem: Environmental > Terrestrial > Soil > Wetlands > Permafrost | place: Sweden: Abisko... | reverse complement strand
CAAAACCTCGCCCCACCCGCGCGCCCGGCGTGCCAGCGGCGATCCGGGACTTCGCGCTGCGCGATGCTCCCGGTCACCTGCTGCGCCGCTGTCATCAGAGGTCCGAGGAGCTGTTCGCGCTGGCGATCGGCAGCGACGGGCCGACCCGGCAGCAGATCGGCCTGCTGGTCACGGTGTGCCAGCATCCCGCCGCCAGCCAGGCCGAGCTGGTGATGCTCACGGGGATCGACAAGAACACGCTCGCCCAGATGATCAAGCGGCTGACCCGGCGGGGGCTGCTCGAGCAGCGCCGCGGCGAGCACGACGCGCGCACCAACGCGATCAGCGCGACCCGGGCGGCGGTCCGGATGCTCGCGCAGATGATGCCGCGGATCCGGCGGGTCCAGGAGCAGATCCTCGAGCCGCTCCCCAAGACGCTGCGGCCGGTGTTCCAGCGCTGCTTGCGGCTGCTCGTCGGCGTCGACTGACGACCATCGGTTGTGCGGGTAGTTCCGGCATGATAGCACGTCGGGAGTGCTCGCAGCGTGGCGATCGATGGCCCGCCGGTTCGCCGGTAGCCCGGGCGTGCAGCTGGTCGCCGGCGGGCTGATCCTGGCGCTGGCGTTCCCAGCCCACGTGGCGGGGGCGATCGGCATGGCGGTGCTTGGCGGCGCGGTCGGCGTCGCCGCCGTGGTCGCGTGGCCGCACGCCCCGGCGTGGCTGCGCCGGCCGCCGGCCGAGGTCGCGAGCTCGCTGGTGGTCGCCATCGTCGCGCTGGTCGGCGTCGCGGTGTTCCGCGGCGTCTTGACCGAGTCGCCCGACTGGCAGATGGGCGACTGGGGGCCGCAGCGCGCGGTGCTCGCGCGCGTGATGCCGTGGCTGCCGGGGCTCGATGTCCCGGTGTGGAACCAAGTGGTCTCGACCGGTGACGCGCCGCTCGAGCTGTACCCTTCGATCGCGTATCTGCTGACCGGCCACGTCGCGCTGGCGCTCGGGCTCGAGCACGATCTACCGCTCGCGCTGATGATCGTCGCGGTGGCCGTGCACATCGCGATCGCCGTGGCGACCGCCGTGGTCGCGATGCACATCGCGCTGCGCCCGCTCGCGCTGGCCGTCGGCGTGCTGATGCTGGTCGATAGCGGCGCCGTGGCGCACGGCGGGACGGTGGGGCTGTTTCGCTGGGCGCTGCTGCACAGCGCGCTGGCGCTGGCATGCTCGACCTTGTCGGCGTGCGGCGTCCTCGCGGCGCTGACCCGGCCGAGCCTCGCGGTGGCGGCGGCGATCTGGATCACCACGGCGGTGGCGGTGATCGCGCATCCGGCGGGCCTGATCGCCGCGGCCGCGAGCATGGTCGCGCTCGCCGCGGTGGCGCTGCTCGCCACCGACGTCCCGCCGCGCCGCGCGATCATCGCGCTCGGCCACGTCGCGCTCGGCGTCGCGCTCGGCGCCGGGCTGTGGATGCCGCTCGCCGAGCGGATCCTCGCCTACGGCCAGCACTACCCGAACGCGCTGCACTCGCCGTCCCACCTGCTCGAGGATCTGCTCGCCCAGCCGTCGCCGGTGACCGCGTTCGCCGCGTTCGAGTACCTCGGCTACGCCGGCATGCTCGCGGGGCTGTGGTCGCGGCGCGCGGTCGCGGTGTTCGTCGCGGCGAGCGCGTTCGTGCTGCTGCTCGGGCTGTGCGACGCGCCCTACGTCGCGCTCGATCTGGCGCCCGGCCCCGGGGTCGCCCGGCTCGGCACCGAGCGGCTCGCGCAGCTCGCGCGGCCGTTCGTGTGGGCGGCGAGCGCGTATGGCCTCGCGTTCTTCGCAGGTCACGTGCGCGCCGGCTGGCGCGGCGCGAGCCCGGCGCGCCAGCGGATCGCGGCGGCGGTGCTCGGCATCATCGCGTGCGCCACGCTGCGCGCCGTGCCGTCGGTGTGGGCGTCGGTCGCGGACCGCGCGGTGGGCCAGGCGCAGGTGTTCGCGCCGGATCCGGCGGGGCGCCACGAGCTCGAGCGCTGGGCGGCCGCGCGCGTCCACGACCTCGGGCCGGGCGCATGGGCGCGCGCGCTGTTCGAAGAGGGCACCCACGAGCACTTTCACCTCACCGCCGAGACCGGCCTGCCGTCGTTTCACATGCGGCCCGAGCCCGACCTGCTGCTCCGCGAGCGCATGGAGGATACGTCGCCCGAGAGCCTGCGCCGGTTCAACGTGCGCTGGGTGATCGGCGTCGGTCGGTCGCCGTCGCTGGGCGATCGGGCGACCGAGCGCCGGCTCGGCTCGTACCGCATCCGCGAGGTCGCCGCCTGGGATGGCAAGTTCGCGCGGATCGAGCGCGGCACCGGCGAGGTCACGGTCACCCGGCTCGACGATCGCGCGGTCGAGGTCGACGTCACCGGCACGACCGAGCCGGTGCTGGTCGCGCTGGGCACCGGGTTCTACCCGCGCTGGCAGGCGCGCCACGCCAGCGGCGCCATGGAGCCGGTCTATGCGTACCCGACGGTGCCGGACGGCGAGCTACACGTCGTCGCCGCGTGGCTGGCGCCGGGCCACACGACCTTCACGATCGATGGCCCGCTGCCGTCGGACCACGCCGGTCGCGCGGTCTCGTGGCTGGCGGCGCTGGCGATCGCCGCCGTGCTGGTGGTCTGGCTCCGGCGGGCATGGCGCTACCGCGTGTTGCGGCGCTGGGCGGCGGCGCGGCGGCGGGGCGGTGGGCTCGCGCGGTTCGCGATCCGCGCCGGGGTGCCGCTCGGGCTCGCCGCGCTCCTCGTCCGCGGCTGCGCCGACGAGCTCGGCGAGACCCGCGCGCTCGTGCTCGGCGGCGGCCTGCGCAGCGCGGCCGAGGTCGAGGCCCGGGTCGGCGGCGGCGCGTGGCAGTCCTGCGGCTACTTCGCCTTGACCGGCGCGTTCGAGTGCGACGGCGTGCTCACCGCCTACGACTCGATGACCGTGCTGCTCAACGACGTCGAGCCGAGCTGGCCGTTCAACACGCCCGGCATCGCCGCGGTCGCGCTGGCGAACGACGTCGAGCTCCGGATCCGGCTACGCGCGCGGCTCTCCGGAAGCTACCGCGCGGCGGTCAACGAGGGCCACGCGGAGTTCGTGCGCGACGGCGATCCGGTGCACGTGATCGAGCGCGGCGAGCTGACCTTGGCCGACCGCGGCGAGACGCCGGTCGAGATCCGCGCGAAGGTCCCGACCTCGATCTGGGCGTTCACGTTCGTCCGCGACACCACGCTCGATCCGCCGCGGCCCTTCCTCGACGGGCCGCCGGACGACGCACCCGCGGAGCTCCGCGCGATCCGCGGTCCGGGCCCGGGCATGTGAGCCTCCCTGCGAGCCATTTGCGCGCGATCGCGAATGCCGGCCGCGCGGCGATCCGCTAGCCTCGCTTCCATGATCCGCCACATCCTTCTCTTGAAGCAGCGGGCGACGGCGACCGCCGAGGCTGTCGACGCCGCGCGGGCGGCGCTCGCGGCGCTCGTCGGCCCGATTCCCGGCCTCGTCAACTTCCACTGGGGCCCGAACGACGCACCGGCCGAGCGTCAGGCCGGCTACACGCATGGCTTCTCGATGGACTTCGTCGATCAGCCGAGCCTCGACGCGTACGCGCCGCATCCGCAGCACCAGGCCGCGGTGGCCAAGGTCCGCGAGGCGTTTGAAGCCACCGCGGTGTGCGACTTCGCGCTGTGACCGCTCGTTGCCGTCGCGCCCGCGGATCGCTCAGCCGTAGATCGCGTACAGCGTGGTCGCCGTCGCGCCGCCGAGATTGAGCAGGAACCACGGATCGCGGAGCATCGCGTCGGTGGGCGGCGCGTCGCTGGGTCGCCACACCGCGAGCAGGAGGAACCGGACGAGCCCGAGCGCGACGAACGGCGCCACGTACACCAGGCGCGTGGTCCCAAAGAACTCGACGGTGCGCGGCGACAGGGTGTACGCGACGAACGCCCCGCAGGTGATCGGCGCCAGCGCGAGCATCGTGGCCCGCACGACCTCGATGCGATAGCCGGCGAGCGCGGCGCGCGTGGTATGTGCGCGGCGGTGATTCGTCGCCCAGGTCAGCTCGTGGGCGCGCTTGCCCAGGCCCAGGAACAGCGCGATCAGCGCGGTGCAGAGCAACAGCCAGCGCGACGCGGGGACGGCGATCGCCGTCGCGCCGGCGAGCACGCGGAGCAAGAAGCCGCTCGCGATCAGCGCGACGTCGACGAACGCGATCTTCTTGAGGCCGAGGCTGTAGGCGAGGTTCTCGACCAGGTAGAGCGCGGCGATCGTGGCGAGCTCCCAGCCGAGCACTAGGCAGCCGGCGAGCGCGCCGACGGCGAGCAGCCCGGCCGAGATCAGCGCCGCCCGCTCGGAGAGGTCGCCGCGCGCGATCGGGCGCAGCCGCTTGGTCGGGTGCAGGCGGTCGGCCTCGCAATCGTGCACGTCATTGAACGCGTAGACCGCGCCGGACAGCGCGCAGAACGCGAGCACCGCGAGGCAGCTGCGCAGCACGTACATCGGATCGGTGAGGTGGCGCGCGAACACCAGCGGCGCCGCGACGAACACGTTCTTGACCCACTGCCGCGGGCGCATCGTGAGCACCAGCGCGCGGGCCGTGTTCAACATCTCACCTACGATAGCAGACGGGGCCGCCGGGCGACTACCGCCGCAGATCCACGAGTGTGACGGAGCCCCGGCGCGCGATGGCCGGGTGCTCGAGCACGAGCGCTTCGAGGTCATCGGCGCACGGCGCCGCGGGCGCCGCGCACCACCAGCGGTACAAGAGGCTGGTTCGGCGGCGGCGCGCGCCCGGATCGTCGGGCTCGATCATCAGGAATTGCGCTGACAGCTGGATCAGCAGGGCGTCGATCGCTTGGTGGGACGTCGGTTGCCGGCGCAGCCGGGCGCCCGACGGGGTGCGCAGATCGACGATGCGATGGTCCGCGTAATCGATCCGATCGGGCGCGGTCACCCAGATCGCCACGGTGGCGCCGCGCGGCACGCGCGCGAGCAGCTCGCCGTAGGGCGCCGCCGGCGCGGCAGGCGGCCGCTCGATCGCCTCGATCGCCGTGGCCGCGGCGGCCATCCGGCGCGACCAGCGCAGCGGGCCCGGCGCTTCGCGGCCCTCCTGGACCACCAGGCACAGCACGAGCGCAGCGATCATCGCGGCGGCGCCGGACGCCCGGGTACGCGCGAGCTCGATCACGAGGGTCACCACGAACGCGATCGCGATCGGCCACGCGAGCCGCAGCGGGTAGGTGCCAGCGCTCGTGACGTGCGCCACGATCGCGCCGATCGCCGTGGCGGTCGCGATCGCCGCGCTGCGCATCGCGCGGCTGTCGGGCAGCACGAGGTGAAGCACGCCGGCCGCCGGCGCCGCGATCGCGATCGCGAGCGCGACGCGGAGCACGAGCGCCGGCGGCGGCGGGCCGGCGAGCGCGGCGTGGGCGATCGCCGGGACCGAGCGCCACGCGATCATGCGGGCGACCAGGAACGGAAACCCGACCACGAACACGCCGCCGATCAGGATCGCGGTGCAATGGTGGTCGTCGCGCTTGCGCCACCACGCGGTGATCACCGCGGTCGCCGCGATCGGCGCGAGCTCGTAGCGCAGCGCGATCAGCGCGCCGGCGGTCAGCGCGAGCGGCAGCGCCGGCGGCGGATCGGCGTCGCCCAGCATGGTGTACAGCGCGACGCACAGCCCGACCGCGGTCCAGCACGGTAGCGGATCGGTCGGCGCGAGCGCGAGCGCCGAGGCGGCGACCAGCAGCACGCCGGCCCACAGCGCGGCGCTGCGCTCGCGGGTGCGGCGCTGCGCGATCGCGAGGCCCAGGCCGAGCACGAGCGCGAGCGGCTCGACCAGCGCGGCGCCGGCCTCGCCGGCGCCCGACGCGATCGCGGCGAGCGCGACCTGCGCGCCGAGCTGGACGCTGCGCGGATAGCCGATCGGATCGGCGAGCGCGCCGGTGTCGAGCACGCGGCGGACCTGGGCGAGCACGTGGGCCTCGTCGTCGAACGGCCAGGGCGGCGGATCGCCCACCGCGCCGAACATCGCCAGCGCGCCGATCCCGGCGAGCAGCACCGCCGGGATCGCCCAGCTCGGCACATCGCCGAGCGTGTCGGCGACGCGGCGCGCGTGGTCGTCGAAGCGATAGCCCAGCCACGCGGTGTGCACGGCGGCGAACCCGAAGACCAGGGCGCTGTGGGCCGCGAGCGTGCCGGCGCCGGTCGCGATCGCGATCCCGGACAGGCCGACCAGCCCGGCGATCCCCCACTGCAGCACGAGCCAGGGCGCGGCGGCGCGCACGCCGGCCAGCCGCGCGACGGCCCGCCCGGCGCCGTGGAACGCGGCGGTGAGCGCGATCGCCTGGCCGACCACCGCGACGACCCCGTGGACCGGCAGCAGCGTCAGCCACGGCAGCACCATCGCCGCCGCGACGGCGCCGGACGCGATCATGGCGGCGACCACCACTCGACCGACTCGAGGCCCGCGATCCGCGGATCGCGGACCTCGCGATCCGGCTCCGCCGTGGTGGCGAACGTGAGGTAGAGGTCGTGCCACCCAGGGGTGAGCTGGTGGCGCGCGACGGTCGCCGTGATCGCGTAGCGCCCGGTCGCGTCGGCGACCCCCGAGGCCACGAGCTCGCCGTCGAGCGAGACGTCGAGCCGGGGTCGCGCATCGATCGCGTCGAGCGCGCTGGCGGCGCGCAGCACGAGCCGCATGTCGCGCCCGGTGGTCCCGCGCACCCGCAGGTGGGCCCGGCGGGACATCGGCAGGACCGGCGTGGTGCGCTTGCCCACGGCGGGGCGCGATCCGGCCTCGCTCCACAGCGCATCTTCGCCGGTGGCGTCGATGTAGCGCATCGCGCCGAGGCCATCCTCGAACCGCACGTCGGCCCGCGTCGACAGCGACCACGCGTCGTGCATGCCCTCGCGGTCGGCGAGCTCGCGGGCCCACGCGCCGCGCTGGCTCGGCTCGTCGCCGCGCAGCGTGCGCCGGCTGGCCGGGCGCAGCACGGTCGCGAGATCGAGCACGACCAGGCCCTCGGCGTCGTACATCACGCGGGTCGTGGTCGCGAGCTCGGCGAACCCGTCGATCGCGTCGACCGTGTAGGCGCCCATGATCTGGAACAGCTCGCGGTCGTCGAACAGGCGGCGGACCCACGGCTCGCGGCGGAACGCGCAGCGCGACCGCTCGGGCCGCACGAACGCGGCGTAGCGATAGCCCTGGGCGACGAGGTAGGCGCGCAGCGGCTCGGCACCGGCGAACGCCGGGAGCTGCGGATCGGGGCTCGCCCAGCCCGGGATATCGAGGTTGGCGATCGGGTTGCGGCGGTAGTCGAGCATCGCCGGGTCGTCGAGCATCACGATCAGCCGCGCGCCCGCCGGCACCGCGGCCTGCATCGCGGCGTAGCGCCGCTGCTCGAGGCGCGCCGTGCCATCGCCGTGGCGATCGATCGCGGCGGCCTGCCCGATCGCGTCGAACACCGCGACCGCCTGCGCGGGCATCGCACCGCGGCCGACGACGATCTGCAGCACCAGCGCCGCGAGCACGACCCAGCGGCCGAGCGGCGGGAGCGCGACCTCGCTATCGTCATCGGCGCCGAGCTCGAGCACCAGCGCGATCGCCAGCACGGTCGAGAACCCGAACGCGTGGCGCCACACGTCCGACGTGTCGCTGCTCGCGAGGCCGTGGACCAGGAGCCCGAGGCTCAGCGCGCTCGCGATCGCCAGCGCGGACAGCGGCCGGCCGGGCCGGCGATCGATCGCGAACGCCAGGACGAGCGCGAGCGCCGGGATCACGACGAGCGGCACGGCCTCGACGCACGCGGTGACCAGCAACGCCAGCTCCGCCGGCCACGTGAGCTGGGCCGGCGGCAGCGACAGCTGGTGGTTCCACGTGCCGTCGAGCACCGGGAACAGGAACGTGTGGCTCGAGACGCACGCGGCGAACAGCCACGGCGCGATCGCGGCGAGCGCGGTGCCGGCGACCCGTAGCAGGCCGCCGCGCTCCTGCTGCCAGGCCTCGCGCACCGGCATCGTGCGGGCCAGCGCGACGAACCGGATGATCAGCACGCACGCGAGGAACACCACGGTCGTCGCCAGGAAGTTCTGGTGCAGCGTGCAGGCCATCGCGCCCACGAGGCCGGCCACCGCCCACTGCTCGCGGACGACCGCCCGGTACAGCGCGAGGTACGCCACCACGCCGGTCCAGTAGCTCGCGGTGTCGATCGCGGTGTCGGGCAGGAGCACGATCGCCAGCGCGAGCAGCGCGACCCAGACCGGCTGGGTCCGGCGTTCGCGCGCGTAGCCGACGATCCCGAGCAGCGCGATCGCGAAGCCGAGGCCCTTGTCGAGCAGGTGCACGCTGGCCAGCGAGCCGCGCGCACCGACCAGCGCCTGCAGCGCGGTCTGTCCCCCGTAGGCGCCGAGCCGGCGAAACGAGAACGGCTCGATGAGATCGCCTGTGTCGAGCAGCCGCTTGAGCAGCGGCGTGTAGGCCACGTCGTCGGCCCACGGGCTGCGGTCGAGCGCGGCGACCGAGCCGACCAGCCGCACGCACGCGACCCCGGCGAGCGCGCCGGCGAACGCGGCGAGCGCCGGCCGCTCGGCGACGAACCCCAGGCCGTGGCGGATGTGCTGCCACAGCGCGGTCGGGGTCGTCAGCTCGCGCCACGCGAACCCGAGGAACCCAAGGCCGATCAGCCCGAGCACGACCGGCTGGGTCAAGAGCTCGAGCGCCACGAGCAGCCCGGCGACGGCGACCAGCCCGGCGGCGCCGAGCGCGGTGCGCTGGCCGGCGTCGGGATCGGAGATCCGCGCGAGCCGCACGACGATCGCCCCCCAGCCGCTCAGCACGAACATCAGAAACCCCAGCCACGGGAGCCCGCCGCGCAGCACCGAGGTCGGCTGCGCGAGCCCGGCGACGCCGAGGACCAGCACGCCGAGGATCGTCACGCCGCGCAGCACGCCGTCGAGCTGCGGCGAGGCCGCGCGCCGGTCGTGCGGCGCGAGCGCGCCGGGCCGAGACTCGCGGCGCGCCCGATCGCGGCGGCGCGCGTCGGGCCGGCCGTGCCCCGGCTCGTGGGGCGACGGCCCGAGCGGCCTGACCGGCCTCGGCGGGTCGCGGCCGGGCCGATCGTCGAGCGAGGGCCCCTGGGCGGCGGGGTCGGCGTCCGGCGCCTGGGCGGCTGGGATCCGGCGCGTCGTGCGCGGCGGCGCGCCGCGGGCCTGGGCGTGCGGCCGGGCGTACGGGCGATCCTCGAGCGAGGCCTCGGCGGCGCTATCGGACACCGCGATCGGCCGGGCGATCGGCCGGCCCGTCACCCATGCGGGCGCACGCTCCGGCGGCGCTGGCCCGGCGGGCGTGACCAGCGCTGGGGGCTGTCCCGGCAGCGGGTGGGCCGCGCCGTCAGGGGGTGCCTCGAGCGCGGGCGATCCGGTAGGCGCGCGCTCGCCCGTGGGCGGCGGGGTCGTCGGGCGCCTGCGCGGCTCGATGTGGCCGCGCGCGGTGCTCGGCCGGCGCGGGTCGAGCGGATCGAGCAGCGGCAGGACGTCGCTACCCGGCCGGCGCGACTCGGGGGGGATGAACCCGACGTCGGCGGGCGTGATCCGCGCCGAGGCCGACCGCGGCAACGCCATCGGCGCCGGCGCCGGGTCGACCGCGCGCGCGGCGCTCCAACCGTCCGAGGCGGGCCTTGCGTCGCCCCCGAACGCGAGCGCGGTCGGAAGGTCCGATGGCGGCTCGTGGTCCATGCGTTCGGTGCTCGGACGCCTCATCCGCGGCGGCGTGAAGCCAGCGTCGGCCGGCGTGATCCGTGGCCCGGCAGCGTTGGCTGGCCGGTCGAACCTGGCGTCGCCGCCCGCGCTCCGCGCCGCGTCGACTTCCTCGAACACGTCGCGCGGCAGCGCCCGCACCGGGGTGACGACGTCGAATTCGTCGTCGTCGCCCGGCGGCTTGAGCGCGCGGAGGTCGCGCAGCCCGGAGGTCTCGTGAGCGCCGCGGTCGCGCGGCACGACGTTGCGGTTGGTGGCGACGCGGCCTGACTCGGTGACAGGCGCTCCCGCGTCCGCGCGCTCGGTGCGCTCCGGAACCCCCGTCGCGTCGTCGTCATCCTCGTCGCCCGTCATCCAGGTGCGTCGATCGCGGTGGTGAGCTCGCCATCGCCGCGAACATCCTCGCCGAGCATCGCGGCGCCGGTGACGAGCACTCGGCGATCGCGAAACCACTCGACGACGACATGCAGCGGATGCACGTAACCTTGTTATCCTGGTTCCACCGGCGATGCAATGAACGCGCGGCACTCCGCGGCAGCGGCATGCCAGGCTCCTGCCGCGGTGGGCCGCGCGTTGGTGCGACTCGAGAGGTGTAGAAAAATGAGCGCGAGGGCTGGGGGCGGTCGGCCGAGCCATCGTCCAGATGCCATCCGCGCGCGCACACCGATCGACGCGCGGACCAGGTGGTCCCGGGAGCGCCCCCGCCGGGTCAGATCGGTTGTGCTTGCTGCCGTCGATCGCGCGGACCTCGCGCGCCGCTGCTCGCGCACGGGCGCTTTGCTGCGCGCGACGGGGCCGAACGCGGGTGATCGCGGCAGCGCCCACATGTATCATGCCGCTCGCGATGTTCGCGTTGTGACGTAGAATCGGGCGGTGTCAGCTCCCGAGCTGCGCCCGTATCAGCGCGAGACGATCGACGCGGTGATCGCCGCGCGCCGGCGCGGCGTGCGACGCATGGTCGTGTGCTTGCCGACGGGCGCCGGCAAGACCGTGATCTTCTCGCACCTCGCGCGCATGGCGACGCGGCAGGTGCTGGTGCTCGCGCACCGCGAAGAGCTGCTCGCGCAGGCGGCCGACAAGCTGTCGCGGGCGCTCGAGGGAACGCGCGTCGTCGGGCTCGAGCGCGGAACGTCACGTGCGCCCGCGGGCGCCAAGGTGCTCGTGGCATCGCTGCGCTCGCTGCACCCCGACCGCATCGGCGACGTGCTCGGCGGTCGCGACCTCGGCCTCATCATCTACGACGAGTGTCACCACGCGCCCGCGGAGGACAACCTGCGCGTGCTCCGCACGATCGGTGCCTTTGAACCCGACTGGCCGGGCACGCTGGTGGGCTTCACTGCCACGACCGCGCGTGGTGACGGCAAGGGCCTCGACACCGTGTTCGAGGAGATCGTGTACTCGCGCACGCTGCCCGACCTGATCGACGAGGGCTATCTCGTGCCGCTCAAGGGCTACCGCATCGCCACCGCGACCGATCTCACGCGACACGCGGGCGGTGGCAGCGACTTCGACGATGCGGAGCTGGCCGAGGACGTCGACATCGAGGAGCGCAACGCGCTCGTCGCGCGGTCGATCCAGGAGCTCGCGCGCGATCGCCGCACCATCGCGTTCTGCGTCACCGTCAATCACGCGCGCAACCTGTCCAGAGCGCTGAACCACATCGGCGTGCCGGCGGGCATCGTGCACGGCGAGATGGCATCCGCCGATCGTGCGCGCGCGCTGTATGATTTCCGGACGGGTCGCATCGCCGTGCTCGCCAACGTCGCGGTCCTCACCGAGGGCTTCGACGATCCGGGCGTGTCGTGCGTGGCGATGGCGCGCCCCACGCGCTCCGAAGGGTTGTACGCGCAATGCGTGGGTCGCGGTACGCGTCTCGCCGAGGGCAAGCGGGACTGCCTGATCCTCGATTTCGTCGACGTTTCCGCGCTCAGCCTGTGCACGCTGCCGTCGCTGTTCGGCTGTCCGCGCGATCTCGATCTTCGAGGCGAGGACGCCCGCGATGCCGCGCGCGTGTGGGATCAGCTCCAGATCGACTATCCCGAGCTCGAGCTCGAGGCGCGCGCGCTCACGCTGCGGGAAATCCAAGATCGTGCCGCGGCGTTCAACCCGCTCACGCTCGACGTCCACCACGAGGTCCGCGCGATCTCGGGCAACGCGTGGTTCTCGCTCGGTCGGCATGGCGTGGGGTTGCTGTTCGCGCGGTCGTCGAGCGCGATCAGCACGGCGACCGTGGTCTCTCGCGGCGCACGTGGCAAACGCTGGGAGGTCGCGATCGATCAGCGCATCATGGAGCGGTTCTCCACACTCGAGGACGCCGTGCAGGCAGTCGACTACGAGGTCGGCCGTCGGGGCCGAGCCGCCAGCGCCTCTGCTCGGCATGAAGCGGCCTGGCGGTATGCGCCGCCACCCCCGGACCTGGTCTCGCGGCTCCGCGACCAGGATCGCGTGACCACGCACGCCGAGGCGCTTCAGCTCGTCGTGTGGCGGACGGTGACTCTCCGTTGAATCCAGCCTGGAACGCCGCTCTAGAAGGCCCGCGATGGCGAGCCGAGCGCTGCGCTCCTGTAGTGCCGCTCGCGGTCCTCGCGGCGGACGCGCATCCGGCCTCGGCTCGGTCTCGGTCACGGTCTCGGGCTCGGTCTCGGTCACGGTCACGGTCACGGTCACGGTCTCGGTCACGGTCACGGTCTCGGTCTCGGTCTCGGTCTCGGTCTCGGTCACGGTCACGGTCTCGGTCTCGGTCACGGGCACGGTCTCGGTCACGGTCACGGTCTCGGTCACGGTCTCGGTCTCGATCACTGTCACGATCACGGTCGCGCAGCAGCGGCCGTCGCGCAGCAGCGGCCGTCGCGCAGGAGCGGTCGTCGCGCAGCACCGGTCGTCGAGCAGCAGCATTCGTCGAGCAGCAGCCGTCGTTGAGCAACGCCAAGGCGCAACAGCTCGGCGAGGGTGCAGACCGCGAGCAGCGGGCGAGATCGCGAGAAAGAGCATGGGGCTACGTCCGTGGGTGGTTCTTCGCCCTGTCGCGGAACCGCACGCGCCACGCGCGCGGAGACCGGCGCAGATCGCTAGCTCCTCATCCCAGCGCGT
>Ga0302299_10001844_pt1 | contig 12814 bp, 11 predicted proteins | sample III_Fen_N3_4_FD_198795 | JGI IMG/M metagenome (GOLD analysis project Ga0302299, IMG submission 198795) | Peat permafrost microbial communities from Stordalen Mire near Abisko, Sweden - III_Fen_N3_4 | ecosystem: Environmental > Terrestrial > Soil > Wetlands > Permafrost | place: Sweden: Abisko... | reverse complement strand
CTGCGACGGGCTCGGCCGGACCGCGCGACTCCGACCAGCTCACGTCGGCCGGCAGGATCAGCGTGGCCACCTGGCCGGGCGGCCCGGCCGCCGCGGCGACCGCGGCCGCCGCGTCGGCGGTGAGGTCCTCGGTGGAGGCCGACGAGCGCACCCAGCCCGACACCGCCCGGGCGATGCCCTCGATGTCGGAGTTCAGCGGAGCGTCGTACTGCTTGTGGTACGTGGCGTGGTCACCGACGATGTTGACGATCGGCGTGTGGGCGCGGCGGGCGTTGTGCAGGTTGGCCCAGCCGTTGCCGAGGCCCGGGCCGAGGTGCAGCAGCGTGGCGGCGGGACGCCCGGCGACCCGGGCGTAGCCGTCGGCGGCCCCGGTGGCGACGCCCTCGAACAGCGCCAGCACCGCCCGCACCTCGGGCACGGAGTCGAGCGCGGCCACGAAGTGCATCTCGGAGGTGCCGGGGTTGGTGAAGCAGATGTCGACGCCGCAGTTGGCGAGCGTGCGGATCAGGGCCTGGGCGCCGTTCATGTGGGTCCTTCGAGGTCGTAGATCGTGCCGGGGTTGAGGATGCCGTTGGGGTCGAAGGCGGCCTTGATGCGACGCAGCAGCGCCACCTTGGCCGGGTCCTCGAGGGCCAGGAAGTGGCCGGCCTTCTGCTTGCCGAGGCCGTGCTCGCCGGAGATGGCGCCCCCGAGCTGCATGCCGACGGCGAAGAGGTCGTGGAGGAGGGCGGTGCGGGCGGCCTCGTCGGACTGGAACACCGACAGGTGCACGTTGCCGTCGCCGGCGTGGCCGCACCCGGCGATCCACGAGCCGCTGGCCGCGGCGAGCTCCGCCACCCGCTGCAGGTACTCGGGGATGGCTGCCCGCGGGACGACCACGTCGACGATCTCGTCGGCGTTGTTGGCCTTGGCCACCCAGAAGGCCTTCTCGCGGGCATCGATGAGCTGCGCGCCCGCGTGCGGGGGGAGCACGTAGGTGTCGATGGCGCCGAGGCCGAGCAGGAGCTCCGCGACCGTCGCCGTGTCCTCGTCGAGCCGGTCGGCACTGGCGTCCTCGAGCACCACCACCAGGTAGGCGAGCGCGGTGTCCTTCACCTCCTGCGGCAGGCCGAGCTCGAGGCCGACGTAGGCCGTGGCCGCGGCCATGGTGAGCAGGTCGATGTACTCGAGCATGAGCGGGCCGACCCCGCTGGTGACCACCTGGGGCACCGCGGCCGTCACCCCCTCGAGGGTGAGGAACGGAGCCAGCACGGTGGCGGTGTGGGCGGGCCGCGGGTACAGCTTGAGCGTGGCCTCGGTGACGAGCGCCAGGGTGCCCTCGGAGCCGATGACGAGCTGGGTGAGGTCGTACCCACTGCTCGACTTCACGAACTTGCCGCCGGTGCGGATGGTGTCGCCGTTGGGCAGCACCGCCTCGAGCCCGAGCACCTGGTGGCGGGTCACGCCGTACTTCACGGCCCGCATGCCGCCGGCGTTGGTGGCCACGTTGCCGCCCAGGCTGGCGCTGTTCTCACCGGGGAAGACGGGGTAGACGAGGCCCTGCGCCGCGGTGGCTTCGTCGAGCTCGGCCAAGGTGACGCCCGGCTGCACGGTGGCGGTGTGGTTGGCGGTGTCGATCTCGAGGATCGCCGCCATGCGCTCGAAGCTCACCACGATGCCGTCGGCCAGCGGGATGCACGCCCCCGACATGCCCGTGCCGGTGCCCCGCGCGGTGACGGGCACGCCGAGCTCGTCGGCCACCCGCAGCAGTGCCGCCACCTCGGCGGTGGTGCCGGGGCGCACGACCGCGAGGGGGCGCACCGGCGCCATGCCGAGGGCCTCGTCGTGGGTGTAGTCCGAGGTGAGGGCGTCGCCGGTCAGCACGTGGGCGTCGCCGACCACGTCGGTCAGGCGCGCGATGAGGTCGCTCATCTCGGTGGATCCCCCTGTCGTCGGCTGCGAGCCCGACCAGTGTGTCCCGTTTTCGCCCGGCCGACCGACAAGGTCAGTAGTGCCAGGGGAAGCCGGACCAGTCGGGGTCGCGCTTCTCGAGGAACGAGTCACGGCCCTCGGCCGCCTCGTCGGTCATGTAGGCGAGGCGCGTGGCCTCGCCGGCGAACACCTGCTGGCCCACCAGGCCGTCGTCGATGAGGTTGAACGAGAACTTGAGCATGCGCTGTGCGGTGGGGCTCTTGCCGTTGATCTCCCGTGCCCACTGGAGCGCGGTGGCCTCGAGCTCGGCGTGGGGGACGGAGGCGTTGACCATTCCCATCTGGTGGGCCTCGTCGGCGGTGTAGGGCCGCCCGAGGAAGAAGATCTCCCGGGCGAACTTCTGGCCGACCTGCCGGGCGAGGTACGCCGAGCCGAAGCCGCCGTCGAAGCTGGCCACATCGGCATCGGTCTGCTTGAAGCGGGCGTGCTCGGTGCTGGCGAGGGTGAGGTCGCACACCACGTGGAGGCTGTGGCCGCCGCCGGCCGCCCAGCCGGGCACCACCGCGATGACCACCTTGGGCATGAAGCGGATGAGGCGCTGCACCTCGAGGATGTGCAGCCGGCCGCTGCGCGCGGGGTCGATGCTGGTGGCGTCGTCGCCCTCGGCGTAGCGGTAGCCGTCGCGACCGCGGATGCGCTGGTCGCCCCCGGAGCAGAACGCCCAGCCACCGTCGCGCGGTGACGGCCCGTTGCCGGTGAGCAGCACGCAGCCCACGTCGGGGCTCTGCCGCGCGTGGTCGAGGGCGCGGTAGAGCTCGTCGACGGTGCCCGGCCGGAAGGCGTTGCGCACCTCGGGGCGGTCGAACGCGATGCGGACCGTCCCCTGGTCGACCGCCCGGTGGTAGGTGATGTCGGTGAAGTCGAAGCCCGCGACGGGTGTCCAGGCGGCGGGGTCGAACAGCTCGGATACCACGTTGTCCTCCGGTGCGGGGCTGATGACGTGAGCGTAGGGGGCGCCGCCCGGGCGCCGTGCGCGTCGTCGCGGGCGGATCAGCAGCTGACCGGCAGCGGCCCGAGCGACACGGTGCCGCCGAACAGCGTGACGAGCCGTCGGTCGGTCGGGGCCCGGTCGCACGGCGTCGGCGACGTCGACCCCGGCGGCGTGGCGAGCAGGACGCCGATGAGGCCCTGGCGGTCGAGCGTCCCGGCCTCGAGCACGGGCACCCAGCGCACCAGCTCGGGCACCGTGGCCACCCGGCCCCGCGTCGCCAGGGTCGCGAGGTTCACGTCGCGGACCGCGCCGAGGGGTGAGGTCGGCGGCGCGGCGCCCACGGCCAGCACCACCGCCGCGGCCCGTCGGCGGGGGGCGGCGGGGCCGGCCGTCGTGGTGTCGAGGGGCGCCAGCGCGCCGGCCGCGGTGGACGCCGCGCGGCGAAGGCGCGTGAGCCCGTCATCGGTGCGGAACGGCTCGGTGGCCCGGCTCGCAGGGTCGGACAGGATGGCCGTCAGTGCGGCCAGCTCGTCATCGGCCGTGGCCGGTACCTGCGCGCCCGTCGGTGCCCGCAGCAGCACGATCGGCGCCACCGTCGCGGCCACCGCGCGGGCGCGCAGCGTGGGATCGAGGTTGCCGAGGAGCTGGCCGAGGACCGTGGGGGTGGTGGCGAGCCCCCGGCACAGGCGGCTGGCCCAGAGCTGCTGCTCGGCTGCCGTCGGCGGCCGGCCGAGCAGGCGGCGGTGCGCCAGCGAGATGGCCGGGGTCGGGTCCAGCCGGTCGGAGGCGAGTGTGCCCGACGCGAGCCCCGTGGCGATGTTCCCCGTCGCGTCCTCGGGTCGGAGCACCGTCAGGAAGGCCCGTCCGGAGGTGGAGGTGTTGTCGCGGAGGATGGCCGGGCAGCTGCCCGAGACCGCCAGACGCGGCAGGCGCTGCGCGGATCGGTTCCCCACGACGGTCAGGTAGTCGACGTCGTCGACGCGGATCTCCGGCTCGGCGGCGACGCCCGGGTCGGTGCCCGTGCCGCCCTCGTTGCCGTCGACGCGCACGCGCGTGAAGCGGGCGAACCCGGGCCCGGCCGTCGGCCGCGCCTCGACGCGTGCCAGGAGGCTGCCCGTGGAGCGGTTCGCGCTGAGGTGCACGTCGGAGAGGCTCGGCCCGTTCACGTTGATGCCCGCGCCCTTGCCCCACATGCGGTTCCCGACCACGAGCACCCGGGCCAGGGCCACGTTCGGCTCGATGTCGATGGTCTGGATGGTGACGTCGTCGACGAGGTTCCCGCGGATGGTCGCGTCGGTCGTGTCGGTGGCCGTGATGCCCTGGCGCCCGGTGTGGCTGACGTGGTTGCGCTCGGCCAGCGCGCGGCGGGCCTGCCAGCCGAGGTAGATGCCGTCGCCGTAGGTCGACCGGATGTCGAGGTCGCTGAGGGTGGTGTCGCTGCCCCGGCTCGTGGCGACGCCGGCCTGGCCCTCGTAGGGGTTGTGGCGGTAGTCGGTGTGCTCGCCGCGGGGGTTGGCGCCGATGATGGTCAGGTGCCGGGCCGCGACCCGGGCGTCGTGCTGGAAGTCGATGACCGAGCGGACCTGGGGGCTCGGCGCGTCGTGCCCGTCGCCCGTCTGCAGCAGGCGGGCGGGTGGGCCCGAGGCGGGGCCGGTGAGGGTGATGTCGTGGCGGCCCTGCACGAGGAGGCTCACGTGGACGCGGTAGTCGCCCGGCGGGAACGTGAGCTCCGTGCCGTCGGGCAAGCGGCCGAGCAGCTGCGCGAACGCCGCGCTGATGTCGGGGAGCTGCTGCCACGAGCGGGGGACCGTGACGCGGGTCGCGGTCCGTGGGGCCAGGGGCAGGGCCGCCGGGAGCGGCGTCCACGGATCGGCCACGGGCGGGGCGGGCCGGGTGGGGGTGCTGGTGGGCACCGGGACCGGCGGTGGCGGCGCGTGGCTCCGCGGCTGCCCCGAGCTGGCCCACAGCGTCGCGAGGGCCGCAAAGGCGACCGCACCCGCGGCGAGCCAGAGGATCACGGGGCGTCGGCGCATGGGAGGGCCGAGCATCCACGACCGCGCCACCGGTCGTCAAGGAGGCTGGTGCTGCGGAGGGCCACGCGCGTGGCACAGTTCCGCAGTTGCACCAATGGGCAGGGTGGCCGGCCGGCCACCGGGATCGGAGCGCAGATGTCCCTCGTCGTCGTCGAGCACCCGCAGCCGCACACCGCGGTCGTCACGCTGAACCGGCCCGACCGGCTCAACGCGATGTCGATCGACCTGGTCATCGAGCTCCACGACCGGCTCGAGGAGGTCGCCGCCGACAACGACTGCTGGGTGGTGGTGCTCACCGGGTCCGGCCGGGCCTTCTGCTCGGGCCTCGACCTCAAGGACTACGGGATCATCCCCAACATCGACGGGCTGACGGTCGGCCGCATCGCACAGCGCTCGATGCGCTACTACTCGCGGCTCGTGCCGCTCATGCGGCGGATGCCCCAGCCCGTCATCGCGGCCGTCAACGGGCCGGCGTACGGCGGCGGCATGTGCCTCTGCCTGGGCGCCGAGCTGCGCGTGGCCTCGACCTCGGCGGCGTTCAACAGCACCGGCATCGTCAACGGCCTGACCAGCACCGAGCTGGGGGTGAGCTGGCTGCTGCCCCGGCTGGTCGGCGCGGCGCACAGCAACGACATCCTGCTGACGGGTCGCATCGTCGACGCCGCCGAGGCGCACCGCATGGGCCTGGTGTCGCGGGTCTTCGACGAGGAGGAGCTGCTCCCGGGCGCCCTCGAGATCGCGGCCCGCATGTGCGAGTTCAGCCCCTATGGACTGGCCATGACCAAGGACGTGATCTGGGTCAACCTCGAGAACCCCAGCCTCGAGGCCGCCATCGAGATCGAGGACCGCAACCAGCTGATGCTCGGCTTCACCGAGAACCTGCCCGAGGCGATCCGGTCGTTCGACCAGAAGCGCCCGCCGAGCTACACCGACGAGCCCCGCCGGGACCTCTTCGGATCGTGAACCACCTGCTCCGCGCGCGTTCTGGGTGGGAATCGGGGCGCCCCGGGACGCCGATTCCCACCCAAAATCGGGGGAGACGACGGCCGCGGGCGGGCCGGGGGTGGGTGGTGCTGGTGGCCGCCGGGGCGGTTGCGCTGTCCTTGGGGGGCGCAGGCACGGCCCGTGCCGAGGGAACCGGGCCGAGCACCACGCTCGCGGGCCCCACGACCACGGTCGGCGGGCCCACCACGGCGCCCCCGACCACCGTGCCCGGCTCGGGGTCCACGACCACCACGACGCCCGGGAAGCCCAGCGCCCACGCCAAGCCCCCGGCCGACGCGGGTGGCGACGGCCGCGCGCCGGGCTCGAAGGCGCCTGCCGTCGTCTACCCCTTCCCCGCGAGCGCCATCGGGTTGGCGAACGGGCTGCTCGATGCCAGCGTCCAGCTCACGTCCCTGAGCGCCACCCAGCAGCGCCTGCTCGCCCGCGCCGCGGTGTCGGGGCGGGACCTGGCCGGCGCCCGGGCCCGGCGCGACGCCGCGTGGCGCGTGCGGCGGGTCACCTCGGCCACGGCGGTGGCGGCACAGCACCGCGTCGACCGCGCCCGGACGCGGGTGCGCGCCTTCGCCCTCGAGGGCTACCTGTCGGGCACCGAGCAGCGGCCGAGCCCGCTCGTCGCGGCCGTCACGGGCGGGGCCGGCCCGACAGGGGAGAGCGACGACGACAGCACCCTGCGCCTCACCACGCGCGACGCCGTCGTGGTCGAGCTGAAGGCGGCGACCGCGGCCCGTGACGCTGCCGTGGCCCGCGACGACGTCGCCCGCCGGCACCTGCGGGCGGCCACGGCCACGCGTGATCGCCTGGCGCACGCCGCGGCCTCGCTCGACCGGCGGGTGGCCACGCTGGCGACCCGGGTGGTGGGCGCCTCCCAGGACGGCGACCGGTTGCGGGCCATGGCGGGGAGCGGCCTCGAGGTGCTCGACGGCGGCAGCATCGGAGCGACGCTCGCGGCCTTCCAGCAGCGCGCCGTGCTGTCGCTGCCGCACCCCTACCTCTCGGCGCCGCTCTCGCCGCTCCGCCTGGTGTCCAACTTCGGCTTCCGCATCGACCCCATGGGCGGCGGCGTCGGCTTCCACCCGGGTGTCGACTTCGCGGCGCCCTCCGGGACCCCCATCCGCGCGGCCGCGGGCGGGACGGTGGTGATCGCCTCGGCGCAGGGGGGCTATGGCAACTGCACCGTCATCGCGCACGTGGGCGGCCTCGGCACGCTCTACGCCCACCAGTCGCGGATCGTGGTGCGCGTCGGGCAGCGGGTGAAGCGGGGCGACGTCATCGGCTACGTGGGCTCGACCGGCGCCTCGACGGGCCCGCACCTGCACTTCGAGGTTCGCGTGCTGGGCGCGCTCGTCGACCCCCTGCCCTGGCTGAGGCCACCCCTGGCGCGCCTGCCCGACTGACCCGAGCGCGCCCCGCTCCGGCGGGTCAGACGAGGATGCCGGGCGGTACGTTGCCGCAGGTGTAGTTGGTGATGAAGTCCTCATCGTCGAGGGTCTTGTGCACCACCGTGATGGGGATGGCGAGGCCCGTCTCGTCGCCGATCGTGAGGGCGAACACCACCCCCACGACGGTCCCGGTGCCGTCGATGAGCGGCCCGCCCGAGTTGCCGGGCTTCACCGAGGCGCTCGTGAGCAGGATGCGGAAGCCGGTGTCGAGCACGTCGCCGTCGAGCAGCTCGATGGTCTTGCCGGGCGCGAGCCTGAGCGCCTTGGCCAGGGGGTACCCCACCGCCACGACCGGGGTCTTCCCCGGCGGGTCCTCGGCGGCGAGCGTGGCCACGTCGGGGAGCGTCTCGGACACCGTCACCACGGCGAGGTCGACGTCGGGCGACACCTTGGCGCGCACCACGTGGAGCGGCCGGCTGTCCCACGTCTCGACCTGGATGTCGGCGACGGGCGCGGCGGCGACGACGTGCCGGTTGGTCAGGATGGTGTGCGGCCCGATGGCGAACCCCGAGCCCACGATCACGAGCCCACACTGCGTGACGCGGAACCGCACCACGACGAGCTTGTCGTGGAACGCGGGGCGCTGGGCGACGAGCGTGCTCTGCGGCGAGATCTCGTCGCTGACCGACCCCACCGGCGGGTCGGCGACACAGGCGCCGAGCAGCAGGACCCCGGCGAGCAGGGCTGCGACCGCCAGGGACCGGTGACGGCGCCGCGGGAGGCCGCTCACTTCTCCTGCGCCCGGAGGTAGGCCACCAGCTGGTCGGCTCCGGCCTGGGCCTTGGTGCACACCTGGAACACCTGGTTCGCCTGGTTCTCCAAGCCGACGATGTCGGACTCGCTCTGGGCGTTGCCCACCGCGTTGAGCAGGTCCCGCGTCTGCGAGGCGCACTGGTCGAGCAGGTCGGCGGTGGCACCCACGTAGCTCGGGAAGGTCACCTTCACCGCTTGGCGGTCCTCGGCCTGGGCCTTCTCGTTGGCGAGCTTGACGATGCGGGCCTCGAGCTTCTTCGTGGAGGCGTCGGTGGCGCTGAGCTGCGAATCGAGCTTCCGGGACAGGGCATCGGCGCTCGAGTACTGCGACTTCCAGCGGTTGCCGCTCGAGCTGTTGTTCAGGGCGACCAGCACCGCACCCACGGCGACGACGGCGAGCACGAGGCAGAGGACGGGCCACAGCATGTTCGAGCCCGAGCCGCCGGACGACGACGGGCCGGTCGGCGTGGGCGCCGCACCGGACCAGCCCGACGGAGGCTGGTTGGGGTCGGGTGCCGCGCCCTGGGCGGGCAGCCCCGGGAACGGGGGGAAGGGCTCGGCCGGCCCGGTGGGGCGCTGGGGCGGCGCGCCCGCCGGTGCCTGGGGGGCCGTGGGCCAGCCGGGGGGCGGCTGCTGCTGCGCCGGCTGCTGGGGGGCGGCCGGCTGCTGGGGGTAGGGCTGCTGCGGGTTCGGCTGCTGGGGATTCGGGGCCTGCGGCGGCGGCCCCGCCGGGCGACGCGCCGGAGGCGGCGGTGGCGTCCAGCCGGGCCGGCCCGGCGGCGGTGCCTCCGATGGGCCGAGCGGGATCCAACCGCCCGGCGGCTCCGGCGTACCCGGCATCCCTTGACCGTCGTTCGGTGACACGGCACCCTCCCCTGAGCGCAACGCCGACCCCTGTCGGCGCCGAGATGTTGGCAGATGTTTGGGTGGCCGTACGAACACGCCCCGTCACCAGGGCATTGCCTCGCCTCAGGTGAGAAGCTGGCGCGGCACGCACGACGACGACGGGTGAAGGGGGCTGCCATGGCGACCGTGCCGACCGTGAGCGGAGAGGTCGACGCCGCCGACCTCGGGGTGACGCTGATGCACGAGCACGTGTTCGTGCTCAACCGCGAGATGCAGGACCAGCGGGACGACTGGGACGAGGACGAGCGCCGAGCCGACGCCCTCGCCAAGCTCGACGCCCTGAAGGCGCGCGGGGTCGACACCATCGTCGACCCGACGGTCATCGGGCTCGGGCGCTTCATCCCTCGCCTCGTCGAGCTCGGCGCCCGGACCGACCTGCGCATCGTGGTGGCCACGGGCGTCTACACCTACGGCGACGCGCCCTTCTGGTTCCACTACCGGCTTCCCGACGCCACGTCGGGCCGTCGCGACCCCATGGTCGACTTCTTCGTGCAGGACATCGAGGAGGGCATCGCCGGCACCGGCGTCCGCGCCGGCATCCTCAAGTGCGCCACCGACGAGCAGGGCCTCACGCCCGGCGTCGAGCGGGTGCTGCGGGCGGTCGCCCAGGCGCACCTCGCCACCGGTACGCCCATCACCACCCACACCCACGCGCACTCCCGACGAGGCCTCGAGCAACAGCGGGTGTTCCGCGAGGAGGGCGTCGACCTGCAGCGCGTCGTCATCGGCCACTCGGGCGACTCGACCGACCTCGACTACCTGATGGAGCTGATGGACGCCGGCAGCGTCATCGGCATGGACCGCTTCGGCATCGACGCGGTGCTCGACTTCGAGTCACGGGTCGCGACGGTGGCCGCGCTGTGCGAGCGCGGGTACGCCGACCGCATGGTGCTGTCGCACGACGCCGCCTGCTTCATCGACTGGTTCGACCCCGACCTCACGGCGACCCGCGAGGCGATCATGCCGAACTGGCACTACACCCACATCCACGACGACGTGCTGCCCGCGCTGCTGGCCCGCGGGGTCACGCAGGAGCTGATCGACCAGATGCTGGTGGGCAACCCCCGCCGAATCCTGGCCGGCGAGGGCTGACCCGCCCCGTCGCCCTCAGTTGTTGGAGGGCACGGTGGTGGCCGCCACCGTCGTCGGCGGGACCGTGGGGGGCGGGGTGGTGGTGGGCGGCACCGTGGTCGGCGGCACGGTGGTGGGCGCGACCGTGGGCGGCGTGGTGGTCGGCGGGGACGTGGTGGCCGGCACCGAGGTGGAGGTGGTCGACGTGGAGCTGGTCGACGAGGTGCTCGAGGTGGCCGGGCTGCTCGAGTGGGAGTTGCGCCCGATCAGGAAGGCGCCCACGGCGATGATGACGGCGGCCACCACGATGATGCCGATGATCAGGGCGCGGTCGACCGGGTCACGGCCTCCCTTGCCCGCCGCCTCGGGATCGACCGGCACCTGTGAGCCGGCGGCACCGGCGGCACCCGCGGCGGCTGCGGGGGCGGGGACGTAGGCGCGGGTCGTCGGGTCGGTGGTGGGCACCTGCTGGGTGACGCCGGGATCGGTGGGCGGCTGACCCACCGGCGGCACGGCCTGCGTGGCGTCGGGGTCGGTCGGACCGCCGGCCCCGGGCTCGGGTGGCAGGAACCGGGTGGGCTCGTCGGGGTCGAGGGGCTCGCTCATGGTGTCCTCCTCACCCGACCGTGGCGATGCCGCCGTCGACCGGGATGATCGTGCCGGTGAGGTAGGCGCCGGCCCGGGACGCCAGGAAGATGGCGACGCCGGCCATGTCGTCGGGTCGACCGATCCGCTTGAGCGGCGCGCTCTCGGCGATGCTGTCGCCGAACGCCTCCAGCGTGGCCGCCATCATCTTCGACTCGAAGGGCCCGGGCGCCACCGCGTTGACGGTGATGGTGGGGGCGAGGCGCTTGGCGAGATGCCGGGTGAGCTGGTGCACCGCGGCCTTGCTGGCCGAGTAGGAGTAGGTCTCGAGCATCGGCACGTGGATGCCGTCGATGGACCCGATGTTGATGACCCGGGCGGGGTCGTCGAGCGTGCCGGCGGCCTCGAGCTGCGGCAGCAGGAACTTGGTGAGGTGGAACACGCCCTTCACGTTGAGGTCGAGCGTGCGGTCCCACGCGGCGTCGTCGAACTCGGCGATGGGGGCGCCCCACGTGGCCCCGGCGTTGTTCACGAGGATGTGCAGCTCGGGCTCCCGCTCGGCCACCTCTGCGGCGAGGCGACGGCACTCCTCCTCGGTGCTGAGGTCGGCGGGGAGGGCGATGCACGTGCCGAGCGCCGACAGCGACTCGGCGACCTCGGCGCACACGTCGGCCTTGCGCGACGAGATGTAGACCTTCGCGCCGGCTCGCACGAAGCCCTCGGCGATCATGAGGCCGATGCCGCGCGATCCGCCCGTGACGAGGGCGGTCTTGCCGGCGATGGAGAACAGGTCGGTCATGGGCGGCGACGGTAGTTGCCCGCTGCCCGTCGCGCCCTCACCGTGCCTGGCAGGTGGGGCACCACGTGGTGCCGCGCCCGTCGAGGTCGCGGTGGCGCAGCTCGGTGCCGCAGCGGACGCAGGGCAGGCCGGCCCGGCCGTAGCAGTCGAGGTGCCGTTGGTGCGCGCCGGTGTCGCCCTCGACCGTGCGGTAGTTGCGCAGCCGCGTGCCGCCGTGGTCGAGGCTCTCGACGAGGACGTCGCGGACGGTGTCGCGCAGCACCGTCGCCCGCTCGAGGCCGATGCGGTGCGACATGGGGCTCACCTGTGCCCGCCACAGCGCCTCGTCGGCGTAGATGTTGCCCACGCCGGCCACGACACGCTGGGAGAGGAGCTGGGTCTTCACCGCACGGCGGCTCCTTGCGAGGGCGCGCCACAGGTGCTCGGGGGTGAAGTCGTCGGACAGCGGTTCGGGACCGAGCGCGGCGAGCGTGGGCAGCCGGTCGTAGTGGCCGGCCTCGACCACCGCGACCCGGCCGAAGCGACGGACGTCGTGGAGCTCGAGGGTGGCGTCATCGTCGAACCGGAACCGGGCCCGGACGAAGGGGTCGGCCGGTGCCAGGTCGCCACCGTCGAGCGGCTCGTCGACGAACCCCATGGCGCCCGTCATGCCGAGGTGCATGATCAGCTCGCGGCCGTCGTCGAGCGGGGCGATGAGGTACTTGCCCCTCCGGCCGACACCGGTGACGGTGGCGCCGATGGTGAGGAGCGCCTCGTCGAACTTGGGGTGCGGGAACGCCCAGGCGGCGCTCACGCGGCGCCCCGTGATCCGGGGTGCGAGCTGTCGTCGGATCGTCTCGACCTCCGGGAGCTCGGGCATGGCGGCACGGTAGCGACTTGCGCCTCCCGCCACGACCGGCCCCCGCCGGGCTCCGGGGCGGTCCGTGGACCGGCCGGTGTGGTGCCGTACGCTCGACGGGCCGGATCGGTGCGCGCCGTCCGCCGTTCGACACCAGCTCCTGGGGTTCCCCGTCCATGTTCCTACCGATCCTGCTCGTCGCCGCGGCGATCCTCGTGCTCGGGGGAGCGCTGCTGGCGGTCATCTCGGCGGCGCGCTCGCGCGCCGCGCGCGCCGACTGGCTGGGCGAGCTCGACGACATCCGTCGCGACGCGCTCGTCGACGGTCACGAGCAGGACCGGGCGCCGGGCCCGGGCACCGCCGGCCACCTCCGTGGTGCGGCGCCCGAGGGCGACGACGAGGGCGAAGCCGAGCCCGAGCCGGAGCCCGAGCCGGAGCCGGAGCCGGAGCCGGAGCCGGAGCCGGAGCCGGAGCCGGAGCCGG
>Ga0302299_10001843_pt1 | contig 12820 bp, 13 predicted proteins | sample III_Fen_N3_4_FD_198795 | JGI IMG/M metagenome (GOLD analysis project Ga0302299, IMG submission 198795) | Peat permafrost microbial communities from Stordalen Mire near Abisko, Sweden - III_Fen_N3_4 | ecosystem: Environmental > Terrestrial > Soil > Wetlands > Permafrost | place: Sweden: Abisko... | reverse complement strand
CGAGCTCGCTGATGACGCCTGCGCCGCGGCACGGATCCGTCGGACGGCCGCTTTCCGGGTTGGAACTGCGGATCGTCGGTCCGGACGGCGCCGACGTCACGCCGGGTGCCGGTCCCCAGCCGCAGGTGCCGGCCGATCCCGATGACCCCCTGGACGTCATGGCCGAGGCCCCCGACGCCGGTGAAGTCGGCCGGATCGCCATCCGCGGCGCCACGGTGTTCTCCGGGTATTGGCCGGACGGCGGCGGTGGGCCCGGGTCGGACGGTTGGTTCGTCACCGGCGACATCGGCTTTCTGGATGACAGCGGCGAACTGCATCTGGTCGATCGTGCCGCGGAGGTGGTGACGGTCGCCGGGTTCACCGTCTACCCGCGTGAGGTCGAGCAGGTGCTGGCCGCGCATCCGGAGGTGGCCGAGGCCGCGGTCGTCGGTGTCGCCGGCCGGGGTGGTGACGACGATGTGGTGGCGGTGCTGGTCGCCAAGCCCGACGCGACGCTGACCGCGGCCGACCTGTCGGCGTTCGTCGCGGAACGGCTGCCGGCGTTCAAGCGTCCCGTGCTGTTCCACATCGCGCCGTCGCTACCCCGGACCGAGGTCGGCCGGCTCGACCGTGGGGCGGTGCGGCGGCTGTACCTGCAGACGCCAGACGCGACGTTGCCCCGCCTGGTGGCCGTCCCGACGGCCGATCGCCCCGGCAGCGGGCCGGCCGTTGGCGGGGCGGGCGAGCCCGGGGCGGTGCCCGCCGGCGACGAGGCTCGGGACATCACCCCGGACATCACCCCGGACATCACCCCGGACATCGCCCCGGACATCACTCCGGACATCACCCCGGAGCAGGTGGCCGACCTGGACGAACTCGGCAGCCGGCTACCCGGCACCGGCAACCGGGTGCAGCGCGGCGACCAGGACACCGACGAGGACCTGTTCTGAGCCGTCCCGCAGTGCGGGCAGCCGGGTCGAGATGGGGATGCCGCAGGATCGCTGCGGTCGAGAGGAGCGTGCGAAATGGCCCCCGCCGTCATCGACCGGGAACTGCCCAGCACCGAGGCCGCCGACCTGCTGGAGCTGACCCGAGATCTCGCCCAGCGTGAGCTGGCGCCGCGGGCCGACAAGGCCGAGGCCGCTGGCATCTTCCCCCGCGAGGTGTTCGCCCGGCTCGGCGAGCTGGGTCTGCTGTCCCTGCCGTATCCGCAGCGCTACGGCGGCGGTGGCCAGCCGGCGGTCGTGTACCTCCAGGTCCTTGAGGAGCTGGCCCGCGGCTGGGCAACGATCGCCCTCGGCATCAGCGTGCACGTGCTGGCCTGCAGCGGGGTCGCGGAGTTCGGCACCGCCGAGCAACAGGAACGGTTCCTGCCCGGCATGCTGGGCGGCTCGACGCTGGGCGCCTACTGCCTGTCCGAGCCGCACGCCGGCTCCGACGCCGGAGCGATGCGGACCCGCGCGGTTCGCGACGGTGACGAGTACGTCATCACCGGCGACAAGGCGTGGATCACCCACGGCCCGGCCGCCGATTTCTACCTGCTCGCGGCGCGCACCGGTGACGACCGGTCGCACGGCATCAGCACCTTCCTGATCCCGGGCGGGCATCCCGGGGTGACGGCGGGCACGCCGGAGCGGAAGATGGGTTTTCGCGCCTCGGTCACCAGCCAGCTGCACCTGGACGGCGCCCGGGTCGGCGCCGACCGGCTGCTCGGTTACGAAGGCCAGGGGTTCCGGATCGCGTTGTCCGCGCTGGACGCCGGCCGGTTGGGGATCTCCGCGTGTGCGGTCGGTCTGGCGCAGGCCGCGTTGGACGTGGCCGCCACCTACGCCGCCGAACGGATCGCGTTCCGGCGGCCGATCGACGAGTTCCAGGGGGTGTCGTTCCTGTTGGCCGACGCCGCCGCACAGATCGTCGCTGCCCGGCAGCTCTACCTGTACGCGGCGCGTCGCAGGGACGCCGGCAAGCCGTTCTCGACCGAGGCGGCCATCGCCAAATTGATCTCGACGGACATGGCCATGAGGGTGACGACCGACATGGTCCAGGTGCTCGGCGGCGCAGGCTACGTCGAAGATCATCCCGTCGAGCGGTACATGCGGGAGGCGAAGGTCATGCAGATCGTCGAGGGCAGCAACCAGATCCAGCGGATGGTGATCGCGCGATCACTCAAGCACGCGCAGCGAAGGTCCCAGTGATCGACCCACCCCGGGTGACGCTGTACACCCGCAGCGACTGCCATCTGTGCGACGACGCCAAGGCCGTCGTCGTCGCGGTCACCGCGGAATCGGGCGACTCCTTCCGGGAGGTCGACGTCGACGCCGATCCGGAGGACCGGGCCGAATACGGCGATCTGGTGCCGGTGGTGCTGGTGGACGGCGTCCCACTCGGCTACTACCGGGTGGACCCGGACCGGCTGCGAAGAGCGCTGCGGAGCTGACCGTGGGTCGACGACCGGAGCAGCTCCCACATGCTGGGATCGGCGTCCCAACGCGACTTTGTGCACAAGTTCACGAATGGATAGGCTCCCGGTACCGGTGGCCTACCACATGACGGTCGCCACGACACCGACGGGGTATGACCCCGCTGTGGAGGCAAAGCGGGTGACAACGCAGGTCGGAGGGGGGCGGGCCAACGCCCGCGTCCGCGGTATTCCGGAGGCCACGGTGGCCCGGTTGGCCGTCTACCTGCGCGTTCTGTCGGGCCTCGCCGATCTGGTCGGCCGAGTGGGTTCGACCATCTCCTCTGAGGAGCTCGCCAGGTCGGCGGGGGTCAACTCGGCCAAGCTGCGCAAGGATCTGTCGTTTCTGGGTTCCTACGGCATCCGCGGGGTCGGCTACGACGTCGCCAGGCTGATCGAGGAGATCAGCCGCACCCTCGGCGCCCACCGCTCACACCATGTCGCGTTGGTCGGGCTGGGCAACCTGGGCCAGGCGCTCGCCGGATACTCCGGGTTCAGCGGCCGCGGTTTCGTGATCTCGGCGTTGTTGGACGCCGATCCTCAGCGCATCGGACGGACCATCGGCGACCTGCGAATCCAGGACATCGCCGACGCCGAGATGATCTGCCGGCGCGGCGGGGTGACCATCGGGGTGATCGCGACACCGGCATCCGCCGCCCAGCAGGTCGCCGACCTCCTGGTCAGGGCCGGCGTGCGTTCCATCCTGAACTTTGCGCCCGGCGTGCTGGCCGCGCCCGGCGATGTCGAGGTGCGCCACGTCGACCTGTCGCTCGAACTGCAGATTCTCGCCTTCCACGAGTCGCGGCGGACCAATCCGCTGGTCGGCGCGATGAACGAAGCCCGCCGCCCGGCGATGCTGCCGCCCCCCGTCGCGGTGCCCTCGTGAGCGACGGTGTCGGTGTCGGCGCTCCCTCCGCCCCTCCCGGTCGCTTCGAGCCGGCGATGGGCCCCTACCTCGATCCGGTCCGGATCGAGCGCCGCCGCGGGACCGCCGCGGCGACGCGAACCGGTCGGTGCCGTCATTCCGCGGCGCCGGCGCACCTTCACGCGCAAGGAGCACGTCATGACCCGTGCACGCAGAACCGTCGGCCGCATCGCGTTTGTCGGTGCCGGTCCAGGTGATCCGGGACTGCTGACCATGCGCGCCGCGGAAGCCCTGGCCTCCGCGTCGGTGGTCGTCACCGATCCCGATGTCCCCGACGACGTCACCGCGATGGCCGCCGGTGCGGACATCCGCCCGGCCGTCGGCGAGCCGGCGGACGTGGCGCGGACGCTGATCACCGCTGCCCGGACCGGTCAGTTCGTGGTCCGGCTGGTGGCCGGCGACGTGCTGACCGCCGATCCGGTGGTCAAGGAATTGCAGGGCGTCTCGCGCAGTTCGGTGCTGTTCGACGTGATTCCGGGGCTGTCGGCGGCGGCTGTCGCTTCCTATTCGGGCATCCCCGTCGGGTCGGTGCACACGGTGGCGGACGTCAGGTCGACCTCGGACTGGTCGCGGCTGGCCGCCGCTCCCGGGACGCTGCTGCTGCAGGCCGCCGCCGGGCACCTGGCGCACACCGCGGCGTTGCTGGCCCAATCCGGTCTGGCCGGCGAGACCCCGGCATCGGTGACGTCGGGGGCGACCCTGCCGACCCAGCGGACAGTCGATGGGACGTTGGCCACCCTCGACGGCATCGGCGGCGACATGACCGGGCCGCTGGTGGTGACCGTCGGCGCCGGTAGCGCTCAGCGCGGCCGGCTCTCCTGGTGGGAGTCGCGCGCCCTGTACGGCTGGCGGGTGTTGATCCCGCAGACCCGCGATCCCGCCGACGGAATGCTGGACCTGCTGCGGATGCACGGTGCGATCCCGCAGCGGGTGCCGACCGTGGCGGTGGAGCCGCCGCGCACCCCGGCGCAGATGGAGCGCGCCGTCAAGGGTCTGGTGGACGGGCGCTACCAGTGGGTCGTGTTCACCTCGACCAACTCGGTGCGCGCGTTGTGGGAGAAGTTCACCGATTTCGGCCTCGACGCCAGGGCCTTCTCCGGTGTCCGGATCGCCTGCGTCGACAGCCTGACCAGTGATGCGATCCGGGCGCTGGGCATCATTCCCGAGCTGACCTCGGACAACCAGCAGTCCTCGGCGGGGCTGCTGGCTTCGTTCCCGGACTTCGACGACGTGCTCGATCCGGTGGACCGGGTGCTGCTCCCGCGGGCGGACATCGCGACCGAGACCCTCGCCGAGGGACTGCGGGGGCGCGGCTGGGAGATCGACGACGTCACGGCCTACCGGACCGTGCGGGCGGCGCCCCCGGCGGCGCCCACCCGGGAGGCGATCAAGACCGGTGGTTTCGACGCGGTGTGCTTCACCTCGTCCTCGACGGTGCGGAACCTGGTCGGCATCGCCGGCAAGCCGCATTCCCGGTCGATCGTGGCCTGTCTTGGTCCCAAGACCGCAGAGACGGCGCGGGAGTTCGGGTTGCGGGTCGACGTCCAGCCGGAGGTGGCCGAGGTCGAGGCACTGGTCGAGGCGCTGGCCGAGCACGCGTGCCGGTTGCGGGCCGAAGGCGCGCTGCCGCCACCGAAGAAGTCCCCGCGCCGGCGATGACGAGGAGTTGACCGGCCGGATCCGGCGCGCCGGACCCGGCCGGATGTCTACGGGCCAAGGTGCGCGCTACCGTTGCCCGCATGAGCACACCTGACCAGCCGAATCACCCGGGAGGCGGCACCGGCGGCTCTTCCGGCGGGCAACCCGGTGGACCTGGTGATCCGTACGCGCCAGGACCGCAGCCGGGATATCAGGCCGGGCCCGCGCCCGGATACCAGGCCGGCTATCCCGGCGCCGCGCCCGGATACCCCGCCGGTCCCGCCGGCTACCCGCCTGTACAGGGTGGCTACCCGGCGCAGGGCGGCTATCCGGGTCCGCCACCCGGGTATCCGGGCGGCCAGGGCGCGTACCCGAGCTACCCTGGCGGCCCCGCCGGGTACCCCGGATACCCGGGCGGCGCCGAACCGGTCCCAGCGCCCGCGCGGCCGGTGACCGTCACAGCCGCTTTCTGGTGCTGGATTCTGGTCATCGCCGCTTGGCTCGTGGCGCTGATCTTCGTGCTGACAAGTTCGGCGTGGGATCAGGCGCTGCAGGCGGCCACGGATCTCGCGAACCGGAACTCGACCTCGACGGTGGTTCTCGACGCCCAGACTGTGATCAATTTTGTGCGGGTCGCCGCCATATCGGGTTTCGTGATCTTCGCCGGGCTCTATTTATTGTTTGCGTTCAAGATGCGAGCGGGACGGAATTGGGCGCGGATCACATTGACAGTGCTCGGGATCCTGGGTGTGCTTGGTTCGGTCACGCCCGGTTCCAGGTCGGTCACCGTCAACGGGCAGGTCTTCGCATCGAGCGGGGGCCCGGGATGGATCACGGCGGTGTTGACCGCGGTCGCCGTCGTGCTGATGTTCGTCGGCAACGCGAATCAGTTCTTCACCGACTCCAAGGCGCACCGCAGCCAGCCGCGCTGACGTGTCCACCTCCGCGCTGCGTGCCGGTAGGTTCGTGGCATGAGTTCCGCGTCGGGTGATTCCCGCAAACGCCCCGGTATCTTCGATTCGTTCCGGGCCGCCATGACGCCGGCGGCGCTCCCGGAGGATGACGGCGCCCCCATCGTGCCACCACGAACGGTCACCATCGCGACGGTGTTGGCCATCGTCGCCGGCCTGATCTTCGTGTTCATCGGCGCGGTCTCGCTGGCCACCACCGATCAGCAACTCGATCAGGCCGTCAAGACCTACAACGCCTCTGTCGCCGACTGCATCACCAAGTTCGGCGGGATCGGGGACGCGGTGGTCGTGCCGGAATCGGCCTCGGATGCCGACAAGACGCAGTCGGACACTTGCAAGCAGTACGTGCAGCTGACCCCGGACACGATCGCGGCGGCGAAACGGCAGAACGTGATCATCAGCGTCGTCATCGTCGTCATCGGCCTGATCGCGGGGGTGGGCGGCTGGTTCCTGCGGGCGGGCGTCCGGTGGTCGCGGCTGATGGTCGTCGGTGCGGTGCTCGTGTCGGTGATCCTGACCATGATGTTCTCGGTCCAGAACCTGTTCACGCTGGTCGGCACGCTGCTCACCGTGGTGGCGGTGATGCTGTCCTACATCGGCAAGGGCGGGGTGTACTTCGCGCGGATGAGGGCGCGGCGCGCGACGACGTGACGGCACCCCCTGACCGACCGCGAGCGGAGCAACTGCCGCACGAAGAGGTCGCCGTGCCCGGTCCCGCTGCGGTCAGCGGGACAACCCGCCGCCGGTTGCGCGGGATGCTCGCCCTGCTGGGCGCCCTCGCCGCTCTCGCGGCGGCGTGGCTGCTGCTCGTGCGCGGCGGTATCCGGGTCGACGACTTCCCGCCGTTACTGCCGGACTCGTCGGCGACCCCGATCACCCGCTACTGCGGACCGTGGATCACCGCGGCCGCCGGTGTGGTGCTGATTGCCGGCCTGCTGGCTCTGCTCGGCGCCGCCGACCTGCTGCGCGGTCGCCGGTCGACCGGACGCACCGCGTGATCCGACGATGACCTGGAACAATTCAGGGGTGCCTGCCCGCTCCCTCGTGTCGTCCGGCCCCGGCGTTCCCTGCGGTGCAGCCGTCGCGCCCGGGACGGCACGGGTGAGCGTCACGGTCGTGCACCTGCTGCGGCACGGGAAGGTGCACAACCCCACCGAGGTCCTGTACGGGCGGCTTCCCGGGTTCCGGCTGGCCGCCTCCGGTCAGGCGATGGCCGCCGGCATCGCGGCGCACGTCGCCCCCTGGGACATCACCTATCTCGCGGCATCGTCGTTGCAACGGGCGCAGGAAACGGCCGCCCCGCTGGCCAGGACCCTGGGCCTTGACGTCGTCACCGACGACCGGGTGATCGAGGCGGCAAACGCCTTCGAGGGGGTGCGGGTGCCCTTCGACGGTGCCTGGCTGACCCGGCCCGCGACGTGGGTGCAGCTACGCAATCCGGCGCGGCCGTCCTGGGGTGAGCCGTATCTGGACATCGCGCACCGGATGCTCGCAGCGGTGTACGCCGCGCTGGCCGCCGCGGACGGTCATCAGGCCGTGCTGGTCTCGCACCAGCTGCCGATCGTCACCGTCCGTCGGTTCCTGCAGGGCCAGCGACTCTGGCACGATCCCCGCCGGCGGCGGTGCAGCGTCGCCTCGCTGACCTCGCTGTCCTTCACCGACGGCAGCTACACCGGCTACCGGTACAGCGAGCCGGTCGCGGACATCGCGCCGGTGAACGACCCGGACCTGGCGATGATCGGCACACCGGTCGCGAGCACTCCGGATGTGGCGTCGTGACGAGCCACCGGATCCGCCGGTCGGCTGTCCTCGCGCTGGCCGCGGCGCTGGTCGTGACCCTCGCGGGCTGCAGCACCGGCAACGACGCCGCGGTCTTCGGCGGCTCCTTCACGTTCGTCTCGCCCGGCGGCCAGACCGAGTTCTCCTACCCGGTCGACCAGCGCGGCTCGGTCGGCGACCTGTCCGGCCCCAACCTCGGCGGCCCGGGCACCCTCGCGCTGTCCGACTACGCCGGAAAGGTCGTTGTGGTCAACTTCTGGGGTTCCTGGTGCGGCCCGTGCCGCGCCGAGGCCGACGATCTGGACGCGGCGGCCGCGGCCCTGAAGAGCCGGGGTGTGCAATTCCTCGGCGTCAACGTCAAGGACACCAGGGAGGCCGGCGCCGACTTCCTGGCGTCCAAGCGGGTGAGCTACCCGTCGATCTTCGATCCGTCGATGCGCACCCTGCTGTCGATTCGCGGGTTCCCCTCCGGCTCGATCCCGTCGACGATCGTCGTGGACCGGCAAGGCCGGGTGGCGCACATCTGGCTGGAGGAGATCACCGATCCGAAGCAGCTGACCACCGCCGTCTCACAGATCGCCGCGGAGAAGGCCTGACATGCCGGCCGTCACGGACACGGTGATCTCGGGCCCCTACCTGCTCGCCGCCCTGCTGGCACTGTGCGCCGGCGCGGTCTCGTTCGCCTCGCCGTGCGTCATCCCGCTGGTCCCTGGTTACCTGTCCTATCTGACATCGCTGGTCGGTGCGGAAGCCGCCGTCCCGATGGCGGGGCCCCAGGGGGCGGGTCACAGCGTCGGCGTGGCGGTCCGCAGCCGGGCCGTCGCCGCCACGGCGCTGTTCGTGGCCGGGTTCACTGTCGTGTTCGTCGCCCAGTCGGTCGCGGTCGTCGGGCTGTCCAGGGCGCTGCTGGCCAACAGCGAAACCCTGATCCGGGTCGGCGGTGCGGTCACCGTCGTCATGGGTCTTGTCATGCTCGGCCTGATCCGGCCGTTGCAGACCGAACGGCGGCTGCATACCCGGCCCACCGGCCGCATCCTCGGGGCGCCGCTGCTCGGCGCGGTCTTCGCGTTCGGCTGGACCGTCTGCCTGGGCCCAACGCTCGTCGGGGTGCTCTCGCTGGCCAATGCCACCGACTGGGGCGGGTCCGCCTGGCGTGGGCTGTCCCTGGTGATCTTCTACTGCGCGGGCCTCGGCATCCCGTTCCTGCTGCTGGCCTTCGGGTTCGGCTGGGCGACCGGGGCGATGAGCTTCCTGCGCCGGCACACCAGGACGATCCAGGTGGTCGGTGCGGTGTCGCTGATCGTGCTGGGCCTGTTGATGCTGACCGGGCTGTGGGGATCGTTCATCGCCTGGTTGCAGTACCAGATCGCGGGCGTCGGGACGGTGTTGTAGATGACCGTTCGGGACAGCGTGCACCCCAGCGACACCGAGCTGGACGGGCCGAGCGCCTCGCCCGGTGTCGTCGGCCGGCAGGGTCCGCCGCGCCGCCTGCTGGCCGCCGGTCGCAACATCTGGCGGCAGCTCACCAGCATGCGGACCGCCTTGATTCTGCTGTTCCTGCTGGCGCTGGCCTCGCTGCCCGGCGCGCTGCTGCCGCAGTGGTCGCTCAATGCGTCCAAGACCGCCCAGTACCTCGTCGACCACCCGACGCTGGGCCCCTGGCTGGATCGGCTCGGGTTCTTCGAGGTCTTCGCCTCGCCCTGGTACGCGGCGATCTACCTCGCCCTGTTCCTGTCGTTGATCGGCTGTGTACTGCCCCGCAGCCTGGCGTTCGTCGGCCAGCTCCGGATGGACCCGGTGCCCACGCCGCGCAACCTGCAACGGCTCCCGCACCATCACCGGGCGCAGGCCGCCGGGACGCCGCAGGAGGTGGCCGGCCGGATCGGCGCGGGACTGCGCGGCTGGCGGGTGGTGCAGCGGACGGAAACGGTTGGAGCGGACGTCGACGGCGAGCACCCGGCCGGTGCCACGATCGTGACGATCTCCGCGGAAAAGGGGTACCTGCGGGAGGTCGGCAACCTGGTGTTCCACCTGTCGCTGCTGGGCCTGCTGGTGGCGGTCGCGGTCGGCAAGATGGTCGGCTACGAGGGTTCGGTGATCGTGAACGCCGGTTCGCAGTTCTGCTCCACCTCGCCCGCCTCGTACGACAACTTCCGGCCCGGACTGCTGGTCGACGGCACGGACATGGCCCCGTTCTGCGTCGACGTGAAGAGCTTCGACGCCCAGTACACCGACCAGGGCGAGGCAATCGCCTTCACCGCGGCGATCCGCTACCAGGCGGGCCAGGACACCGGCACCGACCGCTGGCAGGACGGGCAGCTGCAGGTCAACGATCCGCTGCGGATGAGCGGGGAACGGCTCTACCTGCTGGGGCACGGTTTCACGCCGAAGTTCCGGATCACCTACCCCGACGGCACCGTCCGGGACTATTCCCAGCCGTTCGCACCCGCCGCCAACGATCCCAACTTCACCTCCCAGGGGGCCGTCAAGGTCACCGATCCACCGGGCGTCACGGGTGACGAGATCCGCAAACGGCAGCTGGCCATCGTCGGGATCTTCGCACCCACCGCCCTGGTGCATGCCGGGATCATGACCTCCTCGTTCCCCGCGGCCGACGATCCGGGCGTCGCCGTCGACGTCTACCGGGGTGACCTGGGGATGGAGGGCGGCCGGTCACAGTCGGTCTTTTCCATCGACAACGACCAGGTGGCCAAGGGTGCGCTGGTCAAGCAGGCGCGCAAGAACCTGATGGTGGGGGAGTCGATCACCCTGGACGACCGGACCCGGATCACCTTCACCGGCTACACCCAATGGGTCTCGCTGCAGACCTCGTTCGACCCGGCGCAGGTCTGGGCGCTGGTGTTCGCCGTGCTGTTGCTCACCGGGCTGATGACGTCGCTGGTCATCAAGCGGCGCCGGGTGTGGTTCCGCCTGGCCCCGGCCGGGCCGGCCGCGGCCGTCGACGGTGCGGTGACCCCGGAGCCCGGTGGCGCGCGAGGGGGCGCGCCGGACCGTACCGTGGTCGACGTGGGTGGGTTGGCCCGCACCGATCAGGCGGGGTACGGCGAGGAGTTCGGTACGCTCGCGGCTCTCCCCGACCACGTCGGCGGTCACTGACATGAGCACGGCGCGGCGCGCCGGAAGGACGGCGGCATGAACGAGACCCTCGCGCAGATCTCGGATCTCGCGTTCGAGGCGGCATTGGCCGGATACGTGGTCGCGCTGGTGTGTTACGCGGTCGAGCTCGCGTCGCGACGCGGCGTCGATGCCACCCCCACCGAGGCCGCGAGCGCGGCCCTGCGCGCCGGGCGCGGTGGCACGTCCACCATCACCCGCACCGGTGAGGGCCGCGACGGCACCGGGGCCGAGGCGATCGGGCTGATCCCGGCGGCGCCCGTCGCGTCGTGGGGTGTGCGCTTCGGCCGGGCTGCCGTGGTCGTCACCGTGGTGGCGGTGGTGGCCAATGTGCTGTCCATCATCACCCGCGGTATGTCGGTCGGCCGGCTGCCGTTGGGCAACATGTACGAGTTCACCTCGGTGATCTGCGCCGCCGCGACGATCTGCTGGCTGATCGTGCTGGCGAAGACCGGGGCCAGGACGATGGGCGTGTTCGTCATGCTGCCGGTGGTCATCCTCGCCTGCGTGGCGGGCACCGTGCTGTACGTTCCGGCCGCACCGGTGGTGCCCGCGCTGAACTCCTACTGGAAATGGATCCACGTCACCACCGTGGCGTTGTCCTCCAGCGTGTTGATGGTCAGCGGGGCGGCGTCGGTGCTGTACCTGTTGCGCGGCCGCTACGAGCGTCGGCTGCCGGCCGGGGCCGTCGTCACCGCGTCCACGGGGGCCGGCCCCGCGGGTAGCGGTTCCCCGCAGTCGGCCGGTGCGCCGGGCGCTGCCGGCTCGCTGTCGGCCAGGCTGCCGTCATTGCCCACCCTTGACCGGATCGCCTACCGGACCGCGATTGTCGCGTTCCCGGTGTACACGTTCGCGGTCATGGCGGGGGCGCTCTGGGCGGAGGTCGCGTGGGGGAGGTACTGGGGGTGGGACCCGAAGGAGACCTGCGCCTTCGTCACCTGGGTGATCTACGCGTCCTACCTGCACGCACGGTCGACGGCAGGGTGGCGCGGACGGCCGGCGGCCTGGATCTCGGTGGTCGGGTTCGCCTCGATCCTGTTCAACCTCTTCGTCATCAACATGGTGGTGTCGGGCCTGCACTCCTACGCCGGGCTGAACTGATTGGGCCGGGCTGAACTGAGCCGGCCGGCCGGGGAGCTGCGGCCGGGGGGCGCGTGCGCGTGGGCGGGATCCGGCCGGCTCAGCCGCTCTTGTCCTCGCCGCGCAGCTTGCGGTCGATCTCGCCCAAGAATTCCGGGTCGTCGTCGGGCGCCACGGTGCGGGTCGGCCGCGCCGGTCGCGTCGGCCGGGTGAACCCTGGGCCGCCGGACGAGTCGGAACCCGGTGTGCGAGCGCCGATCCCACGCCAGGCCAGTGCGATCACCAGGACCGTCACGGCGATAGCCACGAGCATGTACATCGGCGCCTCCCTAGATGCTTCTTCAGAGTACGCACATCGCGGGCCGGGCGGCGGGGAAAGCCCCTGGCCAGGGGCCAGGCATCGGGCAACGCGGGCGGGGGCCGGGCGGCCGGGCCCCAGGGACAGACGCAAACATCCCGGCGCCGCCGCCTGCTGGCGGCGGAGCCGGGAGGGGAAGCGTGTTCGCCGCGGTCCGGCGCTCCGGGAATGAGAGGCCGGGCGCCGGGCGCCGGCCGGCGGTCAGGCGGTCGAGCGTGAAGCGTCCACGGTCAGGTCGGCGAGCAGGGCCCGCACCTCGGACTCGCGGAACCTCCGGTGCCCGCCCGGGGTGCGGATGGAGCCGATGCGCCCGGCGGAAGCCCACCGCGTCACGGTCTTGGGATCCACTCGGAACATCAGCGCCACCTCCCCTGGGGTCAGTAACCGCTCAGACATCTCGATGGTCACGTGCCACCTCCTGTTCAGGCCCCGACTGGCCTCGTGCGCCGGGAACGGCGTGTGTCCATTGTGCGCCATTCGTCTCGGTTGGGTGGGGG
>Ga0302299_10001841_pt1 | contig 12821 bp, 8 predicted proteins | sample III_Fen_N3_4_FD_198795 | JGI IMG/M metagenome (GOLD analysis project Ga0302299, IMG submission 198795) | Peat permafrost microbial communities from Stordalen Mire near Abisko, Sweden - III_Fen_N3_4 | ecosystem: Environmental > Terrestrial > Soil > Wetlands > Permafrost | place: Sweden: Abisko... | reverse complement strand
CGTCATGGGGCTCATGCCCTCGTACGTGGGCGGGCTCGAGGCCGTCGGCGTCAAGGTGGTCGCCGCCTTCCCCGCCAACTTCGGCACCGAGTACGACACCCATCAAGGCGTCGTCCTCTTCTTCGATACCGATCGCGGCCTCCTGCGCGCCATCGTCGATGCGACATCGATCACCGCCATCCGCACCGCGGCGGTGAGCGGGCTTGCGACCGATCTTCTGGCGAAGCCGGACGCCGGCGACCTCGCGATCATCGGCGCCGGCACGCAGGCGCACACGCACCTGCAGGCCATGCGAGCCGTCCGGCCCGTCCGCCGGGTACGCGTGTACAGCGTGCCGGCCGAGAGCGCCTCGGAGTTCGCCGAACGCGAGGCGCGCCTCACGGGCCTGCCGGTCGAGGCGGTCGCGACGGCCGAAGAGGCCGTGGCCGGCGCCGACCTCATCTGCACGACGACGACGTCCGCGGAGCCGGTCGTGAAGGGAGCCTGGGTCGCACCCGGGGCGCACATCAACGCCGTCGGCGCGTACACGCCCACCACACGCGAGCTCGACTCCGGGCTCGTGGCCAAGGCCCGGCTCTACGCCGACAAGCGCGAGTCGCTGCTCAGTGAGGCGGGGGAGTTCCTCATCCCGAAGGGCGAAGGACTCATCGGCGACGCCGACGTCGTGGGCGAGATCGGCGAGGTGCTGCTGGGCACCGCCCCCGCGCGTACCTCGCCCGACGAGATCACCCTGTTCAAGTCACTGGGCATCGCCATCGAGGACCTGGCGTCGGCGCACCGCATCTACGAGATCGCCAAGGAGCGCGGACTCGGCACCTGGGTCGAGATCGGCGGCCTGCACTTCGGCAAAGCCGTTGAGGTCTGACGTGGCTGCGGTGGCCCCCTACCCGGAGTTCTACAACGACGTCTTCGGGCCGGTGATGCAGCCCGGCTCCAGCTCGCACACCGCCGGACCTTGCCGCCTCGCCTACCTCGCCGGCTGCCTGCTCGGGGAACCGGTGGCCAAGGCGCGCATCGAACTCGACAAAGGCGGTTCGTTCGCAGGGACGTTCGGCATCATGGCCGAGGACAGGGCGATGGTCGCCGGCGTCCTCGGCTACCTGCCCGACGACCCGCGCCTGTTCCGCAGCTTCGAGCTCGCCGAAGAGGCGGGCGTGGCCGTCGAGTTCGCGTTCACCGAGATCGCCGAGAGCAAGCACCCCAACGCCGTCAAGTTCGTGCTGACCGGCGAGAGCGGCCTGATGGTCGACGTGGTCGGCGACTCCACCGGCGGCGGGATGGTCGAGACCGTGACGCTCGACGGCTTCCCGTACCGGACGCTCGGCGACGCCTTCGTGCTGCTGGTGCAGGATCCGCAGGAAGCCCTGAGCTCGGAGAAGCTGGGGCGGCTCAGGGCCGAGCTCCCCGATGTGGTCGACGCGCAGACGGTACGAGTCGCCGGCCGTGGAGTGCTGTACGCCTTCGCGCTGCCCGTCGAGCCGGACCTCGGCTCGTTGCGCGAGCTGCTGGGCGTCGCCGCGCCCGTGCTCCGGCTGGCGCTGCTGCGGCCGCTGCTGCCGGTCGTCAGCCAGCCGGACCGCAAGCCGCAGCTCTTTGACACGATGACGCGCTGGCGCGAGCTTGCGACCGAGCACGCGGTGCCGCTCTGGGAGGTCGCCGTCCAGTACGAGATGGACGCGTCCGGCTGGCCGTTCGGCTGGGTCGTCGACCGTATGCGCGAGCTCTCGCTCGTGATGCGCCGGCAGACGCGCGCCGTGTACGAGGAGGACGTCGCCGTCATCGACACCGAGTTCAAGCCGGACTTCGCCGGCCGCTGGATGAGGCACGCGGAGACGCCAGAGCGCGTCAGCGACGGCGTCACGGCGCAGACCATCAAGTACGCTTACGGCGCCGGCGCCGGTGTGCCAGGCGTCGAGAACGTGCCCGGGCCCATGGGCGGCGGCGCCGGCTACATCTACGCCGCCCTGAGCGCCGTCCAGGAGGCTCGCGGCCTGAGCGACGACGACCTGCTCCGCGGACTCTTCGTCGCCGCCGGCATCGGCGCCATCGCCTACACGCGCACTGAGCCGACCGGCGAAGTGCTAGGCTGTACCGGCGAGTCAGGCGTGTGCGGCGCGATGGCTGCCGCGGCGATCGCGGAGATGGTCGGCGGGTCCCCCGAGGCTGTGGAGAACGCGGCATCGCTGGCCCTGCAGGCGTTCATGGGACTCCCGTGCGACCCGATGCCCGGCGGCCTCAGCCAGCCGTGCCGCAGCCGCATCATGGCGGCGACGTGCACGGCCCACGTGTTCGCAGACCTGGCGCTTGCCGGCCACGCGGCCGTGCTCCCGCTGCACGAGGCGATCGACGTGGCGGACCGTATCGGCCGCGCCCTGCCGCCCGAGCTGCTCTGCACCTCGGAGGGCGGATGCTGCCTCGCGCCGGCGGCCCAGGCCTGCAAGGCCGAGTACCGGCGCTGGTTCGACGAGAGCCGCCCGGAGGACAGGCCTCCGGGCAACCTGATCTGACCACCGAAGAGACGACCGAGAGGAGAACGACGGCTTTGACCGAGGACCTGCAGTACGTTGGGGGCAGCTACCCAGTCCACGACGTGGCCCAGAAGGTGACGGGGGAGCTCATCTACGGCAGCGACTTCAGCGTGCCGGGCATGCTCCACGCGAAGCTGATCCTCAGCACCATCCCGCACGGCATCGTCAAACGCATCGACGCCTCGCGTGCCGAGGCGCTGCCGGGCGTCGTCAAGATCTTCTCGCACGAGAATTCGCCGATGACCCGGTTCTGCCGGGCGCGCATCCACCCCGGCCAGGACCTGGCGCCGCACGATGAGACTCTGTTCAGCGAGCACGTGCGCTTCGTCGGCGACCGCGTCGCCGCGGTCGTGGCGACGAGCCGGGCGGCCGCCGAGGCGGCTGCGGCGCTCGTCGCGATCGAGTACGAGGAGCTCCCGGCCCTGCTCACGGTCGACGAGGCGCTGGCCAGCGCCGACGTGCTCGTCCACTCCACCGGCAACGTCGCCTACGAATTCGAGGTGGACAAGGGCGAGCGCCCGGACCTCGAGGGAGCGGTAATGGTCTCCTCGACGTCGAGCACGCCGCGCGTCCACCACGCCGCGCTCGAGCCGCACGTCTGCATCGCCCAGGGCCACAGCACCGGCGGCATGACCGTCTGGACGACGAGCCAGGGCGTCTACGCGGCACGCACCGTGATCGCGGAGCTGCTGGACCTTGAGTACCACCGCGTGCGCGTCATCAAGGTCCCGATGGGCGGCTCGTTCGGCGGCAAGACGGAGTACATCATCGAGCCGGTGGTCGCGTTTCTCGCCAAGGAGACTCGCCGCCCGGTGAAGCTGCTCCTCGACCGCGAGGAGTGCATGATCGCCACGATGGTCCGCCCCGCCACCTGGACGACCATCCGCACCGCCTTCTCTCCCGACGGCATGCTGCTCGACTTCGAGGCGGCCTCCACGCTGGACGCCGGCGCCTACGCGTCGAGCACGCCGGACTACTCCGTGCACATGTGCAAGAAGGTCACCAAGCTGTACCGGGTGCCGCACTACCAGCACCAAAGCCGCGCCGTGCTCACCAACACGCCGGTCGGGGGCGCCGCCCGCGGCTGGGGCGCCCCGGAGATCGCCGCGGCCACCGAGATCCACATGGACCGGGTGGCGGCCGTGCTGCGGCTCGACCCGGTCGAACTCCGCCTCAAGAACATGGTCGAGCCCTACGACACCGACCTCGTGACCGGCCTGTCGCTCGGCGACGCGCGCGTGCGCGAGTGCCTCGAGCGCGGCGCCGTCGCCTTCGACTGGGCCGCGCGCCGGGCCCGCCCCGCCGGGCGGGGCCGCCTGCGGCGCGGCGTCGGCGTCGCCGCCGGCGCGCACAAGAACGGTATGTTCGGCGCGTTCCCCGAGGCGAGCAACATGTCCCTGAAGATGAATGAGGACGGCACGTTCGAGCTCAACGCCAGCCTGCACGACCCGGGATGCGGCGTCGTGACGACGATGAAGATCATCGCCGCCGAGGTGCTCGGCGTGCATCCCGACCGCATCGCCGCCGGCGAGGCCGACACGGCGACGACGCCGTTCGACTACGGCACCTACGGCAGCCGCGTGACCTACGTTGTCGGCCAGTGCGCGCGCGTGACCGCCGAGAAGGTCAAAGGGCGGCTCCTCCAGGCGGCGGCCGAGCTCCTGAAGGAGCCGATCGTGCACCTGTACACGCGTGACGGCGCCGTGCGTGTGAAGAACGACGCGGCGCGCGCGATCGCCTACCGTGACATCGCGCGCCTCAGCGAGATGCGGCACGTGCCCTCGATCTCCGCGTCCACGACGTACTACGCGGTCTCCAACCCGGCCTCGTACTCGGTGCAGTTCGCGGAGGTCGAGGTGGACTGCGCCACCGGCCTGGTGGCGGTCACCGACTTCCTCGCCGTCGCCGACGTGGGGCGGGCGATCAACCGCGGCATGGTCGAGGCGCAGTACCAGGGCGCGGTCCAGATGGGCATCGGCTACGCGCTCTACGAGCATCTCGATGTGGACGAGCAGGGACGCAGCGGGGTGGACGGCTTCAAGAACTACCACATCGTCAACGCGCCCGACATGCCCGACATCCAGGTCCTCCTCGTCGAACACGAGGGAGACGACGGGCCGTTCAGCGCCAAGAGCGTGGGCGAGATCGCCACAGTGCCCACTGCGCCGGCGGTCGTCAACGCCGTCAACAACGCCCTTGGCACCGCGCTCTCCGAGTTGCCGCTCGTGCCCGAGCGCATCATCGCCGCCCTTCACGAGCCTGAGGAGGTGCCGGCATGCAGCTCCTGCTGACCGTCAACGGCCTGTCCCACGAGGTGGAGGTGCGTCCGACCGCGCGCCTGCTCGACGTCCTGCGCGACCAGCTCGGACTGACGGGCACCAAGGAAGGCTGCGCCGAGGGCGAGTGCGGCGCCTGCACCGTCCTGGTCGACGGCAAGGCCGTGAACTCGTGCGTCATGCTCGCCGTACAGGCGCGCGGCAAAGAGATCCTGACGGTCGAGGGCCTCGCCGAACACGGCGACCTCGACCTCCTGCAGCAGAAGTTCGTCGAGTACGGCGCCGTCCAGTGCGGCTACTGCACACCCGGCATGCTGATGTCGGCCAAGGCGCTCCTCATGGCCAACCCCGTCCCGTCCGAGCAGGACATCCGCATCGCGCTGGCCGGCAACCTCTGCCGTTGCACGGGCTACGCCGCGATTGTCGCCGCCGTGAAGGCCGCCAGCGGCCACGACGCGACGCCGGCCATGGTGCTGCCCGGCGAGGCGGATGAACTGGCCGTGGAGGTCGCCACGGACCCGGCGACCCTGGCGATCGTGGACGAGGTCGTCGAGGCGGCGGTGGCCGAGCTGACGGAAGGCACGGCTCCGGCTCCCGAGGCCTTCCCCTCACTCGACGCGCCGGCCGGTCCGCCCGGCGCTCCGGCGGCCCCGCCGCCCGAGCCTCCTGAGAGCGCGGGCGACGCCGAGGATGGTGAGTGACGTGCCCGTGACGCAAGTCGTGGCGCCGGCCGACATGGACGAGCTGGCCGCCGCGCTCAAGGCGGCCACGCCCCAGACCCGGCTGCTCGCCGGCGGCACCGACCTGATGCGCGCCGTCCGCCGGCCCGGGAGCGAGCCGGACGTGATCATCGACCTGACCGGACTCGGCGGACTCTCCTACGTGCGCCTCGACGGCGACACGCTCCGTGTCGGGGCGACGACCACGTTCACCGAGCTCCAGTCTGACCCGCTGGTCCACGAGCACGCACTGTGTCTCGGCCTCGCCGCGGCCCAGGTCGGGTCGGTACAGATCCGCAACGTCGGCACGATCGGCGGCAATATCGCCAACGCGTCGCCCTGCGCCGACAGCGCGACGGCCCTGACCGCTCTCGGCGCCGGCGTCACCACACTGGACGGCGCAGGGACGATCCGGACCCGTCCGCTGGGTGAGGTCCTCCTCGGCCCAAGCGAGACGAGCCTCGCGCACGACGAGGCGATCACCGAGTTCTCGTTCCCCGCGCTCGGCGCCGAGCATCGCTCGGCCTTCGCCAAGATCGGGTCGCGCACGGCGGTCAGCGTCGCCCGTCTGAGCGCCGCGCTGGTGGTGCGCTTCGACGCGGCCGCCGGCTCGCTCACGGACGTTTGCGTGGCGCTGGGCGCGGTCGGCGGAACCGCCTTCCGCGCCACCCGGCTGGAGCAGCAGCTTCAGGCGCGGCCGGCCGACGAGGACACGGCGCGCCTGTTCGCCGAAGGGTGTGTAGCGGCCGTGCAAGACTCCATCCCCGGCCGCTACTCGCTGCCCTACAAGCGGCACGCGGCGATAGGGCTTGCGTACGACGCGTGGAACATGCTCGCGCTCGGCGCGCCCTGTGAACCGCCCTGGTTCTAGAAAAGAGGGCCGGCCGGCCGGTCAGTCGGCCGCGGCCGGCTCCGGAGCCGGCGCGTCCGCCTTCTGCAGGCTGCGCAGCTCCTCCGGCGGGATGTGGCACTTGTAGAAGTGCCCGTCGCCCGCGTCCATGTCCGGCGGTATCTGCTCCACGCAGATATCGCCGAGGAAGCGGTGGCAGCGCGTGTGGAAGCGGCAGCCCGTCGGCGGATCCGAGAGGCTCGGCATCGAGCCCTTGAGCGGGATGCGCTCTCGCTGTTTCTCGAAGTCGAGTCGCGGGATGGAGCTCAGCAGCGCCTCGGTGTAGGGATGGTGCGGCGGGTCGAACACATCCGCCGCCGCCCCCACCTCGATCAGCTCGGCGAGGTACATGACTCCGATGCGGTCCGAGATGTAGCGCACGACCGCCAGGTCGTGGCTGATGAACACGTAGGACGTCTGCTCGTTGGTCTGCAGCTCGACCAGCAGGTTGAGGATGCTGGCCTGTACCGAGACGTCGAGCGCCGACGCGGGCTCGTCGCACACGACGAGCGTGGGGTCGCCGGCGAACGCGCGGGCGATGGCGACGCGCTGCTTCTGGCCGCCGGAGAGCTCGGTCGGCTTCTGGAAGAGGAACCGCGGCTCGACGCGGACGTCGGCGGACAGCTTGTCGACCTTGGCCCTCACGGAGCCGGCCTTGGCGCCACCGAGCTTGCGCACGGCGCGCGTGAGGATGGCCCGCGTGCTCCACGCCGGATTGAGCGTGGAGTCCGGGTTCTGGAAGACCATCTGGATGGCGCGCAGCGCGTCCTGCGAGCGCTTGCCCGCCGTGGACTTGAGCACGCCGCCCTCAAAGGTGATCGTGCCGGAGTCCGCGGGGATGAGGCCGGTGACGCACTTGGCCAGCGTGGTCTTGCCGCTGCCCGACTCGCCGACGAGACCGAAAGTCTCGCCCTTGCGCAGGCTGAGGGAGACGTCGGCGACGGCCGTGAGCTGCTTGCGGCCGTCCTTGAAGGTGCGCACCATGTCGTCGATGACGAGGACGTCGCTCGCGCCGCCGCGCTCCTCGAGACTCGTCGCGAGGACCGGCGTCGTGTGCGGCATCTCTTCGACCACCTCAGCGAAGTAGCAGCGGGCGTGACGGTCGGAGACGCCGACGGGCTTGGCGTGGTTCGGCGAGTACGCAGCCGGGTCGGCCGGCATCGCTTCGGCCTCGGCGCGGCCCTTGACGCCTGCGTCGCCAGGCCAGGCGTACAGGTCGGGCTCGCGCCGCTTGCAGACCGGCTTGGCCATCGGGCAGCGCGCGGAGTACACGCACCCCTCGAGCGGCTCGCCCAACGCGGGCAGCGTGCCGGGGATCGTCTGCAGGGCGGCGTCCGTCTTGTTCATGCCGAAGCGCGGTACGCAGCGCAGCAGGCCCATGGTGTAGGGGTGCCGCGGGTCTGTGAAGATCTGCTTCGCCGGGCCCTCTTCGACGAGCCGCCCGGCGTAGAGCACGCCGACACGCTCGCAAAGCCGGGCGACGAGGCCGAGGTTGTGCGTGATGAGGAGGATGGCCGCGTTGATGCGCCCGCGCAGCTCCTCGATGAGGTCGAGGATCTCGGCCTCCACCGTGGCGTCGAGGCCGGTCGTCGGCTCGTCGAGGATCAGGAGCTGCGGGTTCACGGCCAGGGCCATCGCGATGACCACGCGCTGCTGCTGGCCGCCGGAGAGCTCGAACGGATAGCGGCGTAGCGTGGAGTCCGGGTCAGGGATGGCCACGCGGCGCAGGCTCTCCCGTGCCTTCTCGAGCGCGGCCTTCTTGTCCAGGCCCTCGTGGTAGTGGAACACCTCCGCGAGCTGGTCGCCGATGCGCATGGCGGGGCTCAGCGCCTGGGTCGGGTCCTGGTACACCATCGCGACCTTGCCCCCGCGCCACTTGCGCAGCGCCTCTTCGCTCAGCGTGCTCACGTCTTGGCCGTCGACCAGCACGGAGCCGTTGTCGAGCGTTCCGTTCGCCGCGAGGTAGCGCATCGCGGCCATGGCGAGCGTCGTCTTTCCGCAGCCCGACTCGCCGACGAGGCCGTAGGCCTGCCCCTTCTCGATGCGCATGGTGATGCCCTTGAGCACCGGCAGTTCTCGGCCGCGGCGGTGGAAGGTGACCTCAAGGTCACGGACGTCGAGGGCCGCGGTCGTGCCGGCCTGCAGGTTCTCCTGGGCGCTCATTTGGAGAACGTCCTTCCCAGTCCGTCGGTGATGAGGTTGACGGCCACCACGAGGGAGGCGAGGGCGAGCGCGGGGAAGAGCACCGTCCACGGGGCGATCTGGAGGAACGCCCGCTCGGTTGAGATCGTGAGGCCCCAGTCGGGCGATGGCGGCTCGAGGCCGAAGCCCAGGAACGCCAGGGTCGCGGCGGTGAACACCGCGTAGCCCAGCCGGACCGTGCCCTCCACGATCATCGGCTGGGTGATGTTGGGCAGGATCTCCCGCGCCATGACGAACGCGGAGCGTTCTCCGCGGAGGCGCGCCGCCATGACGTACTCGCGCTCGCGCTCGCCGATGACAGCCGCGCGCACTGTGCGGCTGACAACGGGCGTGAACAGGGCGCCGATGGTGACGATGATGATCGCCGTGCTCTTGCCGAACAGCGACAGGATCAGGATCGACGTGATGATGATCGGCAGGGCCAGCAGTACGTCGATGAGACGCATGATGATCTCGTCGGTGAGGCCGCGCCAGAAGCCGGCGATGAGGCCGATGATGCCGCCCCAGAGCAGCGCCAGGATGGTCGCCAGCGGCGCGATGACGAGCACCGTGCGCGCGCCGGCCATGGTGCGGGCGAACACGTCACGCCCGAGATCGTCGGTGCCGAACCAGTGCGCTGGGCTGGGTGTCCTGAGCGACTGAAAGGCGTTCTGGGCGAGCGGGTCTTGCGTGACGAAGGTCGAGAAGAGCGCCATGAAGACCCAGAAGAGCACGATGATGAGGCCGATCATGAACGTCGGGCTGTGCAGCAGCGCTCTGAGCAGGTAGCGCCGCTGCCGCTTCTGCTCCGCCGCGGCCGCGGCGTCGGCCTCGAAGTCCTCGCTCGGATGAATGCTCGTGCCCGGCAGCTCGGCGCCCCGGCCGGCGGCCGCCGACTCGGCGGCCAGTTCCATCATCTCGGGATCGTCGCCGAGCTGACCGACGCGGTGCTCGAGATCAGGGTCGGGACCGAACGGCGTCGGGCGGTCGTCGTGCACGTCAGCCACCCATCCGGATGCGCGGGTTGAGCAACGCCACGACGATGTCGGCGATGAGGTTGGCCACCATGTAGATGACCGCCACCATCAGGACCGAGGCCTCGAGCGTGGGTACGTCCTTCTGCTGGGCCGAGAGCAGCATGAGCTGGCCGATGCCGGGATACACGAACAGGAACTCGATGACCACGAGGCCGCCGATGAGCCAGCCGACCTGGCTGCCGATGACTGTCACGGTCGGCACCATGGCGTTGCGCAGCACGTGGCCAAAGATGACGCGCCGTCTCGGAAGGCCCTTGAGGACGGCCGTGCGGATGTACGGCATGCTGAGCACCTGGACGGTGCCGACGCGGGCCATCCGGGCGATGTACCCGAGCTCGAGGAACATGAGTGGGATGGCCGGCAGGATGAGGTAGTAAAGGCGCTCGAAGAAGTTGGCGCCGTCGGGCGGCGTGGCGGACACCGGCAGCCACTTAAGCTGCACGGCGAACAGCCAGATGAGGATGACGCCACTCACGAACTCCGGGATGACCGTCATCGACAGGGTCGAGATGGTGATTGTCCGATCCAGGAAGCTATCTCGTCGTAAGCCCGCGAAGACGCCGATCAGGATGGACAGAGGGACGATGATCACCAGCGCGAAGCCGGCGAGGAGGAGCGAGTTGGCGAGGGCCTTCATGACGGTGGAGGCGATCGGCGTTTGGTTGACTGGAGAGTGACCCCAGTTGCCCGTGACGAAGTTCTTCGCCCACACGGCGTAGCGCTCGTAGATGGGCTTGTCGGCCCCGAGCGTGTGGTTAAGGATGTCGACCTGCTGCTGAGTGGCGTAGGGCCCCAGGATGGAGCGTCCCACGTCGCCGGGCAGCACCTCCGCGAGCGCGAAGATCAGCATCGACGCGAGAATCAGCGTCGGCACCATGAGGAGCAGCCGGCGACCGATGAGACGCAACATCCCGGGACCCTACGTTAGCCCACTACAGTGGTCAAGGACCGGATCAGTTCTGTCTTGCTGACTGGTTGGGACCTGTCATTACGCGGTCTTGAACGCTTCCGACATGATGCAGTAGAAGTTGCCGGGGCCTTGGATGCCGTACACGGTCTTCTTCTGCGTGCGCAGCTGGGTGATGAAGAACGGCACCAGGATCGGCGTGTCGTCCTGCTGGATGCCGGAGAGCTTGGTGGCGTAGTCGGTACGCTTGGTCTCGTCCACAGTCGACATGTAGCTGTTGAACGTCGACGCGAAGTCCTTGTTGTCCCAGTGCGAGGAGCTCCACGGCACGCCTGGCATGAGCATGGCCTGAGCGTAGACGCCCGGCGTAGGCCGGCTGCCCCACTCGACGATGACCATCGGCGCGTTGAGCCACGGAGTGGTGGTCGCGGTGCCCGCGTAGAAGGCGTCGTAGCTGATCTGGTTGATCTTGACGGTGATCCCAGCCGGCTTGCACTGCTGCTGGATGAGCTGCGCGAGCTGAGGGTTCTCGAGGTACTTGGCGACGGTCAGCTCGATGGTGGTGCCGCTGGAGAAGCCGGCGGTGGAGAGCAGCTGCTTGGCCTTGGCGTAGTCCTGCGCGCGCTCGGGCGGGGTGGGCTGGCCCGGGAACACCGTCGGCTCCCAGAAGGTGTCGTAGCCGAGGTTGCTGCGGCCGGCGTACAGGGCCTCGTTGATGGCCTTGCGGTCGAGGCAGTAGGCGACGGCCTGGCGGAGCTCCTTGGGAGCGCTCTTCCACGGGTCCTTCTGGAGGTTGAAGGCGACCTCACGGATACCCGAGCCGGGGTAGATGTCGACGCGCAGGTTGGCATCCTGGAACAGCGCCTGCGAGCCCTGGAACACCGTCTGCGGCTGGAAGTCGACGGCGCCGGACTGCAGCTGCAGGTTGGCCGCCGACTCATCCTGGACGAACTTCCACGTGACCTGGTCGAGGTAGGGCAACTGGTTGCCCTTGTCGTCCTTGCCCCAATAGGTGGGGTTCTTGACCATGACGGCCTGCTGCTTGGCCGTGTACGACTTGAGCATGAACGGGCCGGTGCCGACCGCGGTCGTGGGCTTGTCGAAGTTCCCGTTGTACTTCCGCGAGAGGATCGCCGTGTTGTACGAGGACTGGCAGACGAGGTACGGGAAGTCGGCGAACGGCTTGTCGAGCGTGAACGTGACCGTGGAGGCGTCTGTCGCCTTGGTCCCGCCGGGCGACAGGATGCCCTGCAGGGCGGCCAGAGCGCCGGAGCCGCTCTTGGGGTTGACGACTCGCTCGATGCTCGCCACGACGTCGGCCGCCTCGAAGGGGCTGCCGTCGTTGAACTTGACGCCCTGGCGCAGCGTGAAGGTCCACACCGACCCGTCGTTGTTGGGCTCCCACTTGGTGGCCAGCTGCGGCTTGAGGCTGTTGTCGTCGTTGAGCGCGATGAGGTACTCGGCGACCTGCTGCGCCAGGACGATGCCGCCCTGGTCGTAGATGGTCACCGGGTCCAAGCCGACGATCGGCGGCGGGATGACACCGATGAGCGAGCCGCCCATGACCGGCGCCGGCGCGGCGCTGCCGCTCGCCGCCGGCGATGACGTGCTCGTCGCGCTGGTGCCGCCGCACGCGGCGAGCAGGCTGCCGGCGGCGGTCATCGAGAAGCCGAAGACCGTGGCGCGGACCAGAAGCTGACGCCTGGTCATCTGCCCTTTGAGGACCTGGTCGACCAGGTGCTGCCCGTACTCTCTCTTGAACTCCTCGCTAGCCATATTCCTCTTCCCCCTGATGCGAAGCTTGTGGAACACACGGATCTGGCGATTGCCCTGCTGCGGGGCCGCCCCCACACTCCGGTCACCATACACAGGCGAGCCGCTGGTGGCAAGGTGGGATTGACCGGTCAGTTAGTCGTAGCCTGCCTTTTCTGCGAGCAGAAATTCGTTTTGCTGCTGTGTTGACGGCATTTCCTGCGCTGACCCAGCCAAGGATGCCGTCAACTATGCGTGGTGCCGTCTGGCGCGGCCGTTGGCCTGGCGAGACTGGGCCGCGACTGGTATGTACCACGTTGCCACATGGTACCCTTGCCGCGGGCGCGCGGCGATGCCAAGCTGCCCTGCGAAAGCGAGTTCCCAGAGCTGCCAGGCAAAGGAGTGAAGGTGGCGAACGCGCGGCGCACACCAGAGCGGTCGAGCCCGTTGTACCTGTGGCTCGCGGCCCTGCTGCGCGACCAGATCGAGGCCGGGCACCTCGACGCTCACGGCCCGGTCCCCTCGGAGCGCG
>Ga0302299_10001840_pt1 | contig 12826 bp, 14 predicted proteins | sample III_Fen_N3_4_FD_198795 | JGI IMG/M metagenome (GOLD analysis project Ga0302299, IMG submission 198795) | Peat permafrost microbial communities from Stordalen Mire near Abisko, Sweden - III_Fen_N3_4 | ecosystem: Environmental > Terrestrial > Soil > Wetlands > Permafrost | place: Sweden: Abisko... | reverse complement strand
CTGGAACATGTCGGCGGGCGTCGGATCGAGCTCCATGTGAGCCACCCGCCGCCAGTCGCGGATCTGCGCCCACAGCGTGGTGATCTCGGTCATCTTCTGCTGGCGGCGCTGCCACTCCGGCGGCTCGGTTGCCCGGCCGCACGCGACCAACACGCACGCGATCACGAGACCCGCGAGGGAGCGCCTCACCGGTCCTCCAGCAGCTTCTGCTGCAGCCGCTCGTTGATCTGGATCGAGCGATCGTACGAGCCGATCGCCTGGTGGCGCTCGTCGACCGCCGACGCCTTGCCGGCGTCGCCCGTGGCATCGAACGCCGCGGCGCGCGCCTCGTGGATCTCGCCCTGCACGGTGTACAGGTTGGCGACGAAGAAGCTCTCGCGCTGGCTCTGCGCGAGGCCCTCGTCGATCGTCCGCGCAGCCTCGTCGAGCTGGCCCTGGCTGACCAGCAGCTTGGCGAGCAGCGCGCGGGCGTCGTTGCGGACGTCGTCGGCCTCCGCCGCGCCCCTGGGGAAGTGGAGCGACAGGATCTGGCGGACCGCGGTGATCGCCGCCACCTGGTTGCCATCGCTCATGTAGACCTTCGCCTTGTGGTGAAAGTTCTTGGCCTGCGCGAGCGCGACCATCAGGCCCTGATCGATCACGTCGCCCGGATCAGCGACCCGGGTCGACGGCGGCGGGCTCGCGTCGCGCTCGCCTGAGCAAGCGACGCAACCCGCGGCCGCCATGGCGAGCGCGACCCACGACCCCGCGATGACATACCTCATGGCCTTGCTCCCCGCGCCAGGCGTCTCGCCCGGAACCCATCGAGCCGGTCGGCGAAGATCGTGTCGATCCGCGTGCTCGCATCGCCGGCATGCTCGCGTGCGATCGGCCCGACCAGCGCGTCGGTCGGCCGCGACGTCCATTCCTCCGGCACCGGCGCGATGTGCGCGTGGCCGCCGCTGCCAGGCGGCCGCAGCCACAGCATCAGGACCGCCGCCGCCGCGACCAGCGTCGTCGTCGCGGCGACCAGCCACGGCGCTCGCTGCCAGCGCCGCGCCCGCGCGATCGGCGTGACCGCCCCGGGGCCAGCCGCCGACGCGCCGATCGCCTGCCGTAGCGCGTCCTCCACGACCGCGCGCTGCCGGCTCGGCGCGAGCTCGAGGCTGCCATGGGTCGCCCGGATCACCGTCGCGACCTCGAGCAACGCACGGTCGTCGGCCGACATCGCCGGCGGGGTGCGTCCCGCCAGCGTCTTGTCGACCAGCTCGGCGAACCGCCGCGCGTGCGCGAGCTCGGCGGGAGTCGGCTCGATGTCGGCGTCGGGCACAACGCCTGTGAGCGTGTCGTCGTCTTGCGTCGCCATCAGGGTTCTCCGGTCCCGGGCAACCCGGCTCGCTCGCCGAACTGCTTGCGGAATGCGCGCACCGCGCGAAATAGCAGGACGTCGAACGTCCCGATCGTGACTCCGAGTCGCTGGGCACAGTCCTCGCGGGGCAGCTCCTGGATCAAGCGTAGCTCGATCGCGAGCCGATACCGCTCCTGGAGCCCCTGCATGGTCTCGTCGATCCGCTCGCGGTGAGCGCGGCGCTCCTGGTCGGCCATCAGCTGGGCATCGGCGTGCGACTCCGGGTCCGACTCCAGCGCGACCTCGTGGACCATCGCATCGGCGAGCTTGCGCGACCGCTTGGATTGCCGGTGGACGTCGTAGACCTTGTTGATCGCGATCTGGCGCAGCCACGGGTAGATCGTCTTGCCCTGCCAGGTAAACCGCCGGATCTTCTCGACCGCGGTCGCCAGCGTGTCGCGCAGGACCTCCTCGGCCGAGGCGGCGTCGCCCAGGCGCGGCAGGATCACCGTGCCGTACAGCGGCTGGGCGTAGCGTTCGAGCAGGGGGCGCATGGCGTCGAGGTTGCCTTGTTGGGCCTCCTCGACCAGCCGTTGCTCCTCAGCGAGCTCGACTGCAGTGGCGGGTTCGGAGGCCACGGACACCTACTCAACGACCATCGAGGGCAAGATCTTACGCCCATCGTAGGACACCGACATCAGCTCCAGGCCGGCGGCCGGGGCGGTGATGCCGGCGCGGGTCCGATCTCGCGACGCAAGGATCTCGCCTACTTGGGCCGGGAAGCGCCGTCCGCGACCGACCTCGACGAGCGTCCCGACCACGATCCGCACCATGTTGCGCAGGAACGCGTTGCCGCGCACGTCGACCGCCACGACCGACGGCTCCCCCGCCAGCTCGCTGATCTCGACCTGATCGATGCGGCGCACCGAATGCTTGGCGGTGCAGCCGGCGGCGCGAAACGCCGCGAAGTCGTGCTCGCCGACCAGGAACGCGGCAGCCTCGCGCATCGCCGCGAGCTCGAGCGGCTCGGGGTGGTGCCACACGCGGTCGCGCCAGCGCGGCGACCGGTCGGCGCGCGTGAACAGGAGGTAGCGATAGTGCTTGCCGGTAGCGGAGAACCGCGGATGGAAGTCGTCACCGGCGAGGCTCGCCTCGGCGATCGCGATCATGCGCGGCAGGAGCGCGTTGAGCCCGCGCCGCACGCCGTGCAGCGGGATCGGACGCTCGGTGCGAAAGCTCGCGACCTGGCCACGCGCGTGAACGCCGGCGTCGGTGCGAGACGCACCGGTCACGCTCACCTCGTGGGCCAGCAGCTTGCCGAGCGCGTCCTCGAGGTGGCCCTGCACCGTCGGGCCGTTGGCCTGACGCTGCCAGCCGCACAGCTCTGTGCCGTCGTACTCGACGACCAACCGGATGTGCCGCACCGCTCTCTTGTACACCGCCGCGCGGGCGGCTGCGCTACTCGCCGGGGCCGTCGCCGAGCGTGCGCCACGGCTTGGGGAACCACGCCCAGCGGCCGTTGACGAACACCAGGCCGTCGTACGCCATGCCGAGCTTCTCGCCGGGCTTGACGTACTTCCAGCGATACAGAGTCAGGCCCGGCTTGAGCTTGCCGGCGACCCGCTTGTAGCCGCCCGGGAACTCGGCGGCCTCGCCAGTCCCTTGCTGGAGCTCCTCGGTCGTGGCCTTCCACAGCTTCAGCTCGGTGTTCGCCGGATCGGCCGCGATCACCGCCTTGGGATCGCTCCATAGCTTCTCGTAGCCCGCCTCGGCCTTGGCCGCGGCGTCGTCGGTGAACACCGCCTTGTAGTCCGCGGTGGTCGGCTTGAGCGCTGCGGTCTTTGCCTTGGCGTCGCCGGTCCGGATATCGGACAGCAGCTGCTTGGCGCCGTCCTCCGTGCCCGGAAACCTCGAGGCCTCGGCAGCGCCGCCGGTGCTCTTGCTGCACGCCACGGCGGCGAACGCACACGCCACGAACACGAGTACGGACCTACGATTCATCACAGCCCCCTTCGATCGAGAAACGCCGAGTATGACGAAGTCGTCGAGCCAGCGAAACCATGGGGCCGGCCGATCTCCGCCTCGATCAATAGGGGACCTTCCCGTCTGGGCATTCGTCACGGCAGCGGTTCGACGGGTCGGATCACGGACCCGATCCCGTCAACATCAACGACGACCGATCACGACCACGACCGAGGCCCGCGCGTCGAGGACCTGTGATGAAGGCGCAGACCTTCCCGGTCCCCTCTGGGCCGGCGGAGCCGATCGATTCACCCACTGCGCGTCGCGTCGCGCGATCGGGCTCGGATGACTCCCGACCCACGCGATACAGTTCAGCGGCTTCGGGAACAATCGGCAGCGGCGAGCCCGCTGACGGTCGACGTCAGTGCGATGGCGGCGCGGCCGCGGGCGGCGCGGCCGCGGGCGGCGCGGTTGCGGGCGCCGAGGAGCCATGGGGAGCGGCGGGTGCAGCCGCCCCCGAGCCCGCGGATGCTGGCGCCGGGGCGCCGTGCGGTGGAGCCGGTGCGGGGGCGGCCGAGCCGGCGCCCGCCGGAGCTGCGGCGGCCGCCGCGGGCTGGGTCGCGGTCAGCGCCGCGATCTGACCCTGGCGCGCATAGTCGATCGCCTCGCCGAGCACGCGGGCGGCCTCCTGGGGCGCGTGGAAGCCCATGCTGTTCTCGGCGGCGATGAAGTCGAGCCGCCACTGTGCGCGGCGCTGGAGCGCGAGCGCCGGCGCGAGCTGCTCGAGCGTCGCTCCCTTGACCTTGGCGCCCGCCACCGCGTCGAGCAGGCCGACCAGCGCCTGTCCGCCGCGCTGCAGGAGGTCGTAGTTGCGCTGCTGGATCGCGTCGACCCGCGCGAGCAGCTCGGCCTCGGCGAAGCGATGGCAGGTCTGACACGCGCGGTTGACGTTGAGCAGCGGGCTGCGCACCCAGTGATCGCTGACCTTGGTCGCGCCCTCGCGCTGGTACGGCATGTGGCAGTCGGCGCACGACACCCCGCTGCGCGCGTGGATGCCCTGGTTCCACAGCTCGAACTCGGGGTGCTGCGCCTTCAAGACGTGCGCGCCGGTCTCCTTGTGCTCGTAGTCGTAGAACGCGGTGCCGTCGGGGAACTTGGCGGCGTCCCAGAACGCTTCGATCTCCTCGACGCGCAGGCCCTTGCCCCACGGGAAGGTCAGCGGCTGCTTGGTCGAGCAGTAGTACTCCACGTGGCACTGACCGCACACGAACGACCGCAGCTCGTTGCGGCTGCCGTCGACGTTCGGGTCGTACGGCCGGTCGCGCTTGCCGTTGCGCCATGCGATGACCGACGACAGCGCGGGCACCGCGGCGTCGGACGCCGCGAGCGCCTGGATGCCGCGGATGAAGCCCGGGCGGGTCACGCGCAGCGCCATCGTCCTGGGATCGTGGCAGTCGACGCAGCTCACCGGGTGGGCGTCCCCGGTCGCGTGCAGCATCTCGCTCACTTCCTGGTAGCTGTGCTTCGAGGTCTCGTCCATGCCCTTTGCTGCGTCCCCGCCGCCGAGCTTGCGGTACAGCGGCATGATCGAGGCGTGGCAATGCAGGCACGAGCCCGACTGCGGCTTGGTCAGGCGCTGCGTGGCCTCCTGATCGGCCAGCATGTAGGCGTGGCCGCGGCGATCGCGGTAGTCGATCGAGAACGCGTAGCCCAGGAACATCCGCTTGAGCCAGGGATCGCGCTCGATCTTCTCCGCGGGTACGGCCTCGTTCCCACCGTGCCCGCCGAACCGCGTCCGCGTCGTGGTCGCGGTGCGGCGGTAGCTGTCGAGCTCGATCGGCCAGTTCTTGCCCCACAGCGCAGGATCGGTGTCGTCCTCGCCGACCTCGACCAGCCGGATGTACGGCGTACGCTCCTCGGCCTTGCGCTCGAAGATGTTGATGAGCAGCGCGGTGAGGCCGGCGGTCGCCGCGGCGACAGCGGCGACGATCGCGATGAACAGGCCGCGGCGGGACCGCGCAGGGCTCGGGGATGTCATCTGGCTTCCTCCATGACCGTTCAGTCTCGTTCGTCGGCGCGCAGCGGGCCGCCGAGCCCGGCGCGCTCGCCGTGCCCGACGCTGGCGTGGCAGTGCACGCACTCGACCGCGTCGCGATCCGTGCGCGCCCCGGCGACCAGCTGGTGAACCATGTCCTCGTGGCAGTGCAGGCAGTTGGCCTGCAGGATCGCGCTGTTGCCGGGCTTGATCCGGATCGGCTCGTCGAAGTCCTGCAGCGTGAACCCCTTCGAGTGGTGCCAGCCGTTGCTGGCCTTCGCGAGGTACTTGGCGAAGAACGTGTGCGGCAGGTGGCAATCGGCGCAGGTCGCCACGCCGTGGTGGCTGGCCTTCTGCCATCCGTCGTACTGGCGCCGCATGATGTGGCAGTTCGCGCACGCGCGCGGATCCGTGCTGAAGTACGACAGGCCCTCGGCGTAGCGGAACGTGAAGCCGCCGAGGCCGAGCAGGGCGCCGAGCGCGATCGCCAGGGCGATCCGCTTGCCGCCGAGCGCGCGCCGCGGCGCTGCCGCGCCGGAGCTGTCGTCGCGAGCGGTCATCGCGACTCTGTTACCACAGCGCGCCGTCGATCCGGACGGCGATCACCGCGCCTGCTCCCGCGACGATCGAGCTCACCAGGAAGCCGACACCGATCGCGCGCAGCCGGGTCGCGCGCGGCGGGTGCACCACGATCGCCGCCGCGAGCGCGACGAGCGGCGACGCGAACCACGCCGCGGGGGCACGCCACCCGAGCGCGGCGAGCGCGACGCACGCGGCGCCGACCGCGAGCGCGGACCCGGCCGCGCCATGCGCTCCGGCGCGCCGGTGGTGCGCGAGCACGCGGTGGACGGCGACCACCGTGGTGGCGTAGCCGACCGACCACGCGCCCCAGATCACGAGCGCTCCGGCGGGCGGCATTCCGTTCGCGACCGCGACGGGCGCGGCGGCACCGGCCAGCGCGCTCGCCGCGACGCACTCGCCGGTCGCGGTGTGGATCGCGCCGCGCCGCGACAGCGCGAGCACGAGCGCGCCCGGCAACGCGACGACTCCCGCGAGCACGCGCGCCGGCGCGGGAGCGAGCAGCATGCCGGCTGCCCCGGCGGCGAGCGCAGCCGCGGCGAGCACCGCGAACCGGCGCCAGGCCCGCTGCCCGGCGCGCTCGCGCTGCCGCGTCCCCCGATCGCCGAGCGCGATCCGCAGCGGCTCGCTCGCGAGGAACGCCAGGCATGCCGCGAGGGCGAGCGCCGCACCGGCGCACGTCGGCGTGGTCGCGACCAGCGCGGTGGCGAGCGGCGCCGCGAGCTGGACGTATGCCCCGTGCTCGCGCGGCCATAGCGACCGGGCCTTTGGCGATGCAGTCACCGGGGCCACCGGTCGCAAGCGGTATGCCAGCGGGCGGACCTGGCCGCGCCCGCGGCGGCGCGCGCCGTGCGCAGGGTCCGCGATCCCGCGCAGATCGTGCAGGACCGCCGCCAGGCTTGCGCGGACGGACCGGCGCAGCTAGCGTTCGAGGCGCCCCGTGACCATCATCCATCTCCAGCCAGAGTCGCTCGCACGAAGCCCCGCGTTCAGCGCAGGGACGATCACGCAGGGGGCCGGACGACTCCTGGTCGTCGGCGGCCAGAACGGCGTCGACGCGAGCGGCGCGCTCGTCGGACACGACCTCGCTTCCCAGACCAGGCAAGCCCTGCGCAACGTCCTCGCGGTGCTCGCCGAGGGCGGCGCCAGTCAGAAGGACGTCGCCAAGCTTACGATCTACCTGGTCGCCGGTCAGGACCCTCGCGAGGCGTATGGTGCCTCCGCGGAGGTCTGGGGCCGCTTCCCTACCGCGATCACGGTCCTCATCGTCGCGGGTCTGGCGAACCCGGCCTTCCTGGTCGAGATCGACGCCCTCGCGCACGTCGGCGATCCCGCATGACCCTGACGCGCGCAGTGCAGCGCATGCCCGCGGACGTCGCGAAGGCGCTCTCCGCCCGAGGAGTGCGGGGCGACTACGACGCCCGCCCCGCGTACCAGCGCAACGACTACCTCGCGTGGATTGGCCGCAGCAAGCGGCCCGAGACCCGCGCGCGCCGGCTCGAGCAGCTGCTGTCGGAGCTCGAGAAGGGCGGCATCTACATGGGCATGAAGCACGCGGGCTCGAAGAAGCCGCGCTGACGACCTCGCGGCCGAGGGCCGTGCGCTGACCGCGGACGGTCAGCCGATGATGCGCCGCACGACGCGCTGGAACGCTTGCTCGCGCCGCACGATCGGGGCGAACCCGCTGCACGGCGACAGCGCGCGCTCGGGGCAGGTCGCGCACGGCGTGCGATCGCCGCCGCGCCGCCCGTACAGCACCCGCAGCACTCCGATCATCGCGAGCGTCGCCGCGACCAGCCACGGCTGGCCCGCCAGCGTTCCGGTCGTGAGCGCGAACGCGAACAGCGCGGCCGGCGCCAGGCGCGTGATCGGCTTGGGGACGCGCCGCCGCGACACCATTGTCGGGATCAGCAGCGCGGTCGCCAGCGCGAGGGCGGCCGCCGCGGCGCTCGTCGAGCCGCCGACCCCGAGGCCCGCGAGCCCACCGGCGAGCCCACCGACCACCGCGAGCGTGCAACCGCGGCACAGCCGGGTGCGCCGCCCGAGCCGCACGACCTCACCGGCGTAGCGGTCACACAGCGGGTGATGGGCGAAGCGATGGAACCGGTGCGCGCGCCGCGCCAGCCGATCGATCCTGCGCGCCTGACCGGGCGATAGCCGCGGCCGGAGCCCGCGCACGGAGGCGACCGGGACCGGCTCGGCGTCGGGCTCGATCACCGCTGCCGTAGCCGGACCGCCGTGCCGTACGCGACGATCTCGTTCGTGTTCTGCATCAGCTCGCTCGAGTCGAACATCAGGCCGAACACCGCGTTGGCGCCGAGCGAGATCGCGTGCTGCTCGAGCCGGTTCATCGCCTCGTTGCGCGAGTCGGTCGCGAGCTGGGTCAGCGCGGTGATCTCGCCACCGGCAAACGTCTGGCAACCGGCGCACGCCTGGCCGACGACCGAGCGAGATCGAACGGTGATCCCCCAGCACGGCCCGAGCACGGCCTCGACCTCCTGACCGGGCGGCGGGAACCGCGTCGTCGCGATCAGGATCCGGTGAGGAGACATCGCAGCGGCGGGAGGATAGCCAGGAGCTGCCATTCGTGGAGCCTAGCACGGCCCGCGCCGCGGCTCGCCCCGCGGGCTCCTCAGTACGACAGCTCGAGCCCGAGGGTGAGCACGTGCTCGGCCTCGACGCTGGGCCGGGTCAACAGCAGCGCGGCGTCGTAGCGCAGCGCGCCGGCCAGGCCGGAGATCGGCGTACGGGCAAGCAGGCGCAGCGAGGTCGCCAGCCCGCTGTCGTGGCCGAGGTGTCCGCCCGCTCCGAGCCCGAGCTCGAGCCAGCCGGCGAGCGCCGTGCGCGCGAAGGTCACCAGCGCGCGGCCCTCGGCGCCACCGCCGGTCAGCCACAGCGCGAGCTCGCCGCCCAGCCGTGGCGTGCGCGTCGACTCGAGCCGCACGTCGAGCGCCAGCAACCCGCGGGCCCCGTGATCGAACGCGAGCCCACCGGCGAGCGCCGTCGACAGCCGCCAGGCGCGGTGCGACGCCGCGGTCTCCACGATGGTCTCTGCGTCGGCGACCTCGCCGCCTGTGGCCGTCGCGATCGATTGTGCGGCCTTGAACGCGCCGCCCTCGGGCTCGGGCTCGCGCTCGGACCGAGGCTCGGGCGCGACCGGCGGCGCGGCGTCCTTGTCGGCTGCGCTGCCGTCCGCGGGCGAGGTCCCGGACTGATCCAGCGTCGGAGAGGCCGGCGGGCCACGGTCGTTGCGCGCGCGATCGTCGTCCTCGGCGTCGTCGCCGTGAAGTCGATGCTTCTTGGGCGCGGGGCGCGGCTTCTTCGTGCCGACCGGTGCGGGTGCCGGCGCGCGCGGCTCGGTGTGGCCGTGGTGGGGCGGTGCGACCTCGGACTTCGCGCCAGCGCGGGTGTCGACCTCGATCGCGGGCTTGATCGCCTGCCACTGCATGCCGGATGGCACCGCCACCGGTACGGCGATGCTGTGCGTGACGCCTCCCTGCACGACCACGTCGCTGCCGACCGCGACCAGCGAGGTGTACGGCGACACCAGGCCATAGCTCAGCGCGAGGCTGGTGACCGCGGCGCGATCGTGATGGCCGGCGACGAGGTCGGCCACGCGCTCGCGCGCCCACCGCCGGGCGAGCGGTCCGTGCGAGGTCGTCGCGCCCTCGACCGGTCGGGCCGGCGTCAGCGCCTCGAACGCGAACAGCTCGCCGCGCGCCCGTGCGTTGGCGGCCTGGGCGCGATGGATCCGGGCAAGCACGATGCCCGCCTGACCCGCGCCGAGCCGCGGCAGCACGGCCGGCTCGACGTCGCTGGCGACCAGCGCGCCCCAGGTCACGGTGAACGGTTGCGGCGGGCTGCCGACATCCGCGAGGGCGGCGACCGCGAGCGCGGTCAGATCATCGCCTGGCGCGGCGAACCGAACGGTGCCACCGGACGCCGCGGCGATCCGGCGAAGCGTCGCGCGGGCCGGCGCCGGGCCGATCCCGATCACGTGGACCGGCACGGCGAGCCGCGCGGCGGCCGCGATCGCCGCCTCGTCATCGGCGACCAGCCCGTCGCTGACCAGCACGATCGCCGCGCCGTCGGGCCGCGCGCCCTCGAGCACGCGGGTGAGGTCGAACACGCCCGCCGGCGTCGACCATGCGCGCTCGATCGCCTGGCGCGCCTCGTCGCGCGCAGACCACGCGATCGCGTCGCTGCCGATCACCCGCACCCGATCGCCGCGGTCGAGCGCGCCGAGCAGCGCGCGGACCAGCGGATGCTCGACCGCGTCGCCATCGCCGCGCACCGTGGGCGCGCGATCGATCGCCAGGACCACGCGGATCGGCGCCTTGCGCGCCCCCGGCGGCGCGGCCTCGACCACGACCGCGGCGAACCCCGCGTCGCCGTCGCGCTCGACCCAGCCGGCGGCCGGGGCCGCCGCGCGCCATCGCACGATGGCGTCGTGGTCGGAGTGCGGGTCCGACAGCGTCGCGTCGCGGGAGCTTCCGCCGAGCTCGTGGGTCGGGCTGGTCAGCTCGGCCGCCGGATCGACGAAATGGATGACCACGGCCGTCGAGCCGCCCGCCCCGGGCGACGCCGCCGGAGTGATGCGGGAGGCGTCGGGCGAGCGATCGGTGTCGGGCGCGCTCCCGCTCCCGGTGGTCGCCCGCCCGCTCGCGGTGCCCGGCACGTAGCGCGGCGCGACCACCATGGGGATGACCAGCTCCCAGGCGCCGGCCTGGTAGCGCGCGACCGTGTCGTAGCGCAGCGTGACCTCGACCGCGGCGTTGACCGGGATCGCCGCGATGTTCTGAGTGAACACGTCGGCGCGCTCCTGCTCGAGCAGCGCGCCCGCCACCCCCGCAGCCACGGCGGCCTCGTAGCGCCGCAGCGCGGCGTCGCGGCGCTCGATCGCGGCGCGGATCGTGCGACCGCCGATCTGGATCGCCATCGCCGAGACCGCGGCGTCGGGCGGTAGCGGGAAGATGTACGTCGCCTCGGTCGCGCGATCGGTGGTGTTGCGGTAGCGCTGGACCACCACCGCCTCGATGATCGGCCCGCGCACCGTGAGCTCGATCCGGCTATCGACCATCGCGAGCGGGCTCGCGGCGTTGACCGGGTATAGCCCCATCGGCCGCGCCGCGCGTTCGAGCGCGTACGCTGGCTGTGCCCGGAGGGCGACCAGCCCGAACAGCGCAACGACGATCCCCGGGCGCACCATGGCGTGGGAGCTTACACGCTCGACGGCGCGCGGCGATCTGGCCGGCCGAAGCGGAGCGCGATCAGAACGCCGCGCCGACCGACAGCGCGGCGGCCGGACCGGCCTGCATCGTGCCCGACGTCAGGGTCTTGATCCCCGAGACGCCTGCGGTCGCGGTCACGCCGAAGCTCCCGATCACGTAGGTCGCGCTCGCGCCACCCATCGCGTCGCGCAGGACGCCGGTCGCCTTGTCGCCGTTCGAGCCCAGCGCGTCGCGGTAGCGACCGACCAGGCCGGTGTACAGCCCGCGGATCGGCTCGACGTGCAGGCCGAGGGCGACCTCGCCGTCGCGCTCCGCTCCCTCGGGATCCTGGCCGTACGCGAGGTTGAGCGTGCCGTGGACCGGCCCGAGCTGCTTGCCGAACGATACCAGGCCCTCGAGCTCGCCCTCGGCTTCGGTGAAGCCCTCGGTCTTGTAAAGGAAGTAGGCGGACGACGACACGCCGTGCTTGGCCTCATCCAGCCACTGCACGGCGGCGCCGATCCCCGGCTTGCCCTTGTCGAACAGATTGTCGACGCGCAGGACCAGGCGAACCGGACCCCAGACCTGGATCTCGCCGTTGAGATCCACCGTGGACTTGCGCGACGCGCCGTTGTACGAGGCGACCGCCGCAGCGATCCCGCGACCCTGCGCTGTCGAGTGGGTCAACCCGGGCGTGAACGCGTCATCGTTGGCGGGCGCGCGCGCAACAATCGGCTCCTCGGTGGGGCCATCGATGGTCTCGGCGCGTGACGCGGCCGACCAGCCCGAGGCAACACCAACAAACAGGGCCGTCATGCGGGTCACCGACATGAGGGCACGATAGGCGATCGAAACCGACCTGTCGATCGCGCTCGTCCGCGGCGCCGGGAGCCTCGCCCACGGGTGAGTCGCCGACCTTGCACTCCATGATGGGTCAAACGGCCCCAGCACATGTGCCTACCTAACTGGCCACGCCGCCTATGGTTCACATGTAGGTAGAAAACCGGCCTGCCTTCATTCTTGGCGCCAACCTGCACAAAATGCGCATCTACGACGCCAGTAGTAGTTAAGCAAGTGCCATGGCGTAGGGGGTCCCCCGCGGTGGATGACTGGTGCGCGCTACACCCACGCGGAGGCTGACCCCTGATGTTGCGATCGAAACTTTGGTTCCCTGGCTTGCTGGCGACCCTCGTCGTCTCCTGTGCCACCGGCGCTCCCGATGACCACAAGGTCGAGGTCATCAAGGAGGATGGCCACGACACATCGGTGTCGCTGGCGGATCTCGCGAAGATCCCCGTGCCGGAGCTCTACAGCGCACGCGCCATGGAAGCTGAGCCCGCTCGCCCTATCCCGCACATGCACGCACAATCGGCGACCCACGTCGTCGATCCCGTGGTGCAGAACGCGATCGGCGGCCCCAACATCCCGAGCACCACGGTCACCTTCGAAGGCATGGGCGCCGGGCTCGCCGGGTTCACCGTCCAGTCGGCGCCGCCCGACACCGACGGCGATATCGGACCCAACCACTACGTCCAGATCGTCAACTCCGGCCTCACGGTGTTCAGCCGCGCCGGCGCCAAGCTGCTGGGCCCGGTCAACACCAACACGATCTTCAGCGGCTTCGCTGGTGCCTGCGCGACCACCAACGACGGTGACGGCGTGGTGCGCTACGACCGGATCGCCGACCGCTGGGTGATCGCCCAGTTCTCGGTC
>Ga0302299_10001839_pt1 | contig 12827 bp, 11 predicted proteins | sample III_Fen_N3_4_FD_198795 | JGI IMG/M metagenome (GOLD analysis project Ga0302299, IMG submission 198795) | Peat permafrost microbial communities from Stordalen Mire near Abisko, Sweden - III_Fen_N3_4 | ecosystem: Environmental > Terrestrial > Soil > Wetlands > Permafrost | place: Sweden: Abisko... | reverse complement strand
GGCCCGCCACGACGTCGCCGTCGAGCAGCGCGCCTACGAGCCGGGCGACGTCGAGGGGTACTGGCTGGCGGTCGAGGCCACGGGCGACCCGGCGGTCGCCGCCCGGGTGGCGGCCGACGGCGAGGGGGCCCACGTCTGGGTCAACGCCGCCGACCAGCCCGAGCAGTGCAGCGTCACCCTCCCCGCGGTCGTGCGCCAGGGGGCCCTCACCGTGACCTTCTCCACGGGTGGCGCGAGCCCGGCCGTGGCCTCGTGGCTGCGGGCCCGGGCCGAGCACGAGTACGGCCCCGAATACGCCGAGTTGATCGATATCGTGGGCGAGGCCCGGGAGGAGTGGCGCCGCCAGGGACGTTCCAGCGAGGCACTCGATTGGCGAACGCTGCTCGATTCGGGAATCCTTGATGACGTCCGCTCCGGGCGGACCACCCAAGCGAAGGAGCGCCTGCAGGCGTGGCTGTCATCGTCATCGGAGTGAACCACCGAACGATGCCGCTCGATCAGTTCGAGCGGATGACGCTCGACGCCTCGCGCCTGCCCAAGGCGCTGGCCGATGTGTGCAGCCGCGCCAACATCACCGAGGCCGTGGTGCTGTCCACCTGCAACCGCACCGAGGTCTACGCGGTGGCCGAGCGCTTCCACGGCGCCTACTCCGACATCCGCGACTTCCTGGCCGAGCACGCCTTCATGGCGCCCGAGGAGTTCGCCGACCACCTCTACGTCCACTACGACGACAGCGCGGTGCGGCACCTCTTCTCGGTGGCGGCCGGCCTCGACTCGGTGGTCGTCGGCGAGACCGAGATCCTGGGTCAGGTCAAGAGCGCCTGGGAGGTCGCCCGCGCCGAGGGTGCGGCCGGCTCCCTGCTCAACATGGCCTTCCGCCACGCGGTCGAGGTGGGCAAGCGGGCCCGCACCGAGACCAGCATCGCCCGCCACGTCGCGTCCGCCTCGGCCGCCGCGGTGGCCATGGCCGCCGACCACCTCGGTGGGCTCGAGCACGCCCGGGCGCTGGTGGTCGGAGCCGGCGAGATGGGCGAGGGCATGGTCGTGGCGCTGGCCGGCGCCGGCGTGGCCGACGTCCGCATCGCCAACCGCACGCCCGAGCGGGCCGAGGCGCTGGCCACCCGCGTGGGCGGCTCGGTGCTCGGCCTGTCCGAGGTCCCCGGCGCCCTGGCCGACGTCGACCTGCTGCTCACCTCCACCGGGGCCCACTCGCTCCTGCTCGAGCAGGCCGACCTCGAGCCGCTGCTCGAGGCCCGCGCCGACCGGCCACTGCTCATCGTCGACATCGCGGTGCCGCGCGACGTCGACTCCAGCATCGGCCTGCTGCCCGGCGTCACGCTGCTCGACATGGACGACCTGCGCCGCTTCGCCGAGGTCGGGCTCAAGCGCCGTCGCGGCGAGGTCGTGGCGGTGCAGGGCATCGTCAACGACGAGCTCGAGCGCTTCGACGCCGCCTGCTCCGCCCGCGCCGTCGCCCCGCTCGTCGCCACGCTGCACGAGCGCGCCGAGCAGGTGCGCCTCGACGAGGTCGGCCGCTTCGCCTCCCGCCTCGACGGCCTCGACGACCGTCAGCGCGAGGCGGTCGAGGCCCTCACACGGGGCATCCTCGGCAAGCTCCTCCACGGCCCCACCGTGAAGCTCAAGGACCTGGCCGGCACGGCCCGCGGCGAGCGTCTGGCCGACGCGCTGCGCGACTTGTACGACCTCGAACTCGACTGACGCTCGGGGCGGCGTCGGCATGACGGCTGGGGCCGCTCCACTGCGCATCGCCACGCGTGGCAGCGCGCTCGCACGCTGGCAGGCCGAGCACGTGGCCGCGCTGCTGCAGGCGGCCGAGCCCGGGCTCGCCGTCGAGCTCGTGGTGGTGGAGGTGGTCGCCGACCAGCGGCTCGACATCCCCATCTGGGAGCTGGGCGGCAAGGGCGTGTTCGCCAAGGAGGTGCAGGCCGCCGTCCTCGACGGGCGCGCCGACGTCGCGGTGCACTCGGGCAAGGACCTGCCCTCGACCACCGTGCCGGGCCTCGTGCTGGCCGCGGTCCCCGAGCGCGGCGACGCGCGCGACGCGCTGGTGGGCTGCCGCTTGGCCGACCTGCCGCCCGGCGCCCGCATCGGCACGGGCTCGGCCCGCCGGCGCGTGCAGCTCGTCGACCTCCGGCCCGACCTCACGTTCGGCGGGCTGCGCGGCAACATGGCCACCCGGCTGGAACGGGCCGCCGACTTCCACGCCATCGTCGTGGCGGCGGTGGCGCTGGAACGGCTCGGGCTCGCCGGCCACATCACCGAGGTCCTCGACGAGTCGGTGCTCCTGCCTCAGGTCGCGCAGGGCGCGCTCGCGGTCGAGTGCCGTCACGACGACGTGGTGACCACCGCGCACCTCGCGGCGATCGAGCACGCGCCCAGCCGGCGCCGCGTCGACGCCGAGCGCGGCTTCCTCGCGGAGCTGGGCGGCGACTGCGACCTGCCGGCCGGGGCGCACGCGGTGCTCCTGCCCGACGGCAGGCTCCGGCTCGACTCGCTGCTCGCGTCGCTCGACGGCAGGATCGTGCTGCGCCACCGCGTCGACGAGGAGCCGGGCGAGGTGGGCCCCGACCCGTCGGCCCTCGGGCGTGCCGCAGCGCGGCACCTGCTCGATCGTGCCGGTGGGCGGGCGTTGCTCGACCGCTGACACGTCGCGGTGCCGCCGCGTCAGGGGATGGCGGTCAGCTCGGCGACCACGGCCGCCAGCTCGTCGGGGAGGTTGATCGCCAGCTCGGTGCCCTCGTCGTTGGCGGTCTCCACGACGTCGATGCGCGACACCTCGCCGTCGTGCCACCAGAACACGTCGGGGCTGATCGGGCCCTCACCCTCCGCGTGGTTGTGGCGGGCGAGCAGGACCAGGTTCGGCAGCGCCAGGGCCACGCCCTGGTCGTGGACGGCGTGCACCACGATGACGTGGCGGTGCGGCACCGCGAACAGCAGCCCGTGGGGCGGTGGGTCGAGGAAGCGCTCGATCCACAGCGCGTTGGTGGCGCAGAAGAAGCTGTCGCTCGCCAGGAGCATCAGCGGCACGCCTTCGCCGAACTCCTCGACGTCGATCTCGGGGTGGTCCTCGGCGGCGACCCGGTCGAACGCCTCCTGCCACAGCGCGTCCTCGTCGTCGGTGGGCTCGCCGTCGTCTCCGTCGTCTGCAGCCGCCGCTGCGCCGGCCGCCGCGAGGGCGGCCAGGTTCGCCGGGCCCACCGGCACCAGCCGGTCGGGGAGGTCGAACACCAGCACCGCCTCGATGCCCGGAAGCACCGGCCGGTGGACCAGGTCGTCGGTGACCCGGTCGTCGGGGACGAGCCGCGCCTTCACCAGGCGCCGGGCCTCGGCGGGGTCGTCGGGGAGGGTGCCGAGCTCGGCGGGGTCGGCGTCGGTCATCGCCCGGCAGCGTAGGCCCGGCGGGTCACGCCGCGACCGCCCCTCCGCTCGTCCTCCGTCAACCCCTGACGTGGGCTCTCCGAGGTGCCTCTACGCTGACCGTCCATGACCGTGTTCCTCGTCGGCGCCGGACCCGGTGATCCCGGGCTGCTCACGGTGCGTGCCGCCGAGGCGCTCGCCGCGGCCGACGTGGTCGTCTACGACCGGTTGTCGGTCGCGAGCCTGCTCGACCTGGCGCCTCCCTCGGCCGAGCGCATCAACGTCGGCAAGGCACCTGGCCACGTCACCCTGCCCCAGGACGACATCAACCGGCTGCTCGTCGAGCGCGGCCGCGGGGGAGCCACCGTCGTGCGCCTCAAGGGCGGCGACCCCTTCGTGTTCGCGAGGGGCGGCGAGGAGGCGGCGGCCCTGCTCCAGGCCGGCGTGCCGTTCGAGGTCGTGCCCGGCATCACGTCCGCGCTGGCGGTGCCCGCGTACGCCGGCATCCCCGTCACCATGCGCCACTCGTCGACGTCGTTCACCGTGGTCACCGGCCACGAGGACCCGTCCGCCCCCGAGGCCCACGCGGTCGACTGGGACGCGGTGGCACGGGTGGGCGGCACCATCGTGATCCTCATGGGCGTGGCCCGGTGGCCGGCCATCGCCGAGCGGCTCCTCGCCGGCGGCCTCGGCCCCGACACGCCGGCGGCCGCGGTGCAGTGGGGCACCCGCCCCGAGCAGCGCAGCGTCCGGGCCACGCTGGCCACCCTCGGCGCGCACGAGCTGGCCTCGCCGTCGGTCATCGTCGTGGGCGAGGTCGCCGGGCACGACCTGGCGTGGTTCGAGAGCCGCCCGCTGTTCGGTCGCAAGGTGGTGGTCACCCGGGCGCGGGAGCAGGCGTCGACGCTGAGCGCCTCGCTGCGGGGGCTCGGTGCCACCGTCGTCGAGCTCCCCACCATCGAGATCGTCGAGCCTGCCGACGGGGGCGAGGCGCTCCACGGCGCGGTGCACGAGGTGAGCATGCTGCGCTACGAGTGGGTGGTGTTCACGTCGGCCAACGCGGTGCGCCGCTTCTTCGCCGAGGTCCCCGACTCACGCGTGCTGGGCGGCGTGCGGGTGGCCGCGGTGGGGTCGGCGACGGCCGCGGTGCTGCGGTCGTACCGGGTGGTGGCCGACCTGGTGCCCACGGCCTTCGACGACGCCTCGCTCCTCGACGCCTTCCCCGACCCGCCGGCAGCCGGGTCGCGCCGCGTGCTGTTCCCGCGCGCCGCGGTCGCCAGCGACGTGCTCCCCGACGGGCTGCGCTCACGCGGTTGGGAGGTCGAGGTGGTCGACGCCTACCGCACCCTGCCGGTGGCGCCCTCCGACCCGCTCCGGGCCGCCGCGTCCGGCGCCGACGCCATCACCTTCACGTCGTCGTCGACCGTGAGCAACTACGTCGCGGCCGTCGGCACCGACGACCTGCCACCGGTCGTGGTGTCCATCGGCCCGGTCACCACCGCTACGGCCCGACAGCTCGGCATCGACGTCACCCTGCAGGCGAGCGAGGCCACCGTGGCCGGGCTCGTCGACGCGGTGCGGCAGGTGATCGGGCGGTGAGCCCGGTGGTCGACGGTGGGCCGCTCTCGGGGCTCGACGCCCTGGTGTTCGACTTCGACGGGCTGATCCTCGACACCGAGACCTCGGCCTACGAGTCCACCCGCGAGGTGTTCGTCGAACACGGCCTGGACCTCCCCCTCGCCGAGTGGCAGCAGTTCATCGGCACCGCCGACCACCTCCACTGGACCGACGTGCTGGAGCAGGCGCTGGGTGCGGCGATCGACCGGGCCGAGGTGCGCCCGCGGCGCGACCGGCGCAAGCTCGAGATGCTGGCGTCCGAGGTGGTGCTCCCCGGCGTGTACGACCTCCTCGTGGAAGCGGCCGAGGGCGGCCTGGGCGTGGCGGTGGCGTCGAGCAGCCCGGCGGAGTGGGTCGGCCCCCACCTCGAGCGACTCGACCTGGCGCACCGCTTCGCGCACGTCATCACCCGCAACGACCTGGGCGGCGACGCCACCCGCACCAAGCCCGCGCCCGACCTCTACCGGCTGGCGCTGCACGCCCTCGACGCCGACCCGGCGCGCAGCGTGGCGTTCGAGGACTCGCCCAACGGCCTGGCCGCGGCGAAGGCGGCCGGCATGTTCTGCGTCGCGGTGCCGGGCGGCATCACCCGGGGCCTCGACTTCTCGACCGCCGACCTGGTGGTCGACTCGCTCGCCCAGGTGCGCCTGGCCGACCTGGCGCCCCGGCTGGAGCGGCGGCCGTGACCATCGCCGGGCTGCGCACCGAGCGGCTGCTGCTGCGCCGGTGGCGCGACGCCGACGGCGCGTTCGTGGGGATGGTCGGCATGGTCCCGGTGACGTTCGACGAGCTGAGTTCTGGGGACCGTTTCGGCGCATATCGCGGCGAAAGCGTCCCCGAAAGATGTGCGGTCAGGTGGGGGGCCACTCGCCGGTGGCGAGGAAGCGGTCGAGCAGGTCCTCGTAGGGCTCGGGCCGGAGGTTGCGGTCGGCGAGCCAGGCCTCGTTGTAGATGGTCTGCTCGTAGCGGTCGCCGGGGTCGCAGATGAGGCTCACCACCGACCCCTCGTCGCCGGCGGCCAGCATCTCCGCCACGATCTTCAGCGCGCCCCACACGTTGGTACCCGTCGACGCGCCCACGCGCCGGCCGAGCAGCCGTCGCACGACTCTCGCACCCGCCACCGACGCGGCATCGGGCACGCGCTGCACGCGGTCGACGACGTCGGGGATGAACGAGGCCTCCACCTTGGGCCGGCCGATGCCCTCGATGAGCCCCTCGGATGCGGGCGCGCGCAACGAGCGGTCGTGCTGCTCCCACGAGTCGGCGTAGACCGAGCCCTCGGGGTCGACGAGGCAGACCTCGGTGTCGTAGCGGCGGTAGCGGACGTAGCGGCCGAGGGTGGCGGAGGTCCCGCCCGTCCCCGCGCCCACCACCAGCCAGCGCGGCACGGGGTGCCGCTCGAGGCGCATCTGCTCGAAGATCGACTCCGCGATGTTGTTGTTGCCCCGCCAGTCGGTGGCGCGCTCGGCGTAGGTGAACTGGTCGATGAAGTGGCCGCCCGACTCCTCGGCGATGCGGCGCGCCTCCTCCTCGACCCGCGCGGGGTCGTCGACCAGCTCGCAGCGGCCGCCCTGGAAGCGGATCTGGTCGAGCTTCTCCGGCGATGTCGAGGCCGGCACCACGGCGACGAACGGCAGCCCGATGAGGCGGGCGAACGCTGCCTCGCTGACCGCGGTGGAGCCCGACGAGGCCTCGACCAGCACGGTGTGGGGCCCGATCCAGCCATTGCACAGGCCGTAGAGCACGAGCGAGCGGGCCAGGCGGTGCTTGAGGCTGCCGGTGGGGTGGACCGACTCGTCCTTCAGGTACAGGTCGACGGGCCACGGGGCGGGGAGCGGCACGGGGATGAGGTGCGTGTCGGCCGAGCGGTTGGCGTCGGCCTCCACCTTGGCGATGGCCTCGTGCACCCAGCGTCGTTCCATGGCCGCAGCGTACGAGACCGCCGTCGACCGGCCGCTGCCGCTCGAAGGAACAGGGCGACCTAGCCTGGACGGGTGAGCTTTCCGCAACGTCGCCTCCGTCGCCTGCGTCGCACCCCGGCGTTGCGCCGGCTCGTCGCCGAGACCGTGCTCGGCGTCGACGACCTGGTCGCCCCGCTGTTCGTGCGTGAGGGCATCGACGAGCCCCAGCCCATCGCCTCGCTGCCGGGCGTGGTCCAGCACACCCGCGAGTCGCTCCGCAAGGAGGTCGCCGAGCTGCAGCAGCTGGGCGTCCCGGCGCTGATCCTGTTCGGGGTCCCGGCCCACAAGGACGCCGAGGGCTCGGGGGCGTCCGACCCCGACGGCATCGTGCAGCTGGCGCTGCGCGACGTGCGCGACGAGGTGGGCGACGACATGGTCGTCATGGCCGACCTGTGCCTCGACGAGTACACCGACCACGGGCACTGCGGGCTGCTCACGCCGCGCGGCGAGGTCGACAACGACGCCACCCTCGAGCGCTACGCCGAGGTCGCCATCGCGCAGGCCGAGGCCGGCGCCGACATCGTCGCCCCCTCCGGGATGATGGACGGCCAGGTGCTCGCCATCCGCGACGCGCTCGACGAGGAGAGCTTCGAGCAGGTCGCGATCCTGGCCTACGCCGCCAAGTACGCCTCCGCCCTCTACGGCCCGTTCCGCGACGCCGTCGACGTGAGCATCGCCGACGGCGGCGACCGCAAGGCGTACCAGCAGGACTTCCGCAACGCCCGTGAAGCGCTCGAGGAGCTGCGCGCCGACGTCGGCGAAGGTGCCGACCTGGTCATGGTCAAGCCGGCGCTCGCCTACCTCGACATCATCGTGCGGGCCCGGGCCGAGCTCGACGTGCCCATCGCGGCGTACCACGTGTCCGGCGAGTACGCCATGGTGAAGGCGGCCGGCGAGCGGGGCTGGATCGACGCCGAGGCGGTGGCGCTCGAGCACATCACGGCCATCAAGCGCGCCGGTGCCGACCTGATCCTCACCTACTTCGCGCGCGACCTCGCCGAGGCCCTCGCGTGACCGACTCGCCCGGCATCACCGATCGCAACGAGGAGCTGTTCGAGCGGGCGCAGCGCGTCATCCCCGGCGGGGTGAACTCGCCGGTGCGCGCGTTCCGGTCCGTCGGCGGCACGCCGTACTTCGTGGCGCGTGGCGCGGGCGCCCACGTCTTCGACACCAACGGGCGTCGGTTCATCGACCTCGTCCAGTCGTACGGGGCGATCATCGCCGGCCACGCCCACCCTGCCGTCGTCGAGGCGGTGCAGCGGGCGGCCGCGCACGGCACGTCGTTCGGCGCGCCGACCGAGGGTGAGGTGCGGCTGGCCGAGGCCATCGTCGAGCGGGTGCCAGCGGTCGAGCAGGTGCGGCTCGTGTCGAGCGGCACCGAGGCCACCATGAGCGCCATCCGCCTGGCGCGCGGCTTCACCGGTCGCGAGCGGCTCGTGAAGTTCGCCGGCAACTACCACGGCCACAGCGACGCGCTCCTGGCCGAGAGCGGCAGCGCCGTCGCCCTGCTCGACGCCGAGGCGGTCGCCCGCACGGGCGGCGTCCCCGGCTCGGCGGGCGTCCCGGCCGGCGCGGTGGCGGCCACCACCGTCGTCCCCTACAACGTGGTGCCCACCCTCACCGAAGAGGTGGCGGCCGTCATCGTCGAGCCCTTCGCCGCCAACATGGGCCTGGTGGTGCCCCGCTCGGGCTTCCTCGAAGGCCTCGCCCGCGAGTGTCGCCGGGTGGGCGCGCTGCTCATCTTCGACGAGGTGATCACCGGCTTCCGCGTGGCCCGGGGAGGCGCGCAGGAGGTCACCGGTGTGCAGCCCGACCTCGTCACGCTCGGCAAGGTGATCGGCGGCGGGCTGCCCGTGGGAGCCTTCGGTGGCCGCGCCGACGTCATGGCCCAGCTGGCCCCGCTCGGGCCGGTGTACCAGGCCGGGACCCTGTCGGGGAACCCGCTGGCCACGGCCGCCGGACTCGCCGCGCTCGACCTGCTCGACGCCGCCGCCTACGACCGGCTCCACGCCACCGCGGCGCGGCTCGCCGCCGGCCTCGACCGCGCCTTCGCCACCGCCGGCATCGACGTCCGCGTCGCCCTCGCGCACACCCTGGTGGGCCTCCACTTCGGCGAGACGGAGCCGGCCGACTACGACGACGCCCGGCGCACCGACGAGGCCACGTACGCCGCGTTCTTCCACGCCATGCTGCGGCGCGGCGTCGCCCTGGCGCCCGGTGCCTACGAGGTCAGCTTTCCGGGGCTGGCACACACCGACGAGCTCATCGACGAGGTCATCGACCACGCGGTCGACGCGGCCTCCGAGGTCGCGGCGCAGCACACGCACCGATAGCGTCGGGGGCATGGCAGCCCGGGGTGATGTGGTTCCGTCCGATGCGCTGGTGCTCTTCGGTGCCACGGGAGACTTGGCCTACAAGCGCATCTTCCCAGCGGTCTGGGAGCTGCACCGCGAAGGCCGGCTCGACCTTCCCGTCGTGGGTGTGTCGTCGTCGAAGTGGTCCGACGACGACTTGCGCGACCGGGTCCGCAAGGCCATCGGCGAGCACCACGACACCATCGACGACGCCGCGTGGTCCGACCTGGCGCAGCGGCTGAGCTACGTCAGCGGCGACTACCGCGACCCCACCACCTTCGACCGGCTGGCCGAGGTGCTCGGCGCCTGCTCTCGCCCGCTCTTCTACCTGGCGATCCCGCCGACGATGTTCCCCGACGTGATCCAGGGGCTCGGCCGCGTGGGCCTGGCCGAGGGCGCGCGGGTGGTGGTCGAGAAGCCGTTCGGCCGCGACGCCGCGTCGGCCCACGACCTCAACGAGGTGGTCCACGAGGTCTTCCCCGAGTCGTCGGTGTTCCGCATCGACCACTTCCTCGGCAAGGAGCCCATCGAGAACCTGCTCGTGTTCCGCTTCGCCAACTCGCTGCTCGAGCCGGTGTGGAACCGCAACTTCATCTCGAGCGTGCAGATCACCATGGCCGAGGAGTTCGGCGTGGGCAGCCGCGGCACCTTCTACGAGAGCGTCGGCGCGTTGCGCGACGTGGTGCAGAACCACCTGCTGCAGATCGTGGCCCTCATGGCCATGGAGCCGCCCGCAGGGTCCGACGCGGCGTCGTTGCGTGACGAGCGGGTCAAGCTGCTGCGCCAGGTGCGCGCCTTCGACCCCGAGCAGGCGGTGCGCGGCCAGTACCGGTCGTACAAGGACGCCGACGGCGTCGACCCGCACTCCGACACCGAGACCTTCGTGGCGGTGCGCTTCGAGATCGACTCGTGGCGCTGGGCCGGCGTGCCGTGGCTCATCCGTGCCGGCAAGAACCTGGGCGTGACCACCACCGAGGCCGTCGTCACCTTCGCCACGCCGCCGCGGCTGCTCTTCACCGACGAGGACGCCACGGTCAAGCCGGCCCCCAACCGGTTGCGGTTCCGCCTCGGTGCCGACGACGGCATCGTGCTGCACCTCCACGAGAAGGCGCCCGGCGAGCAGCTCCTCACCCAGCCGGTGAACCTCGAGGTCTCCCACGAGACCGCGCTGGGGCCGCGCACCGACGCCTACCAGCGCCTGCTCGAGGACGCCATGCTGGGCGACCCCCGCCGCTTCGGCCGCGCCGACGCGCTCGACGAGCAGTGGCGCATCGTGCAGCCGCTGCTCGACCGCCCACCCCGCGTGCACCTCTACGAGGAGGACACGCTCGGCCCGCTCGAGGCCGACGACTTGGCGGAGCAGGCCGGCGGCTGGGTCGACCCCATCCCGCCCACCCACGGCGGCACGGCCACCGTCGCCCCTCCCCACTGACGGCCCGCGGGTCCGCCGGGCTCCCGGACCCCCACCGTTCTCGGCGCGGAAGGCGTCGCCCAGCGACGCGACCGGTGCCCCGACCGCCACGGTGGTCGGACCACCCAGGTGTTCGATGTTCGTGACGTCGCGAACGGCGACTTTCATTCCCAGGCCTGGTGGGGTAGCGTATGTTCGGTGTTCGTGACGGCACAGACAGAAGAGATCGAGGAGCTGCTCGACGAGGTCGCCGACGCGCTCGGTGCGGTTGGCGTCGACGCGGCCGTGCACGAGGGGTCGTTGCGGGTCGACGGCGTGCCGGTCAGCCTCGACGTGGCGACCGCCGCCCACCCCACCCCCGTCGACCTGGCCGAGCTCGCGCAGCGCACCGGGGCGCAGGGCCGCCGCCGTCCGGTGGTCGTCGTGGCCGATCGCATCAGCGAGCCCGGTCGCGAGGTCCTGAGGCGCGCCGGGTGGGGCTGGTTCGACCGGCGCGGCCACGTGCGGGTGTGGGCCCCGGGCGTCCGCATCGAGGCCCCGCTGCCCGCGCCCGACGGCCCCGACCGGTCCCGCGTCACCAACCCGTGGACCCAGGTGGGGCTGGAGGTGGCGCTCGCCGCGCTGCTCCACCCCGACGACCCGGTCACGGCGCGGCGCGTGGCCCCCGTCATCGGGCGCAGCGTGGGTGCGGTGCACGAGCTCGTGCGTCGCTTCGCCGAGGTCGGCCTCATCGGTAGGACGACGCACCAGCCGCTGCTCCCGGAGCTGTTCTGGGAGACGGCCGCGCAGTGGCCCGACGACGGCTGGCTGGCGCTGCCGGTGGGGCTCGACGAGATCGCGGAGAAGCTGGGCGGCGAGACGTTGGTCCGCGTCGACGAGCGCGCCGCCACGCTCGGCGGTGCCCGCATCGCCGCGGCGGGAGACCTGCCCGCGCGGGCCTACCTCCCCAGCCCAGCCGCGCTGCGGCGGGTGCGGAGCCTCGTGCAGCGCGAGGCCCCGACGCGGTCCTGGGTCCGCACCGCTCCGGTTGCGTGGCTGCCCGAGAACACCGAGCACCCGCCGAGTGTCGACCATCCGTGGCGCGTGGCCCACCCCATCGTCTGCGCGCTGCGGCTCGCGGCCGACCCGGCGCGGGGACGTGAGGTCGTCGAGTCGTGGGGCATCGTGCCGGGCGCGGCCCGGTGACCGTCGCACTGACCGGGCGGCGCGACGGCACGACCCACCGCGCGGTCGACCTGCTGTCGTCGCTCCCGCCGGAGCTGCGGCTCATCGGCGGGCTCGCCGTGATGTGCCGCGTCGGCACGCCGCACCGGGCCACGGTCGACCTCGACGCGGTGGCGCGCGACCTGCCGCGGTACCACGACCTCATCGTCGGTCTGGCCGTCAGCGCGGCCGGGGGTGGGCAGTACCGCTTCGCCGGTGACTTCGACCTCGACGTGATCGACGTGGCGCCGCTCGCCGCCGACGCGCTGATCGCCGAGGTCCTCACCCACCCCGAGCCACCCACCGACCTCGACCTCAACATGATCGCCCACACCTGGGCGCACGACGCGGCCACCGCGCTCGACCTGGTGGTGGTCGAGGACGGCACCGGAGCGGTGCTGGCCCGCGCCCGGCGACGGCTCGTGGCATCGTCGGCGGGGCTCGTGGCGATGAAGGCCACGACGGTGCCGCTGCGGTCGTCGTCGAAGCCCGAGAAGCGCGCCTCGGACCTCTACGACCTGGGTCGGCTGCTCGTGTCGGGCAGCATGGTGCCGGCCGACCTCGCCGCCATGCCCGACGTGCTGCGCGCCACGGTCGTCGAGCGGCTGGACCACTGGTTCGTCTCCGACGCGGGGCGCGACCGCACCTACCGCGACGTGCGCCGCTTCGACGAGCCGCGCCTCGACCTCGACGACGTGGTCGACCACATCGAGTCCCTCGAAAACAAAACAGCCTGAGCGCAGCGACCCGCCGGTTCTGCGTGCGAATACCGTCGCTCAGCGACGGTATCCGCACGCAGATCGGACGCGGGGTGTGCGACCGCCGGCGGTCAGACCGACGCAGGTTCCGGGACGACGCGGGCCATGGCGGCGACGGTGCGGTAGACGGCCTCGGCCGGACCGA
>Ga0302299_10001838_pt1 | contig 12829 bp, 12 predicted proteins | sample III_Fen_N3_4_FD_198795 | JGI IMG/M metagenome (GOLD analysis project Ga0302299, IMG submission 198795) | Peat permafrost microbial communities from Stordalen Mire near Abisko, Sweden - III_Fen_N3_4 | ecosystem: Environmental > Terrestrial > Soil > Wetlands > Permafrost | place: Sweden: Abisko... | reverse complement strand
CGGGGTTTCCGGCCCCGCCGCGGCCGGGACTCTCACACCTGGCCGCCGAAGAACACTTGCGCAGCGACGATCTGGCCGTTCCGCACGGTCTGCACCTCGACATTGCGGAAGCGGCCGCCGGCCTTCAATTCGTACTCGTAGAGGACGAACACGTCGTCGCCCGCGGCGGACGCACCGGCCGGCGCCACCGCCAGGATCTCCTGAGACAGCAGCCGGCCGGCGGTGGGAAAGCACCGCTCGAAGAAGGCGGCTCGGTCGATGTGGTCGTCCTGCGGGCTGGTGAACACGAAATCGTCGGCGATCAGCGATTCGGACCGGGCGCGGTCTTGCGCCTGGTAACTCTCGAGGCCGGCGCGGACGACATCGGTGGGTGACAGTGTGGCGGCTGACGGATCGGGGCGGGACATGGGTTCCTTTCCAGCGCTCCGGGCGGGATCGCCAGGGCTCTCCAGACGCCCAGGCACGAAGGTAGACCGCCCAGAGGGTAGACGGGACAGCCGGCTGAACTCATCGGTGTGAATCGGCGGCTCTCGACGGGAGCCGACCCAGGCGGTGGCGCACACTGACCGTCATGAGCGCGGTCCGGACGGTTCCCAGCAACGGCATCGACATCGCCTACGAAACGTTCGGCCAACGATCGGGCGTCCCGGTGCTGCTGGTGATGGGGCTGGGCGGGCAGATGGTCGCGTGGGACGACGAATTCTGCGCGATGCTCGCCGAGCGGGGCCACCATGTGATCCGTTTCGACAACCGCGACATCGGGCTGTCCACCCACCTCGATCAGGCCGCGCCCGGGAAACCGGTGAGCGCCTTCCTCGGCAGGCGGCCCGCGTATCTGATCGAGGACATGGCCCAGGACGCCGCGGGTCTGGTCGAGCAGCTCGACGTCGGCAGCGTGCACGTTGTCGGTGTCTCGATGGGTGGTTGTATCAGCCAGGCACTGGCATTGGCGCATCCCGGGTTGGTGCGGAGCCTGACATCGATGTCGTCGAGCACCGGGTCCCGCAGGGTCGGGCACCCGCGGCTGGACGTCGTCGCCAAGCTGCTGCTGCGCAAGCCCGCGAAGAGCAGGGCCGAGGCGATCGCGTTGAGCGAGTCGATGTTCCGGCGTATCGGATCGCCGGGATATCGGTTCGATATCGAGCGGCTCGACCGCCTCGCCGGGCTCGAGTACGACCGTCGCTATGACCCCGCGGGATCGGCCCGGCAGTTCGCCGCGATCCTGGGGTCACCCGATCGCACGGCTGCCCTGGCCAACGTCGCAGTGCCCACCCTGGTGATGCACGGCGAGGCCGATCCGCTCATCGCGGTGTCCGGGGGGCGGGCGACAGCCGCGGCCATCCCGAACTCCAGGCTGGTCACCTTCCCCGGCATGGGCCACGACATCCCCGAGCCGTTGTGGCCGCGGTTCGTCGACGAGATCTGCGGCATCGTCGACGAAGGAGAGGCGCGCCGCGCAGCGGCCTGATTTCCGCGCTTCTGGCCTTCTAGCCGGCGTTCGTTGTACGTGCAGATGTCCGCCGAGTTCGTTTCCTCGCCGGTGCGATGTCGTCGTCGATGTAGCGCTGAATGGTCGGGCTGACCGCCGCGATCACCTCGTCGTCGCTCATCGAGGCGATCGGTTCGACCTCCCAGATGTAGCGCATGAGTCCGAGACCGAGCAATTGTGAGGCGATCAGCCCGAGCGGGTAACCCCTCCTCTTCGTTGCGCCCGATGCTCGCGGGCCCCGTCCACGAATTCGCGACCAGGTGCGTGGGGTCGCCGCACCGGTCCCGGTGCTGCTACCGGCGCCGGCCGACCCTCCGGGTTCACCATTTCTGCGGTCACCGCTCGCCGAGCGGCTCCAGGAGGGGCTTGACGTCCACGATCGGCGTGCCCTGCAGTGCCTCGAGATTCCGCACCCGAATCCGCAGGTCGTCGATCTCGAGCACCCGGACGGTGTGCAGGCCGATCGGATTCGGCCGGTCAGGGGAGCGGGTGCTGAACACCCCGCGGAGCGGCTTGCTCTCACCGCCGCGTGGGTGGACCGCGAGCATGTCGCGCTGCGCACGGTCGAGCCAGGTCAGCACGATGAGCTCGATACCGACCGTGAAGTCCGCGATTCCCTGGCGGGCAGCGGGCTCGAACACCAGCCAGGCGTCCGGGGCGCCTCGTCACCCTGCTTGGGCGCGAGATCGCGGTCCACGAGTGGGGATTCCACCCGGCCGACGGGATGCACCTCGAACACGGGTTGATTCATGCGTCCCCCTCGCTGGTGACTGCGGTCGGCCCGGCCTATCGTCGAAACCAACTTCCCGGAAAGGTCTTTGACAGCACCGGTGGGCGCGGGGAGGGTTTTCGATGGCTGAGGAGAGAGCCACCCGGGCGGGGCAGAACCCCGTACGGCGACCTGCGTCGAGCCAGTCGGCGCTACGCCGAGGACCAGGCGCACGGCGAGGACCAGGCGCTACGGCGTGGACCAGGTGCTACGGCGTGGACCAGGTGCTACGGCGTGGACCAGGCGCTACCGCGTGGACCAGGCGCTACGCCGAGGACCAGGCGCTCGACCGGGAGCAGGGGTTGTTCGACGCCTGGGCGGCCGGGTTCGAGGCGGGCCGGGCGGCTACGGCGAACGCGGGCATGCGGCCGAGGAAGCCGTACTCTGGCACGCAAGACACCGAGTTGATCGGCTCGTGACATGACGCTGCCGAAGGCACTTGCTCGGTTCAACCGGATAGTGACCAACCGGATCACGTTGGTCTTTGCGGGTCGGCTGCCCACCTTCGCCATCGTCTCGCATCATGGTCGGCGATCCGGCCGGGAGTACCGGACACCGGTCAGGGTGTTCCGCCGAGCCGGCGGCTACCGGTTCGCGCTGACCTACGGTGCCGACACAGATTGGGTCCGCAACATCCTCGCCTCTGGCGGGTGCCGCGTTCGCACCCTGGGGCACGACACTGCTCTCATCGATCCACGACTCGGCGCGGATCCGGCAGTCGCCTGGGCGCCGTGGCCATTCCGGCCGATCCTGCGGGCGACGGGTTCCATCGAGTACCTGGACTGCGCCGTATCGGACTGAGTCTCCGATGGAGCCGGCCCATCGAGTCGCCGATTTCGGCCCTTGCCGGCTTGCCGCACAGTCTCCAACGGCACGCCCTGGGCGACGATCGCTCGGGCGGCCAGCGCGTCCGGTTCGCTCAGCCGACCCAGGATCAGGTGGGCCGGCCGGATCTCGTCGTTGTGTGCCGCCCTGGCCTCGTTCTGCGCGGCCATCATCGACGTTTTTCGCCCGCGGGGTGAACCGGCTGAATCCGTCATCCGGATGGGGTCGAAGGTTCCTGGCTATGTGGTCGTCGGGGCGGCCTTGCCGGCGAAGCGCTTCTGGGCGGCCTGCTTGGTCACCCCCATGCTCCGCCGATGTCGGTCCAGGAGGCACCCGAACGCCGCGCCTGGTCGACGAAGTGCCCGATCAGGTGGTCGGCCACGTCGTCGAGGTGGTCGGCGGCGATGACGGCGTCGGACAGTTGGTCCAGGACGTCGGAATGCACCTGGGTGATGGCGTCGATCAGGTCGTCGAGGCGGACAGGATTGGTCATGCGAACGGGCTCGGTCATGGGTCACCCATAGGTTGACGATGGCGAATCGTCAACCTATGGTTGTCGATTGCTGTTGTCCGCGCGCTCAGGCCGGCGCATCCTGATCGCGACCACTGCCGGCCAGCAGGCTCGGCAGATCGAACCCGTGCCGATCGAAGCGCTCGGCGTGCGGCGGGTAGCCCTCGGCTCGCACCAGCCGCCCGTCCCGGCTGGTGAAGATGTCCGCGGTCTCCACCACGCCACCCTCGACACGTCCTGGCAGCGCGACGATCTCGCGGATCCGGCGGGAGCTGTCCGGATCCATGCCGATCTGCACGACCAGGTCGACGCAGGCCGCGACAGTGGGCACCACGAACGCGTCCGTGACGTTCTCGCCGGCCAACAACGGCAGCGTGCACAGCTTGACCACCGCCTCCCGGGCGGAATTCGCGTGCACACTGCACATTCCAGGGAGCCCTGAATTCAGGGCGATCAGCAGGTCGAGCGATTCCTCCTGCCGCACCTCGCCGACGATGATCCGGCTGGGCCGCATCCGCAGCGCCTCCTTGACCAGCCGGCGGAGCCGGATCTCCCCGTGCCCCTCAAGGTTCGGTTGGCGGGTCTGCATTGCCACCACGTCCGGCAGGTTCGGCCGGAGTTCGAAGACCTCCTCGCAGGTGACGACCCGCTCCCGGGCGGGGATCGAGTTGATCAGGGTGTTCAGCAGTGTGGTCTTCCCGGCCTGGGTGCCGCCGGCCACGATGATGTTCAGCCCGGCGGCGACCGCGGCCTCCAGGAATCGGGCGGCGTGCGCGGTGACCGTGCCCAGCGCGACCAGGTCTTCCAGGCCGTTGGCGGCGACGACGAACTTGCGGATGTTCAGGCTCAAGTGCTCGCGGGTGATGTCCGGGATGACCGCGTGCAGCCGGCTGCCGTCGGGCAGCAGCGCGTCGACGAACGGTGAGGACAGATCGAGCCTGCGCCCGGACGGTTTGAGCATCCGTTCCACCAGGTCGCGGACCTCGTCACCGGTGAGCACGATGGTGGTGAGCTCGGAGCGGCCGTTCCTGGCGATGAACACCCGGCCCGGTTGGTTGATCCAGATCTCCTCGACGGCGGGATCCTCGAGGTAGCGCTGCAGCGGGCCGAACCCGGCCAGGGTGTCGAAGACGTGCCGCACCGCGCCGGGCCGGTCCAGCAGGGGGGGCAGCGCCGAGACCGGTACCCGGTCCTCGTAGTGGCTGATCACCTCATCGATCAGCAGCCGGGTGGACCGGTGGTCGGTGACCGGGTCGATGCCGCGGCGGCGGATCAGCTCGCGGACCTCGTCGTGGATGTGTTCGGTGGCGGTGGACGCGGTCACGGGAATCCCTCCTGACGTCGGCGCTGGGCGCTTGTGCGGTGCGATCCGGGTTCGTGTTCAGCGCCCGCGGACAGCTCCGTGCGAGAAGTGACGGTATCCCGGCGAGGGCCGTCAGTGGGAATCTGTCCACAACGGCCAGGTCCTCGCCTCGCGCAAGGGCCAGGACGGGCCTCCGGTCGCCAGCTCGGATCGGGGGGTCGCGCGCGGGCTATTTCTTGCAGGACGGGTCCTGCGGAACCACGAAGATCGACAGGCTGTCCACGCCCTTGTGGTAGCCGGTGTAGACGCGGTTGCCGAATTTGTCGCATTTGGTGGCGACGTTGCTGAATCCGTCGGGCATGGCGATGATCTCGGCCGGTGTCTGGTCCCCGGATTCGTTGCCGCCGACCACGGGGGCGTCGTTGGCGGACTGGCACGACGACGCGGACAGCAGGATGGCCAGCGGGATCGCGGCGGCGGTGATGCCGTAGCGAATGGCACGGCGCTTGTTGATCATGAGCGATGAACCTCTCGTGAGATGGAGATGGAGCCAATGAACCGACCGTGTGCAACCCGCGGGCACCCAGCCTCCGTCCTCCTGTACAGCAGCCGACTCCAGGAGGAGACATGGGAAAGCCCGCGTTCATCATGGCCGTCGTAGCCGCCGGAGCACTGGCCCTGTCCGGGTGCGCCGCAGCCGGTGAGAAGGCCGCCACCGGGTCTTCGGCGGCGGTCGCGCCGATGGCCGCGGCGTCCGGTGTGGCCGCCGACACCGCAGATTCCGGGGCCGCCGACCGTTCCATCACCGCCCAGGGGACCGGAACAATCAGCGGCACACCGGATGTGGTGACCATCAGCATCGGCGTTCAGACCCAGTCCGCGTCGGCCCAGACGGCGTTGGAAGACAACAACAAGCGGGCTGCCGATGTGATCGGCGTCCTCAAGGACAGCGGCGTGGTGCCGGCCGATCTGCAAACCAGTCAGCTCTCGATCACTCCCTCGTACGACGACAAGGGCCAGCAGATCACCGGATACCAGGTGACGAACATGGTCACCGCCAAGCTGCGGGACATCTCCACAGCGGGTGCGGTGATCGACGCGGCCGGCAAGACGGCCGGCGACGCCGTCCGGGTACAGCAGTTGACCTTCTCCATCGACGATGACAGCGCGCTGCGCGCACAGGCCCGTGCGGACGCGGTCAAGCGGGCACAGGCTCAGGCCAAGCAGATGGCCGACGCGGCCGGCGTCCAACTCGGGCCGATCCGTTCGATCACCGAGACACCAGCCGCGACGCCGACGGTCTATCCAGCCGCCATGGCGGCCGGCGATTCGGCGAGTGCATCGGTGCCCATCGAACCGGGCAGCCAGGAACTCAGCGTGGTGGTCCAGGTGATCTACGAGATCGCCGGATGAGCGCGATGGTCCTTGCTGCCCGGAGTCACTTCTGCACCTGGTACCGGATGATGACCTTGATCTTTTCCGGCGCCACCCGCCCAGGGTCGTTCAGGTAGATCTCGTTCTGCCGGCCGGTCAGCGTCAACCCGTGTGCGTCGGCGTACCGGTGCAACAGGTCGACGGCCGGTTGCTCCTTGTCGTACGGACCCAGGTGCAGGGTCTGGATCACCTCGCCCTGCTCCCAGTCCGCCAACCGCACGTCGTCGTCGACGTCCTTCTTCTTGCGGCGCAGTTCGGCACGGGCCAGGCGAATGGTCTGGTCGGTGACGAAGTCGGGCACGGGAATCAGCAGCGTCCAATTCCGGGTCGGGTCGGACTCCTGGTAAAGACCTTCGAGGGGTTCCACCGAAAACTGTTCGTAGCCCGGCACAACAACGCCGGATTTCGGTAGGAATTTGATCGCATAGGCATAGCTGTACAGACCCTTGACGGCGTTCTGATAGTCCCGGCCGCCGAGCTCGGCGGACCCATCGACCATCAGGTACTTCCGTTTCGGAATATGCACCTCCTGCACCGTGCCCGACTTGGGGTTCGGCAACCTGCCGAGCAGTGCGGCCGGCTGGCTGGATGACATGGTCGTGACCGTCCTTTCCGGGCATCGACGGCTCGATGGTGATCAACGCCACCTCGTCACCGGACTCGCCGCGGAGCCGCCCGCCCACCGTGACGATTGCCGGTGATGGGCGTGTCGACCAGAGCCGAAAGTCATTTTCTCGCGGCTGTTTTCCTTGTCGCTCCGGCACGGCAGGAGATAAAGTCGCGACCGGTGAGTGGACAGGTGAGCAAAGCCTTGCCCTGTCGACTCTTCATTGCCCGCCGGGGTTGATCGACCTCACCTCCGGAGCGCTCCTCGGTGAAACACGGTGGGGTCATACTGAGCCGGTGAGGGGTGCGGACGGAATTCACGCGGTGCGTGCCGACGGGGGATTGGTGCGCATCCGCCCGGCGGTGCCCGCGGACGTCCAAGCGCTGCAAGACCTGCACCGCGGTGCATCGGACAGGTCGCTGTATCTGCGCTTTTTCGGGGCCGGCCGGTACGCCACCGAGAAATACGCCAAGCGGCTCGTGCGCCCGGCGAGCGCCGACCATCAGGCCCTCACCGCGTGGATCGGCGGGGAGATCGTCGGGGTCGCCGCCTACGAGCGACTGGACAGCGATTCCGCCGAACTGGCATTGCTGGTGACCGACGCCCGGCAGCATGAGGGCATCGGTACGCTGCTGGTCGAGCATCTGGCGGTGGTGGCCCGCCGCGACGGCGTCGCCCGGTTTGTTGCCGATGTGCTCAGCGCGAACTACACGGCCATGCACGCCCTGCGGCACGGCGGGTTTCCCACCCAGGTGAAGTTCGAGGGCAGCACCGCGCTCATCACGATCGAGCTCACCCCCGATGCCCAATCAGTCGGGGTGATCGGTGAACGGGAGCGGTCCGCGGACGCGGCCAGTCTGCGCCGGGTGCTCTCGCCCGCGTCGGTGGTGGTGGTCGGCGCCGGTGAGCGACCGGACTCGATCGGCCATCAGATCCTTCGCAACATCCTCTTCGGCGGCTTCACCGGCGAGCTGTCTGCTGTCCATCCACAGCACGATTCGGTCCTGGGTGTGCCGTGTGTGCGCTCGGCCCTGCTGCTGCCGACCGCGCCCGACCTGGCGGTGATAGTGGTACCGGCGCAGGAGGTTCCGGGCGTCCTGCGGGACTGCGGCGACCGCGGGATCCACGGCGCGGTGGTGATCACGGCCGGCTTCGCCGAGACCGGCGATGGCGGTCAGGAGCGACAGGACGAGATCGTCGAGATCGCCCGCGCCCACGGCATGCGGCTGGTCGGTCCGAACTGCCTCGGACTGCTCAACACCGACCCCATGGTCCGGTTGAACGCCACCTTCGCGCCGCTGTCGGTGAAACCCGGCGGCCTCGGCCTGGTGTCCCAGTCCGGCGCGCTCGGCATCGCCGTCCTCAACGCCGCGGCCAGGCGCGGATTGGGTGTCTCCCAATTCATCTCGGTGGGCAACAAGTCGGATGTGAGCAGCAACGACCTGCTGCTGGCCTGGGAGCAGGACGAACGCACCCGGGTGATCGCGATGTACCTGGAGTCCTTCGGCAACCCCCGGCGGCTGTCCCGGATCGCGCGGCGGGTCGCACGCGCCAAGCCGATCATCGCCATCAAGGCCGGTCGGTCCGCCGCGGGGCAGCGCGCCGGGATGACGCACACCGCAGCGGCGGCCGCCTCCGACGTCGTCGTCGATGCCTTCTTCGCCCAGGCCGGTGTGCTGCGGGTGGACACCATGGAGCAGATGCTCGACGCGGCAAGGGTGCTGTGCGACCAGCCGCTGCCGGCCGGTGACCGCGTCGCGGTGGTCAGCAACTCCGGTGGTACCGGCATCCTGGCCGCCGACGCCGCCGACGGCGCTGGGCTCACCGTCGAGAACCTGACGCCGGAGACCGAGCGGCAGTTGCGACTGCTGGCGCCCGCGGCGCCGTCCTGCCTGAACCCTGTCGATCTCGGCGCCGAGATCGACCCCATCGATATCGGTGACGCGGTGCGCGTCCTGCTGGCCGCCCCCGAGATCGACGCCGTGCTAGCTGTTTTCAGCGACACCGCGGTCGCCGACGCCGACTGGGCCATGCGACAGATCGCCGCTGCCGCCGGGATCAGCGACAAGCCGGTGATCGCCGCGCGGGTGGGGGCGTCGTCGTTCTCGATTCCCGTCAAGGGGACGACGCGGGCGCTGCCGGTGTTCACCTTTCCCGAGCCGGCGGTGACCGCGCTGGCCGCCGCCGTCAGGTACGCCAAGATGCGGGCGGCCCGCACCCCGGACGTCGTCCGTCCGGATGGCATCGACCAGATCGGTGCGCTGGAGATCGTCAACCGAGAAATCGCGATGGGAATCTCCTGGATGGCTCCCGACGATGTCGCGCTGCTGCTCAGCTGTTACGGCATCGCCGTTGCCGCGAAAAGGGTGACCGGCGACGTCGACGCCGCGATCCGTGCCGGCAGTCATCTCGGATACCCGCTGTCGGTGTCGTTGGATCCGGGCGAGCTGTACCCGCGGGATTTCGGCGTGGTCAGGATCACGGCCACCGATGAGCCCACCCTTCGGACCGCGTTCGCCGAGATCTCGTCGCTGCTACCGGATTCCCCGGGGGTGCTGCTCCAGCCGACTCCGCCGCCCGGCATGGAGATGATCGTCGGAGCGGTGCAGCACGACCGCTTCGGCCCCGCGGTGATGGTCGGCGCGGGAGGCATCCTGGCCAACCTGATCGCTGATCGGACGTTCCGGCTGACCCCGCTCTCCGCCGAAGACGCCGACGCCATGCTCCACGACCTGCGCACCGCTCCGGTGCTGGACGGCTACCTCGGCACGCCGGCGGCGCGGGCGGCCATGTGCGATCTGATGGTGCGGCTCGGTGCGCTGGCCGACGACCTGCCGCAGGTCGCGGAGATCGAACTCGACCCGGTGATCTGCGGCGGCGCCGGGACCTACGTCGTCGATGCCCGGATCCGGGTGTCGCCGGCGGACCCACGGCCGGACCCACTGCTGCGGCAGCTCATGTGAGACTCGAAACCGTCGGTGGCACAGTAGATCTCGGTGATGTCGGGAATCTCGGTCATGTCGGCAACCCGCCGGACGGGTCACGTTGACGCCGACAGCACCCGTGCGCCGGCGATGGCCTCGTGCTCCCACCAGGCCAGTTCGTCGTCGTACCCGCCCAGCGCCTTCTCCCAGCCGAACTGCACCAGCGCTCCGAGCAGGCTGAGGGCGAGTTGCCGATCCCACCAGGGTGAGGTGTCGATGCCCAGGTCCTCCAGCGCCGCCCGGTATGCCCCGATCGCGGCTTCCTTGGGCTGCGGCAGCCGCCGGCAGTTGATCGCCAGGTACCAGGCCAGGTCGCTGAGCGCGGCGCCCCGTCCCGGCATCTCCCAGTCGAGCACGATGGTGCGCCCGGCCGGGTCGGTGCCGAGGTTGTCAAGCTTCCAGTTGCCGTGCACGAAGGTCTGCGGGGTCGCCGACAGCGCCTGGACCAGCGGTCCCGGATCCCAGGCCAACGGGGTGACCACCGCGGCCGCGGCAGGCGCCACCTGCCCGAGCAGCGGCCAGCCCCGGCCGATCAGTTCCGGCACCAGGTGTGTGGAGCCGATGGCGGACTCGGCCAGCGCAGTCCAGGGCGACAGTTCGAGGTAGCGGTGCATCACCGGTACCACCTCGATCTCCGGGCCGCCGCCCCAGAACGCTGCGTGCATCGCGGCCATGTGCCCGAGCAGGCGCAGGTGGGTGGCGAGCTGGAGTGGCTCGTCCGTCGCCGGGATGAGGTCGGGCCCGACGTCGCGCATCAGCAGGACGGTGCACGGTCCTTTCGAGCGTGGCCGGGTCGGGCTCGGCCGGCCGCCGCCACCAGGGGTGGCGGCATCGACCGGGACCCCTACAGCACCCGTGGCGCCGGCCTCGACCGCCGCATCGTCGGTGGCCACTCCGACGATCGGCTGATTCAGGCAGTCGGGCAGCCGGTGCAGGATCCCGCTGGTCCAGAGCCTGGCCACCGGCCCGCCCAGCACCCCGGACGCGCGCACCGTCCAGTCCAGGTCGGGGTCGAGGTACTTGGCGACGAGATCGACACCGTCGATCCGCAGCTTCTCCAACCGAGCGCCGGATTTGCCGGGCGCGTCGTCCAACTGGCGCACGTCGTAGGCTCCGGCCAGCAGTTCGGAAACCGTCACGACCCTGGGGCGTTGGGCCCTTCGGTTGTCCGACGATCCGGATGTCCAGGACGTCACCGCTGACACCTCCGCTGGGTGGTTCCGGGCGCGCGTGTCCCGGTCGCGACCAGTCTGCGCCGGGTGCTTGCAGCGTGTTTGCACCCGAATGCTCGACGCATGCCGGGGCACTCGCCCTACTGTTTGCCCGGTGACCGACCCCAGACCGGAAATCACCGCCGACGACCTGAACGACGACCTGGCCCTCGCCCTGCACCTTGCCGACATCGCCGACGCGATCAGTCTGCCCAGGTTCGGGGCCGTCGACCTGCAGGTGCGCGCCAAACCCGATCTCACCCCGGTGTCCGATGCCGACACGGCGGTGGAGCGGGCGCTGCGTGCGGTGCTCGCCGCGCAGCGGCCGCAGGACGCGGTACTCGGCGAGGAGTACGGGGATTCCGTGACCGGAGACGGTGGCGGTGTTGGCGCAGATTCCGGCGCGGACCAGGGCACGGCGCGCCGGCGCTGGGTGATCGACCCGATCGACGGCACCAAGAACTTCGTTCGCGGCGTGCCGGTGTGGGCGACGCTGATCGCGCTGCTGGACGGCGAGACGTTCACCGTCGGGGTGGTCTCGGCGCCGGCGCTCGCCCGCCGGTGGTGGGCGGCGGCCGGACGGGGGGCTTTCACCCGGTTCGCCGACAACCCCACCCGGCCCTGTCGGGTGTCCCAGGTGGGCGAACTTGCCGACGCCTCGCTGTCCTTTTCCGAAATGTCCGAATGGCGGGCATCCGACGTTCCTGACGGGCTCGGCGACGCCTTCGCGGCCGTGTCCGACGCCTGCTGGCGGACCAGGGCGTACGGCGATTTCTACTCGTACGTGCTGGTGGCGGAGGGTGCGGTCGACATCGCGGCCGAACCGGACCTGAGCCTGTGGGACCTTGCCGCGCTGGTGCCGATCGTCACCGAGGCGGGCGGCCGGATGACCGATGTGCAGGGTCAGCCATCCGGCGCACTGACGGCCAGCGCGCTGGCCACAAACGGTCTGCTGCACGGCCCGGTGCTGGCCGTTCTGCGGGCTGAAGGGGCTCGAACGGCCCCATCGGGGTGAGCGAATGCCTCGCTGCGAGGGATCGATCCCGTCACAGACCGTGCGCGGCGGGGCGCAGATCACGCCCAGATAACGATTGACCGTTTACACTCCGCTGTTGTGATTCATTCGTCGCACGTCTCCAAGAGCTACAAGACATCTACCCGGCCGGCTCTCGAGGACGTGACCATCGACGTCGAGAAGGGCGAATTCGCCTTTCTCATCGGTCCGTCGGGATCGGGAAAGTCGACTTTCCTGCGGTTGTTGCTCCGCGAGGACGTGCCGACCAGCGGTGATCTCGAGGTCGGCGGGGCCGATCTGGTGCACCTGCGGCGGTCGAAGGTCGCGGCGCACCGCCGGCGACTTGGCTGCGTGTTCCAGGACTTCCGGCTGCTCACCAACAAGACGGTGTCGCAGAACGTCGGCTTCGCCCTCGAGGTGATCGGTCGATCGCGGGCGTCGATCAAGCAGGTGGTTCCCGAGGTACTGGAGATGGTCGGGCTGGAAGGCAAGGCCAACCGGCTGCCGAACGAGCTGTCCGGCGGCGAGCAGCAGCGGGTGGCGATCGCCAGGGCGTTCGCGAACCGGCCGCTGCTGCTGCTGGCCGACGAGCCCACCGGCAACCTCGACCCGGACACCAGCGCGGACATCATGCTTCTGCTGGAACGCATCAACCGCACCGGCACCACGGTGGTGATGGCC
>Ga0302299_10001836_pt1 | contig 12831 bp, 8 predicted proteins | sample III_Fen_N3_4_FD_198795 | JGI IMG/M metagenome (GOLD analysis project Ga0302299, IMG submission 198795) | Peat permafrost microbial communities from Stordalen Mire near Abisko, Sweden - III_Fen_N3_4 | ecosystem: Environmental > Terrestrial > Soil > Wetlands > Permafrost | place: Sweden: Abisko... | reverse complement strand
GCGCTCGAGGAACTCGTGGGCGACCTCCTGGCCGAGGACGTAGTCGCGCACCGCCGGGTCGAGCCCGGTGAGGGGCCGCAGCTCGTCGACCCAGTGCGGGTTGGGCAGGAAGCGGCAGTCGAGCACCAGGTCGACGTCGAGCGGGAGGCCGTGCTTGTACCCGAACGAGGTGACCGTGACCTGCATGCCGCGGTCGGGGCCCTCGTCGCCGAAGAGGTCGACCAGGCGTGCCCGGAGCTGGTGCACGTTGAGCTCGGACGTGTCGACCACCACGTCGGCCTCGGCCTTGACCGCCTCGAGCACCCCGCGCTCGGCCTCGATGGCCTCGCCCAGCCGGTCGATGCCCGTGTGGGGGTGACGCCGGCGGGTGGCCTCGTAGCGGCGCACCAGCGTGTCGGTGGCGGCATCGAGGAACAGCACCCGGACCCGCGAGCCGGTGGCCCGCAGCGAGTGGATGCCGTGGACGACCTCCTCCTGGTACGGGCCCGAGCCGATGACCAGCGCGATGCGGTCGACCGGTGAGCCGATGCCGGTGGTGAGCTCCAGGATCTTGGAGAACAGCGGCGCCGGGAGGTTGTCGATGACGAACCACCCGAGATCCTCGAGGTTGTCCGCGGCAGAGGACCTGCCGGCACCGGACAACCCGGAGATCACAAGGAACTCGGTCACCCGGACAACGCTACTCCCGGGGTGTGACAGTGCCGTTGCCAGTTCCTCGCAGAACGCGACCGATCAGCGCGGCGACGAGGCAGATGCCGGTGTCGACGACCACCACGGTCCAGGCCAGGCTGTCCGCCGGGTGGTTGGCGTAGCGCCAGAGGAGCTTGCCGTAGGCCACCGCCAGCAGCGCGCTGACCACGACCTGACGGGTGGCGTTGTGGCGGATCACGCCCAGGGCGTCGAGCGAGAACTCCACCACGCCCGCGATCGGCAGCAGCCACAGGAACCACGGGTCGAGCCGGTCGGGCCACGTGAGCCGCAGCGCGGCGAGCAGGCACACGAACACCGCCACGGGGTACAGCACCAGGCAGCGCCGACAGACGTGGAAGCGCCCCACCTGCGCACAGCGGTCGTACTGCGAGGGCCAGTGGTGCGACAGGAACATCGAGGTGTCGGCCACGGGCTCGGCCTCGGCCGCGAGGCGCTGCGCCCGTAGCGCCTCGGCGATGCGCCGGTCGAGCTCGTCGGGTGACACCGCCACACCGGGCCCGGGCGCGCCGTCGGGGGCCTCGGCGGGCTCGGGCGGGTCCAGCGGCGTCACGCCTCCAGTCTCCCGCACGCTCTACCCTGCCGCGGTGCCCCCTCCCCAGGAACGCCCGTGAAGAAGGCCCCCACCCGCCTCACGGGCACGCCCGACGACACGGCCGAGCTGGTGGCCCACCTGGCCCGGCTGGCCGCCGCGAACCGGGGCTGGGTGAACGTGCACCCCGAGGTCGACGAGGATCACGAGCCCTCGGCCCGCAACGGCATGTTCGCCTGGATGGGCAGCCGGTCCCCGAAGGTCGCGCTGGCCACGTGGACGGCACCCGAGGTCCGCCGCGGCGCCGTCGAGCCGGCGTCGATCGGGGTGCGCAACCCCGGCAACACCCGGGTGCTCCCCCAGCTGCGCGACGCGGGCCTCGACGGTCCGCCCGGCTGGCGCATCGTGCAGGACTCGGTGGGGCGCGGGCTGGTGCTCACGGTCCCCGCCGACGAGTCGCCCCAGGTGGTCGTCGACTGGCTGCTGCGGGCCACTGTGGCGCTCACGCCGCTGTCGATCACCGGCACCTGGGTCGCCGACGTCCACGAGGGCTCCGACCCCCGCTGACCGGCGGGCCTGCCTCCCCCCTCCCCGCCGTCAGCTCTTCTCGGTGACGAGGAGGAGCAGGCGGGGGATGGTGGCGGCCGCCTCGTACTCGGTGGCCCGGGCCAGGAAACCGGGCGGCGGGGCCGGCTCCTCCATGTGGTGCAGCAGCAGCCCGTTGGCCGCCAGGGCGTTCACGTAGCGCGACAGCGGCCGGTGGATGAAGGGGATGAACACGCCCTTCTCCACCTCCTCGATGGACAGGTCCTCCACGAGGTAGGGGCCGATGCGCCAGTACTGCTCCGGCGGGTCGAGCACCTGGTCGTCGATCCAGCCGCTCTGCGGGGTCTGCAGCAGCGGGTGGTTGAGGAAGAAGGCGAAGCGGCCACCGGGGGCGAGCACCCGGGCCACCTCCGCGATGGCGTCGTCGACGCGCTCGATGTGCTCGAACACGAGGCACGCCACGACGGCGTCGAACGAGGCATCGCCGAACGGCAGGTCGGCCGCACCCGCCCGGGCGTAGGCCGGTCCGCCGCGGCGCCCGCTGGCTTCGAGCACCTGGGCCCAGGTGGGGTCGACGCCGACGACGGTGGTGGCGCCCCCGGCCACGGCCAGCCGGGCGACCTGCCCCTCGCCGCAGCCCACGTCGAGCACCCGGTCGGCCCCGGCGAGCCAGCGCGCCGCCAACGGCAGGATCTGCTCCTCGTACTCGGGGTCGGCACCCGCGGTGAAGCCGTCCTGCCACCACTGCGCGTGGGTCTCCCACAGGTCGCGGGCTCCGGCGGGCAGGTCGTCGGAGGGCAGCGGTGGGTTCACACCCCCGATGGTGGACGACGCGCGGGCCGCGCACCAACCGAGTGGATCTTGCCGTGCACCGCGTCGGCGACGGCGTCGGGCAGCCACGACAGGGCGCGGAGGTCGTCGATGCTGGCCTCCTTCACCGCCTTCATGCCGCCCAGCTCCTTCACGAGCCGCTTCTTGCGGGTGGGCCCGAGCCCCGGGACGTCGTCGAGCACCGACTTGGTCATGCGCTTGTCGCGCAGCTGCCGGTGGTAGGTGATGGCGAAGCGGTGCGCCTCGTCGCGGATGCGCTGCAGCAGGTAGAGCGCCTCCGACTGGCGGGGCAGCTGGACCGGGTCGCTGCGCCCGGGCACGTAGACCTCCTCGAAGCGCTTGGCGAGCGACGCCACCGGGATCTCCTCGTCGAGGCCGAGGTCCTCGAGCACCCGCACCACCGACGACAGCTGCCCCTTGCCGCCGTCGATCAGGAGCAGCTGCGGCGGGTAGGCGAAGCGGCCGCGCTCGGCCACCGGCTTGTCGCGCTCCTCGAGCAGGTTGGTGAGGCGCCGGGTGAGGACCTCCTCCATGGCCGCGAAGTCGTCGTTGCCTGGCACGTGCACCTTGAAGCGCCGGTACTCGCGCTTGGCCGGCAGGCCGTCCTCCATGACCACCATCGAGCCCACGTAGTCGGTGCCCTGGAGGTGGCTCATGTCGTAGCACTCGATGCGCAGCGGGGCCTCGGGGAGCCCCAGGAAGTCCTGCAGCTCGTTGAGGGCCTTGGCGCGGCTGTTGTGGTCGGAGGCCCGGCGCAGCCGGTGGCGGGTGAACTCCTCGGTGGCGTTGCGCGTGACCGTCTCCTGCAGCGTGCGCTTCTCGCCGCGCTGCGGCACCCGGATGGTCACCGCGCTCCCCCGCTGCGACGTGAGCCACTCCTGGTACAGCGCGAGGTCGTCGGGCTCGGTGGGCACCAGCACCTGCTTGGGGTAGCCGAGCACGGGCTCCTCGTCGTAGAGGCCCTCGAGCACGCGCCCCATGAGCTCGGGGCCCGAGAGGTCCTCGACCTTGTCGAGCACGAAGCCCTTGCGCCCGAGCACCCGGCCCTTGCGCACGTGGAACACCTGGACCGCGGCCTCGAGGTCGTCGTCGGCAACACCGACCACATCGAGGTCCTCGTTCCGCTCCGCCACCATCTGCTGTCGCTCGATGGCCTTGCGCACGCTGACGAGGCGGTCGCGCAGGCGCGCGGCGCGCTCGAACTCGAGCTCGTCGGAGGCCTGCCGCATCTGGACCTCGAGGTCGCGCACGATGTCGTCGCTGTTGCCCTCGAGGAAGTGGAGCAGCTGAGCGACGAGCTCGGCGTAGCGCTCGTGATCGACCTCGCCGACGCAGGGTCCCGAGCACTTCTCGATGTGGAAGAGCAGGCACGGGCGGCCCAGCTTCTGGTGCCGGTTGAACTTGTTGTCGGAGCAGGTCCGCAGCGGGAAGGTGCGCAGCAGGAGGTCGAGCGTCTCGCGGATGGCGTAGGCGTGCCCGTAGGGGCCGAAGTAGCGCACTCCCTTGCGCTTCGCACCCCGCATGACCGTGGGGCGGGGCCACTCCTCCCCCACCGTGACCGCCAGGAACGGGTAGCTCTTGTCGTCGACGAGGCGCACGTTGAAGCGCGGGCGGTAGCGCTTGATGAGGCTGTACTCGAGCATGAGCGCCTCGACCTCGTTGGCCACCTGGATCCACTCCACCGATTCGGCCGTGGCGACCATCTGGGCGGTGCGCGGCGGCAGGGCCCGGGGATCCTGGAAGTAGTTCGAGAGGCGCTGCCGCAGCGACTTGGCCTTGCCGACGTAGATGACCCGGCCGGCCGCGTCCTTGAACTGGTAGGACCCCGGCGAATCGGGGATCGTTCCGGCGGGGGGGCGCTCGACCACCCGCTCATCGTAGGGAGGGGCTGGCGCCACCCGTTCCCGGGGCCGAACTACCGTGCGGCGATGTCGTCGGCGCCCCTCCACCTCGAAGATGAGGTCGAAGCAGTGCCGCGCCCCCAGTCCGGTGAGGTCGACCGCACGGCCGAGCGCGTCGGGCTCATCGCCGCCGTGGTGGTGCTGCTCGCGTTCGCGGTCGTGCGCCTGAACACCACCTCCCTGTGGCTCGACGAGGCCTGGTCGCTCGCGGCCACGCAGAAGCTGGGCATGAGCCTGCGCGCCACGAACGGCACCATGAGCGCCTACTACGTGCCGCTGTGGCTGTGGGCCCGGGTCAGCACGGCCACGTGGTGGCTGCGCCTGTTGTCCACCGTCTTCGCCATCGGCACCCTGGTGGTGGTCTCCAGGCTCGCCCGCCGGGTCGGTGGCAGCCGCCTCGCCGCCATCGCCCCGCTGCTGCTCGTGGCCAGCCCCATGTTCCTCTGGAAGGCCACCGAGGCGCGCGCCTACGGCCTCGAGACGCTCGTCGTGGCCTGCACCTGGCTGGTGCTGTTCCGGGCCGTCGAGGCGCAGCACGAGCCCGACGGCCGGGCGGTCCTGCGGTGGAGCATCGTGCTCGGCCTCCTCGCGGCCGTCGGCCCGCTCGTGCACGGCCTCTACATCCTCGAGCTGTTCGGGGTGGTGGCGGTGCTGCTCCTCGGCGACATCCGCGCCGGCCTGCGCATCATCGCCCCGGCGTTCCTCGCCAGCCTCGTGGCCACGCTCGTGCTCCTCGCCACCGGCTCGAAGGACTACGGCGCCGCCTTGCCCGGCTCGGTCGCCCACCTGTTCGCCGACGGTGGCGACTGGTTCCTCTCCGCGATCGAGCGCGTCGCGCTCATCGTGCTCGTCGTGCTGGTGGCCGGCATCGTGGCCTGCACCGCGCAGGCCGTGCGCGCCAGGAGCGACATCGAGCGCATGGACCGGGCGATGCCCCTGGCGTGGGTGATCGTGCCCGTCGCCGCGATCCTGGTCGAGCGCGCCGTGCACGGTGTCTACGTGGCGTACTACCTGGCCCCGATCGCGCCGGGGATCGCGCTCCTGCTCGGCTGCGGCGCGCTGGCGCTCGACGACCTCCTGCTCCGCCGCCGTGCCCGGACGACCCGTCCCGCGCTCCTGGGCCCGGTCGTCGTGGCGACGGTGGGGCTCCTGCTCGTGGCCCAGGTCCAGCACCCCCTCCGGCCCGGCGAGGACTGGCGCGGCGCGGCCCGCCTGGTGGCAGCCGAGACCCGCTCCGGCGACGCGATCGTGTTCGTCCAGTCACCCATCGTGGAGTCACGCACGGCGTTCGAGGCCGCGTGGCGCGAGGTGCGCCATCCGCTCGTGCCCACGGCGTTGTCGCCGGCACGTCCGCTCGGCAGGGCGCAGCGCGAGGACACGTTCCTGACCCCGGCACAGGTGGCGGAGCGTGCCCGGCGGTACTCGCGGATCTGGGTCGTCGACATCCACGGCGTCATCGACGACAAGCACCTCGTCAGCCGGGCCCACCTGACCACGTCCTTCCACAAGGCCGTGGACCGCACGTTCGAGGGCGGGATCCGCGTGCTGCGCTACGACGCCAACGCCCCCTGAGCCGACGCACCACCTCGTGGTGGGGACCGTCCCGACCGAGACGTCCCCCCGGCGACGCAGGCGATAGGGTGTGACCACGTCGTCCTGGCATGCGGCGAACATTTGAAGCTCCGGGACCGACACCCCCGTGGCGTGGCGACCAGGCTGCCCCCACCGGTCTCAACCGGAGCCAACCACGGAGGCTCCACCCAACATGCTGCGGCTCCAAGCCCCGCTTCCCGAGCGCTACTCCGACGCATCCCCCGACGAGCTCACCGACCGCATCGCGACGGCACGGGCCCGACTCGGCGACCGCGCCTTCATCCTCGGCCACCACTACCAACGCGACGACGTGATGCGCTGGGCCGACGCCCGTGGCGACTCGTACCGCCTCTCGGTGCTCGCCCAGCAGCGACCCGAGGCGGAGTTCATCGTCTTCTGCGGCGTCCACTTCATGGCCGAGTCGGCCGACGTGCTCACCGGCGACCACCAGCAGGTGATCCTGCCCGACCTCAACGCCGGCTGCTCGATGGCCGACATGGCCGACATCGACGAGGTCGAGGAGGCGTGGGAGTCGCTCGGTCGCGTCATCGACATCGAGCGCCTCGTGCCGATCACCTACATGAACTCGTCGGCCGCCATCAAGGCCTTCGTGGGCCGGCACGGCGGCGCGGTGTGCACCTCCACCAACGCCCGCCAGGTGCTCGAGTGGGCGCTCGGCCTCGGCGACCGCGCCGGGCTCAGCACCGAGGGCGCCACCGGCTCCGGCGACCGGGTGCTGTTCTTCCCCGACCAGCACCTGGGCCGCAACACCGCCTTCGACCTCGGCTACGGGGCCGACGACATGCGCGTGTGGAACCCCAGGCTCGACCTCGGTGGCCTCACCGACACCGACTGCAAGGACGCCTCGCTGCTGCTGTGGAAGGGCCACTGCTCGGTGCACCAGCGCTTCAAGGTGGCGCACGTCGACGCCTTCCGCGCCGCCCACCCCGACGGCATCGTGGTGGCGCACCCCGAGTGCTCCCACGAGGTGTGCGAGGTCGCCGACCAGGTCGGGTCCACCGACTTCATCATCCGGGCCGTCGAGGCCGCCCCGTCCGGGAGCGTCATCGGCGTCGGCACCGAGATCCACCTCGTGAACCGGCTCAACGACGAGACCCCCGACAAGACCGTGGTGTCGCTCGACCCCATCGTGTGCCCGTGCTCGACCATGTCGCGCATCGACACCCCGCATCTCGCCTGGGTCCTCGAGCAGCTCGTCCTCGGCAACGTGGTCAACCGCATCACCGTCGACCCCGACACCGCCGAGTGGAGCCGCGTGGCCCTGCAGCGCATGCTCGACATCACCTGACGATCCCTCCCGCGCCGCCGTTCGTCCCATTGCTCGTCCGCAGGTGGTTGCTCAGCGACCATGCACGGACGAGCAATGGCGCGTTCGGGCCCGACGGTCAGTCGTCGGTGGGGAGGAGCGGGGCGAGGAACTGCCCGGTGTAGCTCTCGGGGCACGCCGCCACGACCTCGGGCGGGCCCTCGACCACCACCGTGCCGCCCCCGGTGCCGCCCTCGGGGCCGAGGTCGATCACCCAGTCGGCGGTCTTGATGACGTCGAGGTTGTGCTCGATGACGAGCACCGTGTTGCCCTGGTCGGTGAGCCGCGACAGCACCGTGAGGAGCTTGCGGATGTCTTCGAAGTGGAGGCCGGTGGTGGGCTCGTCGAGGATGTAGATGGTGTGGCCGGTGGAGCGCTTCGACAGCTCGGAGGCCAGCTTGATGCGCTGCGCCTCCCCGCCCGAGAGGGTGGTGGCGGGCTGCCCGAGCCGCACGTAGCCGAGGCCCACGTCGACGAGCGTCTGCATGTGCCGGGCGATGGGCGGCTGGTTGCCGAAGAACTCGAGCGCCTCCTCGCACGACAGCTCGAGCACCTCGGTGATGTTCTTGCCCTTGAAGGCGATGTCGAGCGTGTCGCGGTTGTAGCGCGCGCCCTTGCACACCTCGCACGGCACGTAGACGTCGGGCAGGAAGTGCATCTCGATCTTGATGGTGCCGTCGCCCGAGCATGCCTCGCAGCGGCCGCCCTTGACGTTGAAGGAGAAGCGCCCGGGCAGGTAACCGCGCACCTTGGCCTCGGAGGTCTGCGCGAAGAGCTTGCGGATGTGGTCGAAGACCCCGGTGTAGGTGGCCGGGTTGGACCGGGGCGTGCGCCCGATCGGCGACTGGTCGATGTTGATGACCTTGTCGAGCAGCTCCACGCCCTCGATGCGGGTGTGGAGGCCCGGTGCCACGCGGCTGCGGTAGATGCGCTGCATCAGCACCCGATAGAGGATGTCGTTGACGAGCGTGGACTTGCCCGACCCCGACACGCCCGTGACCGCCACGAAGCAGCCGAGCGGCAACTCGACGTCGATGCCGCGCAGGTTGTGCTCGCGCGCGCCCTTGATGGTGAGCCAGGCGTCGCCCGGCTTGCGCCGCATCTCGGGCACCGGGATGGACCGCTTGCCCGAGAGGTACTGCCCGGTGAGCGACTCCTTCGAGCGGAGCAGCCCCTTGACGGCCCCGGCGTAGACCACCGCGCCGCCGTGCTCGCCGGCACCGGGCCCGATGTCGACGACGTAGTCGGCCACCCGGACGGTGTCCTCGTCGTGCTCGACCACGAGGACGGTGTTGCCGAGGTCGCGCAGGCGGATGAGCGTCTCGATGAGGCGGTGGTTGTCGCGCTGGTGCAGGCCGATGGACGGCTCGTCGAGGACGTAGAGCACCCCGACCAGCCCTGAGCCGATCTGGCTGGCCAGGCGGATGCGCTGCGCCTCGCCTCCGGCGAGGGTGGCCGCGGAACGCGTGAGGCTGAGGTAGTCGAGCCCCACGTCGAGCAGGAAGCCCAGCCGCGAGTTGACCTCCTTCAGCACCCGCTCGGCGATGAGCCGGTCGCGCTCGCTCAGCTCGATCGAGGCCAGCACGCCGGCCGCGTCGCGGATGGACATGGAGCCGAGCGAGTCGATGGAGTGGCCGTCGATGGTGACCCCGAGCGAGAGCGGCTTGAGGCGGGCGCCCTCGCACGTGGGGCACGGCACCTCGCGCATGTAGCTCTCGACCTGCTCGCGCTGCGAGTCGGACTCGGCGTCGGCGTGGCGGCGCTGCAGCCACGGCACGACGCCCTCGTAGGTGGCGGTGTAGTGCCGGGCGCGGCCGTAGCGGTTCTTGTAGGTCACGTCGACCTTGCCGGCCCCGACGCCCTGCAGGAGGAGCTTGCGCTGCTTGGCCGGGAGGCTCGACCACGGCGCGTCGGCGTCGATGTCGTAGGTCTCGGCGACGGCCTCGAGCAGCTTGCCGAAGTAGCGCATGTGGCCGCCGGCCCACGGTGCCAGCGCGCCCTCGTTGACGCTGAGGGACGGGTCGGCCACCACCAGCTCGGGATCGACCTCGAAGCGGGTGCCCAGGCCGTCGCAGGTCTCGCAGGCGCCGTAGGGCGAGTTGAACGAGAAGTTCCGGGGGGCCAGCTCCTCGTAGGAGGTGCCGCACAGCGGGCACGCCAGGTGCTGGCTGAAGGTGAGCGTCTCGGGCTTGCCCTCGCCGCCCTTGGGCACCAGCTCGACCTCGGCCACGCCGTCGGCCAGCTCGAGCGCCGTCTCGAGCGACTCGGTGAGCCGCCGGTCGATGCCCTCGCGCTTCACCAACCGGTCGATGATGACCTCGATGGTGTGCGTCTCGTAGCGGGCCAGGTCGAGCTTGTCGGTGAGCTCGTGGACCTCGCCGTCGATGCGCGCCCGGGCGAAGCCCTGCCCCGCCAGGTCGGCCATGAGCGTCTCGTAGTTGCCCTTGCGACCGCGCACCACGGGGGCGAGCACCTGGAAGCGGGTGCCCTCGGGCAGCTCGAGCACCCGGTCGACGATCTGCTGCGGCGTCTGCCGGGTGATGACCGACCCGTCCTTGGGGCAGTGCGGCACCCCGATGCGGGCGTAGAGCAGGCGGAGGTAGTCGTAGACCTCGGTGATGGTGCCGACCGTGGACCGCGGGTTGCGCGACGCGCTCTTCTGGTCGATGGAGATGGCCGGCGACAGGCCCTCGATGAAGTCGACGTCGGGCTTGTCCATCTGCCCGAGGAACTGCCGGGCGTAGGACGACAGCGATTCGACGTAGCGCCGCTGCCCCTCGGCGTAGATGGTGTCGAACGCGAGCGAGGACTTGCCCGAGCCGGAGAGCCCGGTGAACACGATGAGCTTGTCGCGCGGCAGTTCCAGCGACACGTTGCGGAGGTTGTGCTCTCGCGCACCTCGGATGACGAGCTGATCGGCCACGGTGCGTCAGCCTACCGGGTCCGCCAACCTCTCTGGCGAACGTACGTTCGCCGGTCGGATCGCGAGGAACAGCTCGACCATGAGCCACAGCAGGCAGAGGTTCCGGGCCAGGACGACGCCCTGCAGCAGGCGGTTGCCGGGGATCATCGCGTGGTCGAACCAGAGCAGGTAGGCGAAGGTGAGCCAGCCCGACAGGGCGTAGGACCACCCCACCGAGCGGTTCCCCCGGGCCGCCAGGAGCACCGCGAACGGGGCCGGCCAGACGACGTACTGCGCGGACAGGATCCGGGAGAACAGCATCGAGGCCACGGTGATGGCACCGCAGAGGGCCACCACGTCGCTCCCCGGCTCCCACGCCCGCCACAGCGCCCCGAGCGTGAAAACCACGAGCAAGGCGGTGAACACCGGGTTGGCCCAGGTGTAGGAGCCACCGTTGATCACCCAGGCACCCGAAACCCCCTTGGCGTGGCCGTGGACGTTGAGGAACTGCACCGAGGCGAAGAGGCTCTCGATCTCGAGGCCCTTGCCGGCGCGGTACTCGAGGAACTTGTGGAAGCCCTTCGGGGCCAGCGCGTACCAGACGACGGTGACCACGCCGATGGCGACGGCGGCCTCGCCCGCGTCGCGCCAGCGGCGGCGCACCACGAGCCCGGCGATGATCACGGCCGGCCAGAGCTTCGAGAGCCAGCCGAGCACGATCGCCACGGTGCGCTTGCGTCCGGTCTCGAGCCCGACCAGCGCGATGGTGGCGAACAGCACCGCCATGAAGTCGAAGCGGAACCAGGCCAGCAGGGCCACCGGGATCACCGACACGCTCCACCACACCGTCAGGTCACGCCGGTGCTGCGGCCAGGCCCGGCGCAGCTGCTCGAGCGCCGTCAGCTCGAGGGCCGCCATCACGCAGCCGAACACGATGCGGGCCACCCAGCGGGGGCCGATCCAGCGCCCGACGAGGGGCAGGGTGAGCAGCGGCGCCGGCGGGAACTCGAACAGCACCGACCGGTACGGCAGGTTGAACCCGGTGCCCAGCCGGCTGATGCCGAAGTGCTTGGCGTTGCACAGGTGCTGCAGCGTCTGGTGGCTCGGCCCCACCATGCAGTCGGCGAGGTCGCGGAAGTGCGACACGTCGGCCGGGAAGACGTGCGGCAGCACCAGCGCCGAGAACGTGACGAGCACGACGCGCGCCACGATCTCGATGCCGAGGTGGGCTCGGGAGGTCCCGGCGGTCGGAGCGATCGGGACCTCAACCATCGGCGGCGAGTGTACCGACCGGCGTCGCGCGCCCCGTTTCAGGGGGAGGTGCGGTGATGCCGGCGGCGTGGCTCACCCGACGACGCGCAGCTCCCGCTTGAGGTCCTTGATCTCGTCGCGCAGCCGCGCCGCGTACTCGAAGCGGAGGTCGGTGGCCGCCTCGTGCATCTCCTCCTCGAGCGTGCGGATGAGGCGACCCAGCTCCTCCTCGGGGAGCTCCGCGAGCTCGCGCCGCTGCGCTTCCTGCGCGGCACGGTCCTTGCGGCGCCCCGCGCCCGGGATGGGCGCGCTGTCGGCGGCGGGCCGCAGGAAGCTGAGGATGTCGGTGACGGCCTTGCGGATGGTCTGCGGGTCGATGCCGTGCTCGAGGTTGTAGGCGATCTGCCGCTGCCGCCGGCGCTGCGTCTCGGAGATGGCCTTGCGCATGGAGTCGGTGACCTTGTCGGCGTACATGATCACCTGGCCGTCGACGTTGCGGGCGGCGCGGCCGATGGTCTGCACCAGCGACGTCTCGCTGCGCAGGAAGCCCTCCTTGTCGGCGTCGAGGATGGCCACGAGGGAGACCTCGGGGAGGTCGAGCCCCTCTCGCAGCAGGTTGATGCCGACCAGCACGTCGAACTCGCCGAGCCGGAGGTCGCGCAGGATCTCGATGCGCTGCACCGTGTCGATCTCGCTGTGGAGGTAGCGCACCTTGACGCCGAGCTCCAGCAGGTAGTCGGTGAGGTCCTCGGACATCTTCTTGGTGAGGGTGGTGACGAGCACCCGGTCGCCGCGACCGACGCGGTCGTTGATCTGCTCGATGAGGTCGTCGATCTGGCCCTTGGTGGGCTTGACGACGACCTCGGGGTCGACGAGACCGGTGGGCCGCACGACCTGCTCGACGACCCGGTCGGAGACCTGGAGCTCGTAGGGCCCGGGCGTGGCCGACAGGAAGACCATCTGCGGCACCTTGGCCATGAACTCCTCGAACCGCAGCGGGCGGTTGTCGGCCGCTGACGGCAGCCGGAAGCCGTGCTCGATGAGGGTGGACTTGCGACTGCGGTCGCCCTCGTACTGGCCGTGCAACTGCGGGACCGACTGGTGGCTCTCGTCGAGCACCACCAGGAAGTCGTCGGGGAAGAAGTCGAGCAGGGTGTGGGGCGCCTCGCCCGGGGCGCGCCCGTCGATGGGCCCCGAGTAGTTCTCGATGCCGTTGCAGAACCCGACCTCGGCCATCATC
>Ga0302299_10001835_pt1 | contig 12833 bp, 13 predicted proteins | sample III_Fen_N3_4_FD_198795 | JGI IMG/M metagenome (GOLD analysis project Ga0302299, IMG submission 198795) | Peat permafrost microbial communities from Stordalen Mire near Abisko, Sweden - III_Fen_N3_4 | ecosystem: Environmental > Terrestrial > Soil > Wetlands > Permafrost | place: Sweden: Abisko... | reverse complement strand
AGGCGACGACCGCACGAGCCTCGAGCTGTCGGTCGCCGAGGTCACGGCCGCCCTCACGACCGCCCGCGCCGATGCCGCTGCGCACGCCGTGGCCGCCGCCAGGCTCGAGGCCGTCGTGCAGGCGGTCGGGGCACACCGCGAGCTGGTGACACGCTGCGCGGCCCGCCTCGAGACCACTGTGGCCGCCCTCGACGAGCTGGCGGCCGCGCAGGCCATTGCCGTCGAGCGGGTCGAGGCGCTCACCGTGGAGCACGCCGGCTGCCCGTGCGGGTCCGCCGAGCCCGCTGTACACGTGCAGGCCGGGCGGGTGCTCAGCGACCTCGCGGCCGCCGTCGACGACCTCGCCGGGGCCGACGCCCGTCTCGCGTCGGCGACCGGTGACCTCGACGACGCCCTCGCATCGGCCGGCCTCGACGATGCCGAGTCGGCTCGGGCGGCGCTGCTCGCGCCCGCCGACCTCGCCCGGCTGCGGGCTGCGGTCACCGCCCACGTCGAGGAGACCAGTGCAGCCCGCGCCGTGGCGCAGGAGCCGGAGGTGGTCGCGGCCCTGGCCGCCGACCCGCCCGACCTCGAGGCGGCCCAGGACGCCGACCGCGCCGCTCGCGAGGCGCTGCTCACGGCAAAGGCCGCGCAGCACGATGCGGCCCGTGCCCTGCGCTCGCTCGAGCGGTTGCTCCCCCTGGTCGACGACGCGTGCACCGCGGTCGCCATGGCGGCCGACCGCGACGCCCGGGTGCGCGACCTCGCCGACACCACGAGTGGCACCGGCCCCGACAACACGCTGCGGATGCGGCTGACCGCCTACGTGCTCGCGGCCCGGCTCGAGACCGTCGCGGCGCTGGCCAACGAGCGGCTGGCGGTCATGGGTGGTGGTCGCTACCTGCTCGAGCACTCCGACGAGCGAGCCGCCCGCGGCGCGCGCTCGGGGCTGGGCCTGCGGGTGCTCGACCAGTGGACCGGCCGAGCGCGGGACACCGCCACGCTGTCCGGCGGCGAGTCGTTCATGGCCTCGCTCGCGCTGGCCCTCGGCCTGGCGGATGCCGTCCGCGAGGAGGCCGGTGGCCTCGACCTCGGCACCCTGTTCATCGACGAGGGCTTCGGCAGCCTCGACGACGACAGCCTCGAGCAGGTGCTCACCGTGCTCGACGGGCTGCGCGAAGGCGGCCGCGCCGTCGGCGTGGTGAGCCACGTCGCCGACCTGCGCGCCCGCATTCCGCACCAGGCCGTGGTGCACAAGGGAGCGTCCGGCAGCACGGTCGAGATCCGCACCGGCACCGGCGCGGCGGCCGAGCCGGCGGCCTGACGCGACCGGCCGGCATCCAGCAGCGGCTCAGTCCTCGAAGGCCTCCGGCGGCGGGCACGAGCAGACCAGGTGGCGGTCGCCGTAGGCGCCGTCGATCCGTCGCACCGGGGGCCAGTACTTCGCCGTCGGGTCGACGCCAGAGGGGAAGGCCGCGCGGGTGCGGTCGTAGGGGTGGTCCCAGTCACCGGCCAGGGCCTGCGCCGTGTGCGGGGCACCGCGCAGCACGCTGTCACCGGCCGCCACCGCCCCCGAGCCGACCTCGTCGATCTCGCCCCGGATGGCGATCATCGCGTCGCAGAACCGGTCGAGCTCGCCCTTGTCCTCGCTCTCGGTCGGCTCGACCATCAACGTCCCGGCCACCGGGAACGACATGGTGGGTGCGTGGAAGCCGTAGTCGATGAGCCGCTTCGCGACGTCGTCGACGGTGACACCGGTGTCCTTGGTGATGCCGCGCAGGTCGAGGATGCACTCGTGGGCGACGAGCCCGTCGGTGCCCGAGTAGAGCACCGGGTAGTGCTCGCGCAGCCGGGCGGCGACGTAGTTGGCGTTGAGGACCGCGACCTCGGTGGCGCGGCGCAGGCCGGCGCCGCCCATCAGCCGCACGTAGGCCCACGAGATCGGCAGGATGCTCGCCGACCCGTAGGGCGCACCGGACACCGGGCCGATCCCGGTCTCCGGCCCGGCGGCGGGGTCGAGCGGGTGGTTGGGCAGGAACGGCGCCAGGTGCTCGCGCACGCCGACCGGTCCGACGCCGGGGCCGCCGCCGCCGTGCGGGATGCAGAACGTCTTGTGCAGGTTCAGGTGCGAGACGTCGGCCCCGAACTTGCCGGGCCGGGCCACCCCGACGAGGGCGTTGAGGTTGGCGCCGTCGACGTAGACCTGCCCGCCGGCGTCGTGCACCAACGCGCACAGGTCGGTGATGGTGTCCTCGAAGACGCCGTGCGTCGAGGGGTAGGTGACCATGATCGCCGCAAGGGTCTCGCGGTACTGCTCGACCTTGGCCTTGAGGTCGTCGAGGTCGACGTTGCCGGTGACGGGGTCGGTCTTGACGACGACGACCTTCAGGCCGGCCATCACCGCGCTGGCGGCGTTGGTGCCGTGGGCGCTGCTCGGGATGAGGCACACGGTGCGCTGGTCGTCGCCGCGTGAGCGGTGGTAGGCCGCGATGGCGAGTAGCCCGGAGAGCTCGCCCTGCGACCCGGCATTCGGCTGCAGGGACACGGCGTCGTACCCGGTGATCTCGCACAGCCAGCCGCTGAGCTCGTCGACCAGCCCGCGGATGCCCCGGGTCTGCTCGTGCGGGGCGAACGGGTGCACCTGGGCGAACTCGGGCCAGGTGATCGCCACCATCTCGGTGGTCGCGTTCAGCTTCATCGTGCACGAGCCCAGCGGGATCATGCCGCGGTCGAGGGCGAAGTCGCGGTCGGCGAGGCGGCGCAGGTAGCGCAGCATCGCGGTCTCGGAGTGGTGCGTCGAGAACACCGGGTGGGTCAGGTAGTCGGACGTGCGCACCAGGGCCTCCCCCCACTGCGGACGCGCGACCCGCACCTGCTCCGGCGCCACGACGCCGAAGGCCTTGGCCACCCGGCCCAGGTCGACCAGGCCGGTGGTCTCGTCGACGCTCAGCTGCACGGTGTCGTCGTCGACCCGCCAGAGGTTGACACCCGCGGCCAATGCCGTGCCGACCACCTCGGTGGCGCGGCCCTCGACGCGCACCCGCAGCGTGTCGAAGACGGGTCCCTGCGCCACGTCGACACCGCCGTCGCGCAGCGCGTCGCGCAGTGCCTCGGCGTGGGCGTGCACCCCGAGAGCGATCGCCCGCAGCCCGGCCGGCCCGTGGTAGACGGCGTACATGCTGGCCATCACGGCGAGCAGCACCTGGGCGGTGCAGATGTTGGAGGTCGCCTTCTCGCGACGGATGTGCTGCTCGCGGGTCTGCAACGCAAGCCGGTAGGCCGGCGCGCCGACGGCGTCGACCGAGACGCCGACGAGGCGCCCCGGCATGGTGCGCTCGAGCCCGTGGCGCACGCTGAGGTAGCCGGCGTGCGGGCCGCCGAAGCCCATCGGCACGCCGAAGCGCTGGGTGGTGCCGACGGCGATGTCGGCGCCCCACTCCCCCGGCGGGGTCGCCAGGGTGAGCGCGAGCAGGTCGGCGGATGCCGTGACGAGCGCGCCCGCCTCGTGCGCGGCGTCGGCGAGGGCCCGCAGGTCGTGCAGCGCGCCGTCCATGGCGGGGTACTGCACCAGCACGCCGAACACCTGCGCTCCGTCGGCCGCCGCCCGCAGCTCGTCGGCGGAGGTGACGCCGGTGAGGTCGGTGACGACAACCGGGATCCGCAACGGCAGCGCGCGGGTGTGCACCACGCCCAGGGTCTGCGGGAAGACCTCGGCGTCGACGAGGAGCACCGCGTCATCCGCAGCCTTGGACGAGCGGCGCATCAGGGTCATCGCCTCGGCCGCAGCCGTGGACTCGTCGAGGAGCGAGGCACCGGCGATCGGCAGCCCGGTGAGGTCGCTGACGACGGTCTGGAAGTTGAGCAGGGCCTCGAGGCGGCCCTGGGAGATCTCCGGCTGGTAGGGCGTGTACGCGGTGTACCAGGCGGGGTTCTCGAGCACGTTGCGCTGCACCACGGCCGGGGTCAGCGTGCCGTAGTAGCCGAGCCCGATCATCGAGGTGACCCGGCGGTTGCGGGCCGCGACCTCGCGCAGCTCCTCGAGCACGGCAGCCTCGGACGCGGCCGGCTCGATGTCGAGCGACTCAGCACCCCGGATACCGCCGGGCACCGCCGTGTCGACCAGGTCGGCGAGCGAGCTGCGGCCGACCACCTCGAGCATCGCGGCGACGTCGTCCTCGCGCGGGCCGATGTGGCGGGCGGCGAACGCGGGCAGGTCGGTGGTGGGAGTGCTCACGGTGGCTCCTGGAGGGCAGACGGCGTCGACGTCTCCCCCTCTGTCACAGCCCTGGGTGGGGCCGGGTGCTCCAGAGGTGCCTGTCCCGTGCGGTCCTTTGCGCCTGAGAGGTTCCGGGGAGGTTGCCCCTTCGGCGCCCCGACAGGCGTGCGTCGTCGAGGTCTCTCCCACACGGTGTGAGCGGCGGGCGCCAATCTATCAGGCGAGCCGGGCTGCCCTTCGGGCTCCGAGCTCGTCACCGGGTTGCGGCGCAGCGTCCGGCTCCTGGTCGGCCCGCTCGCTGGGCAGCTGTGCGAGCTCGCCCTCGACCTCGCGCCACACCTTGCCCAAGGCGATGCCGAAGACACCCTGGCCGCCCTGGAGCAGGTCGATGACCTCTTCGGAGGAGGTGCACTCGTAGACCGAGGCCCCGTCGCTCATCAAGGTGATGCCGGCGAGGTCGTCGACGCCGCGGGCCCGGAGCACGGTGATCGCGCCCCGGATCTGCTGCAGCGAGACCCCGGTGTCGAGCAGCCGCTTGACCACCTTGAGCACGAGGATGTCGCGGAACCCGTAGAGCCGCTGAGTGCCCGAGCCGCCGGCCGGGCGCACGGACGGCTCGACCAGTCCGGTGCGGGCCCAGTAGTCGAGCTGGCGGTAGGTGATGCCGGCCGCCTTGCACGCGGTGGGACCGCGGTAGCCGGCCTCCTCGTCGAGCTCGGGGAGGTCGCCCTGGAACAACACGCCCTGCGCGGGCACGGGAGAGCTCCCGGACTGCCGCGCGTCTGCGGTGGAGACCACGTGTACCTCCTGGGTCGACTGCTGCTCCGACTGTACGCCCACGAATTGCACGGACGTCGTTTACTCGCCACGGCTGTGACAGATGTGACGCTAGGGGCAGGTGTGACTGGGGTCAATGACCCCACTCCCAGCACACCTCCCGGCGTGTCGGCCGGTCCCGGTCCGCGACACGCCGACGTCAGCTGTCGGTGTCGGCCTCGGTGTCGAAGTCGTCGGCCGAGACGTGGTCGAGGAACTCCTTGAACTTCTCGACCTCGTCGTCCTCGGTCTCGGCCATCTCGACCCCGGCCTCGTCGAGCAGCTCCTCCTCGGCGACGATCTCGGCGCCCGCGCGCAGCGCCAGCGCGATCGCGTCCGAGGAGCGCGACTCGATGTCCGTGCCACCGGCGGCCGCGCCCCCGTCGAGGTCGAGCATCGCGTGGAAGACGCCGTCCTTGAGCGCGACGATGCGCACCCGGGTCAGCTCGTGGCCGAGCTCGTCGATGACGTTGCGCAGCAGGTCGTGGGTCAGCGGCCTCGGCGGCACGACGCCCTGCTGGGCGTAGGCGATGGCGGTGGCCTCGGCAGCCCCGATCCAGATGGGCAGGTAGCGGTCTCCGTCGCGCTCGCGCAGCAGCACGATCGGCTGGTTCGTCGGCATCTCGACCCGCACACCGAGCACGTCCAGGACCTTCATTCCGTCACCGTACCCCGCGCACCTGAGGGGAGGTCAGCCCCCACGGCCGGACAACCCCCCTCGCACCAGCGCCGCGTGCAGGGCGAGGCACAGGTGCGCGACCTCGGCGGCGTGCCGCTGCGCGTCGGCGCCGCGTCTCGGGCCGACGACCTGCTCGACCAGGCCCACCTCACGGTCGGCCGCGGCCCGGAAGCTGCGCAGGTGGCGCGGTTCGACGCCGTAGGCGCTGAGGCCGGCTGCGGCGGAGGCCACCTGCAGGTCGGCGTCGTCGTGCATCCCCCGGGGGTCGGGGCGCAGCAGGCCGTGCGCCACCAGGTCGGCGACCTCGCCCGGAGCCAGCCCGGTGGCCCGCGCCAGCTCGGCGGCGGTGAGCCGCAGCTCGGCGCGGGTGGCGAGCTGCCCGGCATCCGGGACGTCGGGGTCGGGGGTCGGCACCGGCGCCCGGGGGTGGCCGTCACCGCCGTCGGCGGGGGTCAGGCCCCGGTCGATCGCGTCCAGGTTGGCCTTGATGACCTTCAGGGGCCAGAACCGGTCGCGCTGGGCACGCAGCACGTACCGCACCCGCTCGACGTCCGCGGGAGTGAACTGCCGGTAACCCGAGGCCGTTCGGGCCGGGGTCACCAGGCCCTCGGACTCCAGGAAGCGCACCTTGGAGATCGTGACGTCGGGAAACTCCGCGGACAGGGCCTGCACCACGGCCCCCACCGTGAGGTGCCCCGCCACGGTGCTCACGGGAAGGGTCAGGCCTGGCTGGCGTAGAACACGAGCCGGAACTTGCCGATCTGCACCTCGTCGCCGGTGCTGAGCACCGCCTCGTCGACCAGCTCGCGGTTGACGTAGGTGCCGTTGAGCGAGCCGACGTCGTGCACGACGAACCCACCCGACGTGCGGCGGAAGACGGCGTGCTTGCGCGAGACCGTGACGTCGTCCAGGAAGATGTCGCTGTCGGGGTGCCGGCCGGAGAGCACCTGGTCGTCATCGAGCAGGAACCGGGCGCCGGTGTTGGGGCCGCGCAGCACCACGAGCAGGGCCGTGCCGGGCCGAAGCGCCTCGACGGTCGCCAGGTCGGACTTGGTGAGGACGTGGTCGCTCTCGGCGACGGGCTCCATCGGCTCGGACCCCTCGACCGCACGCAGCCGCATCGTCGTCGGCTCGGGCACCACGCCGTGCGGGTCCTCGCGCTCGTCAGTCATTCGCTGTCAACCTTCCGTCGTCGGTGCCCGCGAGTGTCACACCCTAGATCACGGCACCGTCGTTTGGCCCGCCGTTTGGCTGGTTCAGGTACCCAGCATGTCAGGACAGCTGCGCGGTGTATGCGTCGACGTCCATCAGGGCGTCGAGCGCCCCCGCATCGGTGGCGGTCAGCTCGTACATCCAGCCCTCGCCGTAGGGGTCGGTGTTGACCAGCTCGGGCGTGCCGTCGAGGGCGCTGTTCACGGCGGTCACCTCGCCGGAGACCGGGGCGTACAGGTCGCTGACCGACTTGGTGGACTCGACCTCACCGCAGGTGTCGCCCGCGACGACGGCGTCGCCGACCGCCGGGAGGCTGACGTACACCACGTCGCCGAGCGCCTCCTGCGCGAACGAGGTGATCCCCACCCGCAGCGTGTCGCCGTCGACGCGCACCCACTCGTGCTCGGCGGTGTAGCGCAGGCCGGCGGGGTACTCGAGGTCGCTCATGTTGCTCCTTGGTCGGGTCGCGCGGGACCCATCAGGGGGTGGGGGTGGGGGTGGGTACGGGCCGAGCGTACTGAGGCGGGGTCGGGGTGAGCAACGCGTCGATCGTCACCTCCTGCTGGATCTGTACATCGGTGTCGCCGCCGGCCCGGCGCACGGTGGCGGTGACACCGCCGGGGATCTCCATCGCACCGGCCAGCGTGTTCGCGTCGCCGATGGCCCGGATGACGTAGGGCGGGCGAACCTCGACGCCGGACACCGACATCCCGCGGTCGGTGTCGGCGAACCAGGTGTCGGCGACCACCCGCACGTCTCCGATCTGGATGGCCTCGGCCCCGGCGTCGCGCAGCTCCTGGACCGTGTCGAGGATGGTGGGGGCGTCGACCTTGGAGTCGGGGTCGCTGATCGTCAGGACGATGCCGGGCCCGGTGGCCGGGAGGGTGCCGGCGAGGATGCCGAGCGCCTCCAGCCGCTCGCGGGCGGCGCGTTGCGCCTCGGCGTCGTTGGTCGACTGGCTCTCGAGCAGGTCGACGGAGGACTGCAGCCCGCGGATCTCGTCGGCCAGTCGCTGGCCGTCGTGGTCGACCTGGGCGAAGATGCGCACCAGCTCGTCCTCGCGCAGGTTGTCCAGCCCCTCGAGGGAGGTCTGGCGCACCTGGACGATGATCGCGAAGCCCAGGGCGCCGGCGAGCACCATGGCGAGCACGTTGGCGCGGGTGAGGCGGGGCGCACCGGCCCGTAGCAGCCGGTGCCAGGCACGCTGCGGGGTCTCGGCGGGACCGGGCTTCTCGGCGGAGTCGTCGGCCGGGTCCGGGTCGGTAGGGCCCGGTGCCTGCAGTGCCTCGAAGAGAAGGGGACTGGGCTGCGGCGGGCCGGACGTCGGCCGCGGGGGCGGGGGCTGCTGCTCGGTCATGCGTCGAACAGGTGGCGGCGGATCGCGGCGACGTTGGAGAAGATCCGCACGCCGAGCACGACGACCACGCCGGTGGAGAGCTGGCTGCCCACGCCCAGCTTGTCGCCCAGGAAGACGATGAAGGCCGCTACGACGACGTTGGACAAGAAGGAGACGACGAAGACCTTGTCGTCGAAGATGCCGTCGAGGATCGCGCGCACCGCACCGAACACCGCGTCGAGGGCGGCGATGACGGCGATGGGCAGGTACGGCTGGAGCCACACCGGCACCGCCGGCTGCAGGAGCAGCCCGATGATGATGCCGAGCGACAGGCCGATGGCCGGGATCACGCGGGGCTCCTTGTCCTCAGCGGGCGCTCGGCGACGGGGTGCCGGGCGACGGGGTGGCGGTCCCAGTATCCCCGCCACGGGCGTACCGGGTGATCAGACCCACCGCTGCCGGGACGGTCAGGTCGTCGGACACCTGGGTGTCGACCCGGATGCCGAAGCTGCTGCGCAGGGTCGACAGGTAGGTGCCTCCCGCACCGTCGGCGAACTTCGCCGGGAAGCGCTTGGGGTCGCCCAGGGCCGTGATGACGTACGGCCGGGTCAGCGGCCGGTAGTCGACGACGAGGGCCGACCCGGCGAAGCGGATGGCGGAGGTGGCCGTGAGCCGCTTGCCGTTGATGCTGACCGCCTCGGCCCCGGCCTCCCACAGGGCGTTGGTGACGAACTGCAGGTCCTTGGCCAGCACCTGGCCCTCCTGCGCCGAGCCGTTGCCGGCGGCGGCCTCGTCCGCTCCGGCGCCGGGGGCGTCATCCATCGTGAGCGTGAAGCCGGGGCCGTGCAGCGGGACCGCACCGACCGCGGTCGCCAGCTCTCGGGTGCGGGTCGTGAGGGTCGGGTCGCCGAGCTGCGCGGCCTCCCGCGCGGTGAGCTGACCCTGCAGCGCCGCGGCCTTCGTCGCGAGGGCGTCGACCTGCGAGCGGCGGTCCTGGATCTGGCCGATCAGGTCGGCGCGGGCCTGCGAGCGCGGCTTGTTGGCGGTCGTGAGGTTGTACGACGCGATCCCGACGAGCAGCCCGATCAGCACGCTCGTGATGACGAGCAGGGGTGAGCGCAGCGAGGTCGCGCGCGTCCCACCCTGCGCCTCCCGGCGAGCCGCGGCGGCGGCGTAGCCCGGGTCGAGCGGCCGCTCGAGCATCGTCGTGAGCAGGGTCATCGACGCGTCGGGCCGGCGCCCCTGCGGTGCCGGGGCGCTCATGCCGGCACCGCCCGCTGCTGGGTCGCGATCAGCTGCCGCAGCTGGACGGCGTAGAGGACCCCGGCCACCCAGTACAGGGCCGTGCCCCACCAGGCGAAGGCCCAGCCGACCGTCAGCGCGACGCCCGCCAGGGTGCTGGTGCCGTCACCGAGCAGGAGCAGCGGGAAGGCGTAGAGCAGGTTGAAGGTGGCGGCCTTGCCGGCGAAGTGCACCGGGAGCCCGACCCACCCGTGCCGCTTCGCGATGATCACGACGACGCCCATGAACAGCTCGCGAGCGAAGAGCACCGCGACGAGCCACCACGGGATGATGTCGCGCCAGGCCAGGCCGAGCAGCGTGGCGATGATGTAGAGCCGGTCGGCGATCGGGTCGAGCAGCTGGCCCACCCGCGAGACGAGGTTGTACTTGCGGGCGATCTTGCCGTCGAGGTAGTCGGTGAGACCGGAGAGGAAGAGCAGCACCAGGGCCAGCCCGTCGCGCTCGGTGAGGATGGCCCACAAGAAGAAGGGCACGCCGACCAGCCGGGCTGCGGACAAGGCGTTCGGCACCGTGAGCACCCGGTCGCTCACCTGCTGCTCGGGCGCCCCCGTCGACATGCCGCCACTGTATGCGGTCGCGCCGGGCGGGCGCTGCCGGGTGGGCCGGGCGGGCGCCTAGGGTGTCGCCATGCCGACTCCGCTCCTCGGGAGCTCCGAGGCCGACCTGCGACGGGACCGCACCAGTGTGAAGTGGGTGGCGTACCCCTCGGACGTGCTGCCGCTGTGGGTGGCGGAGATGGACGTTGCGCCCTGTCCGGCGGTGGTGGAGGCGGTCTCGGCCGCCGTGCGCAGGGGCGACACGGGCTACGGCTGGAGCCCGCGGTACGCCGCCGCGGTCGCCCGCTACGCCTCCGACGCCTGGGGCTGGGAGATCGACGCCTCGGCCGCGATGATCGTCCCCGACGTCATGATCGGGGCCGCTGAGCTGCTGCGGCTGCTGACCGACGCCGGCGGCCCGGTGGTGGTGTCTCCCCCGGTGTACGACTCGTTCTTCGGGTTCGTCGACGCCATCGGCAGGCGCCGGCTCGACGCGCCGCTCACCCCGGACGGGCGGCTGGACCCGGAGGCGCTGCGGACGGCGTTCCGCGAGGCGACCGCGGGAGGTGAGCGGGCGGCATACCTGCTGTGCAACCCGCACAACCCCACGGGCACGGTCCACTCCCCCGCCGAGCTGGCCGCCCTGGCGGCGCTGGCCGAGGAGCACGGCGTCCGGGTCGTCGCCGACGAGATCCACGCCCCGGTCGTCTACCCCGGCGGACCGACCTTCACCCCCTACCTCAGCGTGCCGGGGGGAGAGCGCGGCTTCTCGGTGTTCTCGCCGTCGAAGGGGTGGAACCTCGCCGGGCTGAAGTCGGCGCTCGCCATCGCCGGCAGCGAGGCCGTCGACGACTTCCGTCGGCTGTCCGAGGTGCACACCCACGGGTCGTCGCACCTCGGGGCGATCGCCCATGTCGCGGCGATGGCCGACGGCCGCGACTGGCTCGCCCGGCTCATCGGTGAGCTCGACGCCAACCGCGCGCTGCTCGGGCGGCTGCTCGCCCAGCACCTGCCCGGGGTGCGGTGGCAGGTGCCGGAGGCCACCTACCTGGCGTGGCTCGACTGTCGTGAGCTCGGGCTCGCCGACGACCCGGCGCGGGTGTTCCGTGAGCGGGGGCGCGTCGCGCTGAGCTCGGGGCCGAACTACGGGCGCGAGGAGGGTCGCGGGTTCGCCCGGCTCAACTTCGCGACGTCCCCGGCGGTGCTCGAGGACGCCGTGCGACGGATGGCGTCGGTGCTCTGAGCCGAAGATCCGCTCAGCCGAGCAGGCCGCCGAGGCCCTGGCCGAGCATCGACAGGCCGAGCACCGAGAGCAGCACGGTCATGATCGCCGCGTTGTGCACCTCCATGAAGGTCTTCAGGCTCTGCAGCGGGCCGGCCGTGCGGTCGCCGAGCACGAGGAAGGCGAGTACCGGGCCGGCGACGAGCGCGCTGCCGATGATGACGAAGACGACGACACAGAGCACGGTCTGACCCGAGGCGAGCCCACCAGAGGCGATGGCGACCGCGCCGGATGCCGTGAGCGCCAGGTTCTTCGGGTTGATGCCGGACAGCGCCGCACCGAGCCCGAGTGCCGCGAGCGGTGAGATCGTGTCGAGCCTCGCCATCCAGGCCGGCGGGTCGGCGGTCTCCCCGGCGTGCGGCCGGTGCCGCCAGGTGCGCAGGGCGAGCAGCAGGAAGAGCAGCCCGAGCACCAGCTTGACCCAGTAGGTCGTGTCCGAGGTGCCCGAGGTGTCCAGGCCGTTCTTCCCCACCGCCACCAGCACGACCGACATGACGACGACCAGGCCCAGCACCCAGCCGATCGCGAAGGCCGGCGCGGTGCGCCTCGGGTGCCCGGACATCAGCATGAGCACCGTCGCGATGATCGGCACCGGACTGAGTGCGACACCGAGCGCGGCCGGAAGCAGGTCGCCGAGCGTGGTCGACAGGCCGTTCACGGGGTCCTCATGGCCCCAGCCAAGCGCGCCACCACCCCCGTACGGGCCACCCTCACGGGGTGAGATCGAGGCGCCGGGCTCACCCCGTCGGCGCGGCGTCGGCCTCCCAACGGGTGAGCGCCATGGCGACGGCGAACACCTCCAGGACCCGGGGTAGGCCGGGGAGGTCGGCGGTGGCGTCACCGCGCCAGATGTTGGTCCGCCGCACCGAGCCCAGCCGTCGTCCGCGGTCGAGCAGCTTCTCCTCGTGCCGCCAGGGCGCCGAGCGGGAGAAGTGGTACGTCGTCCCCTCCGACTCGATCGTCCAGTTCTTGCGTCCGACGCCGTGCGCCGTGGCGACCTGGACGCCCCCCGCCTCGGTGAGGCTCGCCTGGCCGCCGAGGAGGTTGGCCCGCACCGTGAAGCGGCGGCCGTCGAGCGTGAACCTGCCGCCGGGCGACCACGGGGACGTCTCCCAGGTGGCGACCCAGCGGCCATCCTCGAGGAGGTCGTAGCGACCGTCCCACAGCCGCAGCCTTCGGGCCTGGAGCACTCGGCGTCCCTTCAGGGGGAAGTGGCCTCCGACCGGAGGTCGGACGGCAGCCGTCCGATCTGCGACCAGCGTCGAGCGCGCCGGATGCCGCCACAAGGCCGTGGAGCGTGAGTTCACCGGCCGTTCGGCGTCATTTCACCGGGGCGTCGCCGCCCGGTCCGGTTCGGGGTTCTCCGGCTCCGGCGCGCCGGTCCCACCGGCCACCGCCCGGTTCAGCCGTTCGCGGGCATGGCGCTCGACGAGGAGCGGGACGAAGTCACGAACCGGGCCGGTGATCCCGGCCGC
>Ga0302299_10001834_pt1 | contig 12833 bp, 11 predicted proteins | sample III_Fen_N3_4_FD_198795 | JGI IMG/M metagenome (GOLD analysis project Ga0302299, IMG submission 198795) | Peat permafrost microbial communities from Stordalen Mire near Abisko, Sweden - III_Fen_N3_4 | ecosystem: Environmental > Terrestrial > Soil > Wetlands > Permafrost | place: Sweden: Abisko... | reverse complement strand
GGGTCGCCACGTCCTGGAGTACGGCATCGAGAAGATGCCGAAGCTCGGCGGGCTGCAGGCGTACCTCAAGGGCAGTTCGCCGATCTCAACCTCGGCGCGTCCATCTGGCGTCAACCTCTGGCTGGGCTCCAAGAAGAAGTCACAACTGTCCCTGCTCAACCGGGGCATGTTGCGGCACCCAGTGTTCGCCGATCCCGAGCGGACCCGCACCTTCACCAAGGCGACGGCCACCAAGAAGGGCATCAAGACGTCGTCCAACACCGTGAGGCAGTGGGCCTGGGTCAACCAGAAGGTCCCCGCCGAGGCGTTCGACGAGGCGCTTCAGCACATCCCGGAGAGCGTCGCGCTGAAGTTCAACGCGGTCATCACCGACATCATGAAGGAGCTTGAACTATGAGCGCTGGATTCATTCTCGACGGCACCCGCTACGAGTGGTTCCCGCTGGACATGATCCAGGTGCGGGAACAGATCCGGGTCGAGCACTGGCTCTCCGGAGGCGGCAAGGAGTACACCGACGCGAAGACGTGGGACGACATCCTCGCCATCGCAGAGGAGATCAACTCCCTGCCCGACTGGCAGGCACAGCAGAAGCACCCGCAGTTCAAGCTCTCGCTCTCCATCACGATCTGGGCCGCGAAGGTCGGCGCAGGCGAGGAGATCTCGCTGGCCGACGCGATCGGCCGTTGGAACTGGGAGCAGCTGGACTTCTGGTCTGACGAGGAGTCCGCGGGAAAAGACCCGGCCGCCCCGTAATCCCGGCAGGACGGTGGCGGCAGCGGCGCACCCAGACCGCCGAGGAACAGATCGATGAGCGGATCGTCTCGGCGCTGATCCTGCTCAACCTCAAGCGGGCAGACATCGAAGGTGTGGCCGTGCGCGACTGGCACGCCTACCGCGATGCGATCGACGAGCATAAGAGGGAGGCGGCACGCAATGGCTGACACCGCCCTCAAGCTCGTCCTGCTCGGTCAGGACAAGACCGCATCGAAGGCGCTGAAGGGCGTCGGCAACGAGGCGGGCAAGACCCACGGCAAGCTCGGCAAGCTCGGCGGGATGGCCAAGGGCGCCGGCATCGCTATTGCCGCTGGACTGCTGGTAGCCGGTGCCGCTGCGGTCAAGTTCGGCGGCGACTCGATCGCCGCATTCCAGGACGCGGACAAGAGCCAGAAGAAGCTTGAGGACGCCTACCGCCGGTTCCCCAAGGTCCAGAACGTCAGCATCGAATCGATGCGGAAGTACAACGACGTCCTCGAACGCAAGCGTGGGATCGACGCCGACGACACCGCGGCGGCCCAGGCTCAGCTCGGCGCCTACAAGCTGACCGGCAAGCAGATCATGGCCATGACCCCGCTACTGCAGGACTACGCAGCGAAGACCGGGAAGGATCTCCCGACCGCAGCGAAGGACCTGGGCAAGGCCGTGATGGGCCAGGGCAAGGCGCTCAAGGGTCTGGGCATCAACTTCAAAGACGCCAAGGACCCGGCGAAGAACTACGCGCAGGTCATGGCTGGACTGAAGGACAAGGTTGGCGGCTTCGCTGACTCGGTCCCGACAGCCGAGAAGAAGTCCAAGATCCTGGCCGCTACCTTCGGCAACCTGCAGGAGTCGGTGGGCGAGAAGCTGCAGCCCGCGCTGCTCGGACTGATGGACGCCGGGCAGGGCGTGATCGACTGGCTCGACGCGAACCCGGCCGTCGCCAAGGGTGCCTCGGCAGCGTTCGACCTGGTCGGCTCGGCGCTCGGTGGACTGTGGGACATCATCCGCAAGTACGTCCTCCCCGGCCTCGCCTTCCTCGTGCGCGGTTTCGCACAGGGCGTCAGTGGCGTCCGAATGATGCTTGAGGCGCTCGGCAAGATCCCCGGCTTCGAGTGGGCCACGAAGGCCGCCGAGCAGGTCGGCGCGATCGAGTCCTCCCTCAAGACCGTCGCTTCCGGCATGGAGGCGCTGTCCCGAGAGCCGAAGGTCGACACCGGCGCCGTGATCGCCAAGCAGCAGGTGAAGGAACTCGACAAGCAGATCAAGGGCTTGAAGGGCAAGCAGGTCGAGGCCAAGGCCAAGGGCGACACGAAAGAGGTCGACAAGCTCCAGAAGAGGATCGACAAGCTCAAGGGCAAGAAGATCGACATCAACGCCCACGTCCGCAAGACCGGCATCAACGGCATCCGGGTCCGGGACATCGGCGTCAGTGGCGGCAAGCGAATCTCGGTCTACGCCTCTGGCCACCCGTCCACCCCGGGCGGCATGGCGTGGGTCGGTGACGCTGGCCCGGAGTTGCTGGAGCTGCCTACCGGTTCCCGGGTTCACAGCAACGGCCAGTCCCGTGCACTGGCCGGCCAGTCCGGCGGCAGCAGTGGCCCTGTGATCCAGGCCAACTTCTCCGGTCGGGCGGCGCCGCCCAAGGAGTTCGCCAAGTACATCGAATCCGAGCTCTACAAACTGTGGCGCTCGAACGGGCGCAAGTTCCGCTGGGATCGCTGAGACCGTGAGGGGATGACGTGACCGGTGTTCCTGAAGTCATCCTCGAACAGTGGATCGGTGGGGGCTGGGTCGACCTGACCTCTCGGCTGGCTGCGTTCTCCGACTGGGGCACCCCGATGCAGATCACCCGTGGCGTCGGAGATGCGGGCGACGTGACCACCGGGTCGTTCACGCTGACACTGGAGAATGACGACGGCGCGCTGACCCCCGGCAGGGCGGCCAGCTCGTACTACCCGAACCTGACCCGGTTCCGTCCGATCCGGCTGCGCGCCTACCTCAACGGGGCGTGGCGGGGACGCTTCTACGGCTTCGTCGACGCCGAGCCGCTGGCCTGGCTGAACGGGCCCGCAACCGAGTGTGTCGTGAACCTGTCCTGCACAGACGTGTTCGGCCTGGTCGCGGAGAAGACGCTGCGCTCGGTGGCCGTTGAGGCCACGGCAGCCCGTGGGCCGCTGGCCTACTGGCCGCTGACGGATTCGGACATCTGCGCCGAGCAGTCCGGCAACCAGTCGCGCGTTCCGCTGCCCCCGACCACGGTCGGCTCCGACGGGGAAATCTCGTTCGGTGGCGGCGTCGTGCTGCCCACCGACAGTGCCGGTGGCGTCGTGTTCGCCGATGGCGTGAAGCGCGACGGCTACCTGCGGACGAATGTGGGCATCGACCTTCCCACGTCGTGGTCACTGTCGGTGTTCCCGACCCCGGCGACAGCGCCGAAGGACGGCTACGTCGTGCAGATCGGCACCGACTCCTACAGCGTCGGCATCTGGTACGACTCCAGCACCAAGAAGTTCTCCGCGATCGAGACCATGCAGGACTCCTCCGGCGACCCGATCGATTACGTGATGTCGACCTCTACCTCCGCGTGGGGCGGCGGCATGGAGACCCTGACCGTCACGTCCTCGACGGTGAAACTGGGCAGCTCCGGCACCACCGGATCGCGCCACAACTCCGACCGCATGTACGACTCGCTGGTGAGCGTCGGCGCCGGTATGTGGGTCGAGTCGGGCCGCTCCTCCATGTACGACGGCGAGGTCAAGCACCTGGCCCTGTGGTCGGGCACTGTCCCCGCCAACCTCGACACCGACACCCTGACCGGGCCGTACGTCATGTTCACGATGTCCTCGGCTGTCGCGGCCGTCATGACCTGGGCGGGACGTCCGGTGACGGTCGTTACGCAAGGCAGTGACCAGCCCGTGGTGATGGCCAAGCTCGAAGGCACCACCGCACTGGATCAGCTCAGCTCCTACGCGCGAGGGTCGCTGTCCCGGATCTTCGTCGACGGCGACGGCAATGTCGTGGTGTCGGCGTGGGACTACAACCCGACGCCGGTCATCGCACCGGCTGCTGAGATCGATCCCGCCGTCGAGTGGGGCGCAGATCCCACCGGCGACGTGGAGAGTGCCGTCATGACGTGGCCGGACGGGACCACCTACACCGCGACCAGCTCGACCGGTGCCGGGCAGGCTGACCTGCCCGGCGTGCTGCCTGCATCCGCTGGGCAGTCGGTGTCCGACTGGGTTGCCGTAGCCTCGACCTCGCAGCCTCGGTTCCCGGCCGCACCGTTCGACATCCTCACGCTGGACGGTGTAATCCTGGGACTCATTGACGGCGACATCAGCGCTGACGGCTCGATTGACGGCGACACCAGCGCGGGCGGCACCGTCGACGGGGGTACCGAGCATGGGCTGAGCGTGACCCGGATGGTACTTGCCGACATCGGCGCAGTCCTCGACATTCCCGGCCTTCCCGCGCAACTGCCATCCACCACAGAGACTGGCGTCGTCGACTCGATCATCGAAACCCTTGGCATTGCCGAGTGGACGCTCCAGTTCACCACCGCGGCCGACCTGCGCGACCGGCTGCTGGTCGTGGGTGACACGGTTCGGGGAATCGTCGGAGGCGGACGGCTTGCTGCACCGCTCGGCCCGGTCGTCACTCCCGGATCGGCATGGACGGCAGGGGAGGCGATCACAGCAGCAGACCTGAATGCCTCGGCCTACCAGGGCGGGGCGATGCAGTCCGGCGGGGTCACTGTGACCCCGGTGGCCAACACCCCCACCTCGCTGGCCGTCACCTTCGGTACGCCGTTCACGACAACGCCCCGCGTGGTCGCTACACCGGACACCAGCCACCCCGGCGATGAGGTGCTGGGCGTATCGGTGTCGGGCGTCTCGACGACCGGCTTCACCGTTTGGGTCTACCGCACCAGTACCGCCGCGTTCCCGGTCCGCTGGGCCGCTGTCGCCTAGGAGGAGCCAATGACCTACACGTTCACCGACGGCGAGGTAGCCACCGCAGCCAAGCTCAACCAGATCATCCCCGGCCGGCTCACGCAGGCCGGGGTCGCCCGAGTCAAGCCGGTTGCCAACACCCCGACCTCGGCGTGGGTGGCATTCCCCTCGGAGTTCCCGACAATCCCGCAGGTGATGGTCACGGCAAACACCACCGTGATCGGTTCCACCGTCAAGGGCGTCAGCGTCTCCAACGTCACAACCAAGGGCTTCCTGCTGTGGGTGTACCGCACCGACACTGCCGGCACCTACGTGTCCTGGCAGGCGTTCGCGGCGGGCGCAGCGTTCACCGATGGACAGTTCGCCTACGCCGGGGTGCTGGGGCAGTCAGCCGCCGCGCTGGTAGCGAAGGCGGGGGTTATCAACATCACCCCCGTGGCCAACACCCCCACCTCGCTGGCCGTCACCTTCGGTACACCATTCGCCGCTACCCCCACCATCATCGCCTGCCCGGTCACCACGGTGCCCGGGTCGGTGGTGAAGGGGGTGGCCGTCACATCAGTAACCCGAACGGGCTTCACGGGATGGATCTACCGCACAAGCGCGACCCCCGTCGACGTCGCCTATATCGCAATGGGAAGGCTGTAGCCGATGACCGAGCACAAGACGATGCTTCAGATGGGGAGTTCCGCCTCCGCTCTTGCATCCGCCAACCCGACCCCCGATGCCCGGCAGTTGGTGGTCGAGACGGACACCGGAATGGTGAAGGTGGGCGACGGCGCACGGTCCTACAACTCCCTGCCTTACGTCGCCATGCAGGCCCCGATGCCCACTGGGAACCGCACGACCGACACGGCCAACCTGCAGGCGTTGGTGACCGCCGCCGAAGCAACCAACGGAACCATCTTCCTGCAGGCCGGCACCTACGCCGCCGACATCGTCACCAGCGGTGGACTGTCGCAGCCGCGCATCATCGGCAAGGGCTACCGCATCACGCAGATTGACGGGACGATCAAGTTCGCCGGCACCCCCGGCTCGTTCTCCGGCGGATATCTGTCCGACTTCGGGTTTGTCGGCACTCGTTCGGCCGGTGTGGCGTTCCTCACCCTGTCGGGAACGATCGGCGTCAAGTGGGACCGGATCCGCATGTCGGGCTCGGCAGACGTTGGCATCCTGTTCCTGAACGATGCCAGCCATGCTTTCACCGAAACGTGCTCAGGTCAGGTGGACATCGAGGTTGGCATCAAGACGGCGGTCGAGTACCGGGTTTCTGGTGGGGATGCGAGCTTCCACGGCTGCGGGCTCAACGATGGCTCCACGATCAACCAGGCCGCCGGGGATACGGGGCCGAAGATCCTTGTCGGCACGGGCGCCAATCCGTACAACGCGCCCCTGTCCGTCCTGATCTGGGCGCGTACATCCGTTCCGCTGATCGCCCATCAGGGCCTCGCTACGGCCAACTTCTACGGGAACGTGCGTGTCGAGTCGTTCGGCGGAACGTGCGTCATTGGCGACACGGCGCAAAAGAACATCATCCTTGCGGGAACCCTGTCCACCCTGGGCGGGCTGGTGAAGAACGGCAGTTTGCTTGTAGGCCAATCGGCGGAAACGAACTCGGATCGCACCATCCTTTCTCAGGGTGGGGCACGGGTCTCCGTGCAGCCCGGGAACGTGATGCGTACCGGCATCGAAGGCGTCCCGGAATGGGTTCCGCCCGTGCGCACGAACCATGTCACCGATCCACTGGTTGCCGATTCGGCGACCTATTGGATGGGGCTGAACAGTGCCGCCGTTGCGAAGGTCACCACGGGCGTTCTCGGCTACGGCAGTGCCCTCAAGGTTTCGCTGGCCTACGGTGGCGGCGGCGACCAGGGCGCACGGTACGCCATCGACGCGGCCGGGCTGACGGCGGGCCAGAAGAAGACGGTCGCCTTCGATCTCTACTGCACGACGGGCTTCTCCATGTGGTGCGGGGCATGGTTCGAGTGGACCGCCGGGGGGCACACGGATGTCGGCGAGTCGACGGGTGACGGGAACGTCACCTACGTTCTGCCCGGTCAGCGGGTGCGCGTCGTGCGTCAGGTCATCGTTCCCAGTGGGCACGCGCTCTCCCGGGAGGGGTTCTACTTCAAGGCCATCCTGCCTTCCGAGATCCCGGTTGGCGGCGCAGACGTCTACGTGAGCAACTGCATCATCGAGGACGGCTGGACTTCTGGATCGCTCTTCTATGGCGGGGATTCCATCGGCACCGTGTGGGCCGGCACCGTCAACGCCTCCCAGTCGACCCAGTCGTCCACCCGCGCCAAGGCCACGATCGGTATCTCCGCCGATGTGGTCGTGCCAACCACGGCAGCAGCTATGGCGACAATCAGTGCGGACATGCTGGCCGGCCCCGCCGTGGTGCACTGCGTCGGGACGGTGGCCAACGGCGCATCGGGCGCACTCCAAGGCGCGGACATCTCCGTCCGCCGCGACGGCACCACGCTGGGGCTGGGCGACTACTACACGCTGCCGCATGTTGCCGGGAAGGTTCCCGGCCAGCAGTTCCATTACGTCTTCGACGTGACGGAGACTGCCGGCGCTCACACCTACGCACTCTGGGCTGGCGCGTCCACCGCCTCCGCGGTCGTGCTGCGCAACGTGCGCGTCTGGGTAGAGCAGGCGATCTGATGGCCATCCTCGAAACCACGCCGGTAGTCGAGAACCTTCCCGTCTGGGTGTGGTTCTGCGGCCTACTGGTGACCTCACTCCTCGGCCCGGCAACGGTCGCCTGGATCAACAACAAGAAGATCCGGGCCGAGGCCAAGTCCACCCGCGACGACGTGGCTGAGATCAAGGAGCAGGTCAAGAACACGCACGAGTCGAACCTGCGGGCAGACATGGACCTCACCCGGGGCATCGCCACCGAGTCGAAGGAGGAGGCGACCGAGGCCAAGGAGTCGTCCCACCGCACTGAGCGGCTGGTCAAGGACCTGATGACCTCGATCCGTGCGCTCGAGCACTCAATGGACCGCCGCCAACAGCAGGCAACCAAGGATCTGGGCGAGGTCCGCGAGGACCTGGGCTCACACCTCAAGGAGGTTCCCCAGATCCTCGAGGACGCCTTCAAGCGGCACGCCGCAGACTGCAAGGGCCTGCCGAAGCCTCCCACCCATACCGCCTGACCTACCCACTGTCGAACCCCTGAGAGGGGGCGCTTTCGCATGTCTGAAACCAAGCGCACCGCCGTCATCGACACTGCTGGCCACACCCTGCGCGGCGACGTCGCAGCGGCCTACCTGCGCGCGATCGCCGCAGGCATGCCGACCGGTGGCGTCGATGTCTTCCAGCGCACGATGGCCGAGCAGAAGGCGCTCTACGACCGCTACCTGCTCGGCGGCTCGATCGCAGCCAAGCCGACGTGGCACGCCCCGCACATCGACGGCCGGGCCATGGACTTCCACACCACCACGGCGGGCCAGTACGTCCCGTCCAAGGCGTTCTCGTGGGCCATGCGCGGCGCTGAGGGATCGAGCAAGCCCAAGGCTGGCGAGAAGCCCCGGATCCGCGAGTTCGGCTTCTACCGGTCCGTGCCGTCCGAACGGTGGCACCTCGAGTACGACCCGAAGCTGGACAAGCACCGTAGCGCCGACCTCGCCGCCCGGCTGAAGGCTCTCGGGTTCGCCAACCTCAAGGCGTTCCAGAAGGCCAACGGGCTGGAGCCCGACGGCATCGATGGCCCGATCACGTGGGCCGCCCTGCTCGGCTCGCTCATCATCACCACCCCAATCCCGGACCCGACACCTGAGCCCGTCCCGGTGGGTCCCGTCGACTTCCGAGCGGCGACGTACAACGCGCAGCTGCAGCACTTCGGTGGCGGCTCTGACAGCGCCGATGCCACGTTCGTGGATGAGGTCCTCAACGCCTCCGTGCTGGCCTGTCAGGAGGTCGACGAGAGCGCGCGCACCAGCATCCGCGAGGCGACCGACTGCAAGGTCTGGGCGTACAAGACGCTCGGCCTGTTCTGGTACCCCGGCAAGTACTCCAACGGGCCCCGGATCGAGGTCGACTTCAAGACCCCGTACCACGGCATGATCGGCACCGAGCTGACCAGCCTCAAGAACGGCAACACGTTCGTCGCAGCCTCGGTCCACATCCGTCCCCGGGCTGCGTTCACGTCGGACGTGGCGGCGAAGGTCGGGAAGCTGGCCGACATCGCCCGAGTGATCGCCGCCCTTCGGAAGTATCCGAGGGTGCTGGTCGGCGGCGACTTCTCCAGCGATGCACGAGCCCTGATGGAGAAGGCCGGCTACCGGCTCGTCACGCCGTACGTCGACACCTACGACAAGCCTGGGACGCAGCGCCTGGACTTCATCTTCGAGCGTGGCCTCGACGACCGCACCGGCGGCTCCGAGCACCCCACGAGCTCGTCCGACCACGACGGCATGGTCGCCAACCTCACCCTGCCCGCACCCATCAGCACCAACTAGGAGAACCCAATGGCAACCATGCCCACCCAGAGCGCGTACCCGTGGAAGGCCACCCTTCGCACCGTGCTCGCCGTCGTCGTCGCCCTCGGCATCGTCGGCCCGCTCATCCTCGGAGTCATCACCGAGCAGCTCGGCAACTACATCAGCCCCGACGTCATGGGCTACATCGCCTGGGGCGTCGGTCTGATCGTGGCCATCTCCGCCACCGTCACCCGGATCATGGCCATCCCGCAGGTGAACGCCTGGCTGACCAAGTGGCTCGGCCTCGGTGCCACCCCCAAGGCCAGCAGGCCGCCGACGCCTGCCACGAAGCCCACCAACTACTGACCGACCCTGAACGAAAGGACCCAACATGTCCGGCACTCTCACCTGGTTCGGGAACGGGCTGCTGAAGCTCGCAACCGGCTCGATCGACCTCGACACCGACACGTTCAAGGTCATGCTCTGCACCTCGGCATACACGCCCAACCAGGACACCCACGTGTTCCGCAGCGACGTCACGAACGAGATCGCCGGCACCGGCTACACCGCGGGCGGCGCGACCCTGTCTGGTGTCGCGGTCACCTATGACGGGGCCAGCAACCAAGTCCGCATCTCATGGACCGACCCGACCTGGTCGACGGCCAGCTTCACGGCCCGGACGGCAGTCATCTACAAGTCCCGCGGCGGCGCATCCACGGTTGACGAGCTGGTCGCCTATGTCACCGAGGCGAGCGACATCACGGCCACCGCGGCCACGTTCACGCTCGACCTGGCCGCGCCCACCCTGACCATCACCGCATCCTGATCGGGGGCTGACTCATGGCGATCACCACGCGCGACCAGCTGGCGGCAGCCATGGCCGGCGCCACCAACGCCCCGTTCTCCAAGGCCAGCATGACGTCCGTGGCGGGCTTCTTCTACGCCACATTCCGGGCGGCTGCCGGGATGCCTGCCGCGTCCGCTGTGGCAACCCCGACGACGACCGGCAACACACTGGACCGCACCAGCTCGGGCGCGCTCGCCATCCCGTCGGGCGGGTCGAACACGCTCTACGTCACCGCCGCGCAGATCGCGGGCGCCACGGTCGGGTCCGTGCTGATCGCTGACCGTCTCGTCGAGTACGGCGGGCTGTCGGGCATCACGACCGGTGCGCAGTCGGTGTCTGCCGTGACGCTCCCGACCCGCGCAGGTACCGGCGACGGCTGCGAACTGTGGGTCGAGTGGATCACGGCCACCGGTGCGACCCCATCGGCTACGGTGACCTGTTCGTACACCAACCAAGCAGGCACCTCGGGACGCACCGCCACGCTGGTCGGAGGCATCACCGCATCGGTCCCGGCCAACAGGTCGATCCGGCTCGCGCTACAGGCAGGCGATACGGGCGTGCGGTCGGTGCAGTCGTTCTCCTCGGGCACATCTACCGGCACAGCGGGCAGCATCGGTCTAGTGATCCGCCATCCGCTGCTCCTGCTGCCGATGCCGGTGGCGAACATCGCCACCTTCATGGGCTACGCCGAGACCGGGCTGGCGCAAGTCCCCTCCGATGCCACGTCCGGCGCCTGCCTTGAACTGCTCGTCCTGGCGACCACCACGTCCACGGGTGCACTACAGGGGCAGCTTGCCGTAGCGCAGGGCTGATCGAAGGGGCTGGGCGATGACCGACCCGAACGTTTCGACACTGGCCACCGGCTCCAGCGCGACCGCGACAACGACGGTCAGCTTCTCGGCGCAGACGGCCGGGAAGCTGCTGCTGCTGTCGGTGTCCTCAGACGACTACAAGACCGGCGACCCGTCCGGCTGGACGCTTGCCCAGTCTGGGCAGGACTTCCAAGGCCACTACCTGTGGTGGAAGCTGTCGAACGGCTCCGAAACGTCGGTGCAGTACACGATTGGATCGGCGACCGCGTCGGCGTACGCGGCGATGGTGGCCGACAACATCGACCCCACCCCGTTCGACGCGAACTCGACCAACCACCCACACGGCGCCAGCACGTCCACCACGACCGCGATCACACCCACAGCGGGCAGCCGGTATCTGGTGGTCGCCTCGTTCGGCGCGATGCACGCCGGGGCGTCCTCGGTCACCGCCCCCGCGTCGCTCACGAACTCGTTCACGCTTCAAGCCGCCGGCACCGCTGGCGCAACCGTGTCCGAGGTTGCCGTCCTCGGCTACCGCACCGTGGACGGCGGCTCATCCCTCAGCGTCGACACCTCCGTCTGGCAGACGAACGCGCCGCAATGCTCCTACGGCCTCCTGGCTGCGTTCAAGGTGGCCAGCGCTGTCGCTACCGGCACCATCGACTCCATCTCATGGTCGGGCCGCACGGTCACCGTCAACGGCTCCGGCACCACCGGCGCACTCGGCTGGAACTGGGGCGACGGCAACACGTCCACCGGCAGCCCCGCCAGCCACACCTACAGCGCCGACGGGCTCTACAAGATCGACCTCACCGACGCCGGGGCGGTAGCCAAGTCCACCGCAGGCTGGGCGGTCGGCACGGCCCCGACAGACCTCAACCCCACCCCGTTCCGCGAACGCAAGGAATCCGGCAGCGACAGCGCCGTGCTGGGCGCACTGTCGATGCTCGAACTGTTCGGCAGTGCGGGCGTCACGTTCTCTGTCCTGGTCGGCACGGCCACCGCATCCGGCAGCACGACCGCTCTCACCGGGTCCGCAACCTTCACCGGAGCGGCAGGCTCCGCAACCGCGGCAGGCTCGACCGCTTCAATGGCCACCGCGGTCGCCGCCACCTTCACCGCACTGGTGGGGGCGGCGGCAGCAGCGGGCGGCGCGGCGAGCCTCACGGGGCAGGCCACCTTCACCGCTACGGCGGCAGCCGCTACAGCCTCCGGCAGCACGGCGTCGGCCACTGGCGCGGGCAGGTTCGCCACGACCGCAGCAGCGGCCACAGCGGGCGGCTCAGCTACATCCCTGACCGGGCAGGCCACCTTCACGGCGATGGTCGGCACGGCATCAGCCGCGGGTAGTTCGGCGACGATGGCAGCCACGACCGGCGCGACGTTCACCGCCACCGTGGCAACCGCGACAGCATCCGGCGGAGCAACCTCGCTCACCGGCGCGGCCCGATTCCAGGCCGACGTCGGGACGGGCGCGGCGAGCGGCAGCACGGCCAGCATGGTCGGCGCTGCACGGTTCGCAGCAACAGCCGGAACGGCAACCGCAGCCGGCACCTCGACGACCATCACGGGCGCGGCTCGATTCACGGTCGCCACCGGACAGGCCGCGGCCGCCGGCGGGACCGTCACCGCTACGGGCTCGGCCTCCTTCGTCGCCACGGTCGCAACCGCGACGGCGGCTGGCGGGCAGGTCACGCTGGTCGTGCTCTCGGCCATCACCATCGACGGGGCCCGGATCGCCACGGCCCGCAGGTCGGGCGGCACCGTCGTCCTCGACGAGCAGGTCCGGCAGGTCACGCCCGGCGAGCAACGCCGGATCCGCACGCTCGATCCCGACGTTCGGTTCGTCACCATCCCCGCGCAGCAGCGCATCGTCACGGTCTAGGAGGCTGACATGGCAATCCCGCAGCGCACCGAGAGTGCATGGAAGGCACCGGGGGAATCCCCCCGGTTCGGCTGGGACTGGTCGAAGGTGCTCGCCACCGGCGACACCATCTCGACCGCGACCAACACCCCCTCGGGTGGGGTCACGGTG
>Ga0302299_10001833_pt1 | contig 12838 bp, 9 predicted proteins | sample III_Fen_N3_4_FD_198795 | JGI IMG/M metagenome (GOLD analysis project Ga0302299, IMG submission 198795) | Peat permafrost microbial communities from Stordalen Mire near Abisko, Sweden - III_Fen_N3_4 | ecosystem: Environmental > Terrestrial > Soil > Wetlands > Permafrost | place: Sweden: Abisko... | reverse complement strand
GCCCGCGTCAGCCTGCGCGTCGCCGCCACCGCCGTGACGCCCTGGCCTGTGGCCGCCTGGCTCGCCGGCATCGGCGGCGCAGCGGCCGGCGACACGGCCGGCCGCGTCGGCGAGATCGTCGGCGGCGTGGGCGCAGGAACAGTCTTCGGCGGAGGTGCCCTGAAGGCCGGCGCACTCGTCGCGGCGGCGGGCGCCGTCGCCGTCGGCGCGCCCAAGATGGCCGAGGTCGCGCACCATCACGCGCACCGGCCGGTCGCCACCGCATCCGCTTCCACGGCCTCGAACGCTCGCAGTGGCGACGGCTCCTCCGGCGCCGGCGCCACGGCGCCCGGTTCGGCCCCCACCAAGGTTCCGACTGCGCGCTTCCGCGTGGTCTCCAACGCCTCCGGCGGGCTGACCGCCGGCGCTCGCGCCCACGGGCGCTCCGGCGGCAGCGGCACGTCCGGCGGCTGGAGCCGTCACGCGCCCACGACACCGTCGAGCGGCTGGACCCATCGCCCGTCCGGCAGCGGAAGCACCGGCGACGTCGCCGAGCCCCGTTCGGGCGGCAACAGCCAGTCGGGTGCAGAGGACAACAGCGCCGCCCCGACCTCGCCGACCCGTCACCGCGAGCGCCACCGCTCCTCGGAGACGCAGGACTCCACGAGCGGCGACGGCACGAGCGGCGACACGAGCCGCGAGAGCACCGGCGGCGACTCGAAGGTCTTCAGCGGAACCGGCGGGCATGACCTGAACACGGAGCACAGCTCCGGCGACTCCACCGAGAAGGCACCGTCGACCTCCAGCGGTTCCGGATCCGGCGGCGGCGACTCGCAGGGCTCCGCCGAGCACCCCGAGACACCTGAGTCGAGCGGCTCGCAGAAGTCCGGCGATCAGCCGGCTGCGACGCCCGTTCCGGCCCCGGCACCCTGATCCTCACCCGCGCGGACCGTCACGTTCGCGGCTGCGCGTTGTCGTAGGAGCGACCCCCAAGACAAGGAGTGTCGAACCCCCTCATGTCCCGCACCACCCTCCGTACCTTCCTCGCCGTGTTCGCGGTGGCCATCGTGGCCGCCGTTCCGGCGATCGCATCGGCCCACAAGGGCTCCCACGGCCACAAGGCCCAGACGGCTCAGACCGTCGGCACGATCGTCTCGTACACCGACGGCACGCTCGTCGTCTCCAGCGGCGGCCTGCCCGTCACCGGCAAGGTCACCCCGCAGACGCGGATCAGGTTCGCCGACAACGGCAACCACTTCGGCTGGTTCAAGCACCATCGTCACGGTCACGGCTTCCGCGGCCACAGCGCGCACTTCGGCCACGGCCACGGCGACTGGACCGCGGGCGGCATGCCGACCGATGGCGGCATGCCCACCGGCGGCGGCATGCCCACCGGCGGCGGTCTCCCGACGTCCGGCGGCCTTCCCCGCGCGACGACGGACGACCTGAAGCCCGGTACCGCGCTCACCAGGGCGAAGCTGGCGCTGACGGCCGACGGCCCCGTCTGGGTCGAGCTGAAGCTCGTTCGCCCGGTGACCCCGACCACCTAGCCGAGCCCGAGACTCCGGCGGTCACTTCCCCCCGACCGCCAGGGAAGCAGTGCACTGAGGCGCCCCGCGGGGCGCCTCAGTCGTTGCCGGCCGCCGCGATCGCCGCCTGCGCCGCGGCCACGCGCGCGATCGGCACACGGAACGGGGAGCAGCTCACGTAGTCCAGGCCGGCGCGGTGGAAGAACCCGATCGAGCGGGGGTCGCCGCCGTGCTCGCCGCAGACGCCGAGGTGCAGATCCGGCCGCGCCGCGCGCCCGCGCTCGCAGGCCATCCGGATCAGCTGGCCGAGTCCCTCCTCGTCGATCGACTCGAACGGGGACACGTCCACGATCTTGTCGGCGATGTAGATCGGGAGGATGCTCCCCTCGATGTCGTCGCGGGAGAACCCGAGCCCCGTCTGCGTCAGATCGTTGGTGCCGAAGGAGAAGAACTCGGCGTGGCCCGCGATGTCGCCGGCGACGAGACAGGCACGCGGCAGCTCGATCATCGTGCCGACGCGGAAGTCCTCGCCGTCCCGCAGGCCCATCTCGCCGGCGACCTCAAGGATCATCGCCCGCATCAGCTCGAGCTCGCGCTCGTAGGCGACGAGCGGCACCATGATCTCCACATCGGGCCGTTTGCCCGTGCGCGCGCCGACCGCCCGCGCGGCGAGCAGGATCGCCCGCACCTGCATCTCGTAGATGTCCGGGTAGAGGATCCCGATCCGCACACCGCGCGTCCCGAGCATCGGGTTGGACTCCTCGAGCCCGCGAAGGAGCGCCGCCTGCAGCTGCAGCTCGGGCAGATCCCACGTGAACTGGAGCTCCGCGCGCTTGAGCTCGTCGCGGACCTCATCACGGTCGGGGAGGAACTCGTGCAGCGGCGGGTCGAGCAGCCGGATCGTGACCGTGTGCCCGTCCATCGCCTCGAAGATCCCTTCGAAGTCCGCCCGCTGCAGCGGCAGCAGCTCGTCGAGCGCGGCCCGGCGCTCCACCTCGTCTTCGATGCCCATGATCATCCGGCGCACCTTCGGCAGGCGATCGACGGCCATGAACATGTGCTCGGTCCGGCACAGTCCGACGCCCTCGGCGCCGAAGCGCCGCGCGCGTGCCGCATCCTGCGGCGTGTCGGCGTTCGCGCGCACGCCGAGGCGGCGCAGCTCGTCGCACCAGCCGAGCAGCTTGGCGAAGCGCTCGTCCACCTCGGGCCGCACGAGCGGCACATCGTCCGTCGTGACGGTGCCGGTCGAGCCGTCGATCGCGATCATGTCGCCGGCCCGCAGCACGAGGTCGCCGACGTGGACCTCGTGCGCGTGCAGGTCGATGTCAAGATCGCCGGCGCCGGTGACGGCCGGGCGCCCCATGCCGCGAGCGACCAGTGCCGCGTGAGAGGCCTTGCCGCCCTCGCTGGTGAGGATCCCCGCCGCCGCGTTGAACCCCGCGACGTCCTCGGCTTCGGTGAAGGGGCGCACCAGGACGACCGCCTCGTTCTTGAGCGCCGCGGCGACGGCGTCCTCGGCCGTGAAGACGATCGCGCCCTTCGCCGCTCCCGGCGACGCGCCCACGCCGCGCGCGATCACGGTGAAGTCCGCGTCGGGGTCGAAGGTCGGGTGCAGCAGCGCGTCGAGCTTGTCCGCGTCGATCGTCGCGATCGCCTGCGCACGCGTCAGCAGGCCCTCTTCGACGGCGTCGACCGCGAAGCGCACGGCGGCCTGGGCCGGGCGCTTGGCCGAGCGCGTCTGCAGCATGTAGAGGCGCCCCTCCTCGATCGTGAACTCGGTGTCCTGCATGTCGCCGTAGTGACGCTCGAGGGTGCGCAGGATCTCCCAGAGCTCGACATGTGCCGAGGGCATCCAGTCCGCGAGCTCGCGCAGGTCGCGTGGCGTGCGCACGCCGGACACCACGTCCTCGCCCTGGGCGTTCGTGAGGAAGTCGCCGCTCGGCTCCGGGCTCCCGTGGATCTCGTCGCGGCTGAACGCGACGCCTGACCCGCTCGTCTCGCCCTTGTTGCCGTAGACCATCTGCTGCACGTTGACCGCGGTGCCCCAGTCCTCGGGGATCCGGTTCTGGCGGCGGTACTCGACGGCCCGCGGCCCCATCCACGAGTCGAAGACCGCTCGCACCGAGCGGTCGAGCTGCTCGCGCGGGTCCTGCGGGAACTCGTAGAGGCCGCGGAACGTCGCGGCGAGCTCGCGCAGCGCATCCGCGTCCAGCTCCGTGTCGAGCGTGACCCCGCGGTCCACCTTGAGCGCGGCGATCGCGTCCTCGAAGCGCTCACCGGGGATGCCCATCACGACGTTGCCGAACATCTGCACGAGGCGCCGGTAGGAGTCCCAGGCGAATCGCTCGTTGCCCGTCAGGGCGGCGATGCCTTCGACGGCGGCGTCGTTCAGCCCGAGGTTCAGCACCGTGTCGAGCATGCCCGGCATCGAGTCCCGCGCGCCGCTGCGCACCGACACGAGCAGCGGGTCGCCCGGATCGCCGAGCCGCCGGCCGGCGCGTGCCTCGAGGCGCTCGAGTGCCTCCCCGATCTGCTCCGCGAGCCCGTCGGGCTCGACGCGGCCGGCGCGCATGTACGAGACGCACGCCCCCGTGGTGATCGTGAATCCCGCGGGGACGCGGTCGGGCCCGAGGATGCGCGTCATCTCCGCGACGTTGGCGCCCTTCCCGCCCAGGAGGTCGCGCATCTCGCGCGAGCCCTCGCTGAAGTCGTAGACGAACTTCGTCGCTGCGACCGGCGGGTCTGTGGCGGAAACCTCCATCGGGGGACACTCGCCGAACGGCGCGCCGCGGACATCCGCAGCGTCGCACCACGGCAAGCCGTAGTTTGCCGCACCGTCCGGACCCGCCCGATCGCCCCGAATCACGCAACACACTGACTTTTTGCATGAGTTGCCTTCACACGCGTGACGTTTTGGGGCTACCGTTGTCCACACGGGAAGAGCTTCTGTTGAGTCCGCAACTCCCCACAACCCTGCTTCGCGTCCAGACCGACGAGCGTCTGGTCCGCCTCGCCGCGCTCGGATCCGAGCGCGCGTTCGAGGCGATCGTCGAGCGCTACCGCCGTCCGCTGATCGGCTACGCCCGCCGGATGGTCGGCGATTCGCGCGCCGAGGACGTCGTCCAGGCCGCCTTCGTCAGCGCGTGGGGACGGCTCACCGACGGCTCTGACGTGCGCGATCTGCGCGCATGGCTCTTCCGCATCGTGCACAACGGCTCGATCAACGTCCTCAAGCGCGCGAGCTCGCGTGACGTCGAGCTGTTCGACGACACGCCCGCGCTCGGTGACCTGCACAGCGAGGTCGAGCGCCGCGAGGACATGCGCGACGCGCTCGACGGGATCGCCTCGCTGCCGCTGCAGCAGCGCGAGGCGCTGCTGGGCGTCGCCGTCCAGGGCCGCCGTCACCGCGACGTCGGCGCCGACATGGGCGTGACCGACGGCGCCGTGCGGATGCTCCTGCACCGCGCGAGGTCGAACATGCGGACCGCTGCGACCGCCCTGACGCCGTGGCCGCTGCTGGCCTGGCTCTCCGGCGAGCGCGGCGCCGACGCCGCGGCGGGCGGCGCGGGTGCCGGCATGCTCGCCGGCGGCGCGCTGAAGGCCGCCGCGGTCCTCTCGACGGCGGCCGTCGCGGTCACCGCCGCTCCCCAGATCGCCGGGCACCATCACGCACAGGCCCCGGCCCGCACAGGCTCCAGCGCCGCGGCCGTCACCACCCTGCACGCCGCGCTGCCCGCCACGGGCGGCTCAGACGCCGGCTCGCTGCAGCGGGTCGCCGAGATCAGGCGCTCCGCGGCCCGCCGTCACGCGCTGCGCCGGGTGACGCATCACCGCGCCGTGATCGCCCCCGCGACCACCCCGGTCGCGAGTCTCGAGCCGAGCGCGCCGGCGTCGGCGCCCGCGTCCGAGCCCGCGGCGGCTGCACCCGCCCAGCCCGCGCACAATGTCGAGCAGCAGAACGACAGCACGTCGATCCCGCAGCGGCCGCCGCACAAGCAGATCGTGCAGCCCGCCGGCCAGAGCGACGACGACGAGATCTCCGTCCAGGAGGAGCCGCCGGACCTCGCCGCCGGCGAGCGGCCGATCCCGCCCGGCGGCGTGCCGGACGCGATCGCCGACGCGGCGCTGCCGGAGGCTCCGGCAGCGGCGGCGGACGAGGCCGAGCTCGCAGCCGAGGAGGATCAGGGCACCCCGAAGCAGGAGGCGTCCGCGTCCGCGTCGGCCACCGATCAGCCGGCCCCCGCGCCTGCCGATACACCCGCCGCGCCCGCTTCCTGACCGCGCGACATTCGCGCGTGACATTCCCGCGCGGCGCCTGTCTCACCCACTGAACGGCGCCAGCGGGTCGAATTCCCCCCCGACCTCCAGGGCGCCGTTCACCCCCTCGGTAGGACTGGACCTCCTCCAGCCGCCCGAGCCGGTGGGGGCGGCTAGGACGCCGCCCTCACCGGGCGGGCGGTTGCGGGTCGCGACGTTCAGTCCTTGCGCGGCCCGATGGCGACCATGCGCTCGATCGGGACGCGGGCCCTGACCGCGACGTCGGCGGGCACCTTGACCTCGCCGGTCATGTCCCGCAGCGCGTCGCGCAGCTTCGGCAGCGTGATCATCTTCATGTAACGGCAGGTGGCCGCTTCGTTGGCGGCGATGAACGTGACGTCCGGCGCCGCCTGCCGCAGCGGGTAGAGCATCCCCGTCTCGGTCGCGACGATCACCGGGAGCGCGGTGCCGGACGCCTGCTCGGCCCGCTCGGCGCCCTCCGCGTACTCGAGCATCCCGCCGGTCGAGAGCATGTGGACGCCCTCCCCGTCGACGTCACCGGCGGCCACGTACTCCATGACCGACGTGACGCACCCACACTCGGGGTGGATCAGGAACTCCGACCCGGGGTTCGCCTCGCGCACGGCCGTGATGTCGGTCGGCCGGATGCCGGCGTGGACGTGGCACTCGCCGCTCCACACGCGCATGTTGCGGTGGCCGGTCGTCTTCTGCACGTAGGCGCCGAGGAACATGTCGGGCCCGAAGAGGATCTCGACGTCGTCGCCGTGCTCGCGGCGAATGTGCTCGACGACCTGCACGGCGTTCGACGAGGTGCAGCAGTAGTCGGTCAGCGCCTTGATCGCCGCGGTCGTGTTCACGTACATCACCGTGATCGCGCCGGGGTGCTCGGCCTGCCAGGCGACGAGCTCGGGGACGGTGATCGAGTCGGCGAGCGAGCAGCCCGCGTCGGGATCGGGGATCAGGACCGTCTTCTCGGGACAGAGGATCGACGCGGTCTCCGCCATGAAATGGACGCCGCAGAAGGCGATGACGCCGTTCTCCACGGCAGCGGCGCGCTGCGAGAGCCCCAGCGAGTCGCCCACGTAGTCGGCGACGTCCTGGATCTCGGGCACCTGGTAGTTGTGGGCCAGGATGACTGCGTCGCGCTGCGCGGCGAGCTCGCGGACCTCGGCGCTCAGGGCCGCGACGTCGATCGGCTCGGGCTCGGGGACACCGGCCATCGGGAGGGAGATCGAGGTCATGGCAGCAGCTCCAGCTTCAGCGAGAGGTCCAGGGCGGGGGCCGAGTGCGTGAGCGCCCCGACCGAGACGAATTGTACGCCGGTGGCCGCCACGTCCCGGACCGTCTGAAGGCTCACGCCCCCGCTCGCCTCGAGCGTCGCCCGCCCGGCGACCCGCTCGACGGCGGCGCGCAGCTCGCCGGCGCTCATGTTGTCGAGCAGCAGCCGGGTCGCCCCCGCGCCGAGTGCCGCGTCGATCTCGCCCTGATCGCGGCACTCGACCTCGAGCGCAACACCCGGGTAGGCCTCGAGTGCAGCGCGCGTGGCCTGCTCGACCCCGCCCGCGACATCGATGTGGTTGTTCTTCACGAGCATCTCGTCCCACAGGCCGATCCGGTGATTCACGCCGCCCCCGGCGCGGACGGCGGCCTTCTCCAGCAGCCGCAGCCCCGGGGTCGTCTTGCGCGTGTCCAGGATGCGCGCCCCGGTCCCCTCGACGGCACGGGCGAACCGCGCCGTCTGCGTCGCGACGCCGCTGAGGCGCTGGACGAGGTTGAGGGCGGTGCGCTCGCCCGACAGGATCGCCCGCGCGTCGCCCTCCAGGCGCAGCACGGCGAGCGGGAGGCCTGCCGCGTCGGCCCAGACGCCTTCCGGCGCCAGGCGTTCGAGCCGGACGTCCGGGTCGAGCGTTCCGAAGACGAGCTCGGCGGCGTCCAGGCCGAAGAGCACCCCGGGCTCCTTCTGGAGCATCGTCGCGCGGGCTCTCGTGCCCTCCGGGACCGTCGCGAGCGTCGTCAGGTCACCCGCGCCGACGTCCTCCGCCAGTGCCCGTGCCACGACGTCCTGCAGCTCGGTGGTGGTCGCGGCATCCATGGCGGCGGAGGATAGGCGCCGCGCGCACGGCGCGGATGCGCGAGCATCGCCGCGTGAACATCACCGCCGACGACTTCCCCGGGGCACGCGGATACCTCGACACCGCGACGCTCGGGCTCCCGTGCCCCGCAACGCTCGCCGAGCTCCAGCGCACGCTGAGCGACTGGCAGGCCGGCACCGCGAAGCCGACCGTCTACGACGATCACGTGCGCCGCAGCCGCGAGGCGTTCGCGCGGATGGCGGGCGTCCCGGCCGAGTGCGTGGCCGCCGCGGGGCAGGTCTCCTCGCTCGTCGCGCTGATCGCGGCCTCCCTGCCCACCGGTGCGCGCGTGCTCGCCCCCGAGGGCGAGTTCACCTCGGTGATCTTCCCGTTCCTGGCCCGCGGCGACCTGCGGGTGACGCTCGCCCCGCTCGCGTCCCTCGCGGACGCCGTCACCGCGAACACCGCGCTCGTGGCCTTCAGCGCCGTGCAGTCGGCGGACGGGTCGGTCGCCGACCGCGCGACGATCGGCGCCGCGGCGGCCGCGGCCGGCGCGCGCACGCTCGTGGACGTCACCCAGGCTGCGAGCTGGCAGCCGATCGCAGCACAGGACGCCGACTATGTCGTCTGCGGCACCTACAAGTGGCTGCTCTCGCCGCGCGGGACCGCCTTCCTCGCCGGCAGCCTGGAACGGCTGGAGGAACTCCCGGCGCTGCACGCCGGCTGGTACGCGGGGGACGACCCATGGACCTCGATCTACGGCGCCCCGCTGCGCCTCGCCGCGGACGCGCGGCGCCTCGACCTCTCCCCCGCCTGGATCTGCTGGGCCGGCACCGCTCCGGCGCTCGAGTTCGTCGAGCGTCTCGGCGTCGCGCAGATCGGCGCGCACGACGTCGCCCTCGCCGCGCGTGTCCGAGCCGCCGCCGACCTGCCGGAGAACGGCTCGGCGATCGTGTCGCTCCCGCTGGACGACGCCGCGTGCGAGCGCCTGCGCTCCGCGGGCGCGCGCTTCTCGCTGCGCGACGGCCGCGCGCGCCTCGCGTTCCACCTCTACAGCGACGACGCCGACGTCGACCTCGTGCTGACCGCACTGGGGCTCGAGTAGGTTGCCGGCGATGCGAGCGCTCGTCCTGCACGACACCGGCGGCCCGCAGGCCCTGCGGCTGGAGGAGGTTCCGGAGCCCGACGCAGGAGACGGACTGGCGCTGATCGAGGTGCACGCCGCCGGCGCCGGGTTCGTCGACTGGCTGATCACCCGCGGCGAGTACCAGGTGAAGCCCGACCTGCCGTTCGTCCCGGGTACGGAGATCGCCGGCGTCGTGCGTGGCGCCCCCGCGGGCAGCGGCCTGCAGGAGGGACAGCGCGTGTGCGCGACGACGCCGTTCGGCGGGTTCGCCGAGGTCGCGCTCGCGCCGGCCTTCATCACGTTCCCGGTGCCGGACGACATGCCGTTCGACGTCGCCGCCGGCATGGTCATCAACTACCAGACTGCGCACCTCGCGCTCGTGCGCCGCGGCCGGATCCAGCCGGGCGAGGCGGTGCTCGTCCACGGCGCCGCCGGCGGCGTGGGGACGGCGGCGATCCAGGTGGCGCAGGCCGCCGGCGCGGGACTCGTCATCGCGCTGGGCTCCGACGAGGAGCGCCGGCGTGTCGCGACGCAGGCGGGCGCCGACATCGCGCTCGACCCGGCGGACGACTGGGCCCGAGAGGTGCGCGCGGCCACCGGCGGCCGCGGCGCCGATCTCGTCGTCGACCCGGTCGGAGGCGAGCGTTTCGACGAGAGCCTGCGCTGCACCGCGCCAGAGGGGCGGATCCTCGTGATCGGCTTCGCGAGCGGGACGATCCCGACGCTCGCGGTCAACCGGCTGCTGCTGCGCAGCATCGACGTCGTCGGAGTGAACTACGGCGGCATGCTGCCGATCGACCAGGAGTTCGCGGCGACGGCGCACGCCGAGCTGATGACGTGGTGGGCCGAGGGCAAGCTGCGCCCGGTCATCGGCGAGCGCGCGCCGCTGGAGGACGGAGCGCGCCTGCTCACCGGGTTCGCCGACGGCGGCGCCGTCGGGAAGCCGGTTCTGGTGGTCCGGCCGCCGGCCTGACGGCTCAGGGCTCGATCAGCACGAAGACCGACTCAAAGGCCGCGTCGTGCGCGCCGTGCAGGCGCCCGCCGGCGGCGACCGTCTCGCGCAGGTAGCGGACGATCTCGCTCGTGATCCGCTCTCCGGGGAGCAGCGCCGGAATGCCCGGCGGATACCCCGCGATCGACTCGCAGGAGATCCGCCCGACGGCGTCGTCGACGAGGACGGCCTCGGAGTCGCCGAGGAACGCGTCGCGGGGCGACACGCCGAGCTCGGGCGATTCGTCGGGCTGGTAGATCGGCTGCGTCTCGCTGCCGGGGCGGCGGATCCGGCGGACGGCCTCCTCGACGTCGCCGGCGAGGCGCAGCAGCGCCTCCGGTCGCTCCCCGACGCCGACGACGAAGACGATCGTCGACTGCGTGGCGAGCTCGGCGTGCAGGTCGTAGCTCTGGCGCAGCACGTCCGCGAGCTCCATGCCGGTGCAGCCGGTGCCGCGCGTGTCGAGCACGATGCGCAGCGGGTCGTAGGCGGCGATACCGGGCCGCCCGACGAGCTCCTGGTCCAGCAACTCGACGCCGTCGACCTCGCGCAGCTTCGCCCGCGCCCCGCCGATCGCCTGGAGTGTCTCGTGGAGCAGCTGCTCGCCGTGGACCGCGAGCTGGCGGCGCGACGCGTCCAGTGACGCGAGCAGCAGCGAGGACGGGCTCGTCGACCGGACGATCCGCACGGCACGGGCGACGCGGGTCGCGTCGATCCGGTCGCCGTGGCCGAGGTGCAGGATCGCGCTCTGCGTGAGCGAGCCGCCGAGCTTGTGCGTGCTCGTGAGGACGGCGTCGGCCCCGAGCTCCAGCGCGCTCGCGGGCAACGCCGGGTGGAACCCGAAATGGGCGCCCCAGGACTGATCCACGACCAGCGGCATGCCGGCGTCGTGCGCGACCTGTGCGCAGCCGGCCACGTCGGCCGATATCCCGTAGTAGGTGGGCGAGACGATGAACGCGGCGCGGGCGCCCGGCGTGCGGGCGAGCGCCGCCTCCAGCGACTGCGGCGTCACGCCGTGCGCCATCCCCACGTCTGGGTCGTACTCGGGGGCCACGAAGGTCGGGACGCCGCCGCTGAGGACGAGCCCGTCAACGACCGACGCGTGCGAGTTGCGCTGCGCAACGACGGGCGCGCCGAGCGGTGCGAGCGCCAGGCAGAGCGCGTGGTTGCCCTGCGTCGCCCCGTTCGTGAGGAACCACGAGACGCGCGCCCCGTAGGCCTCGGCGGCGAGCTGCTCGGCCCGCTCGTACGGCGTCGGCGACGGGCCGACGTCGATGCCGCGGATGTCCTGCGGCACGTCCATCATCAGCGCGTCCTCGCCGATCGCGTGCCGCAGGCCCGGGTCGGCGCCATGGCCGCCCTTGTGGCCGGGGACGTGGAAGCGACCGGGGCCGCGGAAGGCGTAGCCGACGACCGCGTCGAGATACGGGGCGGTGGGCTGCTCGCTCACGCGCGGATCGTCGGTCATGCAGGCCTGCTCGCGGCCGCCACGCCCGCCTGGCGCAGCAGCTCGGCGCGGACGAAGCCGTCGAGGTCGCCGTCGAGCACGCGCTGGGCGTCCCCCATCTCGAAGCCGGTCCGGTGGTCCTTGACCATCGTGTACGGATGCAGCACGTAGGAGCGGATCTGGGAACCGAAGTTCACGTCCTGCGCCTCGCCCTTCGCCTTGGCGATCTCCTCCGCGCGCTTGCGCTCCTCGAGCTCGAGCAGCTTCGCGCGCAGCATCTTCATCGCCGTGTCCTTGTTGGCGGTCTGCGAGCGCTCGTTCTGGCACTGCACGACGATGCCGCTGGGGCGGTGCGTGATGCGGACGGCGGAGTCGGTCTTGTTGACGTGCTGCCCGCCCGCGCCCGAGGCGCGGTAGGTGTCGATCTGCAGGTCGTCGTCGTCGATCTCGATCGCGCCGACCTCATCCACGACGGGCGCCACCTCGACGCCCGCGAAGGACGTCTGACGGCGGTTGGCCGAGTCGAACGGCGACAACCGCACGAGCCGGTGCACGCCGCGCTCGGCGCCGAAGAGGCCATACGCGTTCTCGCCCTCCGCGCGGAAGGTCGCGGACTTGATGCCGGCCTCCTCCCCCGGGCTCACCTCGAGCAGCTCGACGGTGAAGCCGCGGCGCTCGGACCAGCGCATCAGCATGCGCAGGACCATCTCCGCCCAGTCCTGCGCATCGGTGCCGCCCGCGCCGCCGTTGACGGTCACGAGCGCATCACCCGCGTCGTAGGGCCCAGCAAACAGCCGCTGCTCCTCAAGCGTCGCGAGGCGCCCCTCGATGTCGGCGAGCTGCCCGTCGACCTCCGCGGCGAGCGCGGAGTCCTCCTCCGCGAGCTCCAGCAGGGTCTCGAGGTCCCCCACGTCACGCTGAAGTCCCTGCCAGGTCTCGAGCTTGCGCGACGTCCGCGCATGCTCCGCGCTGATCTTCGCCGCAACCTCCTGGTCGTCCCAGAACCCCGGCTCGCCCATCCGCCCCTCGAGCTCCGCGACCGTCCGCGTCAGCCCTTCGGGATCCAGGTACCGGCCAAGGTCCGCGAGGGCCACTTCGACGGCAGCGGCACGCTGCGCAGGCGACTCCGTGTTGGGGACAGCAGGCACCAAACCGACGCTAGCAGCGAACCCCGGAGATTTCCGGCGACCGCCGCCGAACCGTGGTCAGTAGATCTCGGGCACGAAGGTCTGATCGGTGACCGGCGGACGCACATAGCCCTGCTCGGACTGACGCGGCGGGAGTTCGGCCGCCGGTGGCGTCAGGTCCTCGTACGGCATCAGCGAGAGCAGGTGCGCCATGCAGTTCAGGCGCGCGCTGCGCTTGTCGTCCGACGGAACGACGTACCACGGCGCCTGCTTGATGTCGGTGTGACGG
>Ga0302299_10001831_pt1 | contig 12844 bp, 12 predicted proteins | sample III_Fen_N3_4_FD_198795 | JGI IMG/M metagenome (GOLD analysis project Ga0302299, IMG submission 198795) | Peat permafrost microbial communities from Stordalen Mire near Abisko, Sweden - III_Fen_N3_4 | ecosystem: Environmental > Terrestrial > Soil > Wetlands > Permafrost | place: Sweden: Abisko... | reverse complement strand
CGGAGCGCGCGGTCGGTGAGGATCTCCGGGATGGTGTCGTTCATGAGACCGTGCTCGGCGCTCAGCGCCCCGATGCCCATGAACAGCGTGTCGGCGCGCAGCTCGTGGAGCACGAGCTCTGCGAGGTGTCCGAGCGTCGAGTGCATGCCATGCCGGACGACGCCGCCCAGTACCACCAGCTCGATCCCCGGCCGGTCGATCAGGACCCCGACCACGTCGAGCGAGTTGGTGATCACGGTGAGCTTCCTGTCCACCAGGTGCCGCGCCAGCTCGAGCGCGGTCGAGCCGCTCGAGATCGCGATCGTCTGGCCGTCCTCGACCAGGGCGCTCGCCGTGGCTCCGATCGCCCGCTTCGCGATCAGCCGCGAGTCGAACGGGTCGCGTCCCGGTGCTGCCGTCCCTGCGGCCGCGCCCCCGTAGGTCCGGATGAGCGCGCCGCCCGCCGCGAGCCGCGCGAGGTCGCGGCGGACCGTTGACGGCGTCACGCCGAGGTCCCGGGCGAGCGAGGCGACGCTCGCCCGTCCGTCCTCGTCGAGGCGGAGGAGCAACCGTGCGCGGCGTGCGCTGCTCGACATGCGCGGATCCTGCGCCCATATCGCGCAGCATGTCAACAGGGATTGCGTAGTTGGAGGAAGTCAGGCGATCTCGGTGGCGCAGAACGCGCGCAGCATCGTGGCGCAGAGCAGATGCTGAGCCGGTCTGCCTGGCAACCCGCCTGGCATCCAGCGACCTGTCTCTCTCGTGTCGCGTCGTATGCTCCGCCGATGACGACCACCGCGTCACCGGCGATCGCTCACCCCGCCATCGACGGCCACCCCGACCTCGCGCCGACGCCCGTCACGGGCCTGGACGCGGCTGAGGTCGCCCGTCGCCGTGCCGCGGGCCTCGGCAACACGCCGCCCCCGCCGACGACCCGGACCTACACGCAGATCATCCGCGAGAACGTCTTCACGTTCGTCAACAACATCCTGTTCGCGCTGGGCATCGCGCTGGTGGCGGTCGGGCGGCCCATGGACGCGCTCGTGTCCCTCGCGGTGATCTCGACCAACGTGCTCGTGGGCATCATCCAGGAGATCCGAGCCAAGCGGACGCTGGACCGGATCGCCCTCCTGACGAGACCCACCGCCGCCGTCATCCGCGGCGGCGAGTCGATCCAGATCGCGCCGGAGGAGCTGGTGCTCGGGGATCTGATCGCGCTCGAGGCCGGCGACCAGGTGGTCCTCGACGGGCGCCTTGTGACCGGTGCCGCCGGCCTGGACGAGAGCCAGCTGACCGGCGAGTCGGACATCGTCCGCAAGCGTCCCGGCGACGAGGTCTTCAGCGGCTCCTTCGCGACGACCGGCTCCGGCCGTTACGTGGCGGAGAAGGTGCAGAACGCCAGCTTCGCGAACCAGATCACTGCCGGCGCCCGATCGTTCCGGCGGGTCATCACGCCGCTCCAGGGCGAGATCAACCTCGTCATCCGCGTGGTCCTCGGTATGGTCCTGTACCTCGAGGTCCTGCTCGTGCTCCGGGGTTTCGTGCAGTCGGCCGTCCTCGGCGACGTCGTGGCGGACGCGACCCTGCTCGCCGGCCTCGTGCCGAACGGCCTGTTCGTCTCGATCGCCGTGGCCTACGCGCTCGGCGCGATCCGCATCATCCGGTTCGGCGCGCTGGTCCAGCAGTCCAACGCCATCGAGAGCCTCAGCCACGTGGACGTGCTGTGCCTGGACAAGACGGGGACGCTTACCGCGAACAAGCTGTCGGTCGAGTCCGTGGCCGGTCTCGGCGGGGCGGGCGAGGACGAGGTGATCGCGGCCGTCGCCTCGCTGGCGGCCAGCGCCTCGGCACGCAACCAGACGAGCGGGGCCATCGCGGACCGCTGGCCGGCCGCCCCCCGCCTGCTCGCCGCGGAGGTTCCCTTCTCGTCGGCCCGCAAGTGGAGCGCCTGCGCGTTCGCGGCCGGCACGCCTGGCGAGTCCGCCAGCTCCGGCGCGTCCGGCGAGGCCGCCGGCTCCGAACCGGGCGGCGTCGGCGTCCCCGGCATCGTGGCCTTCGGCGCCGCCACGTTCCTGCGTCCGTACCTGGCCCAGCGCCCGGACGGCGAGACGGAATCCTGGGAGGAGATCCGGGAGCAGACCGCCCGCTGGACCGATCGCGGCCTCCGCGTGCTCCTCGTCGCCACGTACCAGGACGCCGCCGCGCTCCCCGACGTCGGGGATGACGATGCGGCCGCCACCCTCCCGCAGGGCATGCGCGCCCTGGGCCTCGTCGCCCTGACCGACGAGCTGCGCGACGACGCGGCCGCCACGCTGCGCTCGTTCCTGGACAGGGGCGTCGCGGTGAAGATCATCTCGGGTGACGACCCCGAGACCGTCGTGGCGCTCGCCCGCCAGGCCGGCCTGGGGCCGGAGATCCCGTCCCTCTCCGGCCCGGAGCTGGAGGCGATGGACGACGCGCGCCTCGTCACGGCCGCCGACGACACCGTCGTCTTCGGCCGGATCACGCCGGCGCAGAAGGAGCGTCTCGTGGACGCGCTGCGTGCCGGCGGCCACTACGTGGCGATGATCGGCGACGGGGTCAACGACGTCCTCTCGCTCAAGAAGGCGAACCTGGGCATCGCGATGGGCAGTGGCAGCCAGGCGACGCGCGGCGTGGCCGACCTCGTCCTGATGGGGGATTCCTTCGGCGCTGTCGCCCAGGCCGTGGGCGAGGGCCAGCGGATCCTCAACGGGATGCAGGACATCCTCAAGCTGTTCATGACCCGCATCGCGACCGTCGGCCTGGTGATCGTGAGCTCGCTGGTCGTGATCGCATTCCCGATCGAGCTGCGCAACGCCTCCGCCCTGACCGTGTTCACCGTGGGCATCCCGAGCGCGATGCTCGCGGTCTGGGCCCAGCCCGGGCGACAGGTGCGCGACAGCCTCGGCCGGACCCTTGCCCGGTTCGTGGTCCCGGCGGCGGTGGTATCCAGCCTGGTGGGGCTCGCCGTGTTCTACGGCGTGTTTGCGCTCTCCGCGCCCGACCCGGCGAACCTCGACGCTGCAGGCCAGAGCGCGCGGACCGCGCTGACGTCGTTCCTCGTGTTCGCGGGCCTGTTCCTGATCCTGTTCGTCGAACCGCCGACGCCGTGGTTCGCGGTCGCGGAGCCGATCACTGCCGACCGGCGGCCGGCGCTCCTGGCGATCGGGCTGGCGGTCGCGTACGTCGTGATGCTGGTCGTGCCTCCCGCCCGCGGGTTCTTCCAGCTGGTGGTGCCAGGACCGGAGGAGGCGCTGATCGTGGCGGTCGCGGTGGCCGCGTGGGTCCTGCTGGTGCACACGTTCTGGGAGCGCCGGCTGGTGGACCGGTTCCTCGGGCTCGCCTGACCGCGCGCGGAGCGGGTCAGCCTGCCTGGGCGGTGTACGCGGCCACGACCTCGCTCAGGCGCCTGCTCCTCACCGGCTCGATGACGAGCTCGATATCGGTCAGCGCGAAGTCGCTGCCCTTGAACAGGAGCGGCTCCCCGAGATCGCGCGCGAGGGCGTAGGCGAAGCAGTCACCCATGTTGAGCCGGGCCGGGTGACCGGAGCCGCGCCCGAATTGCTGGTACGCGACCCTGGCGATCCGCGCTTGTTCGACGGTGAACGGCAGGACCTCGATGTCGGAGGCGCGGAGTGACGCCTTCAGGGCATTCGAGAGCACGGGGTCCCGCCTGCCGTCGATCACCGCGGCCAGCTCGACATAGCTCGCCGCGGAGAGGCGTCGCGCCGGGGCAGCGGCCATCGCCAACGCGAACGGGACTGCCTCCGGCTCACGCAGGATGAGTGCCACCAGGACCGAGGTATCGATGATCACTTCGGCAGCCCCATCTCGTCGTAGAGGACCGCATCAAGGTCCTGGCCGAGGTAGTCCTTCCCCATGCGATCCCCGAGCTGTCCCCACATCTCGAGCACCGCCTCCACGTCGAACGCAGGTTCCACGCGCTCGGCCCGCGCCTGTTCCAATCGGGCGCGGACCGCGTCCGTGATGGCGGCGGTCAAGGAGACGTCCAGCTCGGAGGCGAGCTCCCGGACCAGCCGCACCGTCTCCTCGTTCTTGATGTTGAGGCTCATGGGTCGAATTCTACCGTTCCACAGGTAGATGTCTACCATTGCGGTGCCCCGCACGCCCGGCGTCGACGGCCGATCCGCCCCTCCGTCGGTCCGTGCGGCGCGCGTCAGGTGCGGCGCCGCGCCCGCTCCGCCTCGCGCGCGGCAAACATCCCGCTCATCCCGTGAACCCCGCCACCGGGCGGCGTCGACGAGGAACCCAGGAACAGCCTGCTGTCCGACGTCGTGTACGGATTCCAGCGGACCACCGGACGGAACAGGAGCTGCCGCCAGTCGCCGATGCCACCGTTGATGTCGCCGCCGACGTAGTTCGCGTCGTAGGCCTCCATCGCCGGCGCGTCCTTCGTGGCGCGCGCCAGGACCAGGTCCCGGAACCCGGGCGCGAACCGTTCCACCTGGGTCTCGATGGCGGCGGTCATGTCCGCCGTCGAACCGTTCGGGACGTGGCAGTATGCCCAGGCCACGTGCTTGCCCGCGGGGGCGCGCGACGGGTCCGCCACCGTCGGCTGGACCAGCAGGACGAACGGCCGGTCGGCGACCCGCCCGTGCCCGATGGCATCCTCGGATGTCGCGACCTCGCGCATCGATCCTCCCACGTGGACCGTCCCGGCTCGGACCGTCTGCGGATCCCGCCACGGGATCGGGCCATCCAGGGCCCAGTCGACCTTGAACACGCCGGGGCCGTACCGGAACCCCTCCAGCTGGCGGCGGTAGCCGCTCGACAGCCGGTCGCCGGCGATCGCCAGCACCTGGCGCGGCGTCAGGTCCAGGACCACGACTCGGGCGGGCGGCAGGTCCGCCAGCGCGTCGACGCGGTGGGACGTCACGATCTCCACGCCGAGACCGCGCGCCTCCGCCTCCAGGGCGGACGCGATCGCGCCGCTCCCGCCGCGGGCCAGCGGCCACCCGACAGCGTGGGCGAGCAGCCCCAGCACGAGCCCGAACGAGGCGCTCAGCGGCTGCCCGAGCCGGAGCATCGAGTGCGCGGCCATCCCCGAGAACAGCGCCCGGACCGCCGGTTCCCGGAACGCGAGCCTCGCGAGCGTCGTGGCGGGGAGCACGGCCGGCAGCCCGAAGCGCGCCATCAGGATCGGGTGGCGGGGCGGGCGGACGACCGGGGCGAGAAGCGTCTGCATGAGCCGCTCCGACTCGCGGACGAGGGGGCCATACAGGCGGCGCCAGGCGTCCGCGTCGGCGCCCAGCGCCTCGTCCACCGAACCGAGGCCCCGCTCCAGGACCACGCTCCGCCCCGGCGCCAGGGCGTGGGCGACGGGCGCCTGCGGCTGGACCCACTCCAGCCCGTGCCGTGCCAGGTCCAGCGAGCGAAGGAACGGCGACGCGATACCCAGCGGATGCACAGAGGCGCAGGGGTCGTGGACGAAGCCGGGCAGGGTCAACTCGGCAGAGCGCGTGCCACCACCGACCCTGTCCGCGGCCTCGTAGATCCGGACCGAACGCCCGGACCGGGCCAGCTCGATGGCCGCCGCAAGCCCGTTCGGGCCCGCGCCCACGACGATCGCGTCCAGGCCGTCCCCGCCGTGGCGGCCGCGCGTCATCGAAGGCCCCGGCGGCGGCCGCGGGTGTCAGGCCTGCGCCACCGGACCGGGGTTCTCAGCCCGCGGTCCGCCTGCGACGCATCCACCGGGCGGGTGCCGTGACCGTCCCGACGGCCATGTGCACCGCGGCGCTGTGCCGCACGTTCCCCGCGTACTTCCACTGCCGCCGCCTGTCCACGCACACCTTCTGGGAGTCGATGACCGGTGCCGCGACGCCGAGCGACCGCGCGAGGTTCGTGAGCGTCTGCTCCCAGAAGCGGTCGTTCGCGCGGTTGGCGCCGAACATGTAGGACAGCTCGATGAACGGGTCGCTCGTCCGCTCCAGGGCCTGGACCTGGACGACCGTCTCGTCGTGGTCGGAGTACGCGGAGAAGGTGATCCATGCGGACAGCGCGTGACCCTCGGGCGTCATGAACGTGAACGACTCGCGGTCAGCGTAGATCACAAGGATGCCGGTGGACATCTTGACCGGCGATCCGGGCACCGGCGGGACCTCCAGGAGCGCCACCTCGCCCGGGGTGATCCCCGCGAGCGGCGCGTAGAAGGTCGCGCCCTTGGGCCAGAACGTCGGGAAGGCGGACTTCCAGTGGGCGACCACGTCCTCGGGGCGGTGGTCGTCGGCCGGCACGCGGACGGTGAACGTCTTCTGCCACATCTGGCCGAACCCCTGGACGGGGCCCGAGACGCGCTTGCCGGTGACGGTGTCCTGGCCGCTGGTCCTCGCAGTGGTGGTGAGGCGGTCCACGGGCCGCGCCCACGACTCCTGGTCGCGGGGCGCGCGGGGTTCGGTCGTGGTCACGGGAGACGCTCCGATCTTGGTTGGGGGCGGGTTCGGGCGGACGGGCTGCTCAGGCGGCCGCGGCGGCTGCGAGGGCGGCGGCCTCGTCGTCGCAGATGGCGATGGCCTCGTCGAGCCGGGTCAGCGACAGGATCTGGCGGTAGTGCTCCGTCAGGCCCACGGCCAGGAGCTTCTGGTCCGCGCGCTGGGTGCGCACGAGCAGCGTGACGAGCAGCCCGATCCCACCGCTGTTCATGTAGTCGAGCTGGCTGAAGTCGAGCACGATCGACCTGGCGCCCTCGGCCTCCGCGTAGGCGGCCATGATCGGGGGCTCGCTGCCGCCCGTGATCTCGCCGTGGATCCGGAGGATCGCGGTCGAGCCGTCTCGGGTCACGTCCACGGTGGTGTCGGTCATCGGGCGGCCTCCTCGGGGACGGACGTCGCCGGCAAAGGGTCGGCGATCGTGAGGTAGTCGGACAGGCGGGTGATGCGGAAGATCTCGCGGTAGTGGTCGGACAGGCCCTCCGCGATGACCTCGCGGTGGTCGCGACGGGCCTCCGCAAGGAGCCGGACGATCAGCGCGATGCCGGTCGAGTTGATGTAGTCCACCTGCGTGAAGTCGAGCACGACGCGGGCGGCACCGGTCCCGGCGGCCGCCACGTAGGCGCCTGCGAGCGTCTCGTCGGCGGCGATGTCCACGTCGCCCCGCATTGCCAGGCGGGCCTCGCCGGGGATCGTGGTGACGACCTCCACGGTCAGTCGTTCCTTGTTCATGGCAGTCTCCTCGGCGTCAGCGCCCGTCACGGGCGAGGGTGAGCGTCACGGTCTGCAGGCCGTCCGCGGCGTGCACGTCCATGCCGTCCACCATGTGGCGGATCAGGAACAGGCCCCAGCCGCGCGGCTTCTGGCGGCCGTCGAGCTTCGCGTCGAGGTCCGGCATCTCGGCGTCCGGAACGGGTCCGGACAGCGCGCGGTCGGTGACCCGGACGCGGATGGCCTCCGCGTCGGCGTCGACACGGACGTCGACGGGGACTGCCGGGTCGCCCTGCGACCCGTACTCGATCGCGTTCATCACGGTCTCAGCGACGGCGGTCTTCAGGCGCTCGAGGCGGGCGGGCTCAAGCCCCAACGGCGCGACGGCCTCGGCCACGCGCTGCATGGCTCCGCGCTCGTTGCCGATGGCGCCCTCGATCGTGAACGCGGCCAGGGGTTCGGCGGCGCCGTCCGGCGTCGCGGCGTCGTCGCGGGTCAGGACGACCTCGGCGCGGTCCTCGGTCCAGCCGCCCGAGGCGACGCCGGCGGAGCGGCGCAGCGTCACCAGCGTGATGTCGTCCTCCTGCTCGACGCCCGGGCCCTTGAAGGCGGTCAGCCCATCGAGCAGCCGGTCCAGGAGCTGGCTCCCGGCATCGTCCCCCTCCATCGCGGCGCGCAGGCGCGGGAAGCCATACATCTCGCGGCCCGGTCCGTGCTGTTCCACGAGGCCGTCCGAGTAGAGCAGCATCGCCTCGCCCTGGCCCACGAAACCCTCGGTCTCCTCGTAGACGATGCCGGGCATCAGGCCCAGCGGCAGGCCGGTCGCGCGCAGCTCGATGACGCCGCCCGCGGTGCGGACATAGGGCAGGTTGTGGCCGGCATTGGCGAACACGAAGCGGCCGGTCGCGGGCTCCAGGACGCCGTACAGGCAGGTGACGAACATCCGCGCGGGCATCTCGGGCGCCAGCAGCTCGTTCGCCCGAGCGAGGACCTTGCCGGGCTCGATGAGCCTCGGCGCCTCGGCGCGCATGATCGAGTGCGTTCTCGCCATGACGAGCGCCGCTGGGACGCCCTTGTCGGTCACGTCCCCGACAACGACGCCGATGCGTCCCTCCCCGAGGTCGATGAAGTCGTAGAAGTCGCCGCCCACGACGCGGGCGGGTCCGTAGTACGCGGCGATCTGCCACTCGGGCAGGTTCGGCAGCTCCCGTGGCAGGAACTGCTGCTGGATCAGCTGCGCGACCTTGAGCTCCTGCTCGTAGCGCTCGCGCTCGGCGGCCTCGGCGGCCTGCTCCTTCACCAGCTGGGCGACGCGGATCGCGGGTGCGGCCTGGGCCGCCAGGGTCCCCAGCAGCCTCCGGTCATCGGACGAGTAGTCCTGCTCCGAGAGCCGCGGACCGAGGTTGAGCGTGCCGATCAGCTCGCCCTGGGTCACGAGCGGCACCACGAGAGCGACGCCGGCTTCCCGGAGCTCGTCCAGGGCGGGCGAGGCCAGCTCCAGCCGGGACAGGACGACCGGCCCGGGCGCAGCCTGAAGGTAGGCGAACAGCGGGTCCGTCTCCGGGATGTCCACGGCGACGCCCGGCTGCTCCACCGGCGCAGCGGCCACCGTCAGGGGCTCGGGGCTCGCCACGGGCTCCGAGCGGCCGAGGATGCGGCGGAACGGACGAGGCATCGCTGTCATGGACGCATGCTCCCAGGCGGTCGTTCGGACATCGTTACGAAACTGCCAACCCGGTCGGCTTCATCACGAGGCGACCTCCCCTTGTTCGCTTCGAACCAGCTCGGCAAGGCGGCGGGTCTCATCCTGGAGCATCCTGGTGTACTGGCCCTCCAGGAGCCGGTACGGTCGCTCCAGGCGCCCGCTGATCTCGATCGTATGGTGAAGGCGTGAGCCGCCCTCGATCGGGGTGACGTCATAGGTCGAGACGATCGTGACCCCGACAGGCCGGACCTCGCACACGATCCGGCGGCCCTCTTGGACCTCCCGCACCTTGACGTGGTACGTGTGCGGGTAGTTCGCGACCCTCACCTCCACGGTGGCGCCGCGCTCGACCGGGCCCATCGGACGGCCCCACTTCGTGTTGTGGCCCCAGTTGCCCCAGGTCGTCGGGTCGGCATAGTGGCGGTAGACGTCGGTCGGGGCCACGTTGGCCTCGTGGATGCTCGTCATCGACCAGCTCATCGGTTCTCCTCTCGTCGGATGGCTCAGGACGTGGTCATCGTCTGCGGCCCGCGTTCCGGCTCCGTTACGTGATCGGCGGGTGCGGCCGCAGCCCGAGGCGGGGTGCCGGGTCACGACATCGGCTCCGGCCCGACCGTCGGCAGCCGCTGCATTCCGCGTCCGCGAAGCCAGACGCTGGCCGTCGACGGCTCAACGACGTCCTCCGCTGTCCGGCGCAGCGTGGCAGTCACGGCGGCCAGGTCCGCCTCGTTCCGCAGCCGCCCGGCGAACCCCGCGGCTGCTCGCTCGGCATGTGCGTGGGCGCGGTGGAAGCGTCGGTCGACGGCACCCTGGACCAGATGACGGAGCGGGTTGAACAGGGCGGCGACGACCAGCGTGGACGCCGCGACCCTCAGCGAATCATTGCCGGTCAGGCCGCTCAGGGCGCCCTGGAGGCCCAGGTTGACGAGCACGAAGATGGCGAACAGCAGAGCCGTGACAACGCCGTACCCGATCGTGCGGCTCATGATCCGCTCGATGTCGTAAAGGCGGTGCCGCAGGATCGCGATGCCGATCGCGACCGGCACCATCGTGCCGGCAAGGGCGTAGGCGGTGAGGGGCGCCTCGGGTGCGCCGTTGGTGACGACGGCAGCGACGGAGGTCAGGAGCAACCCCGCGAAGGCCACCCCGATTGCCGAGATCGCCCACTTCATCTGTTCGCGCTGTGCTCCATCACCCATTCGGTAGCGGGACGCAACCGAGGCGACCAGGAGTGGCGCCGTCAGCACCGAGAATGCGAGCACGGTTCGCGCCGGCGCCGGACCGAGGACGGGACGAAGGTCGGGCCCGATCGGGATCGGATTGTCGATGCCCGGGAACAGGTGGAGCGGTCCGGGTTGAGTCAGCAGCCAGACCAGGACCAGGGTCATCGCAGCGAGGAACGCCCGGCCGATCGCATCCCAGCGGGGCGTCTGGCCTCGGCCGGTCGGGAAGATGAACCCGAGGTACAGGACCAGCGACCCGATCGACGACAGCAGGACCGTCCACCATGCGGCGGTCCGGGCAAGCGCGACGTCGCCGTCGGCGACGGCCCGGAACGTGAGGATGGCGGCGAGGATCGAGACGGAGTATCCGGCGCCCACGAGGATCATGTACCGGCCGACTACGTTGTCCGGACGCCGCGCGACGAGCAGCGCCCCGACCGTCGCCCAGGTGATCCCGAGGATGACGAACGCGACCATGCTGGCCGGGCCGAGCCCGAACGTGTTGGGGGCGATGGGCGCGGGCTGGGAGGCCTGCAGGACGAGCCCCAGGCAACCGCCGACCGTGGCGGCGAGCCATCCACACAGCGCGCCCGCCCTCATGATCGATCGCCGCCCGGCGGTCATCGGCACTCACCGAGGTTGAAGGGCGTGAGCGGGCTGCAATGCAGGACCAGCGCGTGGTGCTCTCCCCCCGCGATGTTGACCACCATCAGGTACGTGAACGGGTCGTCCGTCCCGGGCTGGGTGGTGCCGTCCGCCAGGCGCCCGGCCTGGTGGGTCGTGAAGGCGGCGACGGCCTGCCCGGGGTGTCCGGTCCTCCATGCGTCGCGAGCCGCGACCTCCAGCCGGTGGAATTCGGAGGGGCTCCCGGTGTCCCGCACGGGACCGATCGCGAACCCGTCGATGACTTCGTCTGGCGTCGCGGCGGGCGTCGCGGCGGGCTGGCTCGCCGTTCCTGTGGCCGGCGTGGATGTGGGCTGGACGCCGCAGCCGGCGGCGGTGAGACACGCGACGGCGATTGCCAGGGATCCGATCCAGGGACCGCTCCACGACCTCGACGGCGGACGTCCCGCGAGCCTCATCTGCCGTCCCCCCGCAGCCACACGCCGGCCGATGTCGGGTGGACGGCGTCCCGGGCAGTCGCCTGGAGCGCGCCGGCCGCGTATGCCAGGTCGGTCTCGCGCCGCAAACGTCCGCCGAACGCCTGCACGGTGCGCTGCCCGTCGTACCGCGCCCGGTCGAACCGGCGGTCCACCGCCCGCTGCACCCGGCGTCGCAGCGGCTGGAACAGCGCGAACGCCACGAGCGTGGACGCCGCGACCGCGAGCGTGTTCTCGTTGGTCACCGGGGCGAGAACGGCCTGCAGGGCAACGACGAGGGCGGCGAACATGCCGGCCAGCATCACGGTAACCACGGCCCAGCCGATCGTGCGGCTCACCAGTCGGTCGATGTCCCACAGGCGATAGCGCAGGATCGCGACGCCCGCCGAGACCGGGATGCTCGCCGCCGCGAGGAGCGCGACCAGGAATGCGGCCTCACCCTGGGTGATGATCGCGGCACCCAGGGTGACGATGAATGACGCCGTCGCGAGCATCAGCCACTTGATCTGCTGGCGCTCGACCGCCGAGCTGCTCCGAAACCGGACGAACAGCGAGCCGACGCAGATGAGGCCCAGGATCGCGATGGCCGGGTCGTAGACGGCGTCGACCGCCCCGAGGAGGCCCGCCAGGCCGGGAGCGGCGAACGGGTTGGCGAGGTCGCCGAAGTTGCTCGTGTCGAGCGGGCCGGGTCGCAGCGCGATCGACGTGATGCCGAGGGCCATCGTGATGGCCAGCGTCCACGCGACGATCTGCCAGCGGCGTCCGGGCAGGTGGCCCGTGGGAAACAGCAGGGGGATCCACGCGAATGCGATCCCGATGATCGCCGGCAACGACCAGTTGCCGATCCAGCCGACCAGGGCTACGCCCGGGAGCGGCCACCCGGAGATCTGGGCGCGACCGATGTACTCGGTGCTGAAGTAGCCGACCGTGAAGCCGAGCCCGAGGACGACGAACAGCCAGCCGATCGGGTTCTCGGGTCGTCGGATGGCCACGAGGGTGCCCACGAGCGGATAGGACAGCAGGACGCAGGTCACGATGAGCACCGTGAGCAGCGTCGGTCGTTTTGGCAGCGCGTCTGTCCCGGGGATGACCAGGGAGACGAGCGCGAACGCCACCATGCCCAGCGATAGCGCGAACAGCGCCAGCGCCAGCACGCGCGGCCCGCGCGACGCAACGGCGGTGCTCATCGAGCGGCATCGGCTGCGGGCCGACGGAGCCACAGGCCCATGGAGGTCGGGCGCACCACGGTATCGACGGTCGCGAGCACGCCGCCCCGGATGGCGGTCAGCTCGACCCGGTCACGCAGCTGCTCCGCGAACGCGTCCACCGTCTTCTGGCCGTCGTACCGGGCCCTGTCGAACCGCCGGTCCACGGCGCGCTGGACACGCCGCCGAAGCGGCTGGAACAGTGCGAACGCCACCAGCGTGGACGCCGCCACGGCGATGGTGTTCTCGTGCGTGAACGGAGTGAGCGCCGCCTGGAGCAGGACCACCGCTCCCGCGAACACCGCCACCAGCACCCCCGTCACGATAGCCCAGCCCAGGGTCCGGCTGATGATCCGGTCGATCTCGAACAGCCGGTAGCGCAGGATCGCGATTCCGATGGCGATCGGCAAGGCCGCGATCGCGAGGAATCCGACGAACCACGCCGCGTTCGCCG
>Ga0302299_10001829_pt1 | contig 12851 bp, 12 predicted proteins | sample III_Fen_N3_4_FD_198795 | JGI IMG/M metagenome (GOLD analysis project Ga0302299, IMG submission 198795) | Peat permafrost microbial communities from Stordalen Mire near Abisko, Sweden - III_Fen_N3_4 | ecosystem: Environmental > Terrestrial > Soil > Wetlands > Permafrost | place: Sweden: Abisko... | reverse complement strand
AGGTGGGCGCCGACGACTACGTGGTCAAGCCGGTGCCGCCCCGGGTGCTGGACGCGCGCATCCGGGCGGTGCTGCGGCGGGCCTCCCGCGACCAGGCGGAGCTGGAGCGGTACGGGGACCTGACCGTCGACCGGGCCGGGCTGGTGGTCACCCGCGGGGGCGTGCCGGTCGGCCTCGCCCCGACCGAGCTGCGCCTGCTGTTGGAGCTGTCCGGCGCGCCGGGCCGGGTGCACAGCCGCCAGCAGTTGCTGGAGTCGGTGTGGGAGCACGGGTACTTCGGCGACTCACGCCTGGTCGACGCGTGCGTGCAACGCCTGCGCGCGAAGATCGAGGACGACTCGACGGCCCCCGTCTACGTGCAGACGGTCCGCGGGTTCGGGTACCGGTTCGGGCCGGTGTGAGACCGCCGGCGGCCGACCGGCCGGGCCTGGGGCTGCGGGCGCGCCTGGTGTGCGCGTTCGCCCTGCTGTGCGTGGTGACCGCCGCGGCGGTGGCCGGCGGGATCTACGTCCTGGCGCGCAACGCCGTCCTGCAGCGGACCCAGGACGCCGCGGTGGAGGCGATGACGAGCCGGGTCCGGACGCTCTTCCCGCTGACCACCGCGGCACCGGGAGCCGCCGAGCTGGATCGGCTCGCGGAGGCCGTCCGGGACGTGAACGGTGACGCACTCGCCGTCTACCGGCAGGACCGGTCCCCGGCCGGTCCCGAGCTCGGGAGGATCCCGGCCGAGCTGCGCCGGGCCGTGGCGGGCGGCCACGTCGCGTGGCAGCGGGTGGTGCTGCAGGGCCGGCCCGTGCTGCTCGTCGGGGTGCCGTTGCTGATCGTGGAGGAGGACGGCACGCCGCGGGTGTCCGGCATCGAGCTCTACACCGCGCGCAGCCTGATCCCTGAACAGCGCAGCATCGACGCGCTCGCGGCGTCCGCCCGGCTCACCGGCGCGGTGGCCCTGGCGTTCGCGGTCGCCCTGGCGTTGCTGGCGACCCGCGGCGTGCTGGGGCCGGTGCGGGAGCTGGGTCGGGCGGCCCGCCTGCTGGGTGAGGGCGAGCTGCGGACCCGGGTCGCCGTCCGGGGTTCCGACGAGCTGGCCGACCTGGCCCGCACGTTCAACAGCACCGCCGGACGGCTGGAACGTCAGGTGGAGCAGCTGCGCGCGATGGAGGCCGACGCCCGCCGGTTCGTGGCGGACGTGTCCCACGAACTGCGCACCCCGCTCGCCGCGCTGGTCGCGGTCGCCGACGTCCTCGACGAGGAGGCGCCGCGCCTGCCCGAGCCCGCCGGCCGGGCCGCCCGCCTGGTCAGCCAGGAGACGCTGCACCTGAGCGCGCTGGTGAACGACCTCATCGAGATCAGCAGGTTCGACTCCGGCGTCGCGGCCCTCGCACCGGACGACGTCGACGTCGCCGAGCTGGTGGCCGCGACCCTGCGGGCCCGGGGCTGGTCCGAGCAGGTGCGCACCGACCTCGAACCGGCCGTGGCGGCGCGGCTGGACCCGCGGCGGGTGGACGTCGTCCTCGCGAACCTCGTCGGGAACGCGCTGCGCCACGGCGAGCCGCCGGTGACGGTGCGGTTGCGGGCCGACCCGCACCGCATCGTCCTGGAGGTCCGAGACCACGGGCCGGGCCTCGACGCCGCGGTGCTGCCGCACGTCTTCGACCGGTTCTACAAGGCCGGCGCGGCCAGGGCCCGGTCCGAGGGCAGCGGCCTGGGCCTGGCGATCGCGCGGGAGAACGCGCGCCTGCACGGGGGCGACGTCACCGTCGTCAACGCCCCGGACGGCGGCGCCCTGTTCACGCTGCACCTGCCGCGCCGGCTGCCGGACCCGGACGTGCCGGAGCCGGACGGAGGCCCCGCATGAGCGCCTGGCCCGCCCGCCGGGGGCCCGCCCGCCGGGTGCTCGCGGCGGGCGCGCTCGTGGCCGCCGTCCTGGTCGTGGCCGGCTGCGGCGTGCGGCCGAGCGGGGTCATCACCGGCGGCCCCGGGCCGAGCGGGAGGGTGGTGCCGGAGGGGTCGGACACCCCGGCCCTGGTCACCCCGGCCGTCGCGGCCACCGTCTACCTGGTGCAGGACGGCCGGCTCGTCGCGGTGCCGCGGCCGGGCGAGCGGCTGTCCCCGGGGGAGGCGCTCAGGCTGCTGGCCGCCGGTCCGACGCCGCAGGAGCGGGCGCGGGGCCTCACCACCGACGTCCCGCCGGGGGCCGCGCCGTTCACGGTGATCGCCGGACCGGACGGCCGGCTGGCCGTGACGGGGGCCGGCCCGGTGGGCCGCGCCGGCGGGCTGTCGCCCCTGGCGGTCGGGCAGATCGCGTGCACGGCCGCCGCCGCGACGTCGCCGGGCCGCGACCGGCTCGCCGTCACCGTGGTCGGCGCCGGGGCGGAGGTCGACCCTCGGGACTGCCCGGCGTGACCGCGGCCGCCCGACGTCCCGCGCTACGCCGGCACGGTGCCGATCCGCGCCCAGACGGTCTTGCCCGCCTCGTGGACCAGGCGGACGCCCCACGCCTGGCTGAGGGCCTCCACCAGCTGGATTCCGCGGCCGTGGTCGGCGTCGGAGCGGTGGGGCTGCAGGACGGGCTCCTGGCGGCTCCTGTCGGTGACGCTGACGAGCAGGGCGCGCGCGTCGAGGGTGAGCTGAAGGGTGAACGGCCGCCGGACGTGCCGCACGACGTTCCCGGTGAGCTCGCTGACGACGACCTGGGCGACGTCCGCCCACGGCGGCCGGCGCGGTGCGAGGAACGCGTCCAGGGAGCGGCGTGCCTGCCGGGGGCTGGTCGCCTCCGCGGTCAGGTGCACCTGGTGCCGGCTCGCGGCGCGGCCGGCGCGGACGGCGGCGAGGGCGTCGTCCAGCGTCGGCTGCAGGGTGACGTACCGGTGGGTCCGCAACTGGATCAGGCGCCCGGTCGTGGACGGCGACGCCGCGGCGACGTGCAGTTCGCGGTCCGGCCACAGTCCGAGGTGCCGCTGGGCCGCGGGGAACACGGTGAGCAGGTGGTGCGGCGGGGTGTCGCGCAGGCCCTCCAGGTCGCAGACGACGGCCCGGGAACCGTCCAGGGCCGCCCGTCGCACGGCGCCGAGCAGCGCCGCGGTGCCCGGCAGGTCGAGCCGGCCGTGCAGGTGCAGCAGCGTCACGTCCCCGTCCGCGGACATCGTGATCGCCAGGTCCGAGCTCACCTCGAGCCCGTCGGCGGGGGGCCCGTCGACCGCGGGCCCGTCGGGCGGGCGATGCTCTCGACGAGGGTCACCGGCGTCGGGTGGTGCGGGTCAGGACGTGAACCGGTCATCAGCCCCTCCGGGTCTGGTCGGGCTGCGAGCGTCACGCGGGACGACGCCCTCGGCCCGGTACGTACCCCCGGCGACGGAATGCATGCGCCGTGACGGAGCGTCGCTGAAAGTCAGCGTCGACGGTGGCCGACGGCGGCGGTCGGTCAGGTGCCGTGGATGCGGCGGTCGCCGACCCGCCGGTCGATCAGGGCCAGGGTCCCCAAGGGAAGTCCGGACGTCGCCGCGACGGCGGCGCACTTGACCTTGAACAGGAAGAACACCGGCCGGGGCGTGCCGGCGAGGCTCTCGTAGTTGCCCTGTCCCTTGGCGATGATCAGGTCGGCGGCCTCGAACCGGGCGCGGAAGCCGTCGTCGCAGTCCTCGAGCAGGGTCCCCGGTGCGTCCGAGCCGTTGCCGACGATCCCCGCCAGGCCGGGCAGGTCGGCCAGGCCGGAGGCGCGGGCCTCGGCCAGGGTCGCGTCGTTGAGCACCGGCGCGCCCCGCACGGCCACCGTCACCCGGGACGGGTCGAGCTGCTCGACGAGCAGCCGGTCGACGACGATCTCCCCGGCGTTGTCGGTGAGGTACAGCACGGACGTGGCCCGGTCGAGGGCCGCCCGGAACGCGGCCGTCTCGCCGTGGAACGGCAGGTGCAGGACGCCGCGCAGCGCGCCCACGACGTCCTCGGCGACCGGCCGGCCCGCCGCCAGGTCGATGGCGTTCGCCGCGATCGCCAGGCGAGCCGCCGTCATCAGGGGATCGGGCGACCGGCGCACCATCGCCTCGAGCTCCGGCAGCACCGCGAGCATGCGCCGCGTGAACTCCTGCTTGGGCCCGAGGTACGGGTCGGGGCGTCCGGTCAGCTCCCGGACGCGCCGGTGCACGGCCTGGCCGACGGCGACCGGCGAGCGCGTGCCGGTGGCCGCTGCCACCAGGGCGGCCGCCTCACCGGCGAGCTGCGCGTGCAGGGCCGGGTCGGCGGTGGCGAGACGCACCGCCTCGTCCGCCTGGCGCAGGAAGCAGGCACTGCATCCGGTCTGCACGTCCACGGCGGCCCCCTCTCGCTCGGCGGGGCCACGGTGCCACCGCCCAGAGCCTACGCCCGGCCCTCACCGGGCAGGCCGGCGCCCTCACCGGCAGCCCGCACCGGCAGGGCCGTGGACGGCTACCGTGATGGGCGGCAGGAACCGCCCGATGACCGCTCCGGCAGGAGGTCGCGCCCATGGCCCGCGTGCTCGTCGTCAGCGGCGGGGGAGCGTACGCCGACGCCTGGCACGACTTCCCGGCCACCTCCACGCGCCTGGCCGGGGTGATCGGGGACCTCGGGCACCGGGTGACCTGCTGGCACTGCACCTCAGCATCGGATCGTTCGACGGGGCACCCGGGTGGTGCGGGGGCGTGGGCGGCCGCTGGGTGTGGGGGCGCAGCTGGCACCCCGACCTCGGGACGGCGACGATCCGGCTCGCGGGTCCGGTCCACCCGGTCGTGTCCGGGCTGCCCGACGTCGTCGTCGACGACGAGACGTACTGCGACCTCGAGGTTGCCGACGACGTCACCGTGCTCGGCAGCCACCGGCTGGACGGCCGGGACCAGCCGGGGCGGTCGGTTACCGTCGTGACCATGGATGAGGGCCTGCTCGCCCGGCTCGCCGCGACCCGCACCATCGAGATCACCACCGTGGGACGCCGCAGCGGCCTGCCCAGGCGCATCGAGATCTGGTGGTTCCGCTTCGAGGACCGCTTCGTCGTCACCGGGACGCCCGGCCGGCGCGACTGGCTCGCCAACCTGGAGGTCGACCCCCGGATGACCGTCCACGTGCTCGGCCAGGACCTCCCGGCGTCCGCGCGGCCGGTGACGGATCCCGACGTCCGCCGCCGGTTCTTCACCCAGGGGGGCACCGAGGTCCGGTGGTACGCGTCGCAGGCCCAGCTCGACGAGCTGGTCGACCGGGCGCCGATGATCGAGGTCGTGCTCGAGGGCTGAGGGCCGGGGAGGATCACTCAGGGAGGGGGTCGGTGGCGACGATCCGGTTGCGGCCCTCGCGCTTGGCCGTGTAGAGGCGCCGGTCGGCCACGGCCACGAGGTCGCTCCCGACGGTCCGGGGACCGGGGACGAGGGTGGCGACGCCCATGCTCAGGGTGAGCACGCCGCCCACCCCGCCGACGTGCGGCACCGCGAGCGCGGCCAGCCGGGCGGCGAGCTGACCGGCGACGACGGTCGCGCCCGGGGTGCTGGTGCTCGGCAGCAGCAGGGCGAACTCCTCGCCGCCGTAGCGCGCGGCGAGGTCGCTCGGGCGGTGGACGGCGTCGCGCAGGCAGTCGCCGACCACCCGCAGCGCCTCGTCCCCGGCGAGGTGGCCGTACTCGTCGTTGTAGGCCTTGAACGCGTCGACGTCGATCATGACGAGCGACATCGGCGAACCCGCCCGGGCGCAGCCGGCCAGCTGCAGGGCGAGCGTGTCGTCGAAGGCCGCGCGGTTCGCCACGCCGGTGAGCCCGTCCCTGGAGGCCAGGGCGTGCAGCTCCCGGTTCAGTCGGCGCAGCTGGGTCTCGGCCGCCTGGCGCTGCGCGACCTCGCTCAGCAGGTGGGCGTTGGCCCGACCCAGCCCCTTCTCGGCCGCCCGCCGCGTGGCCAGCTCCGACTCCAGCTCCGCCGTGCGCCGGGCGACGAGGGCCTCCAGCTCGTCGGCGTGCCGGGCCAGGCGGTGGGCCGAGCGGATCCGGTCCAGGGCGCGGAACAGGTCCAGGCCGAGGCTCTCGCCGACCATCACCGTGGCTCCCGGGGCCTGCTCGACGAGCAGGTAGCCCAGTTCCGCCGTCCCCGAGCCGACCGGCTGCACGCTGAGCCAGCCCCGGTGCAGGTGAGGGGCCAGGTGCGGGGGAAGCAGGTCCTCCAGGGCGAAGGGCTGCCCGTCCGCGACGTCCAGCGTGGTGCCGTCGACGACGGCGAACCCCAGCCTGCCGCTCGGCGGCCCCGCCGTCGCGGCGCCCCCTTCGGGGTCCTCCTCGCGCAGCACCAGGAAGGCGCGGCCGGCCTGCAGACGTTCCATCTCCGCGCCCAGGGTCTGCACCAGCTCGGCCACGGACCGGCAGCTGAACAGCGCCCGGCTCACCTCGAGCAGGGTGTCCATCGAGATCATGGCGTTCCACACGTACTCCCACGGGCGGGTCCCGTCGTCCTCGCCGTCGGGGGACTCCGGAAGGGCCGGGACCGCGGGGGTGGTGCGGGCCGTCGACGCCCGGCGCAGCAGCCGCACCGGGTGGCTCACCGCCCGCGCGGGACCGCCGTCGATCATCTCCAGCAGCAGGCGGGCGGCCTGCGCACCCTGCCCGGCGAGGTCCTGGTCGACGGTCGTCAGCGCCGGCCGCACCAGCGAGGAGAACCGGTCGTCGTCGTAGCCGGTCACCACGACGTCCTGCGGCACCCGCAGCCCGGCGTCGCGGACGGCGTCCAGGGCACCGATCGCCGAGAGGTCGTTGAAGCAGACGACGGCGTCGACGTGGCCCCGCGAGCGGCCGCGGAGGGCGTCCCGCACCGCCCGGTAGGTCACCTCGCGGCTGAAGTCGCCGGTGACGACCCGCTCCGGCGGCAGGTCGATCCCGGCTGCGGCGAACTCGGCCCGCAGCAGACGCTCGCGGTCGACGGAGTCGGGGTGGGAGCGGACGCCGCGCACGGCCAGCACCGAGCGCACCCCGCACTCGGTGACCAGGTGCTGCACCAGCAACCGCACGCCCATGGTGTTGTCGCCGCGCACGGTCGAGCCCCGGCCGGTCGGGTCCTCCTGGAGCACGAAGACCTTGGGCAGGTCACCGGTCGCGCGCAGCAGGCGTGCCAGGTAGCCGTCCGGCGGGGAGCTGCGGCACGAGGGCACCAGGACGCCCGCCGGCCCGCCGGCCAGCAGGCGGCCCAGCACGGGCGGTTCGGCGCCGCCGTCCAGCCGGGCGAGGTGCTCGACGACGGGCACCCCGAGCGGGTCGAGCACACTGCGGACGCCGCCCAGGAGGGCGAGCTGGAAGCTGTCCACCGAGTCCCGCACGACGACGATCGGCGCCTTCGGCTGGGGCACGTCCGGATCAACCGTCCTCGGTCGGCGGCCGGTCGGTCAGCCGCGCTGGGGCGATGGTGTGGCTCTCCGGATATCGGACGGCGGGCGTCCCGCTTGAGCCGTGGGGGACGGGCCGGCTACAGCGTCCGGGTCAGGTAGGTGCTCAGGGGGTCTTCCCGGTACTCCCCGAAGGGAGCGCACGGTGCGAAGCCGTGCTTGGCGTACAGGGCCCGCGCCGGGGCGAAGAACGCGGCGGAGCCGGTCTCCAGGCTGACCCGGGTGAAACCCCGCCGTCCTGCCTGCTGCAGGATGTGGGTGAGGAGGGTGGAGGCCACGCCCCGGCGCGTGCGCCCGGACGCCGTCCGCATCGACTTGAGTTCGGCGTGCTCCGCGTCCAGAGCCTTCAGCGCGCCGCACCCGACCAGCTCCTCCCCGTCGTACACCGACCAGAACGTGACCTCCGGGCGCCGCAGCCCCTCCAGGTCGAGGGCGTGCTTGCTCTCCGGCGGCGTCATCGAGCGCATCTCCCGGACGTGCTCGGCGAGGAAGTCCGCGATCCGGTCGCCGGACAGGTCGTCGATCACGATCCGCAGGCCGCCGACCTGCACGGGGCCGTCCAGGGGCACGTCGGTCCTCCCGAAGGGGTCGCCGGAGCCGGGCCGGCTCCTGGTCGCGGGTCCAGCATTCCAGGAAGGGCCCTCCGCCTAGACTGGGTGCATGTCCGATGGCACCGCCGGCAGCGACGGGCACGGGCCCGGTCCTGCCGAAGGCGGCGGCGCCCAGCGGGTGGACGCCCAGGGCAACCGGGAGCGGATCCTGCAGGCGGCGCGGGAGCTGGTGCGCCGCCCGGGGGAGCTGAGGCTCAGCGCCGTCGCGCAGGCCTGCGGCATCGGGCAGGGCACGCTGTACCGGTACTTCCCCACCCGCGAGGGCCTGCTCTCCGAGCTGTACCGCCGGGACGTCGACCACCTGGTCGCCGCGACCACCGAGCTGCTGGGCCGGCACGAGCCGCTGGACGCGCTGGCGGAGTGGTTCGAGCGGGTGGCCGCCTATGCCCGGGCCGGGCGCGACGTGTTCGCGGGCGTCGAGGACGCGGCGTGGCGCGACCTGGCCGCCCACAGCTTCGGGCCGATCGGTGACGCCGTGGAGCTGCTCCTGGCCGCGGGCCGCTCGGACGGCAGCATCCGCGCCGACGCCGACGCCCGCGACGTCATCGTGCTGATCAGCTGGCTGTCGCGGCTGGACGACGCCGAACTCGACGCCCGGGGACCGCGGCTGCTGTCGATCGTCATCGACGGTCTGCGCGCGCACCCCTAACCCCGCGGGCGCTCGCCGGCGCGCCGTCACAGGTCGAGCACGACGGCGGCGCGCGGTCGCGCCGAGCACGTCAGCACGGTGCCGGCCGGGGGCTCGTCCAGCGGCCCGGGGGAGTACGTCACCGCACCCGACAGCAGCCCGCTCTCGCAGGTGTGGCACACCCCTGCCCGGCACGACCAGCGCACCGGCACGGCGCAGGCCTCTGCCAGCTCCAGCAGGCTCGGGTACGCGTCGTCCCAGGGGACCGTCAGGTCGCTGCGGGCGAACGTCACCGCCGGGCCGGTGCCCGGGGGGCCGTCCGGCGGGTGCGGCGGCCCGGCCGTCGCCGCCGCGATGCCCGGCGTCACCGCGGGTGCCGCCCCGAAGACCTCCTGGTGGAGCCGCGACGCCGCCAGTCCCGCCGCGACGAGCGCCGCGGTGACGTCGGCCAGGAACCCCGCCGGCCCGCAGAGGTACGCGTCGGCGTCCTGCGGCAGGTGGAGCCGGGCCAGGAGGTCAGCCGAGAACCGGCCGGCGGTGTCGTAGTCGCGCCCCGGGACGTCGGCCGGGCCGGGCCGGCTGAAGCAGACGTGGGCGCGCGCCCCCGGCAGCGCGGCCAGCAGCGCCGCGGACTCGGCCGCGAACGGCCGCTCGGACCCGTTGCGTGCCGCTTGCAGCCACCACACCTGCCGCGGGGACCGCTCGGCGGCGAGCGCGTGCAGCATGGCCAGCACCGGCGTCGCGCCGACGCCGCCGCTCACCAGCAGGACCGGACCGGTGCCCGGCGCCGGCGTGAACGTCCCGCGGGGTGCGGCGACCTCCAGCCGGTCGCCCACCCGGAGGCGGGAGTGCAGGTAACCGCTGCCGGCGCCGCCCGGCTCCCGCTTCACGCTGATGCGGTACTCCCCGGCGTCCGGCGGACCGGACAGCGAGTACGTGCGCAGCAGGGCGGGTGCGGCGGGGTCGGGATCGGGCCGGAGGCGGAGCGTCACGGACTGGCCGGGGGCCGGTGCCGGCAGGGGCTCCCCGTCGGGATCGGCGAGCCGGATCGAGGAGATCGTGTCGCCCTCCCCGCGGATCCCCGTCACCAGGAGCCCGCGGAAGCCCGGCCAGGCCGGCGGCGGGGCGGTGGCGACCAGGCCGGCGTTCCCGGTGCCGGACCCCGGCTGCGGGCCGTCGAGGATCGCGCGGAACGACCCGCGCCAGCCGGAGCTGAGCGCCGGGATCTCGAGCGCCTCGCGGACCCGGGCCCGGGGATGGCCCGGCAGGTAGAGCAGCGCGTCGATCTCGGCCACCGTCATGCGCTGCGGCCCGTCGGCGACCTTCACGACGTCGTCCCCGGCCCGGACCGGTCCCTCCTCGAGGACCCGCAGGTAGAAGCCCGGACGGCGGTGCTGCACGAGCAGCGCCGGCATCCGCGCGTCGTCCAGCCGCAGGCCCACCCGATAGCAGGTGACCCGGGGCTGGGTCACCTCGAACAGCGCCGCGCCGATCCGGTAGCGGTCGCCGATGCAGACCTCGTCGTCGGCGAGCCCGTCGACGGTGAAGTTCTCCCCGAACTGCCCGTACGTGAAGCCGTCCCGCCCCAGGACCTGCTGCCAGTGGTCGTAGGAGCCCAGCTGGTAGACGAGCACCGCGCGCTGCTCCCCGCCGTGGCCGCGCAGGTCACCCTGCCCGTCGCCGTCGAGCCCGAGCCGCCGTGCCGTCACCGGACCGCCGACCGGGGACTTCCAGACGCCGGTGTAGACCGTCCGGCCACGCCACGACACGTCCTTGGGCAGGCCGACGTTCACCGACCGCAACGCTCCCACCCGACCATGGTCGCAGCCCGCGCCGGCCCGCGCCCGGTGAGTGGTGGAGACCCCGCTCGACGACGCCGGCTCATCCGTGATGGCGGCGAGCGGGTGCACGCCGTCGATCACGCCCGGACCGATGATCGTCGCCTACACCGCCGAGGAGGGCAGCCCCGACGCCGAGCGCCTCCAACTGCTCGCCCGGCTGGTCGACACGCTCGAGGGATCGTCGCGGCCCGTGGCCGGAGGGCGTCAGGCGCCGGGGGCGCGCGGTGGCCGGGGCGACCGGCGGGGCGGGTGTCGTGACGGCCCGGGGTGGTCGGGGAAGATCCTCGCGGCGGCCGGGGTTTCACGAGGCGCTCGCGCCAGCGCTTCCGGAGGGACATCACCGCTCATGCTGCAAACCGCACAGGACGTGCGCACCATCGGTTTCCTCGGCGCCGGGAACATCGGCAGCACGCTCGCCCGGCTGTTCCTGGCGACCGGCCGCGACGTCGTCCTCAGCAACTCCCGGGGCCCGCACACGCTCCAGGACCTGGTGGCCGAGCTCGGTCCGGGGGCGCGGGCCGCCACCGCGGTCGAGGCGGCCACGGCCGGGGACATCGTCGTGGTCACCGTCCCGCTCAAGGCCTACCGGCAGGTCCCGGCGGCGCCGCTGGCGGGCAAGGCGGTGATCGACACGAACAACTACTACCCGGACCGGGACGGGCGCATTGACGCGCTCGAGCGGGAGAGCGCCACGACCAGCGAGTTGCTGCAGGCCCACCTGCCCGACGCGTTCGTGGTGAAGGCGTTCAACAACATCTACTTCAGGCACCTCGCCGATCAGGGCCTGCCCGCGGGCGGCCCCGGCCGCCGGGCGCTGCCGATCGCGGGGGACGACGCCGCGGCCAAGGCAGTGGTGGCCGACCTCCTCGACGGGATCGGGTTCGACGTCGTCGACGCCGGGCCGCTCGCCGAGGGCTGGCGGTTCCAGCGCGACACTCCCGCGTACATCGTCCGCGCGGATGCCGCGGACCTGACCGCGCGCCTGGCCCGCGCCAAGCGCTACCGGGACATGACGCCGGACGACATCGCCCTGCACGCCACGGAGGTACGGGCCGCCTTCGCCGGCTGAGCGGCCACGCCCACCCCCCCGACGCCCGCCCGCCTGCCTGCCTGCCCGCCTGCCTGAGTGGGACGTACGGAACAGCGGCCCGATGCGCACACCGTCACGTATCACTGTACGGTTGAGAGTGATCGCGAGGTGGCGGCGAGGCGGGAGGTGGGCTGCGTGGACGGCGAGCTGTTGCGGATCGGCGAGCTGGCGGCGCGTGCGGGGGTCAGCACGCGGACGGTGGACTTCTACACCGGCCTGGGGCTGTTGACCCCGGTGCGCCGCAGCGGTGGCAACTTCAGGCTCTACCGTCACGGCGACGTCCAGCGCATCGCCGCCGTCCGGCACCTGGAGTCCCAGGGGATCCGGCTCGACGACATCGCCCACGTCCTGGTCGGCGAGGAGGGCGACCACGCCGACTGTGCCGACCGCTTCCAGGGTCCGTGCCCGGCCGACCCGGTGGCGCTGGCGGGCTACCTGACGGCCCTCGACGTCCAGGTCCGCGCCCTGCGGGACCTCGCCCAGGCCGCGGACCCACAGACCCGGGGGGTGCTCGCGGCGCTCGCCGCTCGGGCGCAGGCCCTGATCGCGACCGCCCTGGTGCTCGGTGCGGACCTGGTGCCCGGCTTCGAAGGGCTCCCCCCGCTCTGACCTCCATCCTCCACCGACGACCACTGCCCCGCACCACCCGACGAAGGAGATCCGATGTCCGCTCTCACCGACCGCCTGGCCAACCTTGCGAAGAACCCGAAGGCACGGGCCGCGATCGACAAGGCCCGCGAGCAGGCCGCCAAGCCGGAGAACAAGGCCCGGATCGAGAAGCTGCGGGCCCGCTGGAGCGGGCGCGGGGCCGGCACCGGCACCGGCACCAAGAGCTGACGTGGCAGCCGCCACGACCGTGTGCACCGCCCCGAGGAGATGGTGATGTAGTGAAGCGATGGCGCTCCCACCGAGCGGAGGCCTTCTTCGCCGTGGCGGCTCTCGGGCTGCTGGGCGGAGGGGGAGCGCGGGCCGCCGGGTTCCCGGACGTGGCGACAGGGCTGTGGCTGGCCGTCACGATCGGTGGCCTGGTGGCCTCCACGGTCACCACCGGGATCGCCGCGCGTCACCGCCGGGCGAGCGTGGACGTGATCGCCCTCCTGGCCCTGGCCGGAGCACTGGTGGTCGGCGAGGCCTTCGCCGGTGCCGTGATCACGGTGATGCTGGCCAGCGGCACCCTGCTGGAGGCCCGCGCTGCGGCCCGGGCCCGGCGCGAGCTGAGCCTGCTGGTCGAGCGCGCCCCCCGCACGGCCCGCCGCCACGACGGCGACGCCCTGACCGCCGTCGACGTCGACCAGGTGCGGCGCGGGGACCTGCTGCTGGTC
>Ga0302299_10001826_pt1 | contig 12853 bp, 10 predicted proteins | sample III_Fen_N3_4_FD_198795 | JGI IMG/M metagenome (GOLD analysis project Ga0302299, IMG submission 198795) | Peat permafrost microbial communities from Stordalen Mire near Abisko, Sweden - III_Fen_N3_4 | ecosystem: Environmental > Terrestrial > Soil > Wetlands > Permafrost | place: Sweden: Abisko... | reverse complement strand
GGTTGAGGGTCAGCAGGATGTAGCCGACGGTGACGAGACCGGTGACCCAGGTGAGCACCGACTGCATCCGCATGATGATGTGGTAGCCGGCCACCGAGGCCGCGACGATGAGCAGGGCGACCACGGCGGCCGCCACGATCTTGGTCGCCGTGCCCCCGCCCCAGCCGAGCTGTTCGAAGATCGTGGACGTGGCCAGCACCGCCAGGATGGCCAGGAAGGTCTCCCAGCCGATCGAGGTCAGCCACGAGATGACCCCGGGCACCTTCTGGCCGTTGACGCCGAAGGCGGCTCGGGACAGCACCATGGTCGGCGCCGACCCGCGCTTGCCGGCGATCGCGATGATGCCGCACAGGGCGAACGACACGATGACCCCGACGACGGTGACCAGCACGGCCTGCCAGAACGACACTCCGAAGCCCAGCACGAAGGCGGCGTAGGAGATGCCGAACACCGACACGTTGGCGGCGAACCACGGCCAGAACAGGTCACGAGGACGGGCCGTGCGCTCGGCCTCGTCGATGATCTCGATGCCGGTGGTCTCGACCCCGAGCCGCTTGGTGGCGGCGACCGTCGTCTCAGTCATAGGGGCGAGCATAGGCCCGCACTGGTGCCACCCGAGCCTGCGTGGTCACCAGCCGCGCGGGCGCACACGTACAACCCGCGCCGGCGGCGCGGGTCGCACGAAGGGCTCGATCAGGGCGGCGTCAACGCCGACCCGACGACCACTGCCCGTAGTCGTCCTCGTCCTCCCGGTCGCGGTCGTCGCTGCTCGCTCGACTCCCGCTCTGGGCGGTTCCGTGTAGTTCTCGCTCAAGCGCGGAGAGGTCGGTGTCCGGGCTGTAGTACTTCAGCTCGCGTGCGACCTTCGTCTGCTTGGCTTTGGCTCGGCCGCGCCCCATGGCGTGACCCCCTCGTGCGTCTGCCGGGGCGGCATCGCTCGTCGGACGGCCCCGTCTTCAGGGTCATCCCACGTCGCGGAGCGGTCCCGGGAATCGTGTGTGTGTCGTGACGCCAACGGTACATGAGTGGAGCACCTCCGGCGACGCCGTGTCCGACAACGGAGTCACGCGTCGAAGTGTTCCCCGCGGGAGGAGCCTGCACCGACCCGGTCACCGGGGAGCCAGGGGCGGCGCCCACCCGCTGCGATCCGGCGTTCGGCGAGCCGGTCGGCAGCCACGGCGGGACTCACGCCGGCCGCATCGGCGTCGCGCAGCACCTCCAGGGTGTGCTCGAAGATCGTTGCGGTGCGCTCACGGGCGCGGTGCATGTCGAACCCGTGCAGCTCGTCGCTGACCTGGATGACTCCGCCCGCGTTGACCAGGAAGTCGGGTGCGTAGGTGATGCCGCGAGCCAGCAGCCGGTCGGCGGTGCCTCCCCGGCCCTCGGTGACCAGCTGGTTGTTGGCGCCGCCACAGACGACTTCGGCCTGCAAAGCTTCGACAGTCTGGTCGTCGAGCGCGCCACCGAGGGCGTTGGGGCTGAACACGTCGACCTCCTGGCGCGCCAGCTCGTCGAGGGAGTCGACGGCACGCACGCGGGGGTGGAGGTGCACGAGCGCCTGCACGGCATCCGTGTCGACGTCGGTGACGACCACCTCGGCGCCGTCCTCGAGGAGGTGGTCGGTGAGCCGCCGGCCCACCTTGCCCACGCCGGCGATGGCGACCCGGCGCCCGGCGAGGGTCGGCTCCCCCCACACGTGCTGGGCGGCCGCGCGCATCCCCTGGAAGACCCCGTAGGCCGTGAGCACCGAGGAGTCACCCGCCCCGCCCCGCTCCGGCGACCGCCCGGTGGCCCAGCGGGTGGACTCGCCGACGACATCCATGTCGGTGACGTACGTGCCGACGTCGCAGGCGGTCACGTAGCGGCCCCCCAGCGACTCGACGAACCGGCCGTAGGCCCGCAGCAGCTCGGGGGTCTTGTCGCGCCTGGGGTCGCCGATGATGACCGCCTTGCCGCCGCCGTGGTCGAGGCCGGCGACCGCGTTCTTGCTCGTCATCGCGCGCGACAGGCGCAGCACGTCGGCGAGAGCCTGGTCGGTGGAGGCGTACGGATGGAAGCGGGTGCCACCCAGGCCCGGCCCAAGGGCGGTGTCGTGCAGGGCGATGATCGCCCGCAGCCCGGTGTCCGGGTCGGTGCAGAACGCGACCTGTTCGTGGCCGGCGAGGTCGATCAGGTCCGTGGCCATGGCGTGCTCCTCGTGCTAGGTCGGTGACCGAACGCTATCCCTCCGAGGTGGGTCGGGCAGCGATGCCGGAGAGGTCTACCGCCCCCGGTGCACGCCGCACAGCGAAATCGCAGCGACACCGCAGCGCGGGACGCCAGCGTGGTGGTCGGCCATCCCAGCGGGCCGGCTCAGAGGCGGGGCCCCCTGGGAGCGGTGCGGACCGCGCGGGGGGGCGCGGTCCGCACCGGGGCCCGGGTGACGCGTCATCCGAAGGCCTGGCCCCCGCCGTCGTCGAAGGGCGTTCCGCTCTCGATCGCCCTGCAGGCCGTGGGGCAGGATGGGGCCATGACGGAGCTCCACGGTGTGCGGGTCGGGTACAAGGCGTCTGCGGAGCAGTTCGCCCCCGGAGACCTGGCGGGGTTCGCGGTCCGGGCCGAGGAGCTCGGCCTCGACTCGGTGACCATCTCCGACCACTTCCAGCCCTGGCGGCTCGAGGGTGGTCACGCGCCGAACTCGCTGGCCTGGATGTCGTGGGTCCTCGCCCGCACCGAGCGGGTGCTGGTGGGCACCTCCGTGATGACGCCGACCTTCCGCTACAACCCGGCCGTCGTCGCCCAGACCTTCGCCACGATGGCGTGTCTCGCGCCGGGACGGGTGATGCTCGGCGTCGGCACCGGCGAGGCGCTCAACGAGGTGGCCGTGGGGTCGGTGGGCGAGGGCGAGTGGCCCGAGTTCAAGGAGCGCTTCGGCCGGCTGCGCGAGGCGGTGCAGCTGATGCGCGAGCTGTGGACCCAGGACCGGGTGACCTTCGAGGGCGACTTCTACCGCACCGAGGACGCCGCGATCTACGACCGTCCCGACTCGCCCGTGCCCGTCTACGTCGCCGCGGGCGGACCCATGGTCGCCCGGTACGCCGGACGGGTCGCCGACGGCTTCATCTGCACCTCGGGCAAGGGCCGTGAGCTGTATGCCGACCAGCTGGTGCCGGCGGTCGACGAGGGCCTGGACAAGGCCGGGCGCGGGCACGACCAGATCGACCGGATGATCGAGGTCAAGGTCTCGTGGGACCCCGACCCCGACCTCGCGCTCGAGAACACCCGGTTCTGGGCGCCGCTCTCGCTCAGCGCCGAGCAGAAGCACTCCATCCACAGCCCCGCCGAGATGGAGAAGGCCGCCGACGAGCTGCCCATCGAGCAGGTCGCCAAGCGGTGGGTGGTCGCCTCGCGCCCCGAGGAGGTCATCGAGGCCCTGCGGGTCTACACCGACCTCGGGTTCGACCACCTCGTCGTGCACGGGCCCGGTCATGACCAGGAGCGGTTCCTGAGCACCTTCGCCGAGCAGGTCCTCCCCGGCCTGCGCGAGCTGACGCCGGCCAGCCGGTGAGCGCACGGTGAGCGCCGACGGCATCCCGGGTCATGACCCCGTGGTGCCGGCCGCCCCCGCTGCCCTGCGGCTGCGTGGACGCACCTTCGACGCAGGCTCCCCGGCGGTCATGGCGATCGTCAACCGCACCAACGACTCGTTCTGGGCGGGCAACCGGCACGGCGACCTCGCCTCGGCCCGGCGTGCCCTCGACGCGGCCGTCGAGCTCGGCGCCGACATCGTCGACGTCGGCGGGGTGCGCGCCGGCCAGGAGGGTGAGGTGGTGACGCCCGAGCAGGAGATCGAACGGGTGGTGCCGTTCCTGGCCCGGGCCCGCGAGGACCACCCCCAGCTCGTGCTGAGCCTGGACACCTGGCGCTCGGAGGTGGCCCGGGTGGCCGCCGCCGAGGCCGGGCTCGACCTGGTCAACGACACCTGGGCGGGGCACGACCGCGAGCTCGTCAACGTCGCGGCGCGGGCCGGCGCCGGTTACGTCATCTCGCACACCGGCGGGCTGCCCCCGCGCACCGACCCCGTCGGCGTCACCTACCCGCCCGAGCCGCTCGGTGTCCTGGATGACGCCTTGCGCACCCTGCGCGAGGGCGCCGAGCGCGCGGTGGCGGCCGGCATCCCCCCCGAGCGCGTGCTGGTCGACCCGACCCTCGACTTCGGGAAGACGACCGCCCACTCGCTGACGTTGCTGCGGCACACCGCGGCGATCGTCGGGCTGGGCTACCCGGTGCTGCAGGCGCTGTCGCGCAAGGACTTCATCGGCGAGACCCTCGACCTGCCCGCCGACGACCGGCTCGAGGGAACGCTCGCGGCCACCGCCGTGGCTGCCTGGCTCGGTGTCTCGGTGTTCCGGGCGCACGACGTGCGGGCCACCCGCCGGGTCGTCGACATGGTGGCGTCGATCCGGGGGGAGCGGGCGCCGCTGGTCGCCGTCCGCGGGGTCGCGACGTGACCGACGAGGTGAGCGCCCTGCCCGGCCCGCTGGCCGGCATCCGGGTGGTCGAGCTCGGGGGCATCGGGCCGACGCCGTTCGCCGGGATGATGCTCGCCGAGCTGGGTGCCGACGTCGTGCGGGTCGACCGCCCGGGCGAGTCGAACCCGCTGGCGCTCGCGGGCGGCCTGCGGCGCTCGCGGCCGAGCATCGCGGTCGACCTCAAGACAGCGGCTGGTCGCGCGGTGGTGCAGCGGCTGGTCGACGACGCCGACGTGCTGGTCGAGGGGTACCGGCCCGGGGTGGTCGAGCGGCTCGGGCTGGGGCCGCACGAGTGCCTCGAGCGCAACCCCCGGCTGGTGCACGCCCGGATGACCGGCTGGGGGCAGACCGGCCCGTGGGCGCAGCGGGCCGGGCACGACATCACGTATGCCGCGGTGTCGGGCACGCTGCATGCACTGGGGCCGGCGGCGCGGCCGGTCGCGCCGGTGCCGGTGATCGGCGACTTCGCGGGCGGGTCGCTGTACCTGGTGGTGGGGGTGCTCGCCGCCCTGCTCGCCCGGGGGACGACCGGGCGCGGGCAGGTCGTCGACGCGGCGATGGTCGACGGTGCGGCACACCTGTTCTCGATGGTGCACGGGCTGCTCGGCGTCGGCGGATGGCGCGACGAGCGCGAGGCCAACCTGCTCGACGGCGGGGCACCCTTCTACGCGGTCTACGAGTGCGCCGACGGGCGATTCGTCGCGGTGGGGGCGCTCGAGCCGCCGTTCTGGGCCGAGCTCGTGGCCGGACTGGAGGTTCAGGTCGACGGGGAGCAGTACGACGTCGACACCTGGCCGGCGCAGCGTGCGGCGTTCGCCGCGGCCTTCTGCACCCGCACCCGCGACGAGTGGGCGGCGCGCTTCGAGGCGACCGACGCGTGCGTCGCGCCGGTGCTGTCGCTCGCCGAGGCGCCGCACCACCCGCACCTGGTCGGGCGCGGCACCTTCGCGCCGGACGGTTCCGGCCACCCGGTGCCGCGCACCGGGCCACGCCTGTCCGAGACCCCGTCGCTGGCCCCCGGTGCCGAGCCGGTGCCGGGCGCCGACACGACCACCTACCTGGTGGCCCACGGGTTCAGCGAGGCCGAGGTGGCGGACCTGCTTGCGTCGGGGGCGGTCGTCCAGGGTTGAGCCCGGGGGGGCTGAGCCGGTGGGCGGTGGCTCAGCGCGTCGACCGTGCGAATGGCCCATTCCCGCCGAAGACCGTTGCGGCGAAACGCTCCCCGACGAACTGGTGCGTCACGGCATCCGGATGGAGGGCGTCCGGCAGCGGGTGCTCGACGTAGTCGGCTTCGCCGTACAGCGCCAGCCCGTCGACGAGGTGCAGGTGGGGGTCGTCGGCGGCGCGGCGCGCCACCGCGTCGGCAAGGGCCTGGCGGATGACGCGCAGGGTGAGCCGGCCCGCGGCCACGTCTGCCGGGTCACCCGTGGCTCGGAAGCGCACCCGGCCCTCGGCCATCGCCGCGGCATCGGGAACGGCCGGGCCGGGGGTGTCCTCGTGGATCGGGCAGAGCAGCGGAGTGACGAGCAGCAGCGGCGTCGTCGGGTGGCCCTCCCGGATGGTGTCGAGGAAGCCGTCGACCGCAGGCACGAACGCCCGCAGCCGCATCGCGTCGAGGTTGACGACGTTGATGCCGACCTTGACGCTCAGCAGGTCGGCCGGGGTGTCGCGGATGTCCCGCGCGGTGAACGGGTCGAGCAGCGCACCGCCCCCGAAGCCGAGGTTGACGAGGTCGACGCCACCGAGGCGGGCCGCCACGGCCGGCCACGTGGTGGAGGGGCTCGCGGCGTTCGAGCCGTGGCTGATCGAGCTGCCGTGGTGCACCCACACGCGGCGGTCGCTGGCGGGCGGCGGATCGACCGGGGCGTCGGTGCGCAGCGCCATTACCTCGGTGACCTCGGTGTGCGGCAGCCAGATCTCGATGGTCTTGTCGTGCGCGGGAAGGCCGTCGAAGCGAACCGAGCCGGGCTCGCCCTCGGTGAGGGTGCTGGCGCCGGTGGTCATGTCGATGCTGAGCGTCGACCCGCCGCTGACCGGCCCTTGGGCCGTGGGGTGCCCGTCGACGAACAGGTCGTAGAGGCCGAGCGGCTGCTGGGGGGCGCCGACGAAGGCTCGCCGGGTGGCGTGGGCGACGAGCTCGACGACCGTGGCGCGCGTCTGCACGACAAGCCGCACCCCTGACGGCTGCGCCTCGGCGAACGCGAGGCCGGGATCGGTGTTCCGTCGGCGGGCGGCCGCGGTGAGACGGTGCGGAAGGACGCCGCGGGAGGTCGGCTCGACGGCCATCGCGCCGCGCAGCAGGTCCGCGGTGACGGGTGTCGTGACGAGGGCAGCGGGGGTCATGGCAGGGTCCTGGAGGTGGAGGGGCCGGCGATCTGTGCAGTTGCGCGCGGCGGGGAGCGGCCATTCTGCGAGGCCCTGCGGGCAGGATGCAAACGGGTTGCCCCACCTCCCCGGCCGGTCGTGCGGTTCGATGGGGGTATGAGCACCAGTGCCGTCGCCACCGTCCTCGTCGAGACCACCGGAGCCATCGGGCGGATCACCCTCAACGCCCCCGAGCGGCTCAACGCCGTCGACCCGCAGATGTGTGCGGCGGTGGCCGAAGGCGTGCGCGCGTTCGACGAGGACCCAGCCGTGCGCGTCATCGCGCTGACCGGGGCGGGCCGGGGCTTCTGCTCCGGCGCACCCCTGTCGGCCGACGGTGCGACCTCAGGCACGCTGTACGCCGGTGCCGAGCTGGTGCGGGCGCTGCTCGCCTCGCGCACGCCGGTCGTGGCGCTCGTCAACGGCGTGGCCGCCGGCATCGGGGTGCCGATGGCGCTCGCGTGCGACTACGTGCTGGCCAGTGACGCGGCATCCTTCGTGCTCGCCTTCGCCCGGATCGGGCTGATGCCGGACGGCGGGTCGACGGCGCTCGTGGCGGCATCCATCGGGCGCGCGCGGGCGATGCGGCTGGCGCTCACGGGCGAGAAGCTGGATGCCGTCACCGCGGCGGACTGGGGACTTGTTGCGGAGTGCGTTGCGGCGGAACAGTTCTCGGATCGTTCGGATGCCGTTCTTACCGCCTTTGCGGGTGGGGCCACGCTGGCGCTCGGGGAGACCAAGGCGGCTGTCAACGCGGCATCCGTCGACGTGGAGGCGGCCCTGGCCCGGGAGGAGGTCGGCCAGATTTCCCTGATGCACACCGCCGACTACCGTGAGGGCGTCGCGGCCTTCCTGGCCAAGCGCCCGGCTGACTTCACCGGGCACTGAACCGAGCCGGCAGCCACCAGCCCGTACCCGAATCGACCAATAGGTCACTCGGGGTACGGGCCGGGTGTACCTGGTGTGACCTGTTGGTCGATCGGGGCACGAGTCGGGCCTGTCCAGCCCCGACTCGGCCATCCTGTCCGCGGTCATCTTCAACGCGCTCATCATCGTCGCGCTCATCCCACTCTCGCTGCGCGGCGTGAAGTACCGCCCGGTCAACGTCCCCGACCTCAACCTCGCACCCGAGTCGGCAGACGCCGCCGGCAGCGGTCGGTGAGAATGACGCCATGAGGCGCGGTCGACTTCGCATCTACCTCGGGGCCGCCCCCGGGGTGGGCAAGACGGTCGCGATGCTCGACGAGGGGCGGCGCCGGCTGGCTCGTGGCACCGACGTGGTGGTCGGGCTGGTCGAGACCCACGGTCGTGAGCACACTGCCGAGATGGTCGAGGGCCTGGAGGTGCTGCCCCGGGCGCGGTCCGAGCACCGGGGTGCGGCGCTGGACGAGATGGACCTCGACGCGCTGCTGACGCGCCTCCCCGCCGTGGCGCTGGTCGACGAGCTGGCGCACACCAACGTGCCGGGATCGCGCAACGAGAAGCGCTGGCAGGACATCGACGAGCTGCTGGATGCCGGGATCGACGTCATCTCCACCGTCAACGTCCAGCACCTGGAGTCGCTCAACGACGTCGTCGAGTCGATCACCGGTGTCGTGCAGCGGGAGACGGTGCCCGACGAGGTCGTGCGACGGGCCGACCAGATCGAGCTGGTCGACATGACGCCGGAGGCGCTGCGCCGCCGGATGGCCCACGGCAACATCTACAAGGCCGAGAAGGTCGACGCGGCGCTGGCGAACTACTTCCGGGTCGGCAACCTGTCGGCGCTGCGCGAGCTGGCCCTGCTCTGGCTCGCCGACCGGGTCGACGAGGGCCTCGAGAAGTACCGCGCCGACAACGGCATCGACTCCTCCTGGCCGACCCGCGAGCGAGTGGTCGTCGCGCTGTCCGGCGGCCCCGAGGGCGAGACCCTCCTGCGCCGAGGGGCCCGGATCGCCTCGCGCGGCGCCGGCGGCGAGCTGCTCGCCGTGCACGTCGCCCGCGCCGACGGCCTGAGCGGGCCGGCGCTACCCACTCTGGCCACCCTGCGGCGGCTCACCGACGAGCTCGGCGGCTCGTGGCACACGGTGACCGGTGAGGACCCCGCCGAGGCCATCCTCGACGTCGCGCGCGGTGTCAACGCCTCGCAGGTCGTCATCGGCAGCACCCGTCGGAAGCGCTGGCGCACCCTGGTCGTGCCGAGCACCACCGAGGAGGTCATCACCCACTCGGGCGACATCGACGTGCACGTCGTCACGCACTCGTTCGCGGCCGGTCGTGGGTGGCGAGTCCCCCGGGCCGCCCTGCCCCAGAGGCGGGTTCGGCTCGGGTACGCGGCAGCGATTCTCGGTCCGCTCCTGCTGACTGGCCTGCTGGTGCTGCTCCCGCAGGACCCGGACCTGCCGCTGACGGTGCCGCTCTACCTGCTGGCCACGGTGCTGATCGCGCTGCTGGGTGGCATCGGACCCGCGATCGTCGGGGCCGTGACCTCCTCGCTGCTGCTCAACTGGTTCTTCCTCGAGCCGGTGCGCACCCTGACCATCTCGCAGCCCGAGAACGCCATCGCCCTGGTCGTGTTCGTCGTCGTGGCCGTGGTGGTGGCGTTCGTGGTGCACACCAGCGCCCGGCGTGCCGAACGGGCCGTCGCCGCGCAGCGCGAGTCGGCCGCCCTGGCCGAGCTCACCCACACCCTGCTCGGCTCCACCGACCAGATGACCGTGCTGCTCGAGCACGCCGTCGACATGTTCGGTGCGCAGCGCGCCCGAGTCGTGCGGCGGGCCACGCCCGAGGACCCGGCGGAGGTCGTCGCCGAGGTCGTGTCCCACACCGCCGTGGCACCCGACGACGCCAAGGTGCCGGAGGAGCCGGCATCCGCAGAGGGGGAGCAGACCCACGCCACGGCCGACGACGAGCACGACCTCGTGCTCGTGGGTGCCGCCGTGCCCGCAGACCGGCAGCGGCTGCTCGCGGCGTTCGCCACCCACGCGGGCGCCATCCTGCAGCGCCGCACCCTGCAGCGGGCTGCCGGCGAGGCGGCCGCGCTCGCGCGGGACAGCTCGGCCCGCACCGCCCTGCTGTCGGCCGTCTCGCACGACCTGCGCACCCCGCTGGCCGGCATCAAGGCCGCGATCGGCAGCCTGCGGTCGTCGGAGGTGACCTTCTCCGCGGAGGACGAGGCCGAGCTCGAGGCGGCGATCGAGGACTCCGCCGACCGCCTCGACGCACTCATCGGGAACCTGCTCGACATGTCGCGCCTGCAGGCCGGAGCGCTCGTCGCGACCCCCCGCCCCGTCGACCTCGGCGAGGTGGTGCCGGCGGCCGTGGCTGCGCTGTCCGAGCCGCACCGGGTCGACTGGAGCCTCGACCCGGCGGCCCGCGTCGTCATGGCCGACCCGGGGCTGCTCGACCGGGTGCTCGGCAACGTCGTCGAGAACGCCCTGCGCCACCAGCCGCCACCCGGGCGGGTGCGCGTGTCGACGAGCGGCCTCGGCGGACGCACTCAGGTGCGGGTGGTCGACACGGGTCCGGGGGTGCCGGAGAGTGCCCGGGAGCGCATCTTCCTGCCCTTCCAGCGGTACGGCGACGCGCCGTCGGGCGATGGGGTCGGCCTGGGGCTGGCCGTGGCGCGCGGCCTGGCCGAGGCGATGGACGGCGAGGTGTCGGCGGAGGAGACGCCCGGCGGAGGCCTCACCATGGTCATCGAGCTGCCCGGCGCCGAGGAGGACCCAGATGGTTGAGCGCGTGCTGGTCGTCGACGACGACGAGACGATCCGCCGCACCCTGCGGATCAACCTGCGCGCCCGCGGCTACGAGGTCGAGGAGGTGGCCACCGGGCGCGACGCCCTCTCCACGGTCGAGGACGCCCCACCCGACCTGGTGGTCCTCGACCTGGGCCTACCCGACGTCGACGGTGTCGAGGTGCTCCGCAGGATCAGGCGCACGTCGCGAGTGCCGGTGGTGGTGCTCTCCGCGCGCCAGCAGTCCGACGACAAGGTCGAGGCCCTCGACGAGGGCGCTGACGACTACGTCACCAAGCCGTTCGGGATGGACGAGCTGATGGCGCGGGTGCGCTCGGCGCTGCGCCGCGGGGGAGGCGACGGCGAGGTGCTCGGCGGCATTCCCCCGGTCGTCACCGAGGTGTTCGCCCTCGACTTCTCGGCCCTCACCGCCACCCGGCGCGGGGAGCACGTGCACCTCACCCCCACCGAGTGGAGGCTGCTCGGCGAGCTGGCCCGGCACCGCGGCCGGGTCGTCACCCAGGCCGACCTGCTCAAGGCGGTCTGGGGCCCGTCCTACGGCCGGGAGTCGAACTACCTGCGGGTCTACGGCAACCAGCTGCGGCGCAAGCTCGAGGGCGACCCCTCACGTCCGCGGCACATCCTCACCGAGCCCGGGATCGGCTACCGCCTGGTCGAGTGACCCCTGGCATCCATCGACTTCGTGCGACGTGCACACGGTTTTCGCGCTCTCGCCGCGCCGGAACCGTAAGCACGTCGCACGACGTGGGGGATGGGGGGTGCGCGGCCTGGGGAGGGGGCACGCCACGGAGGAGGGGCACCCCACGGGGGAGGGCACCCCAAGGGGGAGGGGCACCCCACGGGGGAGGGCACCCCAAGAAGGAGGGGCACCCCAACGGGGATGGGGTGTGACGAAACCCTCGACGGCTCAGCCGAGCCGTCGGCATACCCCCGTCGGCTCGCGGGTATGGGAAAGCATGTGACCCCCGACCCCAGGAGCACCCGTGACCGACCGCACCGCACGATCCGGCGGCGCTCGATGAGCGCCCCGCTTGAGAAGTTGCTCGAGGAGCGGGCCGCCGAGGACCTCGGTGACGCGCCGCGCGGCGACATCGTCGAGGCGATCGAGGAGATGGTGGCGCACCCCGAGTTCCCCTGTCTCGGGGCCCGATCGGTGTTCCGCCGGGATGCCGCCACCCTGGTGGTGCTCGACGACCTCACCGACACCGGCCCCGGCGGGTCGCTCGACACGCTCGGTGCCGCCCTCGCGCAGTACGCCGACGAGGTGGATGCCGAGGGCGACCTCGTGTCGTTCGTCGCGTGCTTCCGCGGTCCGGTCCCCCACGACGAGCGCGCCTTCGAGGCGCTGCTTTGGGCGGCCCTGCAACACCTGCACGACAACGACGACGCCCCCTGGGCGGACGGGGTCGCGGCCGATCCCGAGAACCCCCACTTCGCGTTCAGCGTCGCCGGCACGGCGTTCTTCGTGGTGGGGCTGCATCCGAACGCGTCCCGGGTGGCCCGCCGGGCGCCGGTCCCGACCCTGGTGTTCAACCTGCACGCGCAGTTCGAGCGGATGCGCGCCGGCGGTGGCTACTCGCGGATGCGCGACACGATCCGCCGACGCGACACCGACCTGCAGGGCTCCCTCAACCCGATGGTCAGCGACCACGGGGAGACGTCCGAGGCCCGGCAGTACGCCGGACGCGCCGTGCCCGCCGACTGGACACCTCCGTTCGACCCCGACGTGGATGCCGTCTCGGCGGCGGCGGACCAGCCGTGAACCCCGCGCACACGAGGTTCCCCCGCAGCGCGCAGGCACCGGCCTACGCCGGCTCCACCGAGGCCCCCGCGGAGGGCTGGACCCGGATCGCGCCGCAGAGCGGCGTGGCCGTGCGACTGGACCCCGGCGACCGGCTCACCGTGGTCGACCCGTGCGGTGAACAGGTGAGCGACTTCTACCTGGTGGCGGCCGACGATGTCGCCGAGGTGTTCTCGTCCGGGCGCACGACCGACTTCGGCAACTCCATCTACGTGTCGACCGGCTCGCAGCTGTGGTCGAACCGCTCGCGGGTGATGGCGCAGGTCGTCGACGACTCGGTGGGGGTGCACGACCTCACCCTCACGCCCTGCAGCCAGGCCACCTTCGACGTGCTCTACCCCGAGTTCGGCGGCGCTCCGCACCCGTCCTGCTTCGCGAACCTCTGCGACGCCCTCGCCCCCCACGGCGTCGACCCCGACCGCATCGGCACCACCCTCAAC
>Ga0302299_10001824_pt1 | contig 12863 bp, 13 predicted proteins | sample III_Fen_N3_4_FD_198795 | JGI IMG/M metagenome (GOLD analysis project Ga0302299, IMG submission 198795) | Peat permafrost microbial communities from Stordalen Mire near Abisko, Sweden - III_Fen_N3_4 | ecosystem: Environmental > Terrestrial > Soil > Wetlands > Permafrost | place: Sweden: Abisko... | reverse complement strand
CGTGGCGCCGCACGACGCGTTGTCGCCGGCTGCGCAGACCTTCGAGCAGACCTCGAAGCCCGCCGCCGCGAAGGTGCGACAGTCGCCCGATTCACAGTCGTGCTCCTGCCGGCACCGGTCGTAGAGCTTGCGCTCGCAGGCGCGCCCCGAGTCGGCCGCGGCCGGCGCGTTGCCGGCACATGCGCTCGAGGCGAGCAACGCGAGCATCGTGATCAAGGTCCGCATGCGCGCAGCTTATCAGGGAACCGCTGACATCCCGGTGTTGCGACCAGCCTGCGCGATCGCTCCGTGCGACCTCGCGCACATCATGTGACCGGCGCGGGGCTGCGAGCTCGTGCTCGGGAGATCCGCGCCGCGCTGGTCGCCGCGCGAGCGCCATCGAGCGAGCGCCGCGCCGCGCACCAGGCGCTCGATGGCGCCCGCCATCACCGGGGAACAACGGTTGAACGCTCGCGACCTTGGCAGTACCGTCGACGGCAAGGAGGGCACGTGGTTGCTCATATCGACGTCTTCAAGGGCTGGGCCGAGACGATCCGTCAGGATACCGACGCGTTCAAGGCGCTGCTCGAGTCCACGAAGGCGGACGCGAGCTCGAAGCGGCTCGCCGCGGCAGCGCTGTCGTACCTCGTCAGCCGGATGGACCTGATCCCCGACTGGAACGAGGGGATCGGCGTGATCGATGACGTCATGGTGCTCCGGGTGTGCGCCCAGCTCACGCAGGGTCACGAGCGCGGCGAGCTGCCGGCCAGCGCCGAGATCAGCCTCGAGCGCATGGCGAACGAGGCAGACAAGATCGTCGCGTTCCTCGGTGGTCCGATCTCGGACAGGCTGCGCTCGTACTGCGCCAAGCTGGTCGATCAGCCGGTACGCGGGCGGACGCCGGCGCTGCTCGCCGACGATGCGACCGCGCGCAAGGCGCTCTACAGCGAGCTCGACGACGAGATCAAGCGCACCGTGCCCATCGTGGTCACCGATCCAGCGGACGCCGAGGTCCGGCTCAAGGCCTACCTGACGCACAAGCTCAAGTGAGCCGGCGGCTGCACCTGCTCGCCGCCGCGGTCACCGACGCGACGTTCGCGCGCGCCACGCTCGACGGCCAGCGCGTGTGGGTCGGCAAGTGCTTGCACTGCGGCAAGAAGCTGGTCGTGCGCGACGACGGCCGCGCCGCCAGCGAGGCGACCCTCGAGCATGTATGGCCCGAGGCGCAGGGGGGCACCGACGACGTCATGAACCTCGCCGTGGCCTGCGCGGGTTGTAACCGCGAGAAGGGCTCGCGTCACGACCACCGCGCCGGCGCCCGACTCGAGGAGGTCGTCGCCGTGCTGCGCGCCCGCCGGCTCGAGCGCTGGCGCGATCCGGCCGACGTCGGGATGGCCGCCCGGCTCGCGCCGGTACTCGCCCGGCCGGCGCCCGACGACGACGCTTGATGCCGGTTTTTTGTTCCCAACGGCGCTCGGGTTTGGCATACCGCTGCGCGTGACGCTCCCCGAGCTACTCGACGTGCTGTGGCGCGACTACGTCGCGTCGACGCCGCAGGCCGAGCGGATCCATCGCCTGCTCAGCCAGCGCGGCGAGGTGCTGCGCAACGATCACGTCGCGCTGCGGAGCTACGGCGCGCCTGGGATCGGCATCGCCGCGCTCGCCCGGCCGTTCGAGGCGCTCGGCTGGCAGCCGCGCGACAACTACCGGTTCGCCGACAAGCACCTGCGCGCGCGATACTGGCAGCACGCCGATCCCGCGTTGCCCAAGGTGTTCATCAGCGAGCTGGTGGTCGGCGAGCTGTCGGCGGGTGCCCAGGCGGTGATCGCCGGGCTCACCGCGCAGCTGCCGGCCGGGTTCGGCGCGCGCGCAGATCTGGCGTGGGCGGGGCGGCCGTGGCGGGTCACGTTCGCCGAGTACGAGAAGCTCCTGGTCGAGTCGGAGTATGCCGCCTGGGTCGCCGCGTTCGGGTTCCGCGTGAACCACTTCACGGTTGATGTCGGCTCGCTGCGGTCGTTCCCTGATCTCGCGGCGCTGTGCGAGTTCCTCGTCGAGCGCGGTGAGACGCTCAACCAGGCGGGCGGCGTCATCAAGGGCTCGCCGGGCGAGCGGCTCGAGCAGGCGTCGACGCGCGCAGACTCGGTCGCCGTCGAGTTCTCCGACCAGGTGGCCCAGGTTCCCAGCTGCTACTACGAGTTCGCGCGGCGCTACCCGCTGCCGAGCGGCGAGCTGTTTCATGGCTTCGTGCCGGCGAGCGCTGACAAGATCTTCGAGTCGACCGACGTCAGGGCGACGCGCTGACCGAGGGCCTGCTCGTGCGCCGGCGCGCGCTCGTGCGTGGTGAGCGTCGTGCGCCCGATGTCATGGGGCGCCACCAGCTGCCGGTGCAATCCTCACCCCCGGAACCTCAAAACCGCGTGCTGAAACGCTTTACCGGATGGACCCAGATGGGTAGCTTCGCGCCGTCGTGAAGGTCCATCTCATCGGTATCGGCGGGACGGGGATGGGCGCCGTCGCGGGGTTGCTCGCCGAAGCGGGACACGAGGTCCGTGGCTCGGACGCCGCGGTCTATCCGCCCATGAGCGATCAGCTCGCGGAGCTCGGGGTCCCGGTGATGATGCCGTACAGCGAGGCCAACCTCGCGTGGGGCCCTGACATCGTCGTGGTCGGCAACGTGCACGGCAAGGACCACGTCGAGGTCAAGGCCGCCGAGGCGCGCGAGATCCCGCTGACCTCGTTCCCCGCGGTGCTCGGCGACCAGCTGCTCGAGGGCAAGCACGCGATCGTGGTGTGCGGCACGCACGGCAAGACGACCACGACCTCGCTGATCGGGCACATCCTCACCGAGGCCGGCCACGATCCGTCGCTGTTCGTCGGCGGCGTGCCGGTCACGCTCGGGCGCGGCTACCGGCTCGGCAAGGGCACGGAGTTCGTGCTCGAGGGCGACGAGTACGACACCGCGTTCTTCGACAAGGGCCCCAAGTTCGTCCACTACCGGCCCCAGACCGCGATCCTCACGTCCGTCGAGCTCGACCACGTCGACATCTTCCCGTCGTTCGACGCCGTCCGCGACGTGTTCAAGAAGCTGGTCGCGGCGATCCCCGACACCGGCCTACTGGTCGTGTGCGCCGAATCGCCCGACGCCTTGCTGGTCGCCAGGCACGCGACCTGCCGCGTCGAGCAGTACGCGGTCGTCGACGATGGCGGCGAGCCACCTCCCGAGGTCGCGTGGTGGGCACAGCACAGCGAGGTGGCGCGCAACGGGCGCGTCGGGTTCGACGTGTTTCATCGGGTCGCGGGCCGCGGCGAGCGGGTCGAGCACTTCGAGGCGCTGCTGGTCGGCCGCCACAACGTCGCGAACTGCGTCGCGGCGATCGCGGTCGCGCGGTCGCGCGGCGTCCCGGTCGCCGACATCCAGCGCGGGCTGGCGAGCTTCGCCGGGGTACGGCGCCGCCAGGAGCTACGCGGCGTCGCGGGTGGCGTGACCGTGCTCGACGACTACGCGCACCATCCGACCGCGGTGCGCGAGACCCTGAAGGCGCTGCGCAAGCGGTTCCCGACCCGGCGGCTGATCGCGGTGTACGAGCCGCGCTCGGCGACCAGCCGGCGCAAGACGTTCCAGGCCGAGTTCGCCGAGGCGTTCTCGTACGCCGACGAGGTCATCGTCGGCAAGCTGTTCGATCCGTCGAAGATCCCGGCCGACGATCGGTTCGATCCCGAGCGGCTGGCGCTCGATCTACATCGCAGCGGCACCAAGGCGTCGTACACGCCCGAGGTCGAGACCATCGTCAAGCAGCTCGCCGAGAGCGCGGCGCCCGGAGACGTGGTGTGCGTGCTGTCGTCCGGCAGCTTCGACGGGCTGCACGATCGCCTGCTGGACGCGATCGGCGACGCGATGCGGCCCGCGCACCGCGAGGACATGGCGGCCGTCCGCGGCGTCCTGGCCTCGGTCGAGCTCGAGGAGCCGGCCCGCAACGACCAGCACGGCAGCTTCTTCGTGCTGCGCAACGAGCACGGCACCGCCGGCTGCGTATCGCTCGAGGTGCTCGGCGACGACGCGATCCTGCGCGCGCTCGCGGTCGACCCGCGGTTCCGCGGCGCAGGCTACGGCTGGATGCTCGCGGACATGGCGGTCAGCCACGCGCGCTGGCGCGGCGTCCGCCGGATCTACCTGCTCACCGAGACCGCGAGCGACTTCTTCGCCGCCAAGTTCGGCTTCCGCGTGGTCGATCGCTCGACGCTGTCGAGGCAGGTCGCGGGGAGCGATACGTTCACCCGACCGACGTCCGGCCAGCAGGTCGCGATGCGGCTCGACCTGTGACCGCGTGACGGCGCCACGGCACACCGATCCGGCCATGGCCGAGCTGCTCGCAGCCGCCCGCGCCGCGGCGACCGCCGCCGTCGAGTTGCTGCGCGACGTCCAGCCGGCGCAGATCCGGGACAAGGGCAACCCGCGCGATCTGGTGACCGAGTGGGACGTGCGCTCCGAGGAGCTGATCCGGCAGGTGCTGACCGAACGCACGCCCGGCATCCCGGTGCTCGGCGAGGAGGGCGGGCAGGGCGCCGGCTCGGGCGCGCGCCGCTGGCTGGTCGATCCGATCGACGGCACGGTGAACTTCTCGCATGGCCTGCCGATCTGGTCGGTGTCGATCGCGCTCGAGCACGCCGACGAGCTGGAGGTTGGCGTCGTCGCGGCGCCCCGGCTCGGCTGGTGGTTCGAGGCGTCGCGCGGAGGCGGTGCGCGCGATGGCGCGGGCGCTCCGCTGCGGGTCAGCTCGATCACCGCAGTCGAGCACGCGATGCTCGTCACCGGGTTTCCCTACGACCGCGCGACGCGTCCGGACAACAACTTCGCGGAGTGGGAGCACTTCCAGCGTCGCGCAGGGGCGTGCCGCCGGCTCGGGGCTGCGTCGATCGATCTTTGCCTGGTCGCGTGCGGCTGGATGGACGGCTACTGGGAGCAGCACCTGAAGTCCTGGGATGTTGCCGCTGGTGCGCTGATCGTCACGGAGGCTGGTGGCGTGGTGACCGACTGGACCGGTGGCCGGTTCGACGTTCACGAAGGTGCGGTGGTCGCGACGAACGGTGCTATTCATGAGGAGCTTGTCGCCGAGCTCTCTCGCGTGCACCGGCCGGCGACCTGACTCCCCCATGAAGCGCCTCGCCGTCGTCACCGCCGCCGCCGCCCTCTGGCTGTCCGCCGCGCCGTCGAGGCGCGCCGGCGCCCAGCCAGCCAACCCGCCCACGCCACGACCGGTGGCGCCGTACGCCGGCCCGGTCGGTCCTGCCGCGACACCGGCGCCGCCCGCGCGGCGCGATGCCGGGACCGCGCCGGTCGTGCCCGCGGGGCCAGCTACCCCCGCGGCCGGACCCGCCGCACCCGCTGCGCGCCCGGGTGGCGAGGCCCCGGTCGATCCGTACGCGTCCCCCGCGGCTGACGCTGTGTCCGCGATTCCCAGGCGCGTTGGCCTCGCCGACATCACTGCCGTGCAGGGCCTGCTCGCGGTCCAGCGACTCGACGGATGGCTGCTATTCGATCGCGACGGCCTGAACCCGATCGCGGTCCGGCTCGTCGCCCCGGACGGCCACCCGACGCGGCCTTGGTTCTACATGATCCCGGCGCGCGGCAACCCGGTGGCGCTCGTCCACTCGGCCGAGCTGCGCAGCTTCGACCACCTGCCAGGAACCAAGCTCACGTACACGGGCTACCGCGACCTCGACAAGCAGCTCCGCGCGATGCTCAAGGACGTCAAGTCCGTCGCCGTGGAGTACTCGCCCAAGGCCGCGGTGCCGAGCGTATCGCGGGTCGACGCCGGCACGCTCGAGGTGATCCGCGCGGCGGGCGTCCAGGTGAAGTCCTCCGACACGCTCGTGCAGTACACCAAGGCGATCTGGGGTGATCCGGGCCGCACGGCGCACTATGTCGCCGTCCACCACGTCGTCGAGCTGCGCAAGGAAGCGCTCGCGTTCGTCGTCAAGGAGCTGACCCGCGCCGCGCCGGTGACCGAGTACGACGTTCAGCAGCGCCTCGTGCACGGGATGGCGATGCGCGGGCTCGTCGGCGCGCCGCCGGTGGTGGCCGCAGGCGCCAACACCGCCGATCCGTACTACGTACCGTCGGCCGACAAGTCCGCGACGATCAAGCGCGGCGATCTCATCGTGATCTCGCTCGCGGCGAAGATCGACAAGCCCGAGGGCATCTACGCCGTGCAGACCTGGTGCGCGATCGCCGACGCCACGGTGCCGCCTCCGGTCGCCAAGGCGTTCGAGACCGCGAGCCTGGCGCGCGATCAGGCGATGGGCCTCATCACCGATCGCGCGCGCAAGCACCGCCCGGTCACCGGCGCCGAGGTCGACGACGTCACCCGGGGTTTCATCAAGAAGGCTGGGTTTGCCGATCGCGTCATGCACCGCACCGGGCACTCGATCGACAACGATCTGCAGGGCGGCGGCGCAGACCTCGACGACTTCGAGGTCAAGGACACCCGCATCCTCACGCCGGGCACCGGCTTCACCGTCGGGCCGGGGCTGTACTTCCCCGGGCAGTTTGGCGTGCGCGCCGAGATCTCGGTCTACCTCGCGCCGGGTGGACCGGAGATCACGACGCCGGCCCAGGACGAGGTCGAGGCGCTGTTCAAGCCGTGACGCGCGGCGCCGAACAGCGATGACGCCCGACGAGGTCACCGCGCTCATCCTCGCGGGGGGCAAGGCGACGCGGCTCGGTGGCGTCGACAAGCGCGAGCTCGTGGTCGACGGTCGCACGATCTTCGAGCGTCAGGTCGCGGTGCTCCGGGCGCGGGTGGCGGAGATCCTCGTGTCGTCGCCGCGCGCGATCGCCGGGTTCCGGACCGTGGTCGATGCCGTGCCGGACGTGGGGCCACTCGCTGGCATCGCAGCGGGCCTCGCGGCGGCGCACACGACCTGGCTGTTCGTGCTCGCCGGCGACATGCCCCACGTCCACGCCGGGTTGATCGAGCTCGTGCTGGCGCGCGGCGACGCTGAATGCGATGCAGTCGGCATCCGGACCGGCGGCCTCCCGGAGCCGCTGTGCACGCTGCTGCGCGTCGAGGTCTGGCGGCCGATCGTGAGCGCCAGAATTGCGGCACGACGCTTGAAGGCCTCGGCGCTGTTGACCGATGAACCGTTGCACGTGCGCTGGATCGAGGAGGCCGAGCTGCGCGCGGTCGATCCGGAGCTGCGCGCGTTGCACAACGTCAACGCCCCCGAGGATCTGTGACGATCTGTTACGACCTGTGGCGACCGGTGACGACCCGTGACGCGACGGGGGCACGCAGCGCGATGTTCGGGGTTTTCATGCCAGCGCTTTCGCTGTATAGGTGCCGATGATGCGTGTCGGTGAGCTCGCGATCGATGTCCCGGTCCTGCTCGCTCCGATGGCGGCGGTCACGGACCTGCCGTTCCGGACGGTGTGCGAGGAATTTGGCGTCGGGTTCACGATCACGGAGTTCCTGTCGGCGCACGCGCTGGCGGTCGGCGACCCCAAGACCACCGGCAAGCTCACCGCCTCGCTCGACGGTCGGCGGTTCGGCGTCCAGATCTTCGGCCGCGAGCCGGCAGCGATGGACGCCGCGGCACGCATGGCGGTGGCGATCGGCGCGTCGCTGGTCGACATCAACATGGGGTGCCCGGCCAAGCGCGTGGTGGCAGGCGAGTGCGGCTCGGCGCTGATGCGCGAGCCGGCGATCGCGCAGGAGCTGGTGCGCACCGTGGTCGCGGCGGTGCCGCCGACCGTGCCGGTCACGGTCAAGCACCGGGCGGGCTGGAGCCAGGATCACCGCAACGCTCCGGAGTTCGCGTGCGCCATGGTCGAGGCGGGCGCGAAGATGATCACGGTCCACGGCCGCACCCGGACCCAGGGGTTCTCGGGCAAGAGCGATCCTGAGATCATCAAGCTCGTGCGCGACGCGCTGCCCGCGCACATTCCACTGGTCGGCAACGGCGACGTCCTCGACGTCGAGGGCTACCTCCGGCTGCGCGAGCAGACGGGGTGTGACGCCGTGATGATCGGGCGCGGCGCGCTCGGCAACCCGTGGCTGTTCGCGCGGCTGCGCGAGGTTGCGAGCGGTCGCCCGGATCCGGGGCCGCCCGGCCTCGAGGAGCGCCTGGCAGTGTTCCGCCGCCACGTCGGCTTGATCGAGGCACTCAAGCCCGGTCCGCGCATGCTGCACGAGGTCCGAAAGTCGTGCGCGTGGTATGCGCGGGGGCTGTACGGTTGTAACGCGCTGCGGCTGCGCGTGTGGGAGGCGCCGGACGTGGCCGCCGCGCGCGTACTGGTCGAGGATTACTTCGCGCAGCTGATCGAGCGCCAGCGTCGGCTGGGCCTGTCCCCGGAGGGTGAGCGCGGCGAGATGGATGGTGGGTTCGCCGGGGACGAGGCCGCATAGATGCTCCGCGGCACGTTGAAGGCGGATGACTTCCTGGTCGCCGCGAGCCCGGCGATGCGCGCGGTGATCAGCGCGGTCGAGAGCTACGCCGACGGCGATGCTCCCGTGCTGATCTGCGGCGAGCACGGCACCGGCCGCGAGCTGGTCGCGCGGGTGCTGCACCATCGTGGGCCGCGACGGTCGAGCCGGTTCGTCGCGGTGCGCCCGACGTTCGAGGATGCGCCGACCAGCCCGAGCCCCGGCGCGAGCGGGCGAGACGGTGATGCGTGCGAGCGCGCGCGGCGCGCGCTCCGGCTGGCGAGCGGCGGCACGTTGCTGGTCAAGGATGTCAGCGATCTGTCGGCCAGCTCGCAGCGCACGCTGCGGCGCGCGATCCGCGACCGCGGCGGCGAGCGCGAGGGCGCCGAGGTGTTCGACGTCCAGGTCGTCGCCACGGGCGATCTCGATCTCGAGCGCGCGGTCGACGCGGCGATCGTGTCGCCCGAGCTGTACCAGCTGTTCGCGGCCCGCAGGATCGAGGTCCCGCCGCTGCGCGACCGCGGCGAGGATCTGCCCGAGCTGTTCGAGCGCTGGCTGCGGCACTACGCGGCCGAGATCGGCAGGTCCAAGCCAACGGTGTCGAGCCGGGCGATCGCGCGCCTGACGTCGTATCCCTGGCCGGGCAACGTCGCCGAGCTCAAGTCGATCGCGCGCCGCCTGGTCGTGCGAGTCACGCGCTCGCGGCTCGAGGCCGGCGACGTCGATGAGGTGCTGCCGGTGGTCGCCGAGCGCGTCCCCCTCGAGGATCTCTCGTTCGAGGACATGGTCAAGGCCAAGCTGGCCGGGCTGCTGGCCCGGATCGACGGCTACCCGGTCCACGATCTGTACGAGAAGGTGCTCGCGCGCGTCGAGCGACCGCTGTTCGACCTGGTGCTCGCCCACACCGGCGGCAACCAGCTCAAGGCCGCCGAGATCCTCGGGCTCAACCGCAACACGCTGCGCAAGAAGCTGTCGGGGCTCGGCATCGAGCAGACCCGCAAGAAGCCCGGGCGCGAGGACCGCGCGCTCGACGGCAAGTAGCCGCGCGGCTACAGCGCCTCGTCGTTGCTCGGGTCGAGGATCGGCGGGATCTGCGCGATCGGCTGGTTCGCCGCCGGCTCGCGCGACTCATCCATCAGCCGCGCGCCCTCCATCAACAGGTGCGTGGTCGACACGTTGACGCGATCCGAGCCCTCGACGAGGCACATCACGAACTCGAACTCGCCGGCGCCCCAGGTCAGCAGGTAGTAGATGCAGTCGGCGTCGACCGGCTCCTCGGCGTCATCGAGCCGGGCATGGACGACCCGGCCATCGCGCACCAGGATCTGTGCCGATGGGCCGTTGGGCGCACGGAGCTGCAGGAGGCCGGTCTTGCGCTCGAGCTCGATCAGGATCAGCAGCGACGACAGCCCGACCTGGGACAGATCGCCGCGCAGCCCCGAGCCGCCGAGGTGCTCGCGGGTCTCCTGGATCGCGGCCTGGGTGCGCCGCAGCGTCTTGGCGACCCGGAGATCGAGCTCCTCGAACCGGAACGGCTTGGTGACGTAGTCGTCGGCGCCGAGCCGGAACCCGCGGATCCGGTCGTCCTCGGAGGACAGGGCGGTGAGGAAGATCACGGGCAGGAGCGCGAGGTCGGAGTGCGCCCGGAGCTGACGGACGAGCGACCAGCCGTCCATCTTGGGCATCATCACGTCGGTGATCAACAGATCGGGCGTGCGTGCAAGGGCGCGGTGCAGCGCATCCTCGCCGTCGACCGCGGTCTCGACGCTGTACCCCCGCTTCTCGAGCACGGTGGCGACCATGCGCAAGATCCAGGCGTCGTCGTCGGCGACCAAGACGTGAGGAGCCATCGCTGACCTGCACCGTAGCGTGCCAACCTTCGTCGAGGCAACCGATCGGCCCGTCTGCGACGAGCCGAACGCCCTGACCGAGAGCTTCCCTGGGCCATGCACTGCTCGCGGATCCATGTGAGACTTCGCAAATGCTGTTCGGCGCGGAGGCACGGGCGAGGCTCGCCGCGCTCCCCGTCGTCGCGCTGGTGCTGCCGTGGCGCTGTAACCTCCTGGCGCCCCCCCAGGATGGCGGTAGTGCCGGGCCGTCGGCGGTCGTCGCCAAGCAGGAGGCGCCGCCCCAGCGCGTGTCCACCGCCCCACCGGCCGTGGCGCCAGCGCGCACCGTCACGTTACCCGAGGAGGTGGTGTTGAAGGCGGTGTCGGCGGCCCAGCCGGCGTTCCTGCGCTGCTGGGCGCGCGCGCAGCGGATCGACGGGTTGGCGTCCGCCAAGGTCCGGCTCCACCTCGAGCTCGACGCGCGCGGCAAGGTGACGTCGATCCAGAGTGACAGCGAATCGCCCAACCTGTCCTCGTGCCTGGCGGTGGTGGCGCGCCAGCTGGCGCTGCCTGCGCCCGGCCAGCCGGCCGTGGTCGACGTGCCGCTGATGTTTCGCTGAGCGGGTGTCGACCAGAGCGGGTTGCGGCCAGCTGACATCAGGCGTCGACCCGGAGCGGGAGGTTGACGCTCACCTCGAGCTTGATTGCGAGGTGGAGGTTGACGCCATCTACGTATCGCTGCGCTGCCGTCAACATCAACGGTGGAATCTGTCCATTCATCACAAGTCGGGCGCAGTTCGCGGCCCGCCCTCGAGGAATTGTGACGAATCATGAGACGGGAACGTTGGAGTCAGGGGTCAGCGTGACAGCGCCGGCGCTGCGCCCGGGTGCACGGCGGCCGGCTCGTCGGTGACCTGGGTCGTCGTCCAGCCGCCGCGGTCGCGCACGGCGATCCGCCCGTCGGACAGGGCGACCACGGCGCGCGACGCGCGATCGACCACCACGCCGACCGCGGTCCCGGTGATCCCGAGCGGCTCGCGGGTGAGCTTGCTCGCGCGCACGGTCACGAGCTCGAGGCCGGCGCGGCCGGCGCCGATCGCCACCAGGCCATCATCGGGCGCGTCGGCGGTGACGCTGATCGCGAGATCGGTCGGCCAGCGCGTGAGCGTGCTGGTGGTCAGGTCGACGGCGCCGCGATCGACGACCGCCCAGCGATCGCTGACGATCCGCGCGTCACGCGGGACGCCGCGAATGGCGACCAGCTTGGCCCCGTCGAGCTTCCACACGCCTGCGTCGGTGGCGAGCACGATGGCCCTCGGGCCGGCGCCGACCGTGACGATCGGCGCTGGCGCGAGCGCGAGCTTGGTCGGCTCGCCGCTGGTGAGCTGGTCGAGCGCGAACAGCTGGCGGCCGACCGCGGCCACTGCGCGACCTCCGGCGCCCAGGATCGCCTTGCCGCGCTGGGTCAGGCGGATCGCCGACCAGCCGTTGTCGGCGAGGCGGTAGACCACACCGTCGCCGAGGGCGAAGACCGTGCCGCCGGCGCGCCCGGCGGACGCCAGCTGCGTGGCGGTCACGCACGGCAGGCGATGGAGCCAGCGGCCCTTGCCGTCGGGCTCGTAGACATCGCCCTCGACCCCGATCACCAGGGCCCGGCGAGCGTCGTCGGCGGGAGCGAGCGCCGCCACCCGCGGGGCCGCCGCGCTCGAAGCGACCGTGGTCGCCGCGCTGACCGCGCCGCTCGAGGGCGCCGCGATGCCGGTCCCGGCGACGCTCGCGAGCGCCGCGGCCGCGAGCACGAAACGCCTGCCGAGCTGCGACGGGGGCGAGCGCCTGGACCGCACGGGGCTGCGCTGCGCTACTTCGACGCCTTCGGGCTCATGAAGTCGCACGCCTTCAGCTCGGCGAGCGTGGTCGCCTTGGTCGCGCAGGCCACGGCCTCCCGGCTCGAGCCGCCCTGGCACAGCCGGACGCTGCTCTCGACGTCGGCCGGCTTGGCGGTGGAGTCGGTCCCGAGCAGCTTCAACATGTTCTGGATCGCCCGTCGGCAATCATCCTGCGCAGGCTTGTTGCACGCAGAGAGCCCGGCGACCGCGACGACCACGAGTAGGAAGCGTGTCATGACCACTCCTTCGGCGAGGATTCTACCAGCTGGCGCGCGCGCTCGAGATCCTGTCCGGTATCGATCTCGCGCCAGCACCCATCGATTAGCACTGGATCGAGGCGGATGCCGCCGTCGATCAGCTCTTGCCACAGATCGGTCAGGTAGGCGTTGCGATAGCTCGCCGCGCGCTGGAACGGCTGGTGGTCGCGGCCCTCGAACCTCCGGCCGAGCGCGTCGAGCGTGCGCGCCACCGCGGCGACGCCGCGCTCGCCGAGCTTGGCCAGGCCGATGAACTCGCCGACCGCCTCGGACACCGGCAGGGCGCGCTTGCCGACCCGCGCGACCGAGCCGTCGGGCATCAGGTCGGCGACCTCGCCCTCGTCGAGCGGGTGCTCGGTGCGGCCATCGTAGATCGTGCGGAACTCGCGATCGATCACGAGCGCCAGCTCGGCCGGCGAGGCCGCCGCGGCCGCCGCCACCGCAGGCGTGAAGATGATGTCGCTGTACGACACCAGGCACGGGCGATCG
>Ga0302299_10001823_pt1 | contig 12863 bp, 13 predicted proteins | sample III_Fen_N3_4_FD_198795 | JGI IMG/M metagenome (GOLD analysis project Ga0302299, IMG submission 198795) | Peat permafrost microbial communities from Stordalen Mire near Abisko, Sweden - III_Fen_N3_4 | ecosystem: Environmental > Terrestrial > Soil > Wetlands > Permafrost | place: Sweden: Abisko... | reverse complement strand
GCTGATCCATATCGAGGCGGGCGACGTCCTGTACTCGATCGGCGAGACGCATCCGTACATCTATTTCGTGCAGCGCGGCCTCTGCAAGGCCCAGATGCTCACCGAGGGTGAGCGGCTCACGACCGTCTTCTTCCCCGAGGAGGGTGACGTCCTCGCATCGATGTCATCCCTCGGCGTCGAGGGCATCCGTCGTGTCGCGTCCCGCGGGCTGCATCCCCGTTCCGAAACGCTCCGCGCCGCGGTCCGGGCAGAAACCGTGCACACCGTGACCGCCATCGAGCCCACCCTGCTGCTGCGCGTGAACTACCGGGTGATCGACCACCTCTCTACCCAGCACATGCAGTGGTCCCGCCTGACGACGACGATCGCGCTGATGCACGCCACCACGCTCCAGGCGGACGCTGGCTGGTTGCGCAGCACCCCTGAGCAGCGCTACCGCAGCCTGTTGAAGGAACACCCGGGCCTGGTTCAGCGCATCACCCAGCGTGACCTCGCGAGCTTCCTGAACATCACCGACGTTGCGCTGAGCCGGATCGCCAAGCGGGTCCGCGGGGACGCGCTCACTGTGATGGTCGACGACGACGTCGATGTCGACGACGACGAGGACAACCCGGCGGCGCTGCCGGCCTCTGCGCTGGCCTGACCCCCGTCCGCGGGCCGATCGCCAGCGAACAGCCAGCAACACCACAGCCGTGCCACAAGCTGGCGTTCGATGGTGGGGACATGAACTCCTCCAGCAACGATCGCGGCCGCGTGCCGGCTGTACGGATCGCCGGGGTGGGCCTTGGCATGTTGGGTGCCGTCGGCGGCGTCGCCGGCTGGTTCACCCTGGCCGGCGGAGCGGATCCGACCACCTCGAGTCTCAGCCAGGCGGGCGGGACGGCCGTGGCAGGCGCGTCCAGCGTCGGGCAGATCACCGGCCCTGCGCACACGCGCACCGGTGGTGGGTCCTGATGGTAGGCACTGTCCGTTGGGACGCTGTCGGCACCTGGTGTGAGGTGCTCACCGTCGAGGACGGCGACCTGCCGACGGCCGCTGATGTCGCCCGCGCCCAGACCGCAGGCCTGGACCGGGCGTGCTTCTTCGGGTCCGACTCCGAGCTGGCAGCGCTGGCCAAGGGCAGTCCGCAACGGGTCAGCCCGCTGCTGGCCGGCGGGGTCGCTGCGGCTCTCCGCACGGCCGACTTCAGCGGCGGGCTGGTGGGGCCCGGCGATGGTTGGCAGACGGTGAGGCTCGACACGGAGCGCTGCATCCTGATGGTTCCCGAAGGCGTCGAACTCGACGTGTGCGACAGTGCGCGGGCCTGGCTGTCCGACCGAATCGCGGACTTCTGCGCGGAGGAGTTGGGCATCGGCTGCCTGGTCAACCTCGGTGGCAACATCGCCGTCCGCGGCGCTGTGCCGCCGGGTGGCTGGCAGGTGGAGATCGATGACGCAGAACCCGGCCCCGAGGGGCGCCCGGTGATCCCGATGGACTGGCCTGGAGGCCTTGCGACGTCTTCGGCGGTTCTCGGCAATTGGCGGACGGTCACTGCCGCCGCCCGCAGTTGCGAGCATGCCTTTGCCGCCAGCCAGACAGCGATCGGTCTCGGTGACAGCGCCCCCCGCTGGCTCACCCAGCGGGAACTCCCCGCCCGCCTCGTCCATGCCGACGGGGTTGTCGTGCAGACCAACGGCTGGCCCCGCCAACGCTGGATCGCCGAGCCCGTCAGCGGGCCATGAGGCCGGTCAGCGGGGGCGACCAGAGCTCGTGGCCGGGACGGCCGAAGCCGGCGAGCAGGGTGTTGGCAGCCTGCCAACCGGTGGTGGCGGCGCGTTCCATGAGCGCGATCGGCCAGTCGCAGCGCACCAGGTCGCCGGCGAGGACAACCCGGGAATCGGGCGTCGTGACCGTTGGACGGTGCAGCCAGGGGGAGGTGTCCACAAGAGCACAGTCGTCCTCGACCAGCCATTCCTCAGCGAGCACCGTTGCCGTGCCCAGTTCGGGATGGACGCGGGCGGCCTCGCGCCAGAGTGTCTCCCGCATGGCGTCGGAGGTGTCGCCGAGGGCGTAGCCGTGCACCTCGACGACGGTCCCGGAGTTGGTCTGGGCCCACCGAGCGGCACCTGCCTCGAAGGCGTCCAGCCTGCTGATGTTGTCCAGCGGACCGTAGCCGCTGGTGCCGAGGAAGGCCGACACCTGCCGGTGGCGTCCGGCCAGCCAGCGGCGTCCGACCCCGAAGGGCGGTGCGCTGCGCAACCCGGCCACCCGCTCGCGCCACTGCTCGTCGCCGAGCCAGTCCGCGTCACCCACGAGGCACTTGAGCGGGCGGGTGTCGACGGCCAGCACGACAGCATCGGCCGCGAGGTCGCCGGCCGTGGTCGCCACGACCACGCGGTCGGCGGCCTCCGTAAGGCCGAGTGCCCGGGTGCCCGTGAGTACCTCGACACCCAGTCCGTCGAGGTGCCTGCCGAGGGGAGCCCAGAGGGCTGTGTCGTAGTCATCGTCGGGCACGTCGAACAACAGCCCCTCGGCTGATCCGACGAAGTAGGTGTGGAACATCCCGACCAGCTCGCCCCCGGAGAACTCCCGTGGGTCGGCGAAGAAGCTGCGGGCGAAGACCTCGAGCGCCAGATGACGCGCGGTGTCCGGGAACCGGAGCCGGTCGAGCACGTCCGCTGCGCTCAGCCCGTCGAGCGCGGTGTAGGTCTCCGGGAAGCGCACCTTGAGCAGCCCCATCGCCTCGGTGACGTCGACGCGTGTCAGGTCGGCCAACCCGAAGGACGGGCTGCGGGCGACGAAGCCGGCAAGATTCCACGGCGGCGTGCGCGGGATGTTGGTGAACGAATCGACGACCGGACGGCGGCCCGGCACGGGCGCCAGCTGCAGGGGGTAGTCATCAATGGGCACCAACCGGGAGAGGGTGGGGTCGGTGCGACGCAGCAGTGCCCGCAGGTTGTAGTACTGCCGGAAGAACGCGTGGAAGCCACGGCTCATCGTGCCGGCGTCGTTGGGCCACGCCCGCACCCTGCCGCCGAGCGTCGATTCCGCCTCCACCAGCTGCACGCGGACGCCGCGCTCGGCAAGACCGGTGGCAGCGGCGAGGCCGGCGATACCGCCGCCGACCACGACGACGGAAGGGGTGGGCGTCCGGGTTGCCGCGGGCGCTGCGGGTAGGTGACGCACCGCATGCCGGTCACGTCCGGGTCTCCAGGGCTTCATGCGGGTTCCTTCCGGCCGGCCAGTTGCCAGGCAATGATCGTGCCGGTCACGAGGGCGAAGCCGAAGCCGAAGTCCTCGATCGGGATGTCGAGCGGGAAGCGGATGCCGGCGAATTGTGCAGGCGCATAGCGGACGATCGGGTCGCTGAGCTTGGTGAGCCAGCCGTCCACCAACACCTGGAAGAAGAAGACGATCGCCATGGTGATCCAGTACTGCGCCGTGCGGAAGATCCCGGTGCGCGCCCACAGCAACTCGACAACGACAACCACAACGACAGCGAGAGCGGTGGCAACGGTGTACTCAGGCATCACCCACCCCCGTCCCGCGGTCCTTCGCTCCCGAAACGCGCCCTTCCTCCCGGAGTTCCGGGAGCGAGGGGACAATTCGGGAGCGTGGGGAGGCAGCGGCTGAGGAAGACGAGGGGGAGGGGGAGGCTGCCGTGCGCCTGCGGAGCATGCGTCCGACGGCCTCGAACGTGAGCAGGCCGCACAGCGGGATCACGATGAAGAACACGACTTCCTCGATGGGTACCGCGAACGGGAGCAACCAGCCGAGGGTGTGGGCCGGGCTGTAGTCCCAGTGCCCGCGGGCGATCGCAATGGCGTCCCAGACGTAGAAGATCACCAGCAGCGGCAGCACGGCGAGAACCAGCCGTCGGGGCTGCCGGTACACCCGGGCGCCGAGGACGAACTCCAGCGGAAGGGTGATCGCGACGCAGGCAGCCATCAGCAGCAGGTATTCGGCAGGCATGACACCTACCCTTCGTCAGGCTCAGGGAACGTGGCGGAACCTGGCTCAGGGAACGTGGCGGAACCTGGCGCAGGGAACGTGGAGCGGGGGCCCGCGACCATGATCGAGGCTGCGGTGACGGCCTTGCGCCAGGTGGGCACCCGGGCGCGGTCGGAGAAGACGTCGTAGTCGCGCGCCTCGATGCGGTCGAGGATCTGCGAGTACAGGGTGAGAGCCGTCGCGACGCAGCGGGCGGACCGCGGCGGCAGCATGGCCACCCCTGCCTGCGCCTGGGCGTACAACTCGCGGTTGCGCTCGATCTCGAAGGCCATCAGCTTGCGCCACGCGTCGTCGACCTTGCCGGGCCACGGGGAGGCACCGAAACGGTCGAGGTCCTCCCGCGGGAGGTAGACCCTGCCGCGTCCCAGGTCCTCGCCGACGTCGCGCAGGAAGTTGGTGAGCTGGAAGGCGAGGCCGAGCGCCCGCGCTGGCTCCTTCGCTGCGGGGGTCAGGGGCTGAAGAACCGGGAGCATCATCTCGCCGATCACTGCCGCAGAGCCCTCCATGTAGCCGCAGAGTTCCTCCCAGGTGTCGTAGCCCGCGATGTCGAGGTCCATCGCCATGGCGTCGAAGAACCGGTCGAAGCACTCCGTCTCGATGCCGCACTCCGCGATCGTGTGGGCGATGGCCGCCATGGTCGCGTCCGGCGGATCGCCTGCGAGAGCCGCAGCGAAGCCGGACCGGAAGTCGGTCAGTGCCCGCCGCGTTGCGGCAGGGCTGTACTTGGTTGCACCCTCCGCGTCCACGATGTCGTCCGCGAGCCGGCACAGCGCGTAGACGGCGTGCACGTGACGCCGTTGCGTCTTGGGCAGCAGGACGGCACCCCAGAAGTAGGTGGTGCCGTACTCACGGGTCAGCCGGGCGCATTCGGCGTAGCCGGCGGCCAGGTCGGTGTGCGTGCCGACGATCGTCATCGCTGTCCTCCCAGGTAGTCACGGACGCGATCCGCGGCCAACTCCCCGCTGATCAGCACCATGGGGACCCCGACGCCCGGCGTCGTGCCGCTCCCGGCGAAGAACACGCCCGGGACTCTCGGCTCCGCGTTGGAGGGGCGGAACGGCCCGGTCTGGCCGAAGGTGTGCGCGAGGCTGAACGGCGTGCCCATCGCCATCCCCTGTGCTGCCCAGTCCGCCGGCGTGACCATCTGCTCGGTCACGATGTCGTCGGGGTAGCCGTTGGCCGAGAGGAAGCGGTGCAACCGTTCCCGCGCTGGCCCGCGTTCGGCCGTCCAGTCGATGCCGGACCCCTGGTGCGGCACCGGCTCCAACACGAACAGGACACTGTGACCTGCGGGCGCCATCTCGGGAGCGTCAAGACTCGGGATTGTGACCAGGCGTGACGGGTCGGTCATCAGCTCCCTGCGCTTGATCAGCTGCTCGAACGACTCACTCCAGGCATCGGCGAAATGGATGTTGTGGTGCGCGACGCCCGGCTTGGGCGCGCCTCGAACGCCCACGTGCCAGACCAGGGCGGACGGCGACCAGGCTGCCCGGTCCAGGACTCGGGGCGCCCGCAGGTCCGGCAGGAGTTCCGAATACGCGGTCGGAAGGTCGAGGGTGATCACGACGGCATCGGCCGAGATCTGCTCGCCACCGGCGCTGACGCCGGCGACCCGACCGGAGGAGTCGCGCAGGATCGCGCCGACGGCTGTGCCGTAGCGCAGGTCGACGCCCGACTCGCACAGCACCCGGGCCATGGCCCGAGGCACGGCATGCATCCCACCCTCGGGGAACCAGACTCCGGAGACGCAGTCCATGTAGGTGATCACGGCGTAGATCGCGAGCGCCTCGGACGGCGACAGCCCGGCGTACATCGACTGGAAGGTGAACAATCGCACCAGCCGGGAGTCGACGAAGCGCCTGCTGACAGCCTTCTCGAGGCTACCGAAGCCGCCGAGCTGCACCAGCTTCGCCGCTGCCGCAGGGTTGGCCATCAGGCCGAGGACCGAGTCGAAGTTCTTCTCGATGAAGTTCGGCATTTCCAGCTCGTAGAGCTGCTCCAGCCAGTCGACGAAGCCCGGGTAGGCTGCGGCGTCCCTGGCGAGGCCACGCGTGCGGATCTCCTCCACCTGGTCGGCGACCTCTGCCCGCACCAGCAGTTGCGTGCCGTCGGGATACACCGCGCGGTACGCGGGGTCGAGGCGCTTCATCGGCACCTCTTTCGCGCGATCGCGTCCCAGCCGGGAGAAGGCGCGGTCGAGGAGGTGAGGCATCGTGAAAACCGTCGGTCCGGTGTCGAAGGTGAACCCGTCGGCCCGCTCGATGCCGTTGCGCCCGCCCGGTTCTGCGCCCCGCTCGATCACGGTGACGTCATGCCCGTCGGCAACCAGCCGGCTCGCTGCGGACAGCCCGGCGAGGCCTGCGCCGACGACGACAACGCGACTCATGTGGTCCGCCATGCGACGCGGCGTGCGAGGTGTTCCAGGCCGGCGGCAGCCGAGCGGTCGATGGCTGGGTCCTCGAGGGCGACGAAGGCTGTCGAGACGGCGCCGGAGATCATCGCCTCCACGTCGCCGATCACGTCCGTGCGGACGAGCTCTGCCTGCAGGTCGGTGATGTCGCCGCTGGAGACCCGGCCACCATTGCCCGCCCGCTGCAGCGCCCGCCGCCAGCGCGGTGAGAACCGCTGCGTGGCAAGGGCCAGCAGGACGGTCGGCTTGCCCGCGATCAGGTCATCACCCACGGGCTTACCGGTGGCCATCGGGTCGCCGATCACGCCGAGGATGTCGTCGCGAAGGGCGAACGCCTCCCCCACGGCGATGCCGTAGCGCTCGAGTGCAGCGAGCGTGCGGGGCCCTGCTCCGGCTGCGGCTGCGCCGAGCTGCAGCGGCCGCCACACGGTGTACGCCCCGGACTTGGCGCGTGCCACCTCCCGCGCGTGCTCGAGGTCGCGGCGTCCGTTGGCAGCCCCGACGAGGTCACGGCCCTGGCCCATCATCAGCTCGATGGCAAGCGTCCGCCACAGGTCCTGCATCGGCGCCGGCAGCCCCGCAACCAGCAGGCCTGCCTCACTGTGGGCAAGGTCGCCGGCGAGGATCGCGATGTTCTCCCCGTACCGCTGCGCGTCGCCGAAGCCGTGCAGGCGGACGTGCTGCCGACGTGCGCTGGCATGCACGGACGGCTGGCCGCGGCGGGTCTCCGAGGCGTCCATGACATCGTCGTGAATGAGGGCGAACACGTGCAGCAGCTCAAGGGCTGCACCCACGCGCACCAGGTCGGGGTAGCCGCGCAGGTCGCTCGTGCCGCCGGCGGCGACCCAACCCCAGTGGGCCATCCGCGGACGGAAGCGCTTGCCGCCGGAGTTGACCATCCCAGAGAGTAGGTCGAGCACGGAGTCGGTGTGCAGGACGCCGGGGCGAGGGACCACCGTGGCGGCGAGGTCGACCCAGCGCTCCCGAAGGGACTCCAGGGTTTCTGCGATGAAGACCTCGACGGCGACCACCGTGGCATCGTCGCCGGTGGCTGGCCGGGGGGCCTGAACCAGGCGCCGGTGACCGGAACTTGTCAGCGTCATGCTGCACCCACCTTCGAATCAGCTGCGGAAAGCTGTGGCACCTGCGCGACGCACCAGGGGCTCAGCAGTGCCGGCGCGCTGTCCACCAGCGCCACCAGGTCGAGCCACGCCATCCAGGTGATCTCTGCGACCTCGTTCGGATCGGGCTCCAACGGTCCGGCCAGACGGGCGACCCAGACCGGACAGAACTCGTTCTCCATCACCCCGGATGCGTCGACAGCCGTGTACCCGAAATCAGGCAGGACGAGGTGGACATCGGTCACCATGGCGCCGAGCTCATCGGTGATCCGGCGCCGCACGGCGTCCTCCGCCGCCTCACCCGGACGCGGGTGCCCGCAGCAGGAGTTCGTCCAGACGCCCGGCCAGGCGACCTTCGTGAGGGCACGGCGGGTCAGCAGGACGCGGCCCTGGCTGTCGAACAGGTAGCAGGAGAAAGCGAGGTGGCGGGGGGTGTCCGTGCCGTGCACGCTCGCGCGCGGGGCGGTGCCGATCGGCTGGTCATGCTCGTCGAGCAGGACGACCTGGTCGTGAATGGCGTGGCTCATGATCCCCCTCAGTGATCGTACGCGTGTTCGGTGACCGTGCGGCGGGCCGGGCGTCCGAGTTGTACCAGCGCTGTGGCCACCACGACAACGGCCGCGGCGATCGCTGCCGTGACGCCCGCAAGATCGGAGGAGGGCTGCCCGGTCAGGCGGCCGACGGCGATCCAGAACAGGCCCCAGGTCATCGCGACGGCGACTCCGATCCGTCCCCCGAGGACGCGGGCGAGGATGGCTCCGAGGACGGCGGCAACGGCCAGCACGGCGACGGCGAGGTACTCCGCCACATCAGCACCGGGATTGACGCCGGATGCCACGAGGGTCGCGGTGATGTTGGCCAGCGTCGCGACCGCCACCCAGCCGAGGTAGAGACCGAAGGTGCCGTCGACGAGCAGCTTCTCGCCGGCGCCCGAGGCGCGGGGAGTGCCGAGACGTCGCATCAGCTCACCGAGGGTTGCGGCAAGGGCGACGATCACGATGACGCTCAGCCAGAGCGCCCCGGCCTGCACGACAAGGAGCCACAGTCCGTTCAGCGCCATCGACAGTGCGGAGAGCCAGCCGATCCGGCGGGCCCGCACGGAAGCGGTGTTGGTCGGCAGCCACTGCCAGATCACGTATCCGATGAGGCCGAGGTAGATGACCGACCAGATCGAGAACGCGCGGACGGCAGGAGCCAGCAGGGTGGCCTCTGCGGACAGGCTTCCACCTGACGACTGCTCGACCGGGGTGCCGATCAACCCGAAGCCGTACAGAGTACCGAAGATCATGAAGATGGCACCGGCTGTCACCAGCCACTGCCGCATCCGGTCCGACATGCGATTCCCTCCCCCAACGTTGGACACCCAACGTTGGACACGATCGTCGCAAACTTCGCGGTACTGTGCCAAGCCTGAGCGTCAAACCTTAGACAAAGTGCGTACAAATGTGTCAATTTGCGACAATCTGGGCTTAGCATGGGCCCCGATCATGGTGACCATAAAGAAGGCCTCAGAGCTGACGGGGGTGCCCGAACACACGCTGCGCGCCTGGGAACGGCGCTACGGCCTGCTTGCGCCGTCCCGAACGGCTTCCGGCTATCGGAACTACGACGAGGAGACCCTGGCGCGGGTCACGGCGATGCACGAACTGGTGCAGGCCGGGTGGGCGCCGAGGGCCGCAGCCCTCGAGGTCGCGCGTAACCCCTACAGCAACGACCCCAGCGTCGATCCCCATGCTGAACTCCTCGTCGCAGCCGCTGCCCTCGACTCCACGGGCGTCGCGCGAGTGATCGAGGACCGTTTCTCCCACAGCGCCTTCGAAACGGTGGTGGATCGCTGGCTCATGCCTGCCCTGCACCGGATCGGGCTGGAGTGGTCGGAGGGCACGGTGTCGATCGCTGCGGAGCACCTTGTGTCCAACGTCGTCATGCGCCGCCTCTCCACGTACTACGAAGCTGTCGGACGGGGTCAGTCCGGGCGTCCGGTACTGATCGGCGCCCCGCCGGGGGTCGACCACCAGATCGGACTGATGGCTTTCGCCGTCGCCGCTCGCAGGGCGGGCCTCCCCACGATCTACCTTGGCGCCCAGGTCCCCCTCTCAGCGTGGAGTGAGGCCGCAACGAAGTCGGACGCGTGGGTAGCCGTCACCACCGTTCCCCGTAGCCGGGACGTCGCCCGCGCCCGAGGTGTCGTGCAGTGCCTCGGTGAGGCTCGGTTGCCGGTGTGGGTCGGCGGCAAGTACCAGCACCTCGTCGCCCCTCCGGAACTACGACTGGGACACAGCATCGCCACAGCTGCTGCCACGCTGGCCGCACAGGCGGCCGGTGTCCCCGCACCCGAGGGATCCGAGGAGGACGGCGAACCCGAGATGGCCGATGGCTGAGGCGGCCAGCCTGCTCTGGCTGCGCCGTGACCTGCGGCGCGCAGACCACCCTGCCCTCGCCGCAGCAGCGGAGGCCGGGAGGGTGCTGCCCGTTTTCGTGATCGACCCGGCCTTCTTCGACGACGCGGGCCCCGTGCGCCGGGGCTGGCTCGCAGCCACCCTGAGGGCCCTCGACGAGTCCTACGACGGCCACCTTTGCCTGCGCCACGGCGACCCTGCAGCGATCATCCCTGCCCTCGCCAGGGAGGTCGGGGCAACCCAGGTGCACGTCTCGACGGAGACCGAGCCCGGTGGCGCGGCGCGCGACCGGCGGGTGCGCGCAGCGCTCGCCGACCAGGACGTCGAGTGGGTGGAGACCGGTTCGCCGTACGCGGTCACTCCCGGACGCGTCATGAACCGGACCGGCCAGCCGTACCGCGTGTTCACCCCGTTCTCGCGCGCGTGGCAGGAACACGGCTGGCGGCCCCCCGCGACGGAGCCGGCTGCGCTGGAACTGGCCACCGCCCCGAGCCACAACGGCGCGTGGGAACTCGCCGAAGCGGCCACCGCGACCTGCCCGATCGAGTTGCCGCCCGCGGGTGAGCGCGCGGCCCTTGACCGGTGGGCGGAGTTCCTCGACGAAGGGCTGCTCGGGTACGACGGCCACCGCGACCGTCCCGACCTGCACGGCACATCCCGGCTCTCGCCCTACCTGAAGTTCGGCGTCGTGCACCCCCGGACCCTCCTTGCCGACCTGGCCGGGCGCACCGGCAAGGGCGCGCAGCGCTACGTGGCGGAGTTGGCGTGGCGGGAGTTCTACGCCGACGTCCTGCACCACAACCCCGACTCCCTCACAAGCGACCTGAACCAGCTCGGCGTCGACTACGACGACCCGGGAGAGGCATTCGACGCCTGGTGCGCGGGCCGCACCGGCTACCCGATCGTCGACGCCGGCATGCGGCAACTCCTCGCGATCGGCTGGATGCACAACCGTGTGCGAATGATCACTGCCAGCTTCCTCACGAAGGACCTGCACGCCTGGTGGCCGCCCGGCGCGCAGCACTTCCTGGACCACCTGATCGACGGCGACCTTGCGTCCAACACCCACGGCTGGCAGTGGACGGCGGGGACCGGCACGGACGCTGCGCCGTACTTCCGTGTGTTCAACCCGATCACACAGGGCGAGAAGTTCGACCCAGACGGCGAATACGTGCGGCGGTACGTGCCTGAACTGCGGCACCTTGCCGGCGCGGCCGCCCACCGTCCCTGGGAGGCAGCGGACGGGTACGCGCACGGCTATCCCGAGCGCATCGTCGACCACGCAGCGGAACGCACCGAGGCGCTCGACCGCTACCAGTTGGCCCGAAGCCGGGACTGAAGGCGCTCGACGTTCGTAGTGACCCATCAGAGCGGCGGGGCCTCCTCCGAGCCCCGGCCGACCCCGCACGCTGTCAGCCGCGCGCGTAGACCCTGCCGGCCACCATCTTGCCGCCGAACAACTCCGGGACCGTGACCAGGGTGAAACCGCGGGCGCGCAGGCCGTCGATGATGTCGACGTAGGCCGCGCGAGTGGTCTTCAGCGAGTCGTGGGTGAGGATGATCGAGCCCCCCCTCGCCTTGGTGACCACCCGATGGGCAACCGTCGACGCCTTGCGGTCCTTCCAGTCCCGCGGGTCGACGTCCCAGATCACGACCGCCTCGCCGAGTGAGCGGCTGGTCATGCGCACCTTCGACGTCACCTCGCCGAACGGTGGGCGCATCAGCACCGGATCGTGCCCGATCGCCCGGTGTATCGCCGCGTCCGTGTGCACCAGCTGACCGCGGATCATCTTCGCCTTCTTCCCGAAGAACTCCGGATGGTTCCAGGAGTGGTTCCCGACGACATTCCCCTCGGCAACCATGCGTCGCAGGATTCCCGGGTGGCGGCGCGCGAGCTGACCAACGACGAAGAACGTGGCGTGCACGCCCCTGGCCTTCAACAGGTCGAGCACGTGGACCGTCCCTGGTACCGGCCCGTCGTCCATGGTGAGCGCGACGCACTTCAGCTTCGAGCAGTCCGGCGGCCCGGCCTTCACCGCAGGGCTGTCGGGCGAGGACGGTTCGGGCGTCGCTGCAGCGGGTGGGTGCGAAAGCGTCGTGACCACAGGCAACAGGGTCCGGGCAGCCGGTCTCGCCGCAGCGAGTGGCTGCGCGACATGGGCCACGTCAGGGGCGGGGGGTTGCCCCGGGAGCTGTGGAGCCAACCCGGCGAGGACTGCGACGCCGAAGAGCATGGCAAGAAGGCGCCGGGTGCTCACCCCCCGACCATAGGCGCCGTGCACCGACGAGCACAGCAGGATCAGGTGAACTCTCGAAGAATTCTTCAACCGGAGGTGACGTCCCCCATCGCAACGACCTCGAAGTTGCTGCCGGCTACGGATTTGAGGGCGCCGAGCTGGTCATCGCTCCACCGCTTGTCCGGCGCGCCGGAGACGTACCAGTCCGACCCGTTGTCGGCGACGATCATGCCGTAGGTCTTCATCGCCTGGAGCACGATCCTTGCCTGCCGCGGGAATCCGGCGATGTCGAAGTCGGCCTTCAGGCGCACCCGCATGCCCATCGGCGGCAGGCCGGCGCTGGTGTTGTCACTGGCGTAGTGGCGGGCAGGCGACACATAGGCCTTCCGGGTCTCTGCGACGGTGAAACGCAGGGCGTGGGTGATCACGCCGGCCTTCACCTCGTCGTAGCGCACCAGGCCGGGAAAGATCGGCAGGCCTGCGGCGTCGGCGCTCGTCCACCCGGCCGGCCGCAGCTTGTTCGACCTCAGGTCGAAGATCGCCCCGGAGCCCGCCTTCCAGCGCGTGGTGCCCGCGACACGCTTGGCGTTGAACAGCTCGTACAGCTTCCAGTGGTCACGGTCGAGGACGAGCACGTGCCGGTCGCCCTTGGCCTTGGACCCGCCCTCGATCGGGGCGTTCTTCGGGATCGGGTACTTGCCCTTGT
>Ga0302299_10001821_pt1 | contig 12868 bp, 10 predicted proteins | sample III_Fen_N3_4_FD_198795 | JGI IMG/M metagenome (GOLD analysis project Ga0302299, IMG submission 198795) | Peat permafrost microbial communities from Stordalen Mire near Abisko, Sweden - III_Fen_N3_4 | ecosystem: Environmental > Terrestrial > Soil > Wetlands > Permafrost | place: Sweden: Abisko... | reverse complement strand
TTGTCGCGGCGGCCTGATTGCTGATGGCAGTGCCGCCGGCGGCACCCCCGCCGGACGCTGTGCTCCTGCCTGCGCGGCCGGCGTTGGACGCACCCGTCACCGGTGTCGGTGCGGCGGTGACGGGTGCGTCGCTGGTGGCGCCTTCCCCGGCCCCTGAATCGGCCCCGCCGCCTGTCGTTCCTGACGACCCGGTCAGCCGCGCCGAGGACCGCGCAGCGGCCGAGCCGTCGTCGGAATAGCTGGTGGCCACGGAGGCGACGACGATCGGCGTGAGCAGGGCCGCCGCCGACACGGCCACCAGGCCCGGCGTGACGATACGCATCGAGCTGTGCGGGGGCATCGGTGGTCCTCCTCGAGGGCGGGGGCGATGTCACCTGTCTACGGCCCGTTCTGGGACGACGGGCCAGTCGGCCGTGAACAGCGAGCGAACGCCGCACGCCGGGCGGCGCAGCAGCGGACAGGTCGGGATCCGTTGCGGGACAGGCGCGGTGGCGACGTCCGGTCCGATGCCGACGGGACACGGCGGGCGAGGTTACGCGCGCCCGAAGGACGGACGACTATTGACCCGGATTGCCGACCGGGGGGTGCGCCCAGCCGTCCGCCACCGTCGAAGCGACCTAGCCTGGCCCACGGGAGAGGAGCGCCGTGACAGCGCAGGGCGGGCGGGACGGGACTCGGTTTCGCTTGTGGCTGGTGGTGGCGGGCCTGGTGTGCTTCCTCCTCGCATGGGCCATCGGGGCCCCTTCACCGTCCGCGGGCTCGGACCCGACGGGCGCATCGCGTGGCGCCCTGGTCGGTGCCCCCGGCGAGGCTTCCTCGCTCGGTACCGGGACCGTCGGGTCCGGCAGCGGGTCTGGGTCGGAGATCACCGCCAACCCGCAGCCTGCGTCCTTGACCACCGTCCCGTCCAACCAGGTCGCGCCCGTGACGCAGGCCGCCGCGTTGCAGGGTCCGGCCACCACCACGACCGCGCCCCCGGTCGTGGTGCCCGTGGCCGCGGATCCGGCCGCGCAGTCCTCCGCCCGCGACCACTGGTCCCCCGAGGCGATGGAAGCCGCCAAACCGGTCGATCCCGCCCCCGCCGTGACACGGCCGGCCGCCCCGGACACGGTTCTCAGCCCCCCGACGAACGGCGGCTCGCCGCCCGTCGCAGGCTCGACGGGGGCCGGGACGCCGTCCCCGCCGCCCACGGTGCCGTCGACGTCCGCGGCCTCGGTAGGGACGTCCTCGGCGACGCCCACGACCACCACCGCTTCACCGACCCCGATCGAGGCCGACACCGGCACCGTCTGGTCGCGCGGCGGCCTCGCCGCCCGCACCACCGGACGTGTGTTCTTCACCCTGCGGGGGGTCGACTACACCTGCTCCGGGTCCGCCGTCGACAGTCCCGACGCGTCCACCGTGCTGACAGCCGCACACTGCATCGAGGACACCGACGGAACGACCGTCCGCTGGGCCACCCGCTGGGCGTTCGTCCCCGGGTACGACGACGGGCAGGCGCCCTACGGTGTCTTCGTCGCCACGGGGTTGGCGGCGCTGGGCGGGTTCGCGGCGGGAGACATCGGCCAGGACGTCGCCCTGGTGAACGTCGGGCGCAACGCGCGTGGTCAGCGCCTCGTGGAGGCTGTCGGGGGACAGCCGATGAGTTTCGGCGGCCGGGTGGACGGCGCCGTCCGGTCCTTCGGGTACCCGGCCGCAGCGCCGTTCGACGGTACGCGCCTGATCAGCTGCGCCGGTGCCGTCCGGCCGGACCCGGACAGCCCCGATGCAGGACTGGACTGCACGATGACGGGGGGCGCCAGCGGCGGGCCCTGGCTCGCGGGTCTCGATCCGGTGACCGGTCGCGGGCGCCTGGTCTCGGTGACGAGCTTCGGCTACAGCGACGCCGCCGGGACGCTCTACGGGCCCCCGCTGGGCGGCGCCGCCCAGCAGCTCTACGACCTGGTCGCCTCGGACCCGGACCGCTGATGGGCAGTGGCCCGGGGTCGCCTGTCGAGCCGGCCTGATGCGCCACCCGGGGCGACGCATCAGGCAGGTGTCGCACCGGGCTACCGACCCGCGTCATCCTCGGGCCAGTCCACGGTCTCGTGGACACGATCGGAGGCCGCACGACGGGACCGGGCACGCAGCTGCAACAACGCGGCCCACCCCAGCAGCAGCGCCCCCAGGACCACGAGCAGGGTCACGACCAGGGACCAGGGGTTGCCGGCGGAGTCGTCGACGGCGGACAGCATCCGGCCTGTCGGCGCGACCATGACGGGTGACCTCGACACTGCGTGCAGGAGTGCCACGGCGGTCAGCACGCCGCCGCGGGCGCCGACCCGGGGTCGGCGCGCGTGGCCCACCGCGAACTGACGAGCCGGGCCGTGGACGGACGACCGGCCACCGGATGCAGCGGGCCGCTCCGGACGGACACCGTGTTCTGGATCGGGCGCGTTCCCGCACTGCGCACGACGCCCGGAGGTTGCTCGGCGCGCGCCCTCGGGGGCAGTTCGCGCACGAGGAGGGGTGGTTCCGCCTGCGTCACGGCAGCGGTGAAGTGGTCCAGGCTGTACACGCACTCGCGCTGACGGTGGTAGCTGCGAGAGGACACCGCCACCGGGATGCCGTCCACCACCAACCGCCAGCACCACCGGCCGTCGCGGTCGTCCACGGAGAGGATCCGCGCGGCGTCGCAGATCACCGAGCGCAGCCGCTCGACGGCTGCGACGCAGCTCTGGGCGGACAGGTACCCCCCCGGACTGCGCCCGAGTTCGCGGTTGTTGCGGCTCAGGAGCCGCCAGGATGTCCAGGCGGGCTCGTCGTCGGGCGTCTCCCGCCCACGCGCGCCAGGGCGGACACCACCGGTGAAGAGCAGGAATCGCGGTCCAGCCACGTGCACTCCTCGTGTCGAGGCCCGCCCCCGTCCGGACCAGGCCCTACGTGCACGCCAAGGGTTCGAGCCCCCGGCTCGCGTGGAGGTTCCCGATTCGCCCGGAAGTCCGGGCAACCGCTACATGAACGGCGGACGTGCACGGGGCGGCACAGCCTGCCGTTCCCGGCACAACGGTCGTTCTGCTGCCCGCGTGACCTGCCAGATGAGTGGTGAGCGCCGTCCTCCGATCGAAGGATGGCCATTTCGGGCGACGCCGAGGCGAGCGGCGGATGAACAGCCCGGCCCGTCCATAGTCACCGGCGAGCACGCGCAGTAGCGTCCGCTTGAGGGACGAGGGCGGCGCCTTGCTGACTCGCGAGCCCGGGACCAGGAAGGGGGCGGACCGTGGACCGACTGTCGCCGTTCGACAGAGATCGCGCTACGGAGCGTGTCCGTACACTGACCCAGACCCTCACTGCGTGTTCGATGGCGATGGTCGGCGTCCTGATGGTCGTCACGCAACGGCACACCGAGCAGCAGAGCACGCCAAAAGCAGAAAGCCAGCTGTCGTCCGTGGCCGAGGTGACCTCCGGTGCAGCGCAGCCCACCGGGCCGCCCGTCGGGACCGGCCCGGCCGCACGACCGGCAACCCCCGCGAGAGGCGCTGCCCCAGCCTCGACGACCGGCAGCACGAGCGACCTGGCAGCCGTAACCCCGCCACCGCTGCCTCCGGCGCACCCGCCGTCGCGAGACCGGCGCCGAGCGCATCGGCCCTCGCGGCACCGGCGCCCGACGCACCGGCAGTGGTAGCGCCTGTGCCCGGCGCACCGGCCGTCGGGCAGCCGGCGCCGGTCCTCGCCCCCGCCGCTCCCCTCGTGGTGCCCGCCGCCACCGTCACGTACGCGCCGCAGGTCACGTACCTGCCGGCGGCACCGGCCGTTACCCCGACGCCGGTGCCCGGCCCCGGTTCGCCGTCGACGTCCGTGCCGAGCTTCTCCGCGCCACCGCCCGCGGTCGTGACACGGAGGCCGGCCGCTCCCCCGCCAGTGACCTCGTCGGGCTCGTGACGGCGAACGGGGGCGCAGGCTCGGCTCAGCCCGCAGGAACGGCGTAGACGACGAGGTTGTCCTCGTACCGGCGCGCGACCGGGTCGAAGGCTCCGGTGCACGTGATGAGCACGAGCCGGATCTGCACCGCCTGGTCGAAGACCGTCGGTGGCAGGCCCTGCGCCTTGCGGTAGGCCCGACGTCCCGTGACGACGAACCGGTGGACGGAGCCGTCGGCCCCGGTGACCGAGACCTTGTCCCCTGCGGCGACCTGCCTCAGGGCGGAGAGGTATCCGTTGCCCTGCCCCGCGGCGTCCACGTGCCCGACGACGACGATGCTGCCCGCGGTGGCCTCCAAGCCGGCACCGCCGACCCACCAGCCGACTGTGGAGACCCGGTCGGGGACGTCGAGGCGCCCGGCACGGTCGCCGACCGGCACGACCGGGGCCGCCCCGTGCCCGGTCAGCGACAGCGACGTCGGAGCCGTCTTGCCCGCGGGTACGCGTACGGAGGACGCGCCCCCCGCGGGCTGCACGCCTCGACGCGATGACCGGGAGGCCCGAGACGGGTCACCGGCCGAACCCGGGTCGCCGGACGTCACCGGGCCGCCCGACAAGACCTTGCCTCCGCCGGCGTTCACCCCGACTCGCGTACCGGCGCCTGGGCTTGTTCCCGAGGCGGAGGCCGCACGCAGCACGACCGCCGCCTCGGGAACGGTGCCGAAGTCGGGCGGGATGCGAGGCTGCGACACCGATTGCAGCGTGGCGGCCGTCAGCAGCAGCCCGACCCCCGCGACGGCGAGCTTGCGGGGCATCCCTTCATGCCAGGGGGCCCGGACCCACCCGGCAGCCTCTGCGCTCAGCCCTGCGCTCCCGGGCGCCGCAACGACAGTGCCCCCGCGACGCCCAGGACGACGAGCCCCATCCCCCCGATGGCGAGGACTGCCGTCGAGTCGTCACCGGGGTCGGCCTGGCCACCGGTCCCTGCATCCACGTGGCTGACCGCCCGGGTGGTGGTCGTGGTCGCCGTCGTGGTCGCGGTACCGGAACGCGTCCCGGTGCCGGTGCTCGTGCTCGTGCCGGTCCCAGTCCCGGTGCTCGTACTGGTCCCCGTGCCCGTGCCGGTCCCCGTGCCGGTCCCCGTGCCGGTCCCCGTGCCCGTGGTCGTGCCGGTCCCGGTGGTCGTGGCCGTCGTCGTCGAGTTGGTCGACGTGGACGTCGAGGTGGACGTGGACGTGGACGTCGACGTGGACGTCGAGGTGGTCGTCACGATGACCGCGAGGTTGGACGTCGCGGCGACCGCGAGGCCCGAGGGCAGCCCCAGGCCCAGCGCCACCACGGCGCCGGCGGCGCCGACGACGACGAGTCGGCGGACGGGAAGGACGACGGGCATGATCACTCCAGGCGTCGGGTATGTGCTGACGAGGCGCTCAAGGGCGCGCCGTCGGCGGCCGTTGATATCTTCATCACGGCGTTCGGTCCGGCGGGTGAACGCAGGAGACGACGCGGTGACGCCTGCCTTCCCGCCGCACGAACGACGCCGTGTCAGCCGAAGCGACCGCCGACGTAGTCTGCGGTCCGCGGGTCGCGGGGCGAGGCGAACATGTGCTCGGTCGGGCCGTGCTCGACGATGCCGCCGGGCGTTCCGGCGGCCGCCAGGAAGAACGCGCACTGGTCCGACACCCGCGCGGCCTGCTGCATGTTGTGCGTGACGATGACGATGGTGACCTCGCTCACGAGTTCGCGGATCGTCTCCTCGATCCGTCGCGTCGAGGTGGGGTCCAGAGCGGAGCACGGCTCGTCCATGAGCAGCACGCGCGGGCGGACGGCGAGCGACCGGGCGATGCACAGGCGCTGCTGCTGCCCCCCGGACAGCGCCCCGCCCGGCTGCCGCAACCGGTCCCGAACCTCCTTCCAGAGCCCTGCCTTCACGAGGCACTCCTCGACGAGGCCGTCCTTGGTGGACTGGCTCGCCTTGATCCCGGTCAGCTTCAGCCCGGCGACGACGTTCTCGTAGATGGACATGGCAGGGAACGGGTTCGGTTTCTGGAACACCATGCCCACCTGGCGACGGGCATCGGTGAGCCGACGGTCGCGCGCGTAGAGGTCCTGGCCGTCCAGCAGCACCTCGCCGGCGAGCGTCGCCGACGGGATCAGCTCGTGCATCCGGTTGAGGATCCTCAGGAAGGTCGACTTGCCGCACCCCGACGGCCCGATCAGGGCGGTGGCCTCACCCGCCCGCATGGTGAGCGAGACGCGGTCCAGCACGTGGTTGTCACCGAACCAGGCCGAGATGTCCCGGGCGTCCAGCGTCGCCAGGGCAGGGCGCCCCGGCCGCGCCGGCAGCGGCGGCAGCGCCGGGCGCGATGGTCCGTGCTGCGGCGGGGGCGCCCCCGGCGGCCCGGCAGGCGGCCCGCCGGACGGTGCGGCCCACGGCGCCACGGCGGGCGGCACCGGAGGCAAGGTCATCGTCGGCGCCACGTCCTCGCCGGGGCCCGGACCGCTCGCGGCGAACTCGTCGGGTGGGACCGTCATCGCGCTGCCTCTCTTGTCGTCCCGGCGCGCCAGAGGCCGGGGATCGTGTTCACGGTGGCGGTCACAGAAGGTTCGGGAGCAGCCGGGCCACCTGGTCGGCCCAGGCCAGACCGGCCGCGAGCAGCACCGGAACCCCGGACAACCACGCCTGCCATCGTCCCCAGGCATAACGGGCCCAGCCGATGCCCACGGCGGTCGGGACCAGCACGAGCAGCGGGACGACGAGCCGGTACCAGGCGGCGATGTCCCCGGCCATGACGCGCTCGGACGGCAGCAGGTGGGCGGACGTGATGGGCCGAGGACCGGCCGGCCAGGCCGCGATGACGTTGCCCTGGGCGTCCTGACCGGTGATCAGGTCGGCGTCCACCCGCAGCACGCCCTGCGGGGCGAAGGACGGCCCCGCGGCGGTCACCAGCGTCAGGCGTGCCGACCCGTTGGCCAGGGCCAGTGGTTGCGGATCACCCGCCCGCCGGACGGCGACCACCCGCCACCGGCTGGTTCCCTGCCCGTTGACGACGGAGAACTGGTTGCCTTGTTTGAGCAGGTCCAGCGCGCCGAACGGCCCGCCGAAGGCGCTCTGCCGCCCGAAGATCACCGCGTTGCCGACCTGACCCGGCATCGGGGTGTCCCGCCGATGTCCCGGCCCCGACATGAGCACCTTCGACGTCGTCCCCTCGAAGAACACCTCACGCAGATGCAACCACGGCACGTCGATCACGCCCAGCGGCGTGCCCAACGGAACCGGCCGCCGCTCATCCGTCAGCTGGTTGACCGGCGCCGTCCCGTTGGCGAGATCCGCGCGCACCTGCGAGTAGGCGACGTCCTGGTCGCGGGCATGGCGGAAGCTTCCCAGCACCAGCAGATCGAGCGCGAACGTCAGGAGCAGTGCGGCCAGGATGCTGACCGCCGTGCCGGTGACGAACAGCGGGGACTGCGGTGTCACCGGCCCCGGCGACCGGGCGACTCCGCGGGCGGGGGGCCCCTTGAGGACCGGGGCACCGGGTGGACGGTTGCGGGGCCCGGCCGGCACGGCCCGTTGCGGGGTGCGCGGGGGCGGCTGCGTCACCGCTGCCCCCACCGGGACCAATCGGTAACCCTCCGGTATCAGAGCGTAACCCTTGGGGACAACGATTCCGGCGGGCGGTGCCTGAGGGCGCGGTGCTTCGGCGCGCGGGGGGTCCGAAGGTGGCGCCTCGGCGCGCGGTGCCTCCGGCAGCGGCGCCTCGAGGGGCGGTGACTCCGGCAGCGGTGCCTCGGGGGGCGGTCGCTCGCCCACGCCCGCCGCCGCAGCCATCAAGGGAGCCGGACCGGAGGCCGGCGCCGGAGACGCCGTCCGAGCCGGGGCCTCGACCGACGGTGCGTCGGCGACCTCTGGAGCTCCCTTACCGTCCTCAGCGTCGAGCTCCTCGGCCGTCGGGGTGTCGGGGCGCTCGGGCTCGGGCTCGACCGACTGCGCCGGGACCAGCCGCACCGGTCCGAACCGCCGACCGGAGGCACGACCGGAGATGCGCGGGGGCGGCTCGCCCGTCATGCGGGGACCGCCAGCGCCGCGCTCGTCCGGCTGATCGTGCCGCCCGCGTTGGTCGCCAACGCCCGACATCGCAGCGTGTGGCCCTTGTCTTCGGCCACCACCGCGTACGTCGAACCCGTGGCCTCGAGCACCGTGTCATAGTCACGGATCCAGGCCCACCCGGTCGAGGTCGCTGCGGTGAACGTCGCGGCACAGGTCAGTGTCGAGCCGACGGACGGCGTCCCCGACAGCACCGCGGCCCCTCCGGGCGTGGGAGGCAGGGGTGGCACCACGGCCACCTGGATGACGTCCCCGGTCGACGAGGTGGTGAACTTCTGCGGGTCGGTGGGGACGAAGGCCGCGGCGAACGGGTACAGGGCCACCGCGAGGGTGGACGTGGTGTAGGTGGCCGTCCCGTTCTGCAGCGGCACCGCCGTGGACGGGTCGCTCGCCTGTGCCTTCGCCGGGAAGTCCGCTCGCCCGCCGGAGTTGTCGACCTGCTGGAACTGCACCGCGCCGACGGCGGTGGACGGCGTGACGGTCGCCGTCAGTTTCACCGGTCCCCCCAGGGTCTGCCGGACCGCGGGGTCGGCGCTGATCGTGATCGTGGTCGCGGTCGTGGTCGTCGCCGGGTCGCCCAGCTGCCACTGGGTCGCGGTCACGAAGTAGACGTCGCGCGTGAACTGGCCGATGCTGGCGATCTGCGCATTGTCCGAGTAGCAGACGACGGCGAGCGTGTACGTGCCGGGTTCGATCGTCAGGCCGTACGAGCGCGCGTAGGCGGCGAAGGACGAGATGGCCCCGTCGCTGAACGTGGCGAGCAGGTCCGTGTGAGGGCTGCCCAGGTTGGCGCCCTCTTCCAGCGCCGTCTGCCAGGGCGCGCCGGGTCCGTTCACCGTCGCCTGGTACGTCACCGTCCCCGACGGACACCGGGTCACGCTGCCACCCGGGGTCGGCTTGACGCCGAACTTCTGGTCGGCCGTGCCGCTGGTGACGGCGGCCGGACCGTTCTGGCTGTTGAGATCGGTGACGGTCAGGTCGAGGGTTCCCAGCACGGGCGAGGAGTCGAGCAGGACCCGGACCCGGGCGTTCGCGGCCGCTCCTGCGCCGACCGCCGCCTGGAACGCGTCGGCCGTCGCGCCGATTGCTGCGGTGGACGCCGGAGCGGGGGTGCTTCCCACCGCGTCGACCGTCGACGACGGCGTGACCGCCGGGACGATCCCGCCGGCGGTGCCAGCAGTCGCCCCGTCCGTGCCCGCGGCGCCGGGTGTGGTTGCGGTCAGCGAGGGCAGCGGCGGGACGGCACCGGCAGAGGGCGTGGTGGACGGCGCGTCCGCGGTGGACGGCGCCGCTGTCGTCGGCAGCAGGGTCGCGCTGACGGGGGGCAGCGTGACCGGTGTGGCCGAGGACGTTGCTGACGGGGAGGGGGATGCCGACGCGGACACGGTGGGCAACGCCTGCCAGGCCTGCGTGTTCGAGACCGACAGCTCTCCCGAGAACTGGCCGGCGGCGAGGGCCTCCCCGCACTGCAGGACGAGGCGGTAGCGGCCGGGGACCAGATCGGCGGCCCCGGAAGTCCGGGCGATCGACGCCAGGTCGCCGCTCAGGACACGGGCCACCGGACCGGACGCGGTGTCCGTGGCCGGGGCCCCCGCCACCATGACGCGCGTGGTGTCCGCCGGACTCCCGGTCGGGCCGAGGAGGTAGACCACGGTGCTCGTGGACGCCGCCGGGCACGCAGCAGCGGTGCGCACCGTGACGAGGGTCGACGAGGTCGCCCCGGACGCCGGATCCATCGTGAGGCGGCCCAGATCGGCAGCCTCATGGAACGCCGGCGGGGCGGGCGCCGGCGCCGAAGCGGCGGCGGTCACCGACGCGCCGGCCGCCGGGTCGGCCCAGGCGGTGGCCGGACACAGCAGGACCAGCACCGCTGCGACCCCTGCCGTCCACCGCCCGGCCCGACGCCGGCTCCTGCGTTCCACGGTTGACTCCACTCCCCAGCGGTCAGCGGTCGTTGCGGTCGCCGACGTCCACGGTGTGTTGCGCGTCGTCGTCGACGGCGTCCTCACCGTCGCCGTCCGCGGCCGGGGCGTCCGGGTCGGTCTCTTCGTCGAGATCGACCTCGAACTCGTCCTCGAGCTGCGACCAGTCCACCCGGTCGTCGTCGACGGCCGCCAGGGCGGCGGACTGACGACGACCGGAGAACCACCGCAGGATCACCAGGGCGGCGATCACGCCGGCCCCCACCAGCACGACGGGCAGGAGCGACCCGCCGCCCGCGTCCGCGCCGGAGCCGGACTCGGCAACCGAGCCGGACGTCGACGCTGCCTCGTTCGGGCCCCCCAGGACCGCCCCATTGCCTCCGGGGGCGCCGGACGGACCGGCTCCGGCGGCACCGGGGGCGACGCCCTGTGCCGTTCCCGTCGCAGCTCCCCCGCTCGCACCAGGAGTCGCACCGGGAGTCGCACCGGCGGACGGCCCGGCGGCCTCGGCCTGGAGCGAGGCCTTGACCTGAGGGTATGTGGTCGCCAGCACGTCCAGCGGGATCCCGGAGTCGGGCGGCGTCGACGGCAGGGTGGCGGTGACCTCGAGGTTCGCGCCGACCGTGACCGAACCGGTGAACGTCCGGTAGATCGTCACGGTGTTGAGATCGGTGCACTGCACCGTGATCGTGTACTTGCCGGGAGTGAGCTGCACGCCGTTGTTCTGGGCGAGCATCTTGAGCGTGTTGCTCAGGGGGATCCCGAACGGCCGGTCGCGGCGTACCGCGATCGAGGTGTTGAGGCTGATGGCCACCGACTCGGGCGGGAAGTTCCCTCCGGAGACATAGCCGACGAAGGCGATGGTCGGAGTGGGGCACGGCGCCGACGTCACCACGTACATGGGGCTGAGGGCCGAGCCCTTCGCCGGCAGGAACGTGAGCGTTCCGCTGTCCTCGGCGTGTGCCGTGCCGGCGCCGGCGGACATCGCGGCGAACACCAGGGCGAGCACGGCGCCGTACCGGCGCAGTGCCGCTCGCCGCCGGACGGGAGCTCCTCCGCGGTCCAACGCCCGGAACGCGTGCGTGCCCCCGGCCTCGACACCCTGGCCCTCCAGGTCCCGCAGGTCGACGAGGCGGTGTCCCTGGGGAACCACGACGGTGTCCGGGGCGCCGGGACCGCCCGTGTCGTCGTCGTCGTCGTCGCCGTTGTCGTCGCGGTTGCTTTCCTCGTCGGGGCGACGGGGCGACGTCGAGCGGCGACGGCGCCACCATCCGACGCCGAGCCAGGACGCCGCGGCCACCAGCACGATGATCACAGCGGCCAGCGGCCACGAGACCGCCCAGAAACCCACCGACTGCACGACCGGGGACAGCTGCGGATCGGCCGCACTGACCGCCGACTTCGGCTCCACGCGGACCTCGGCGCTGTCCCGGTCCAGCGGGAACAACCCCTGGGCCGTCCCGGAGAGCGTGACGGAGTTGCCGGGCAGCAGTTCTGGCATGGGCGGAAGGGAGCGGACGTCGGCGTCGCTGAACAGGCCGCTCACACGCACGTTGGGCGTCCCGGACACCCGGACGTTCCCGCTGTTGCGCACGGTGAAGCGGATCGAGCTGGTGCCCTGCCCGAACGGTCCGCCGGCCCGGTAACCGGCCGACAGGCCCTCCAACGCCACGGCCGGCTGCAGCGGGCCGCGCACCCGCAGGTAGACCCGCTGGCCGACGCGCGAGTTGAGCTGGATGGCGTTGCCCTTGGCGTCCTTGCCGGGGGCCAGGAACGACGCGACGATCCCGGCGGTATGATCACCCGGCTGGGCGTTGGCAGGGATTTTGACCATGAATGGCATGATCACGGTGGCTCTGGCCGGCACCGTCACCTTGGTCTTCGCCAGGGTGATCCAGGACCCGAGGTCCTTGGAGGCGGTCGCCGGCGTGTAGACGTCCACACCGCCGTCCAGGTTGTTGTAGGCGTCGGCGGGGTAGACGTCCAGACTGACGGGTTGTGTCGAGAGATTCACCACCCCGACGTGGTCGATGAAGGTGCGGCCCGGAGGCTGGTCCTTGTAGTCCCACAGGGAGCGCTGGTCCACGTTCTTCTCACCGGCGGGCCGGACCCCGAACGTGACCGTGCCGCCGGACGGGGCGAGGGCGGTCACTGCCGCCAGGGCCGGCGCCGTAAGGGGTGCCGTCAGCGCCGGTGCGGCCAGCGCCGGCGCCGCGAGGAGCGCCGACGCGCGAGCCACCGGCACCGCCCAGCCGAGCAGGCCCGTCAGGGCCAGTGCCGCCACGACCGCCCCCCTTCGCCGGCGCGCGGCAGGTCGACGCGGGAGGGGGCCAGGCGTGGTCATGGCAACGGGCTCCTTGGGTGACGAGGCGGTGGGGGTCGGGCGGGACGTCCTCCGGTCGTGGGGTGCGAGGTCCATCAGCGCCACCACCCGCCGATCTGCCAGTTGGTGACCTGGCGGTGGCACCAGCCCCACCAGCCGCCGCCGTGCCCGGTGACCGGCGCCTGGGTCACGGTGACCGCGACCGCCGGGGAGGCCGACGCGACGAAGGCGGCCGTGTCGGAGGGTGCGAACGACGCGGTGTAGCTGTGCTGGCCGGCGGCGACCCGGCGCAGGACCAGGGTCACCACACCGTTCCCGCGGCGACGGACCCGCAGGACCGCGATGGTGGTGTCGCCGTCCTTGAAGGTCATCTTCCCGGCCGCGGCCGGGGAGACGGTGGCCTTGAGGGTGACCACGTCCCGGGTGGTGGGCGCCGCGGGATCGGCGTTCAAGGTCGTGGTCGTGGCCTGCGCTCCGGTCGTCGTGCCCCCGGACACCGTGACCGTCGCCGCCGCCGACGTCGAGGCCGCCACCACCTGCGAGTCCGCAGGCGTGAACGTCGCCGTCACACTCTTGGTCCCGGCATCCGCGAACGTCGTCGTCGCCGACACACTCACCC
>Ga0302299_10001820_pt1 | contig 12869 bp, 14 predicted proteins | sample III_Fen_N3_4_FD_198795 | JGI IMG/M metagenome (GOLD analysis project Ga0302299, IMG submission 198795) | Peat permafrost microbial communities from Stordalen Mire near Abisko, Sweden - III_Fen_N3_4 | ecosystem: Environmental > Terrestrial > Soil > Wetlands > Permafrost | place: Sweden: Abisko... | reverse complement strand
ACGCCGTACGCCGGATGCGCGAGCTGCTCGAGCAGGAGGGGATCTTCGCCGGCATCTCGACCGGGGCGATCCTGCATGCGGCGCTGGGTTCGGCCCGCAAGGCTGTCGCGGCCGGTACTCGGGCCGACATCGCCTTCATCGTGTGCGACGGCGGCTGGAAGTACCTGTCGACCGGGGCCTACGAGGGCGAGCTGGACGCCGCGGAGGAGTCCCTCGACGGCCAGCTCTGGGCCTGACCGTCGTTCCTGCTTCTCGCGTGGAAGATCCGTGTTGCTGGATTCAGAGGGTCGTCGCAACGGATTTGAGTTGTTCCGTGAGCAGGGTAGCGAGGGCTTCGCGGGGTGTTTTGAAGTCGAGGTGTTTGCGTGGGCGGTCATTGAGCCGGTCGGCGATGTGTTGCAGGTCGACGCGGGTGTGGGTGGCTAGGTCGGTGCCTTTGGGTAGGTACTGGCGCAGCAGCCCGTTGGTGTTCTCGTTGGTGCCTCGCTGCCGGGGGTAGTAGGGGTCGGCGAAGTACACGTTGATCCCGGTCGCGGCGGTGATCGCGGCGTGGCGTGCCATTTCTGTTCCGCGGTCCCAGGTCAGGGTTTTGGCGAACCATGCGGGCAGTGCGGTCATCTGCTCGGTCACCGCCTCGGCGGCCTGCTCGGCGTGGTAGCCGTCGGGCAGGTGCAGCAGTGTCAGGTAGCCGGTGGTGCGTTCGACGATGGTGCCGACCGCTGAGTTCGACGCCGTCGAGCCTTTGATGAGGTCACCTTCGTGGTGGCCCGGCACGAGTCGGTCGTGGACTTCCTCGGGGCGTTGATGGATCGAGACCAGACCGGGGATCGTGACGCGTCGTTCAGGGCGTCCACCCCGCCGGCGCGTGGTCCGCCCGGACCGTAGATGGGCCTTGAGCTCCTTGGTGAGCTCTCCCCGGGGATACACGTAGATCCCTCGGTAGATCGTCTCGTGGCTGACCCTCATGGACTCATCATCGTGGTGGACCACCCGAAGGCGACCCACGATCTGCTCGGGGGAGAAGTCCAGATCCAGCCACGCCTGAACCTGTTGGCGCAGCCGCGGGTTCGCACAGAACTTCGAGGCCTTCGGCCGGCGCTGCCGCTGCCAGGCCAACCGGTGGGCCCGCTCGGGTTGATACCGGCCCGAACGTGCGTCGGTGTTGCGGGCCAACTCGCGACTGACCGTCGACGGCGACCGGTTCATCGCCTTCGCGATCTGCCGCATCGACCAGCCCAGGCCGTCGAGGCGGGCCAGCTCGTAGCGTTCCTCCCGATCCAGATAGCGGGGCGAATACGACGTGTCGACCGGTCGGTACATCCCGCCAACACTGTGATGCCACCGATAGATCAACGACTTCGACACACCGATGCGTCGAGAAACCTCCATCGGAGGCACCCCCTGACCGAGCAAACGCCAACCCTCAGCAACCACCACCGGATCCAGCCGAGCAAACCTCATCGCAACGTCCCGTCTTTGAGGCGTTGCGACAATCCCGAGAACCTGAGGTCGCTCTAGCGCACGAATCTTCCACAGCCCGCGCGGGTCCCCAGATCGCGGGGCTGGATCCATGCGCTCCAGCCGCCGCGGCCATGCTCGTCAGGTGGCGAAACGGTGGTCGTCCCCCTACGAGGGTGTCTTCCTGACCGCGACGGGCGCACCGGGCCCGCGAAACTCAGCTCTGGGCGGCGCTGCTCGCCTGTGGCACCGACGCAGCACTGTGCCTGGATACCGCCGCCGAGGCCTGGGGGTTCGGACCACGGTCGGACGTCGTGCACGTGCTGGTGCCGGCTGAGCGCAGGGTGTCGCCCCGCACTGGGATCGCGGTGGTGCGCAGTCGACACGCAGCCGCCCGCACCGACCGGCGAGCAGTCCCACCCCGGACCACCGCCGAGAACACCGTCCTCGATCTCGTCGAGCGACCCCACGGCCTCCCGCGAGCAAACCGACAGGCCGTTGGGCGGGTCAGAGGTCGGCGGGTCTTCCGGGACCTGGCCTACGAGTCCTATGGCTTGTACATCGAGCTGGACGGGCGGGTCGGGCACGCCGACGTGGACGGGAGGTTCCGGGACCTGAACCGTGACAACGCAGCAGTGGTGGAAGGCCGCGTCACCCTCCGCTACGGCTGGGCTGCGGTGTTCGGGACCGCCTGCGAGGCGGCGTCGCAGGTGGCCGGGTTGCTCGTGGCGCGCGGGTGGGGTGGTGCGGCGACGCCGTGCGGAGCGTGCTCGGGCTAGGCTCGGGCACCGTGGCGGACGCACCGATCGGGATCTTCGACAGCGGGGTTGGCGGCCTCACCGTCGCCCGCGCAGTGCTCGATCAGCTGCCGCACGAACCAGTTCGCTACGTCGGCGACACCGCTCGCGGCCCGTACGGCCCGCGCCCGCTGGCTGAGGTGCGTTCGTTCGCGCTCGAGATCATGGACCGGCTCGTGGAAGACGGCGTCAAGCTGCTCGTGATCGCCTGCAACAGCGCGAGCGCCGCGGTGCTGCGGGACGCGCGCGAGCGGTACTCCGTGCCGGTGGTCGAGGTCGTCAATCCGGCTGTGCGCCGGGCGGTGGCGGCGACCCGCAACGGCCGAGTGGGCGTGATCGGGACGCGCGCGACCATCACCTCCGGTGCGTACGAGGACGCGTTCGCAGCGGCGCCCCAGCTCGAGCTGTCGTTGGCGGCCTGCCCGCGGTTCGTCGAGTTCGTCGAGGCCGGGGTGACCGGGGGACCGGAGCTGCTCGCGGTGGCTCATGACTACCTCGATCCGGTTGCCGCTGCGGGGGTCGACACGCTCGTGCTGGGGTGCACTCACTACCCGCTCCTGACCGGGGTGCTCTCCTACGTCATGGGTGACGGGGTCACGCTCGTCTCGAGTGCGGAGGAGACGGCCAAGGACGTGTACCGCGTGCTGGCCTCGGCCGACCAGCTGCGCGACCCGGACCTGGCCCCGCCTCGGCACACGTTCTTCGCGACAGGCGACCCGGTGGAGTTCGCTCGCTTGGGCCGCCGGTTCCTCGGACCCGAGATCGGCCGGGTGGAGAGCCTGGCGTCGGTCCGATGACCGGCCTGAGCCTGACGGTCGTGGGTTGTTCGGGGTCGATGCCCGGTCCGGAGTCGGCCGCATCGTGCTACCTGGTCGAGTACGACGGCTTCCGGGTCGTGCTCGACCTCGGCAGCGGTGCACTTGGTGCGCTGCAACGGTATGTCGGCCTCGATGCGGTCGATGCGGTGCTGCTGAGCCACCTGCACCCGGACCACTGGATCGACCTCTGCCCGTACTTCGTGGCGCGCTCGTACGACCCCCGCGGGCCGTTCCGGCCGTTGGACGTTCATGGCCCAGCAGCCACGGCCGCCGCGCTGGTCGCCGCCTACGGGCCGGACCGGAAGGTCGAGGACCTGGCCGACGCGTTCACCTTCCACGCGCTCGGGCCTGGCCCGCTGCGGCTCGGGCCGCTGTCGATCGCTGCTGCGCGGACTGCGCACCCGGTCGAGTGCTGGGCCTTCCGGATCGAGGCCGGCGGCCGGGTGCTGGCGTACACCGCCGACACCGGCCCATGTGCTGCCGTGACCGGGCTGGCCCGAGGTGCGGATCTGCTGCTGGCCGAGGCTGCGTTCCTCGACGGAGCCGCGAACCCGCCAGGGCTCCATCTGACCGGGCGCGAAGCAGGTGAGATGGCCCGCGACGCCCAGGTCGGTCGTCTCCTCGTCACCCACGTGCCACCGTGGCACGACCCCGAGGTCGCCTTGGCGGAGGCCGTGGAGGTCTTCGGAGTGCGCGCTGAGCTCGCGCGGGCGGGCGCGCGGTACGCGGTCTGACCGCTCGGATACCCTCGGCGGATGCCTGCTGACTCGGTCCGCATCGACGGCCGCGCCCATGACCAGCTCCGTCCGGTGACTATTTCGCGGGGGTGGCTCGACCACGCTGAGGGATCGGTCCTGGTGGAGTTCGGTCGCACCCGGGTCCTGTGCGCCGCCTCGTTCACCGAAGGCGTGCCGCGTTGGCGCAAGGGCAGCGGCGAGGGCTGGGTGACCGCGGAGTACGCCATGCTTCCGCGCGCCACGAACACCCGCTCGGATCGCGAGTCGGTCAAGGGCAAGGTCGGCGGTCGCACCCAGGAGATCTCGCGGCTGGTCGGTCGCTCGCTGCGCGCGGTCATCGACTACCGGGCGCTGGGTGAGAACACCATCGTGATCGACTGCGACGTTCTGCAGGCCGACGGTGGCACCCGCACCGCGGCGATCACCGGGGCGTACGTCGCCCTGGCCGACGCGGTGGAGTGGGCGCGTGAGCGAGGGGTGCTCAAGCCGGGAGTCGAGCCACTGATCGGCTCCGTCGCCGCCATCTCGGTCGGGCTGGTCGACGGTTCGCCCATGCTCGACCTCGCGTATACCGAGGACGTGCGCGCCCAGACGGACATGAACGTCGTGGTGACCGGCGACGGACGATTCGTCGAGGTCCAGGGCACGGCCGAAGGGGACCCGTTCGACCGGCGGCTGCTGGACCAGCTGCTCGACCTGGCCGTCGAGGGCTGCGCCGAGCTCACCGAGATCCAGCGGACGTCGCTGGCATGAGCGGGCGGCTGGTGCTGGCGACGCGCAACGCGCACAAGCTGGCTGAGCTGCGCCGCATCCTCGACGAGGCTGGCCTGGAGGTCGAGCTGGTCGGGGTCGATGCATTCCCAGGTGTCGCCGACGTGGCGGAGACCGGCACGACGTTCGCCGAGAACGCACTGCTCAAGGCCCACGCGACGGCTCAGGCGACCGGCCTCCCCGCGGTGGCAGACGACTCCGGCTTGTGCGTCGACGTCCTCGGTGGCATGCCGGGTGTCTTCTCGGCCCGCTGGTCGGGGCAGCATGGCGCCGACCGGGCCAACCTCGAGCTCGTTCTGGCCCAGATCGCCGACCTGCCCGACGAACGCCGTTCGGCGTACTTCGCGTGTGCTGCCGCCATCGCCTTCCCGGACGGCACCGAACGCGTGGCCGAAGGTTTCTTGCGCGGCGCGCTGCTCCGGGCACCGCGGGGGACTGGAGGCTTCGGGTACGACCCGATCTTCCTGCCCGCTGGCGGCGACCTGACGACGGCCGAGCTCGATCCGGCGGAGAAGGACGCGATCAGCCACCGGGGCCAGGCGTTTCGGGCGCTGGCCGACGAGCTGGCCGCGCTCCCGCTCTGACTCACCGTCCGGGCACGCTAGGCACGGCGGACGTTTGACCGGCGACGATCTGGCCGACGTGCGCGAGGGATTGCCCGCCTTGGTCGAAGTAGTGCCCGTGAGCGTCGAACAGGCCCTCACCCGGGACCGTGACCTCCGCGGGAAATCGGTGGGCTCCGAACGTCGCGGCAGCCGGGTCGGGGCCGAACCAGCCCAGCCGCGTCACCAAGTCGTCGTCTGAGGCGCCGACCCAGACGTGTCCCTGGGGTACGGGTAGGTCACCGGCCCGATCAGCCTCGGCTCCCGGGCTGCCCACCAGCACGAGGTCGTCGACGGTTCCAGGAGAGCGCGACGTGGCCAGAGCTGCCGTCGTGCTCCCGTAGCTGTGCCCGACGAGCGTGACGTGCGGGTGGTCGCTGCCGCGGCTGGCGAGCAGGCCGTCGACCTCTTCGGCCAGCAAGGTGGCCCCACGCTCGGCCGACGCCGACGACGCCACGGTGCGAAGGACCGGGGTCTGGTAACCCAGCCAGGTCACCACGGCTGTCGCGTTCACCGCCGCACCGCTCGCCCGCAGCACCGCCAGTGCGTGGGCATCGTCGGCGGGAAGGGAGGTCGTCACGCGATCGTCGAGTCCCGGCACGAGGTACGCGACGTTGCGCGCGGTGTCGGGGTCGCCCACCGCGATCGCCGCCCGCCCCTTGCCCCACTCCCGGGGTCGGTCGAGGAGCAGTCGCACTGGCCGATCGTCACCGGCATCGGCGAGCCGGCGTAGCTCGGCGTCGATCGTGAGGTCGACCTGATGGGCGGCTCGGCTGGCATCGTCGGCGCCCCTGTCGTCGTACGCCGCGAGCCGGGCGGCCAGGGCCCTGCGGTTGATCCGGTCGCGCATCGCGGCGGGCAGTCCGGGCCGGCCACCCAGATCGGCGGCCAGCCGCCCGGCTTCGAGGGCGGCTCGCTCGTCGGACCGCAGGCCAGCCCACCAGTCGGCCACGTCCTCGGGGTCGGCCGATGCGGGAGGCAGCGCCGGTGCGCCGGTTGCGTCGTCCGAACGGCCCGCGCCGGTCGAGGCCGAACGCATCAGGGTGCTGTCGTGCTCTCGGCGAAGTGATCGGGCCGCCCGCGCCGAGGCTTGCAGCTCCCCACCGAGCCGGCGATCGGTTGCGACCATGGCGGAGACGGCGTCGTCGAGGGCATCGATCCGCTCGTGCCGCTGCCAGGCGTAGACCACCGGTGCCGCGGCAGCGATCAGGGTGGGGACGGCCCCGCTGGAGTCGAGCTCGACCCTGGCCTCCCGGACCCGGCCCAACCGGTCAGCGAGCTGAGTCGCGGCCTGCTCGATCAGCATGGCAAGCTCGCCGAGCCGGTTCGCTGCCGCCTGCAGCACTGCCTGCCTCTCGTCCAGGGCCGCCTGACAACGCACCGCTGCGAGGCCGGACCAGGCGCGCACCCCGAAGAGTGCGGCCCCGACCGAACGAGACAACTCGAGCAAGACGGCCTCGACCGCCGCCTGGGCGGTTCGCGTCCGTGCGGCGGCCGGCCGCAGGCGCTCTGGCGCCCAGCGCGTCAGCACTTCCGGTGAGGTCATCGCTGAGTGGTCCGCGACTGTCGGCGAGCGACGGCGTCGTCGGTGGCCCGATAGTCGTCGGCTGCCGAGTGCAAGGCCTGCACGAGGCTGCGGAGCTGAGCGGCCTCGTCGTCGAGGAGGGCACCCCAGCGGTGGGTGGCGTCACCGGCGGACCCGGCGGCGACCGATCCGGGGACGGCACTGAGCAAGGGGTCAGCGAGGGCGTTCACCTCGCCGGCGGTGACGCCAAGCCGGTCGGCCAGGGAGCGCGCGACGGCGGCGGCGCCGACCAGCTCGTCGACGTGGACCTCGAAGGCGCTGCGGGAGGTGGGCTGGACCATGCGGTTCCTTTCGGTACGGCGTTCGGTACCGAAGACGTTCGCGGTCGTGGGCCTTGCAGCGGAAGCCCGACCGCGGGTTCTGTGGACGGCGCGGGCCGGTGGACGGACGCAGGTCAGGCGTCGGACGCGGCCTGCAGGTGCGTACGCATGCGCGCGCCGACCGATCGGACGCTCTCGAGATCCCTTGCGCTCAGCAGGTCGATCATGTTGGCGCGCACCGCGGCGACGTGTCCCGGGGCGGCGTCGGCGAGCTTGGCCTGGCCGGTGTCGGTGAGTTCGGCGTTCATCCCGCGCCGGTCGTCCTCGCACACCGAGCGCCGTACCCAGCCGGCCTCTTCGAGGCGGGTGACCGCCCGAGTGACGCCGCTACGGGTGGCGAGCGCGGTGTTGGCGAGCTCGCGCATGCGCAGTCGACGGGCGGGGGCCTCGGACAGGCGCACGAGGAGCTCGTAGTCGGTCAACGAGAGTGCTGAGTCTTCGACCAGCTCTCGGTCGAGCGCCTGGAGGAGGAGCCGGGTGCTGTCGAGATAAGCCCGCCAGGCTCGCTGCTCGGTATCGGTGAGCCACCGGGGTTCGGTCATGGCCGAGAATGTACGGGAATGACGCCGGTGCTCCGGCACGTTCTCCCCTCGTACGATCATTGACTGAGCAACTAGTCCTGCCGGGTCGTGACCAGAAGGGTTCCCAGATGCCCGCCGTAACCGTGACCGACGTCCTCGCCCTGCCGCGCGTCGCGCAGCCTGACCCGACCGCCACGACCGACCGGCCGGTGACGTCGGTGACGACCGCCCCCCGAGGCTTCGAGGGCGAGGGTTTTCCGGTGCGCCGGGCCTTCGCCGGCGTCGACCTCGCAGCGCTCGACCCGTTCATCATGATGGATCAGATGGGCGAGGTGCAGTACGCACCGGGTGAGCCCAAGGGCACCGCCTGGCACCCGCACCGTGGGTTCGAGACGGTCACGTACATCATCGACGGCGAGTTCCAGCACTCCGACTCCAACGGTGGCGGCGGCCTGATCTCAGACGGTGACACGCAGTGGATGACCGCGGGCGCCGGCATCCTGCACATCGAGGTCCCGCCCGAGCACCTCGTCATTTCGGGTGGGTTGTTCCACGGGCTCCAGTTGTGGGTCAACCTGCCCAAGGCCAAGAAGATGGCTGCGCCGCGCTACCAGGACATCACCTCGCGCAAGGTCGCGCTGCTGAGCTCGCCGGACGGCGGGACGTTGTTGCGGGTGATTGCCGGCGAGCTCGACGGGCATGCCGGCCCAGGGTCGACGTACACGCCGATCACGTTGGTGCACGCCACTATTGCCCCTGGTGCATCGTTGACGCTGCCGTGGCGACGCGACTTCAACGCCCTCGTCTACGCCCTCGGCGGGACCGGAACGGTCGGTGCCCCCGGCCCCGGGCGGCGTTCGCTCAACAGCGGGCAGCTCGCGGTCTTCGGCGCCGGCGACTCGATCACCGTGACAGCCAGCGCTCGACAGGACTCGCGGACCGACGCCCTGGACGTCTTCATCCTGGGCGGGCAGCCGATCCGCGAACCCGTTGCGGCGTACGGCCCGTTCGTGATGAACACGCGAGCCGAGCTGGTGCAGGCGTTCGAGGACTTCCAGGCCGGACGGCTGGGCACCATCCCGGCGGCCCACGCGGCGGTCAACGCGAGCACCCCCGACGCCTGAGCGATCGCCGCGGTCCGACGTCGTGCGGAAGGGGGGACTCGAACCCCCACGCCCTTTCGGGCACCAGGACCTAAACCTGGCGCGGCTGCCAATTACGCCACTCCCGCGTGCGCCGCTCAGCCTAGACGGCGTCCGGAGATCCACAGGGCGAGCCCGGCCAGCCCCGCGAGCGACCCCGCCACGATGAGCGGCACGGCGCCGTGCCCCGGCCCGAGGTTCCAGGCGAGCCCGGCCCACAGCCCGGCGACGAGAACCGCCCCACCGGAGAGCCCCTGGAACACCCCCTGGGCGTGGCCACGCACGCGAGGCGGGACCAGGGACGAGATCCAGGCCTTTCCGACTCCGTCGGTGAACGCGTTGAACCCGCCGTACGTGAGCATGAGAGCGACCACTGCAACTGTCCCGTGCGCCAGACCCAGCCCGACATACCCGATGGCGAAGCAAGCGAGCCCCAGGGCGTAGATGCGGGCGCGTGGCAGGTGGTCGGCCAGGACGCCAGCCGGGTACGACAGCGCCGTGTAGACGAGGTTGTAGAGCACGTAGACCGCGAGCACGCCCGTGATCGAGAAGCCGACCTGCGAGACCCGAAGCAGTACCAAGGCGTCCGGGAAGTTGACCAGGGCGACCAGTCCTAGCACCCAGACCACCCGCCAGTACGCCGTCGGCAGCGCCTCCGTGGCGGCCGGCTCCGGCTCAACTGTGCTGCTGCGCGCGGTCCTAGCGACCCGCGGTGCTTCGCGAACCCTCAGCGTGAGAGCGGCCGAGAGAACAGCAGGCACGACCGCGATCCAGAGCGCGACCTGCAGGTTGTCGTGCGTCAGCCACAGGACGGCCAGCCCCAGCAACGGCCCGACCACCGCACCCATGGTGTCCATCGCCCGGTGGAAGCCGAAGACCCGAGCGAGGTCGGTCGGAGCGACGCCGTCCGCGAGCAGCGCATCGCGAGGCGCGCCCCGCATGCCCTTACCCAGCCGGTCGGTCACCCGGCCGACCAGGACGACCGGCCAGACGCCCGCCATGGCCACGACGACCTTCCCAACGGCTGCCAGGCCATACCCGGCGCTGACCAGAGGGCGCCGTCCGATGCGGTCGGACCATCGCCCGGACGCGTACTTCGTCACTGCGGCGGCGCCCTCGGCCAGCCCCTCGGTCAGCCCGACCACTGCTGCCGGGGCGCCGAGCACGGAAGTCAGCAGGATCGGCAGGATCGGGTAGAGGAGCTCGCTTGCGGCGTCCTGCAGGAAGGAGACCGCCGACAGCACGAAGACGTTGCGGGTGAGCCAGGTCGGCCGGTTCATGGGGGAAGTTCAGTCGATCCCGAGATCGCGTCTGAGCTTGGCGACGTGACCCGTGGCCTTGACGGCGTACTGCGCCACCTCGATCCGGCCGTCGCCGCCGATCACGAAGGTCGAACGGATCACCCCGACGACCGTCTTCCCGTAGAGCTTCTTCTCGCCGTACGCGCCGTAGCTGGTCATCACGGACTTGTCCGGGTCTGACAGCAAAGGGAACGTGAGTCCTTCCGCCGCAACGAATTTCGCCAGTTTCGCGGGAGCATCGGGGGACAGCCCGATCACCTCGAGACCGGCCGCGTGCAGGGACGAGAGGTTGTCGCGGAAGTCGCAGGCCTGCGTCGTGCAGCCAGGCGTCATCGCCGCGGGGTACACGTACAGGACGACCCTGCGGCCGCGGAAGTCGGCCAGCGAGACCGGCGTCCCGTTGGAGTCCGGCAGGGTGAAGTCGGGGGCACGTTCGCCGACGGCCAGCTTGGTGGGCACGGGAAGCCTCTCGGTTGCGGGGACCAACAGATACCAGATGCACTGCGGCGGTACGGTGATCCCACCAGCATTCCCGAGGTCAAGGGAGATGACGTCGTGACCGACCAGACCGCCGCAGCCAAGGCTTCGGAGGCGAAGCCGGCCTCGCGCACCCCGGCGCAGATCGAAGCCGACATCGCGTCGACGCGGGCCGATCTCGCGGACCGGCTCGACGTGCTCGAGAACAAGGTTCGCCCAGCCAACCTGATCGCGGCGGCCAAAGAGCGCGCCCTCGGCCTGGTGAGGCTTCCGGACGGCACGCCCGACCCCAAGAAGGCCGCCATCGCAGGTGCGGTCGTCCTGGTCTTCGTCGTCTACCTCGTCCGCCGCCGCCGGCTCTGACCCGCCCGCACTGAGACCTCATCCGCCGGGTACCGTCCGCCCATGAGCCTTCAAGGTCGGGTCGCGCTGGTCACGGGTGCAGGCAGCCCGCTGGGGATCGGCTTCGCGACGGCCCGAGCCCTGGTGTCGCAGGGTGCCTCGGTGCTGGTCGCTGCGACCACGCACCGCGCGTCAGAGCGTGCCGCAGAGCTGGCTCACGACGGCTTCGACGCCGTCGGTTTCGTCGGCGACCTGACCCAGCCAGGGGTCGCCGCCGAGCTCGTAGCGACCGCGACTCGGCGATGGGGCCGTCTCGACATCGTCGTGAACAACGCGGGCATGGTGTCGCAGGGAGCCGGCGAGGACACCAACCGCAGCGTCGACGAGCTCACCCGCGCGGAATGGGACGACGCGCTCGCTCGCAACCTGACGACCGCCTTCCTGGTGTGCGCCGCCGCCGTCCCGGTCCTGCGAAGTGCGCGCTACGGCCGCATCGTGAACGTGTCGTCGGTGACCGGACCCATCGTCGCGATGCCTCAGCAGGCCCCGTACAGCGCTGCGAAGGCCGGGATGATCGGGTTGACGCGAGCGCTCGCCCTCGAGGTGGCGGAGTTCGGGATCACGGTCAATGCGGTCGCACCTGGGTGGATCGACACGGCCTCCGCGACCGACGTCGAGCGGCAGTCCGGGACGGCGACACCGGTCGGGCGGGCGGGCACTGCGGCAGAGGTCGCCGCCGCCATCGTGTTCCTCGCCGCAGACTCCGCCTCCTACGTCACCGGTACCGTGCTGGTCGTCGATGGCGGGAATTCGGTGCTCGAGGACCGCAGCGGCGGCGTGGTCGGCCCGAAGGCGCCCAGCGGGTAGACTTGGCGGTGAAGTCACCGCTTTGCGCTTTCTTGCGCTGAAGCGACCCCCACGGTGCGCACCCTGCGCGCCGGGCCCGTCCTGCCGAATCACTCCGGCCCACCAGCCGCAGCGACTCTCTTGTGACGCGCCATGGTCACGAGAGGTTTGTGCTCCACCATGCCCCAGTCCTACCCCAGCAGTACGTCGCGCCCCGGCGCCGAGCGCCGCCGCAACCACCCGCCGCGACCGATGCGCGTGCCGACCGAGACGCCGCCGGCGAAGAAGAAGAACACCAAGGCCGCGTACGTCCCGGCCTCGGCCCCCGCCGCCCCCGCCGCGGTTACCCCGGAGCCGATCGCGTCCCCGAACGGTCAGCCCTTGCAGGGCAACAACTTTGACGTCATCGAGGTCGCGGCCGACGGTCCGATTCCCTCCTTCGCGCAGCTCGGCGTCCCGAACGAGCTCGTCAACGTCCTGAGCCGCCGCGGCATCGAGTCTCCGTTCCCGATCCAGGTCGCCACGATGCCCGACGCCATGGCGGGCCGCGACGTGCTCGGCCGTGGCCAGACCGGCTCCGGCAAGACCCTCGCCTTCGGACTGCCGATGCTGACTCGCATCGCCGGCCGCCGCGCGGAGGTACAGCGCCCGATCGCTCTCATTCTTGTCCCGACCCGCGAGCTCGCCCTGCAGGTGCACGAAGCGCTCGAGCCGCTCGGCCGCAGCATCGGCCTGCGAATGAAGGTCGTCGTCGGCGGGATGTCGTTCCCGAAGCAGGTCGACGCGCTGCGTCGCGGCGTCGAGGTCGTCATCGCGACGCCGGGCCGCCTCTCGGACCACATCCGCCAGGGCACGTGCTCGCTCGAGAACGTCGAGATCGCCATCCTTGACGAGGCCGATCACATGGCTGACCTCGGCTTCCTCCCGGCGGTGAGCGAGCTGCTCGACCAGGTTCGTCCCGGCGGCCAGAGGTTGCTCTTCTCGGCCACGCTCGACCGCGGGGTCGACGGTCTGGTGCGCAAGTACCTCGACCACCCGGTCACCCACTCGATCGCACCGGCTACTGCCTCGGTCGACACCATGGACCACCACCTGCTGCTGGTCGCGCCGGACGACAAGGCCGCGGTCACGACCGAGATCGCCGGGCGTGAC
>Ga0302299_10001819_pt1 | contig 12869 bp, 9 predicted proteins | sample III_Fen_N3_4_FD_198795 | JGI IMG/M metagenome (GOLD analysis project Ga0302299, IMG submission 198795) | Peat permafrost microbial communities from Stordalen Mire near Abisko, Sweden - III_Fen_N3_4 | ecosystem: Environmental > Terrestrial > Soil > Wetlands > Permafrost | place: Sweden: Abisko... | reverse complement strand
GGGCACGCTCGAGATCGTCGTCGCCCGGCTCCAGACCGGGCACCGCAGCCGCGGCGCCTGCGTCGCCCGTGCGCGCCGCTGCACCGCGGCCGTGCGTATCAAGGCGCTGTCACGGAAGGTCCTGTCCGGCGCCAACGGGCCGTTCCCGATCGCGACGGCGGACCTGCGCCGTGCGCGCTACCGGCTCACGCTTGCCGTCGTCAGCGTCGACGGCAAGCGCTCGACGTCGGTCGTCCTGCCGCTGCGTATTCGCTAGCGGAACGACGCGACGCGGCTGCGCACGAGCTCGGTGAGCTCGGGCCCCGCCTTCGCGGTCGAGCCCGTGTCGTACGGCGGCTGCGGGTCGTATTCGATCAGGAGCTGGATCGCCTTCGCGTAGTCGTCGCCTGCGATCCGCCCTGCGAGCGCGAGGCCCATGTCGATCCCGGACGAGACCCCCGCGGCCGTGACGACCTTGCCCTCGAAGACGACGCGCTCCGAGGTCGGCGTCGCGCCGTAGCCGGCGAGTGGCTCGAGCTCCAGCCAGTGCCCTGTCGCGCGCAGGCCGTCGAGGATTCCCGCCGCGCCGAGCAGCAGCGACCCGGTGCAGACGGACGTCGTCCACGTGGACGTCTCGTGCGCCCTGCGCAGCCAGTTCATCAGCCGCTCGTCGTCGAGCAGGTCGCGCGTGCCGGTCCCGCCCGGCACGAGCACGATGTCGGGGCTGGGCAGGTCCTCGAACGCGGCGGTCGCCTCGATCGCCAGCATGCCGTTGTCGGTGCGGACCAGCCCGGGCTCGTGGGCGAGCCAGGTCACCTGCGCGCCGGGCAGGCGCGACAGGACCTCGTAGGGGCCGATCGCGTCAAGCGCGGTGAAGCGGTCGTACATCGGGATCGCGATGTCCATGGTGGTCTCCTCGGGTCGTGGGCTATGCGGCGAAGCGTTCGCGGTATGCGACGGGGCTGACGCCGACGCGGCGCGCGAACGCGCGGCGCAGCGTCTCGACGGTGCCGAAGCCGCACTGAGCGGCGACGGCGGCGACGGGGGCCGGCGTGCTCTCCAGCAGCAGCCGCGCGCGCTCGACGCGCACCTGCTCGACGTATGCGGCGGGCGTGACCCCCGTCTCGTCCTTGAACGCGCGCGCGAAGTGACGCTCGCTCATGTGCGCGCGCTCGGCGAGCGCGCTGACGGCGAGATCCGCGCCGAGATGGTCCGAGATCCACGCCTGCAGCTCGCGCAGCGGCGCCCGCGTCGCGCCCTGCGCGCGCAGGCCCGCGCTGAACTGCGACTGGCCGCCGGGCCGCCGCACGAAGAGCACGAGCTGCCGCGCGACGTCGAGCGCCCGCTCGGGCCCCAGGTCGTCCTCGACGAGCGCCAGCGCGAGGTCCATGCCCGCCGTGACGCCGGCCGAGGTCCAGACCCTGCCGTCGGCGACGAAGATCGGGTCGGCGTCGACGGTCACCGACGGGTAAGCGGCGGCGAGTGCGTCGCACCAGGCCCAGTGCGTCGTCACGCGGCGGCCGTCGAGCAGACCTGCACGCGCGAGCAGGAAGGCGCCGGTGCAGACCGAGGCGATGCGGCGCGCGCGCGGGGCCGTGGCCGCGAGCCACGCCGTGAGGCCGTCGTCGGCGTGCGCGGCTCGCGTCCCGGCGCCACCGGCGACGACGAGTGTGTCGATCGGACCGCGGACCTCGTGCAGCGCGAGGTCGGGGACGATGGCGTACCCGCTTCCCGTCGCCAGCGGCTCGCGCGCCGGCGCGGCGACCTGGACGTCGTACCCGCCTGCCTGGGCGAACACCTCGGCCGGCCCTGCGACGTCGAGCGCCTGGACGTCCGGGAAGGCGACGATGACGATGCGGCGACGGGGCATGGGTGCATCTTGCGTGATCGTCATGGTGGCCGCAAGGACACCATGCGGACGATTCCTGCCATCGCGCCCGCATGGTCGCGTCGCTACGCTCGATCAGCAATGGCCAAGGCCGCGAAGAAGAAGGTCGCCCCGGGCGACGTGGCCTCCAACCGGCAGGCCCGCCACCGTTTCGAGCTGCTCGACAAGCTCGAGTGCGGGATGGTGCTGCTCGGGACCGAGGTGAAGGCGCTGCGCGACGGCGGCGCCACGCTGAAGGACGCCTACGCCCAGATCCGCGACGGCGAACTCTGGCTCTACAACCTGCACATCCCGCCGTACGGTCCCGCAGCCCGCAACAACCACGAGCCCGAGCGCCCGCGCAAGCTGCTCGCCCACCGTCGCGAGATCGAGCGCCTCGTCGCAAAGCAGCAGGCAGCGAGCCTCACGCTCGTTCCGACCCGCATCTACTTCAAGGGCCCGAGCGCCAAGATCGAGATCGCGCTCGCCAAGGGCAAGGACCGCTTCGACAAGCGCCAGTCGATCAAGGAGCGCGAGACGAAGCGCGACATGGATCGCGCGCTGCGCGAGGCCAACCGCTAACGCAGCTCACGCGCTGCCAGCACCTCGGCGGCGGCCGCCTCGGCCTCCTCGAGCTCGCCGCGGACGAGCTGCAGCCCGCGGTCCCAGAAGCCCGGGTCCGCAAGGTCCAGCCCGGCGATCTTCGCGAGGTCCTCGGGGCTGCGCGATCCGCCGGCGGCGAGCATCTCGAGGTACGCGGGCACGAAGCCCTCGCCCTCCTCGAGGTAGCGCGCGTAGACCGACAGCGCGAGCAGCTGCCCGTAGGCGTACGCGTAGACGTAGCCCGGTGAGCCGATGAAGTGGGGGATGTAGGACCACCACGAGCGGTAGCCCTCGGTCAGCTCGACGGCGTCGCCGAGCAGCGCCTCCTGAGAGCTGTTCCACAGGTCGCCGAAGCGCTCGACCGACAGCTCGCCCTCCTCGCGGCGGCTCGTGTGGACGGCCTCCTCGAAGCGGTTCATCGCGGTCTGGCGGAAGACGGTCGCGATCGTGTCCTCGAGGTTCGACGCCAGCAGCGACAGCCGCGACATCGGGCTGTCGGTGTCCGCGAGCAGACGGCGGAAGGTGAGCGCCTCGCCGAAGACGGAGGCGGTCTCGCAGACCGTGAGCGGCGTGTGCTGCTCGAAGATCCCGCGCGGGATCGCGAGCGCCGCGTGCACGCCGTGGCCGAGCTCGTGCGCGAGCGTCATGACGTCGCGGCGGCGCGAGGTCCAGTTGAGCATCACGTACGGGTGGACGCTGGGGGTCGTGTAGGCGCAGAAGGCGCCGCCGCGCTTGCCCGGGCGGGCGGGCGCGTCGATCCAGCGCTCGTCGAAGAACCGCGAGACGAGGTCGCCGAGCACGGGCGAGAAGCCCGAGTAGGCCTCCTGCACGACGCCGGTGGCGGCCTCCCAGCTGTACTCCTCCTCGTCGTCGGCGACAGCGGCGGCCCGGTCGTAGTCGGCGAGCTTCTCGAGCCCGAGCACCTGGGCCTTCAGCCTGTACCAGCGCTGAGGAACGTCGTAGGCGCCCTCGGTCGCCTCGAGCAGCGCACGCACCGACTCGTCGCTGGCCTCGTTGCTGAGGTTCCGGCTGGAGAGCCAGGTCGGGAAGCTGCGCAGCCTGTCGTCGGCCGCCTTGTCCTGCGCCAGCGTGTTGAAGATGTACGCGCGCGTGCGCAGGCCGGGGGCCAGCGCGGCGCTGATCGCCTCGGCGGCGACCCGGCGCGTCTCGCGGTCGGGGTGCTGGAGGCGGCTGAGCGCGGCGTCGAGCGGCACGGCCTCGTCCGCGTCCGGGAGATCGACGCGGATAGCGCTGGTCTGCTCGCTGAAGAGCCGCGACCAGGCCTCGCGCCCGGTGACGGACTTCTCCGCCATCAGCTTCTCCTCCGCCTCGCTGAGGAGGTGCGGCCGGTAGCGGCGCGCGGTCTGCAGGTGATGGCGGACGAGGCCGAGGCCATCCGACTCGAGCAGCCGGTCCGCGACGTCGTCGTCGATCTCCGCCCACTCGAGGTCGAAGAAGACGAGCTTCGTCTCGATCGCGGTCGCGAGCTCGCTGATCTTCGCGACGAGCGCGCCGTTCGCCTCGTCCTCGGTGTCGGCGGCGAAGCGCAGATGCGCGTAGTTGGCGGCGCGGGCGGTCAGGTCGGAGATCGCGCCGAGCTCGTTCATCGCGGTGGCGAGTCCTGCGCCGTCGAGGTCGGCGACGCGGCCGGCATGGGTCTGTGCGAACGCCGCCGCGCGCGTGTCGGCCTCTGCCAGCAGCGTTTCGCAGGCGGCGACACCGCCGCCGTCGACGAGGTCTTCGAGGTTCCAGGTGACGTCCTGGACGGCGGTGTCGGTCATGGCTCCAAGCGTATGACACCCGCGGCCCCGGCCGTCAGCGGACATTTTTCCGGAGATTGCGGGCTCATCGCCGTGCGGCTCTTGACCACATGGTCAGGTGCGCCGTAAGTTCGATCTCGACGCGGCGCCGAGTCGCAAAGAGCGAAGGCCAGGGACGGAAGGCCACGCCTCCCTCCTCGAAGCGCACTCCTCACGGAGGCGCGCATCGGGTTGAGGGGTCCCGGAGTGATTCGGCTCCGCGTCATTTATTGCTGTTCTGCGGGCGCCGCTTCCCCCCGAATCGCGTGCGCCGCGCAAAGCGATGACACGCCCCTCATGGATGAGGGGCGTGTCGCTTTTCAGGGGTCGGCGCGAGCGATCCGCTCGCCGATGACCCCGTCGGCCGCGCGCAGGCTGCGCGGGTTGCCGGTGACGGTGGCGACGAACTCGTCGCGGTCCAGCGCGAGCAGCATGCCGTCCTCGAGCGCCCTCACCGTGGCGGTCCGCGGCACGGCGTGGAGGAGCGCGATCTCGCCGAAGAACTCCCCCGGGCCCTCGATGCGGACGGGAGTCCCGTCGATCAGCACCTCCATCCGGCCGCGGTCGATCACGAAGAAGCGCTCGCCCGTGTGCCCCTGGTTCACCACCGCCTCCCCGCGGGTGACGGGCACCGCCTCCATGCGCAGCGCGAGGTTCTCGACCGACGAGACGGGCAGCGGAGCGAACAGGGGAACGCCGCGCAGGAGGGCGAACGGCCGCGCCGGGATCCGGTGCCCGGCCTCGAAGCGCGCGAGGGTGCGCCAGCGCACGATCGCCAGCACCGGGAGCGCGGCCCCGACGACCGCGAGCGTGGCGCGAGTCCCGAGCAGTGCGAGCAGCAGCGGGGCGAGGGCCGCGCCGATGCCGGTGCTCGCGACGTAGGTGCTCTCGACAACCCCGAACACGCGTGACAGCACCTCATCGGAGGCCAGCCGCTGCATCAGCGTCAGGCCCGCGGTCTCGACGAGCGTGTAGCCGACGCCCAGCACGAGCAGGCCGGCGAGCGCCACGCCGGTCACCGGCTCGATCGCAAGGGCGACCAGCGGGAGCCCGATGCACAGGCAGCCGATCGCGAGGCCGCTGGCGAGGCGGCCGCGCCCGAGCAGTCCGAGGGCCACGACGCCGCCCGCGATCCCGCCGGTGGCCCACATCGCGTTCAGCAGCCCGACGCCGGCGTCGCCGAGGTCGAGCAGATCGATCGCGACCACCACGAGCAGGGTGTCCACGGCGCCTTCGACGAGCGTGCTCGCCGAGAGCGTGCCGACGAGCGTGCGCAGCTCGCGGTCCGCCAGCACCGTGTGGAAGCCCAGGAGCGCCTCGGACCGCATGTTCGACCCTTCGATCGCGCGGCGGTACTCGGGCGTCGCGTCGCGCTGGATGCCCGCGAGCATGAGCGCGGCGAGGGCGTAGGGCAGCGCGGTCGCGGCGAGCGCGGCCTGCGGAGCGAGCCCCGCGATCAGCAGGCCGCCGGCGATCGCACCCACGAGGAAGCCGAGACTCTCGATCGCCGACCACACGGCGTTGGCGGCCGCCATCTGCTCCGGCGTGCTCGCGAGCTGCGGCAGGAACGCGGCCTGCGCGGGCTTGTAGGCCATGCCGGCGATCGTCTGCAGCGCGGCGATCGCGACCGCGACGGCGAGCGGGAGACCGGCGAGCACGCAGGCCGCGACGAGCAGGCCGAGCCCGCAGCGCAGCAGCGCGCAGACCAGCAGCACGTCGCGGCGCGAGTGCCGGTCGCCGACAAGTCCGGTGATCGGCGCCGCGAATGCCGCCGGCAGCAGCCGCGCGAGCCCGATCAGCCCGACGGCGGCGGCACCCCCGACGCTGAAGCCGTAGACGGCGAGCACGATCGTCGACGACCAGAAGGCGAGCGACGTGCATGCCCAGGCGAACTGGAGGCGGCGCAGGGCAGGCGTCTCGAGCGCGGCTCGCAGGACCCTGCCGACATCAGAGGCGGACGCCCGCATTCCCGGCAGCACGCGGGCAGGCTATCCGCGATCGTCAGCGCGCAGCGAGGAGGCGCGCATAGGCGCCGCCGGCCGCGGCGAGCGCGGCGTGGGTCCCGCGCTCAGCGACCCGTCCTCCGTCCAGGACGACGATCTCGTCCCAGTCCTCGAGGCCCTCGAGCGTGTGCGAGACCACGAGGATCCCGCGGGTGTCCTCGCGGCTCGACGCGAGCCCGCCGAGCAGGTCGCGCGCGCCGCGTGCGTCCAGGTGCGCGGTCGGCTCGTCGAGCACGAGGAACCGCGCGGAGCTGAGGAACGCGCGGGCGAGGGCGATCCGCCTGCGCTGGCCCCCGGAGACCTCGTCGCCGTCCTCGCCGACCTGGGTGTCGAGCCCGTCGGGGAGCCCGGCGAGCCAGTCGCCGAGGCCGGCTCGCGTGAGCGCGGCGTCGATCTCGTCATCGCTCGCGCCGGGGCGTGCGAGCAGGACGTTCTGCCGGATCGTCGTCGTGAAGAGGTGGGCGTCCTGGCTCGCCAGGCGTACGGTCTGGCGCACCTGAGACTGCGCCGCGCCGCGGATGTCCTGGCCGCCGATCGTCACCGCGCCGGAGGCAGGATCCATGAAGCGGACCAGCAGGCGGGCGAGCGTCGTCTTCCCGGCGCCGCTCGTGCCGACGACCGCGACACGGGCGCCCGGCTCGACGCGCAGCGTCACGCCGTCGAGCGCCGGCGCGTCGCGGCCCGCAAACCGCACGGTGACCGCGGCGGCGACGAGCGCGCCGTCGGCGGGAAGCGGCGCCGGGTCGGGCGGGTCCTCGACCGGGGCGGGGCGGTCCGTGATCTCCTCGAGCCGGGCCGCCGCGCCCGCGCAGACGTTGAGCCGCTGGGCCGCGTCGGGCAGCGGGGCGACCGCCTCGAAGGCGCCGATCGCCACGAACACCGCGCCCGCCAGCAGGATGCCGTCGAGCGCCCCGCTCGCGGTGGCGCCAACGCCGACCGCGGCCACGCCGACGAGCGCCGCGCCGGCGATCAGCGCGCCGAGCCCGGTGGTGAGCCCGCCGACGAGCGCGTCACGGCGCTGTTCGCGCAGGAGCCGCTCGTCCGCAGAGGCGACGCGCAAGGCCCAGTCGCCCTCGCGGCCGTAGACGGCGAGCTCGGGCGCGCCGCGGACGATCTCGACGAGCTCGGCGCTGAGGTCGGCGCGCGCCGGCGCCTGCCGGCGGCCGGAGGCGGCGGTCGCGCGGCTTGCGAGCGCGGGGACCACGAGCCCCGCGGCAAGCAGCGCCGCGACGAGGATCACCGCGGCGGCGGGCAGCACGATCAGCAGCCCGATTCCGACGACGGCGACGACGAGCGCGGCGATCAGCGGAGGCCCGATCGCGCGCAGGTAGAGGTCTTGGAGCGCATCGACGTCGGCGACGAACCGGCTCAGGACGTCTCCGCCGCGCATGCCTGCAAGGCCCTCGGGCACGAGCGGCGCGAGCCGCGCGAAGAACCGCACCCGCAGGTCGGCGAGCACGCGGAACGCGAGGTCGTGCGAGACGAGGCGCTCGAGGTAGCGCAGGATCGCGCGCGTGATCGCGAGCCCGCGTACGGTGACGGTGAAGACCGTGAGGCTGAGGATGTCCGGCCGCAGGGCCGCCTTGCTGATCAGGACGCCCGCGACCGCCAGCAGCCCGACGGCGGCGAGCACCGCGCCCGCGCCGAGCGCGATCGAGGCCGCCACGCGCCGCCGGTGCGGCCGTACGAGCCTGGCCGCGCGCAGCAGCGCGCCGCGCCGGGCTGGAGCGGAGGGGAGGGGGGCCGTGTTCACGACGGCGCTCCCGCGGCGACCGGCTGAAGCACGCCGGATGCGAGGCGCAGCACCCGGTCCGCGCGGCCCGCGAGCGCGGGGTGGTGTGCGATCAGCAGCGTGGTGCGCCCTGCCGCGAGGCGCTCGACCGCCGCCCCGACGTCCCGCGCGGTCGTGGCGTCGAGGTGCGCGGTCGGCTCGTCGAGCACGACGAGCGGGGCGTCGCGCAGGAACGCGCGCGCCAGCGCCACGCGCTGCGCCTCGCCGGCAGACAGCGTCCGGCCGCCGTCGCCGATGCGCGTGCGCGTCCCGTCCGGCAGCGTCGCGACGAGCTGGTCGAGACCTGCGTCGGCGAGCGCCCGCTCCAGCGCCCCGGCCGACGCGTCCGGATCACCGAGCCGCACGTTGTCCTCGAGCGTGCCGGCGAACAGCGTCGCGCGCTGCGGCACCCAGGCGACCTGGCGTCGCCAGTCGGCGGGGGCGCTCGCGCGCAGATCGACGCCGTCGCAGCGCACGGCGCCCGAGTCCGGGTCGAGCAGCCGCAGAAGCAGCGCCGCGAGCGTGCTCTTGCCTTCGCCGCTCGGTCCGACCAGTGCCACGAGCTCGCCGGGCTCGATCCGCAGGCTCAGCCCGTCGAGGACAGGGGCCCCGCGGCCGGGGTAGGCGACGCGAACGTCGTCCAGCTCGATCGTCCCGGTGCGCACGTCGGGCGTGGGAAGCGGGCTCGCGGGCTCGCTCACCGCCGCGGGGGTGTCGAGCACCTCGAACAGCGTGCCCGCGGCTTCCAGGCCGTCGGTGCTCGCGTGGAAGTGCTGGCCGACCATGCGCACGGGCAGGTACAGCTCCGGCGCGAGCAGCAGCACGGAGAGGCCGATCGCGAAGGTGAGGTTCCCGTCGATCAGCTGCAGCGCGACGGTGGCGGCGACGAGCGCCACGCCGATCATCGCGAGCAGCTCCAGCACGAGTGAGGACAGGAACGCGATCCGCAGCGTCGCCATCGTCTGGGTGCGGTAGGCCTCCCCGGCCTCGGCGAGCGTGTCCGCCTGCGCACCGTCGCGATCGTTGGCACGCAGCGTCTCGAGGCCGCGGACGACGTCGACGAAGTGCGCGCTGAGGCGCGACAGCGTCGCCCAGCGCTTCTGCGTCGAGCTCTGGGCGGCGAGCCCGATCAGGATCATGAACAGCGGGATCATCGGGACGGTGACGAGCAGGATCAGCCCGGCCGCGAGGTCGTGCGGGAAGACGTAGACGAGGATCACGACGGGCACGACCACCGCCAGGACGAGCTGCGGCAGGTAGCGCGCGAAGTACGCCTCGAGCGCGTCGACGCCCTGGACGGCGGTCGCCACGAGATCGCCCGTCCGCTGCTCGCGCAGGCCGCTGGGGCGCGCACGCAGGATGTGGTCGGTCAGCCGCGCGCGCAGCTCCGACATGACGCGCCCCGCGCCGAGCCGGCCGGACGCCTCGAAGCCCGCGGCGCACAGCGCGCGAGCGACGACGACGACGGCCAGCGCGATCAGCGTGTCGCGCTGGTCCGCGACGCCCTGGCCGCCGAGGAACGCGCGGGCGACGGCGCGGCCGAGCAGGATCGCCTGCGCGACCACCAGGCCGGAGGTGACGACGCCCAGGACGACCGCGACGACGAGCGGTGTGCGCGCCGAGCGGGCCTCGCGCAGGAGCCTGCGGTCGATGCGCGCGGCGCGCTGCTCGGCGCCGCCCGCCACTGTCAGCCGGCGGGCGACTGCGCGTCGGTGGGCGCGTGCGGGGCGCCGCCGCGCATCAGGTCGATCGGGTTCTTGGTCTCCAGATCGAACTCGTCAGAGGAGACGCGCTTGCGGAAGACCCAGTAGACCCAGGAGGTGTAGGCCAGCACGATCGGGACCATAACGGCCGCCACGATCGCCATCAGCGTGAGTGTCATGTGCGACGACGACGTGTTCGCGACCGTCAGGTTGAAGCGTGCGTCCGTCGACGACGGCATCACGTTCGGGAAGAGGTCCACGAACAGCGTCACGAACAGCAGGACGATCGCGGCGGTCGAGAGGGAGAACGCGACGTGCGCGCGCTGCGCGAGCTCGGAGACCGCCATCGTCGCGAGCAGGATCGCGCCGACACCGGCGAGCACGGCGACTGCGACCTCGATGCCCGTGCGGTTCTCCATGTTGATGACGGTCCAGACGAGGAAGACGATGCCCGCGACAGCGGCCGCGGGGGAGGCGAACCGGGCGATGCCCTGCGCGCGCTCGTTGATCGTGCCCTCGGTGCGCATCGTCAGGAAGATCGCGCCGTGCGAGAGGAAGAGGAGCAGCGTCGTGACCCCGCCGAGCAGCCCGTACGGGTTCAGCAGCGTGAAGAGCGTGCCGGTGAACTCCTGCTGGGCGTTGATCGGCACGCCGCGCACGATGTTCGCCCAAGCGACGCCGAACAGCAGGGCGGCGAGGCCCGAGCTGATGACCATCGCCCACTCCCAGCCCGTGCGCCAGCCCGGCCGGTCGTCCTTCCCCCAGAACTCGAAGGAGACGCCGCGGACGATGAGCGCCACGAGGACGAGGAAGAGCGCCAGGTAGAACCCGGAGAACATCGTCGCGTACCACATGGGGAAGGCCGCGAACGTCGCGCCGCCGGCGGTCAGCAGCCAGACCTCGTTGCCGTCCCACATCGGCCCGATCGTGTGCAGCAGTGCGCGCCGCTCACCCTGCGTCTTGGCGACGGTGCGCATGAGCATGCCGACGCCGAAGTCGAAGCCTTCGAGGACGAAGAACCCGATCCACAGGACGGCGATCAGGATGAACCAGAGCGCCTGGAGGAAGCTGTAATCGACGTGCATGACAGCGGCCTCCTAGTAGGCGAGCGTCAGGTCGGGGACATCGGTGGCGTCCGGCTTGCCGGTGGCCTGCGGCTCGGCGCCCTTGCTCACGTAGCGCAGGAACAGCCACAGCGCGATCCCGCCGATGACGGTGAAGATGAGGGTGAAGCCGATCAGGGTCGAGGCGACCTGGGCTGTCGACACGAGCGGTGAGTTCGCGTCCTTGGTCTGCATCAGCCCCTGCACGATCCAGGGCTGGCGGCCGACCTCCGTCATCACCCACCCTGCCGTGTTGACGAGGAACGGCGAGACGGCCATGACCATCGCGAAGGTCTGCCAGTGCCTGCTCTCGGCGAGCCTGCCCTTCCGCGCCATCCACCACGTGAGCAGGGCGAACAGGAGCATCAGCCCCCACGTGTAGACCATCACGCGGAACGACCAGTAGATGACCGCGACGTACGGGACGTACTGCCCGGGGCCGTACTTCGCGATGTCGCGCCGCTCGAGCTCGTTGATGCCGGTGACCTTGCCGTCCCAGGAGCGCGTCGCCAGCAGGCTCAGCATGTGCGGGATCTTCAGGTTGCGGTTCGTCTGGCCCGGATCGCGTGTGAGGTCGCCGGTGGCGAAGAGGGAGAAGGCGGCGGGCGCCTCGCTCTCGAACAGCGCCTCAGCGGCCGACATCTTCATCGGCTGCTGCTTGACGAGCAGGAGGGCGAGCTGATCGCCGGCGAGGAAGCCGCCGATCACGCCGACCGTCAGGATCGGGATGGCGACCTTGACCGCCCGGGTGAACAGCTCGACCTCATGCCCGCGGCGGATCTGGAATGCCGCGACGCCGATGACCACGAACGTGCCGGTGAGGGCCGCGGCGAAGATGACGTGCAGATACGCGGCGATCGCGGTGTTGTTCGTGACGACCGCCCAGATGCTGTCGAGCTGCGGCTTCCCGTTGACCATCTTGTAGCCCACCGGGTGCTGCATCCAGGAGTTGGCGGCGATGATGAAGAAGGCGGAGAGCGCCGAGCCGATCGACACGAGCCAGATGGAGACGAGGTGCGTCTTCGGTGACACGCGGCCCTTGGCGAAGATCCAGAAGCCGAGGAAGGTCGACTCCAGGAAGAAGGCGATCAGCGCCTCCATCGCGAGCGGCGCGCCGAAGATGTCGCCGACGAAGCGGGAGTACTGGCTCCAGTTCATGCCGAACTGGAACTCCTGGATGATCCCCGTCACGACGCCGACCGCGAACGAGATCAGCATCAGCTTGCCGAAGAAGTTCACCTGCCGGGCGTAGACCTCTTTCCCGGTGCGGTAGTGGAGCGTCTGACAGACGGCGACGTAGAACGCCAGGCCGATCGAGAGCGGGACGAAGAAGAAGTGGAAGATCGTCGTCGTCGCGAACTGGAGGCGGGCGAGATCGAGAGCAGTCACGCCTCGAAACCTTAAGGAAGCATCAAGAGGATTCCTCAGTGGTTTCTACGGGCCGAAATCCATGTGTGACCGAGCACACACAGCGGCGGATCAGGTGTGGCCGAACAGGTCCACGAAAACGAGCAGGTGCAGGGTGATGCCGCCGGCTGAACCGTCGAGGTTGAGCGCGAGCAGGCCGCGCGCGCCGGTCTGCCCCGTGAGCGCGATCCCGGTCGTGCCGGTGAGCGCGCCGGCCGGACCGCAGCCGATCAGCTGCGACGGGCTGCCGGCGAGCTGGAGGACCGTGGTCACCAGCCCGGACTTCGCCAGCGAGATCGAGCTCGGCTTGAGCTGCAGGCTGAACGGCGGGCTCGTTCCGGGGCACAGCGGATCCGCCGGCAGCGCGACCGGGACGAGCGAGCCCTGCATGTCCTTGATGGTGATGTCGTCGTTCAGCCGGAACGGCGACGGGATGTAGCCGCGCAGCACCCCGTTCACCGGGGCGCTGCGGTCGGCGTGGCCGGCGGCGCCCACGGTGATCGTGCTGCCCGCGAGGAGCCGGATCGCGGCGGGGGTGCGCGTCGGACCGGGCGCGAGCTCGCCGGGGGCGCGGCGGATCGCGATCCGCCGACGCGCGATCAGCGTCTCCGGTCCGTCGCCGTTCGGGTAGCGC
>Ga0302299_10001818_pt1 | contig 12873 bp, 14 predicted proteins | sample III_Fen_N3_4_FD_198795 | JGI IMG/M metagenome (GOLD analysis project Ga0302299, IMG submission 198795) | Peat permafrost microbial communities from Stordalen Mire near Abisko, Sweden - III_Fen_N3_4 | ecosystem: Environmental > Terrestrial > Soil > Wetlands > Permafrost | place: Sweden: Abisko... | reverse complement strand
CCGGTCGGCTCGCCGCGATCATGCGCCGCCACGGCCTCACCCCGGTGCCCTGAGCGAGCACGGGGTGATCAATCGACCCGCCCCATCGGACACGGCTGGATCCTGGCACGCCTCCGGAGTAGTGTGGTGCTCTCCCACGGACGAGGAGGCCGGTTATGAAGGTCGTGCACTGCCCATGCGGCAAGGACGTCGAAGGCGAGACCGACGACGCGCTGGTCGAGAACGTCGAGGCACACATCTCCGCCGATCACCCGGATCTCGCCGGCAGGTACTCGCGCGAGCAGATCCTGGGGATGGCGCACGAGCACTAGCCGAGTGATCCGAGCCTCCGGCTTGGCGGCTGTCGTCGTTGCAGTCGTCGTCGCCTCGGGCTGCGGGAGCACGAAGACCGTCACGGAGACGACGACGGTCGCGGAACCGGTCACCGTCGCAAGCAGTGAGCCGACGGGTCTCGGGCCGCCCCGCGAGAGGGTGGAGTTCGGTCACATCAGGTCGCTCGCGCGTGCCGGCGGCCACTACGTGATGCGCTTCGACCCGGCCCTGCTCCTCTCCGGCGAGACGGCGAACAAGGCGGCAGCCGAGAACGGCGCCGTCGCGCCCGGCGAGCCGGTGCCGAACGACAACTACGTCGTCGACGAGTCGCACCGGGCGTACACCTACCGCGTCGCTCCCGACGCGAAGGTCACGCTGCTGATCCGCAGCAGCCCCGAGAAATGGGGCCCGACGCCGTCGACCGTCGCCGAGTTGGAGAAGATCGTCGACGGGAGCAGCAAGCTCGATCTGTTCGAGCCGCTCGACACGGGGGTCTGGGTCACGATCGACGTGGACACCGTTCGCGCCGTCTATCACCAGTACCACCCTTGATCACGCGCAGCCGTGGATGACGCAGCCGCCGCAGCATGGGCCGAGGCCGAGGCGGCGCCTGGGCTGCGAGGACGGCGCGTGCTGCTGCGCGGGTGGCGCGCGGACGACCTGGAGCCGTTTGCGGGCCTGAACGCCGACCCGCGCGTGATGGAGCACTACCCGGCGCCGCTCTCCCGGGCGGAGTCGGATGCGATGGTGCGGCAGCGAATCGTGCCCGCCCTCGCCGAGCGCGGCTACGGCCTCTGGGCCGTCGAGGTCCCGGGCGTGGCACCGTTCGTCGGTTTCGTCGGCCTGCAGGCGCCGGCCTTCGAGGCGCGGTTCACCCCGTGCGTGGAGATCGGCTGGCGCCTTGCATTCCCGTATTGGGGCTGTGGCTACGCCACCGAGGCGGCACGCGTCGCGCTCGCTTTCGGCTTCGAGCAGGGCGGGCTCGACGAGATCGTGTCGTTCACCTCACCGGCGAACCGACGGTCGGTCGCGGTGATGGAGCGGCTCGGGATGAGCTACGACGGCGAATTCGAGCATCCACGGCTGCCGCCCGGTCACCGGTTGCGCCGACACGTTCTGTACCGGCTGTCCCGTCCGCGTCCGGGAGAATGACGGCGTGGACCCGCGTGATCTTCGCCTCCGGCGCCTGACCTACCGCCTCATCGTCGAGCTGGGCCGCGCTCCGACCGCCGCCGAGACCGCGGCCGCCGGGGCGATGGCCGAGGCCGGAGTCGCCCGCGGGTGGCAGCGCCTCCACGACCAGCATGCGCTCGTCCTCGACGCCGAAACGGCCGCGATCCGGATGGCGAACCCCTTCTCTGCCGTTCCGACGCCGTATCGGGTGCTGGCCGGCGGCCGCTCGTGGCATGCGAACTGCGCCTGGGACGCATTCGGAACCTGCGCCGCCCTGCACGTCGACGGTCGGATCGAGACGTCGTGCGCCGACTGTGGGGACGCGCTCCACGTCGCGGTGGTGAATCGGCTCCCGGACGACGAGAGCCGCGCTTCCATTGCCTCGTTCCCGCGGACCGGTGGTGGGACGACATCGTCTTCACCTGAAGCGCGATGAACTCTTCCGGTCGGAGGAGCACATCGAACGCTGGCTCGACGGCCGGGCTCCGGGTGCGACGATCTCCGTTGGCACGTTGTGCGATCTCGCGCACGCGTGGTGGGGCGACAGGCTGGCCGAGGACTGGTTGCCGCGCACCCGAGAGGAGAATCAGGCGATTCTCGAGCGGCTCGGCCTGACGGGGGAGTTCTGGTTGCTTGCCTGACCTGTCAGGGGCACGTTCCGTTACGCGCGAGCGTTCGATCCCGGCTGGCGGTGGCCGGCACGGGGACAGGCTCGAGCACCGCCCCGTGCCGCTTCGCGCGTCAGCTCGCGACGCCCGTGCCGATCGGGCACGCGACGCCGGTGCCGCCGATCCCGCAGTAGCCGTGCGGGTTTCGGGCCAGGTACTGCTGGTGATAGGTCTCGGCGTAGTAGAACGGGCCCGCCCCGGCGAGCTCGGTCGTGATCATCCCGCCGATCCCGGCCTGCGCGAGCGCCATCTGGTAACGCGCCTTCGAAGCGAGGGCAGCCTCCTGCTGGGCCGGGGTCGTCCAGTAGAGCGCCGAGCGGTACTGCGTCCCGACGTCGTTCCCCTGCCGCATCCCCTGGGTCGGGTCGTGGCCCTCCCAGAAGGTCCTCAGCAGGTCGTCGTAGGAGATCCGGGCCGGGTCGTACGCGACGAGGACGGCCTCCGTGTGGCCGGTTCGCCCGGAGCAGGTTTCCTCGTAGCTCGGGTTCGGGGTCGTGCCGCCGGCGTAGCCGACCGCGGTCGTGTAGACGCCGGGCAGCTGCCAGAAGAGGCGCTCGGCGCCCCAGAAGCACCCCATCCCGAAGATCGCCGTCTCGATGCCCTCGGGAAAAGGCGGCTCGAGCGGTGCGTCGAGCACGACGTGGCGCTCGGTCACCGGCATGGGGCCCGGACGGCCGGGGAGCGTGTCCTCCGGCGCGGGCATGTCGTGGGACTTGCGTGTGAAGAGCATGCCCCTACGGTATCGCGAGAGCCCGAAACGTTACGTCGAATGCAGAGACGGCGTTCCCCGGCGCTCCGGCCGGGCCCGAGCGATACGGATGCGCGGTAGGCGAGGGCGGTCAGGCCCGGGCGAGCGCCTGCTCGAGATCCGCCCAGAGGAGATCTCCGTCCTCGAGGCCGACCGAGAGCCGCAGCAGCCCTTCCGGGCAGCGCTCGCCTTCCCAGCGGTAACGCGACTCGATCTTCGTCCGCGTGCCACCGAGGCTCGTCGCGTTCTCGATCGCCGTGACCGCGACCTCGACGCGCCGGGCCGCGTCGCCGTCTGCGACGTCGAAGGCGATCAGGAACCCGAAGCCCGGGTAGCGGACAGTCGTCACGGCGGGGTGGCCCGTGAGTCGCTCGGCGAGCGTCAGCGCGGTCGCTTCCATTCGCTCGAAGCGCACTGCGAGCGTTTTCAGGCCACGCTCGAGAAGCCAGGCCGTGTCGGCCGAGGCAACGAGACCGGTCAGCCGGCGTGTCAGGTGGAGGCTCGCGAAGAGGGCATCGTCCTTGACGCTGGCAACGCCGGCGATCAGGTCGTCGTGGCCGGCGAGAACCTTCGTGGCGCTGTGCAGCGAGCAATCGCACCCTCGTTCGAGCGGGCGCAGGCGCAGCGGCGAGGCAAGCGTGGCGTCGCACACGACCAGGGCCGGGTGTGCGGCGGCGGCCTCGAAGTCGGGCATCGTCAGCATCGGGTTCGACGGCGCCTCGAGCAGGATCAGGTCGGCGCCGGCGGGCGGCGCTCCGGTCTGGTCGTACTCGACGACCTCGACGCCCCAGGGCCGGAGGTGGTCGAACAGCTGCTTGTGGCCGTAGTAGGACCCCTCGGCGAGCGCGATCGTCCCGCCCGGCGGCAGCATCGTCAATACGACACCGGTCACGGCACCCATCCCGGCCGGGAACAGGAGCGAGCGACCACCTTCGAGTGCGCCGAGGGTGCTCTCGACGGCGACGGCGTTCGGCTGCTCGGCCCGGGCGTACGTATAGGGGCCGGGCTCGCCGGCCGCGTCGTAGGGCCAGGTGGCCGAGCGGTCGAGAGGAGCGCTCACGGCTCGACTCTATCGACGTAGACTCGCCCGATGGAGGCAGCGCCCGGTGTCACCCCCGCAACGGTCGAGGCGTTCCGCCGTGACGGTGCCGTGTGCGTCCGGGGAGCATTCTCCGCCGCAGACCTCGCGCTCGTCGAGGCCGCGATCGAGCAGAACCTGGCCGACCCGAGCGAGCGCGCGCTCGTCGCCAGCCGCCCGGACGATCCCGGCCGCTTCTTCGAGGACTTCTGCAACTGGCAGCGGCTGCCGGAGCTCGAGCGCGTCGTGCGGTCGTCCCCGGCGGCGGCGATCGCGGGCGAGCTGATGGGCGCCGAGCAGGTGCGCTTCTACCACGACCACGTGCTCGTGAAGGAGCCGGGCACCGTGCAGCGGACGCCCTGGCACCAGGATCAGCCGTACTACAACGTCGACGGGGCGGAGACGTGCTCGGTCTGGCTGCCGGTCGATCCGGTCTCGCGCGCGGCGACGCTCGAGTTCGTCGCCGGCTCGCATCTCGGCCCGTGGCTCATGCCGCGGACGTTCATGGACAACGAGGCGAAGTGGTTCCCGGAGGGCGAGCTCGACGAGCTGCCGGACATCGAAGGCGACCGCGATGCGTACGAGATCATCGGCTGGGAGCTCGAGCCGGGCGATGCCGTGTTCTTCGACATGCTGGCGCTGCACTGCGCCGGCGGGGTGGAGGGATCGCGCCGGCGCCGTGTCCTCTCGCTCCGCTTTCTCGGCGACGACGTCACGCACGCTCCGCGGCCGTGGCGGACCTCGCCGGACTTCCCGGGTCTTGCCGACGAGCTCGCCGCGGGGAGCCCGATGGATCACCCGCTGTTCCCGATCGTCTGGGAGAGGGCGACAGCGGAGCAGTAGAGGCAGTCCCGCCGGATTCCGGGCAGGAGCGATAGGCTCAGGCGCGATGGCAGTGGACGAGACCACTCGGATGACCCACGACACGACCGAGGCGAAGCTTCGCTGGCTCGACGAGCTGAGCGCCGAAGCCGCGCTGCCGATGGGCGAGAAGGCCGCCGCCAAGCAACACGCCCGCGGCAAGCTGCTCGCCCGCGAGCGGGTCGAGCGGCTGCTCGATCCCGGCTCGTTCGTCGAGCTCGACCGCTTCGTGCGCCACCGCGAAGTGGAGTTCGGCATGCGCGACAAGCGCCCCTGGGGCGATGCCGTCGTGACCGGTTACGGCACCGTCTTCGGCCGGCCGGTGTGCGTCTTCTCCCAGGACTTCACCGTGTTCGGCGGCTCGTTGAGCGAGGTGTTCGCGGAGAAGATCTGCAAGGTGATGGACATGGCCGTGAAGGTCGGCTGCCCCGTCGTCGGCATCAACGACTCCGGCGGGGCGCGGATCCAGGAGGGGGTCGTGTCCCTCGCCGGCTATGCGGAGATCTTCTGGCGAAACGTGCAGGCGTCGGGCGTCGTGCCCCAGATCTCGCTCGTCCTCGGGCCCTGCGCCGGAGGGGCGGTCTACTCGCCCGCGATCACGGATTTCGTCCTCATGGCCGAGGGAACGTCGTACATGTTCATCACCGGGCCCGACGTCGTCAAGGCGGTCACCGGCGAAGAGGTGACGCAAGAGGAGCTCGGTGGCGCCGCCGCTCACGCTTCCCGCTCGGGCGTCGCCCACCTGGTCGGCGCCGGCGAGGAGGCGGTGCTCGACGATGCGCGCTACCTGCTCTCGTTCCTCCCGCAGAACAACCTCGAGCCGGCCCCGTACGCCGCGCCCGCCGACCCGATCGATCGCGAGGCGCCCGAGCTCGACACGCTCGTCCCTGACTCAGCTCACAAGCCCTACGACATCAAGCGCGTCGTCCGCGCGGTCGTCGACGACGGCGACTTCCTCGAGCTCCAGGGCGCCTATGCGCAGAACATCGTCTGCGGCTTCGCGCGTCTCGGCGGTCACTCGATCGGGATCGTCGGCAACCAGCCGAACGCGCTCGCCGGGGTGCTCGACATCGACGCGTCGGTCAAGGCGGCACGTTTCGTGCGCACCTGCGACGCCTTCGGCATCCCGCTCGTCACGTTCGTCGACGTCCCCGGCTTCCTGCCGGGCACCGCGCAGGAGTGGGGTGGGATCATCCGCCACGGCGCCAAGCTCCTGTACGCGTACGCCGAGGCGACGGTGCCGAAGCTGACCGTGATCACGCGCAAGGCCTACGGCGGTGCCTACGACGTCATGAGCTCGAAGCACATCAGGGCCGACGTCAACGTTGCCTGGCCGACTGCCGAGGTCGCGGTGATGGGGCCGGACGGTGCGGTGAACATCATCTTCCGGCACGAGCTCGCCGCGGCAGAGGACCCCGAAGCGCGGCGCGCGGAGCTGATCGCGGATTACCAGGAGCGCTTCGCGAATCCGTACTCCGCCGCCGAGCGCGGGTACGTGGACGACGTGATCGAGCCTCGCCGCACCCGTCCCTACCTCGTCCGGGCCCTCGAGATGCACCTCGCGAAGCGCGAGCCGGCGCCGAAGCGGAAGCACGGCAACATCCCCCTGTGACCCTCCCGCGCGACAGCGTGCCGGCCGACCGCACCTGGGACGACGTCAGCGTCTTCCCGACCGTCGCGGCGTGGGAGGCCGAGCTCGAGGCCGTGCTCGCCGACCTGCCCTCGCTCGCCGCAGTTCGGGGACGGATCGACGAGAGTGCCGACACCCTCGTCGAGGTGCTTCGCCTCCGCGACGAGCTCTCCCGCCGGGCGGGCCGGGTCTACGTGTACGCCCTGCTCGGCTACGCCGTCGAGACCACCGACCCCGCGGCGGTTGCGCGCTTCGGGCGCGCCCAGGCGGCCGACGCGCAACTGCTCGCGACGGCGGCGTTCGTCGAGCCGGAGCTGCTGGCTCTCGAGCCCGAGCGCCTGCGGGACTGGGCGGCGACCGAGCCCGGCCTGGCGGCCTACGGCCACTACCTCGACGATCTCGGCCGCCGGGCGGCACACACCCGCTCCGCCGAGGTCGAGGAGGCGCTCGGGCTCGTCTCCGACGCTTTCTCGGTGCCCTTCGCGGTCTACAGCGCCCTCGTCGACAGCGACGTCGTCTTTGCGCCCGCCGTATCGGCCGAGGGCGAGCAGTCCGACGTCACGCAGGGATCGATCGACGCGCTCCTCGCAAGCCCCGACAGGACGCTGCGGCGCAGCGCCTGGGAGAGCTACGCCGACGGCCACCTCGGGGTACGCAACTCACTCGCCGCCAACCTCGCCGGCACCGTCAAGCAGGCGGTGTTCCAGGCCCGCGTCCGCCGCTACGACTCGCCTCTCGCCGCGTCGCTCTCGCGCTCGAACGTGCCCCCCGCGGTGTTCGACAACCTGATCGCGACGTTCGAGGCCAACCTGCCGACCTGGCACCGCTACTTCGGGCTGCGGCGGCGGATCCACGACGTCGAGCGGCTCGCCCCGTACGACCTGGCGGCGCCGCTCGGAGCAGCGTCGCCCGTGCTCCCGTACGAGCAGTGCGTCGAGTGGATCTGCGAATCGCTCGCGCCGCTCGGCGAGACGTACGTCGACACGGTCAGGCGCGGCTGCCTCGAGCAACGCTGGGTCGACGTCTACCCCACCGCGGGGAAGATGGGAGGCGCGTTCTCGGCCGGAGCGCCGGGAACGGCCCCGTTCATCGTGATGAGCTTCGACGGGACGGGCGTCAGCCTCGGGACGCTCGCTCACGAGCTCGGTCACTCGATGCACTCGTACCTGACCTGGCAGGCGCAGCCGCAGGTCTACACCCACTACTCCATGTTCGTCGCGGAGGTCGCGTCCAACTTCCACCAGGTCATGCTTCGCGCGCACCTGCTGGACAACGTCGACGATGCTGCGCTGCAACTCGCCGTGCTCGAGGAGGCGATGGCGAACTTCCGCCGCTACTTCTTCATCATGCCGACGCTCGCGCGCTTCGAGCGCGAGATCCACGAGCGTGTCGCGCGGGGCGAGGGCGTGACCGCGGAGCTCCTCTGCGACCGCATGGCCGACCTCTTCGCGGAGGGATACGGGCCCGACGTCGAGCTCGACCGGGCGCGCGTCGGAATCACGTGGGCCGAGTTCGGTCATCTCCACGAGCCGTTCTACGTCTACCAGTACGCGACGGGCATCTCGGGCGCCCATGCGCTCGCACGCGGTGTGCTCGACGGCGAGTCGGGTGCGGCCGAGCGCTACCTGGAGTTCCTCTCCGCGGGGGACTCCCTCTACCCGCTCGACGCGCTCCGGCGCGGCGGCATCGACCTCACCTCTCCCGAGCCCGTCGAGCAGACCTTCGCGGTGCTCGCTTCGCTCGTCGACCGCATCGAGGCGCTCGTCTAGCAGGCCCGGCTCCGCTCCCGTAGCCTGCGGGCATGGAGATCGAGCTCGTTCCCGACCCGGGTGCAGCGGACCATGCGGCGCAGGCCGCGGCGATCGCACTCTCCGGGGAGGGGCTCGCCGACGACGAGCGGCCGCCCGGCGTCGCCGGAGCCTGGCGCCGCGCGGGGGTCGAGGAGGCGGTCAACCGCGCCGCGGCGAACGACGCCGCCCATTCGGCCACGTCCGTGCCCCGCGCCGCCTTCCCGTCCCGCGCTGCCCCGCCGCCGACCAGGAGCTCGTCGTCCGGGAGCGACGGCTAGGTGCTGCCGGCGCGGAGCACCCGCGGCGCGACCCGGGCGTAGTCGAGGCCCGAGATCCACGTCAGCAGGACGGCGACGAGCAGCACCCACCAGGCGACGTCGCTGCTCCAGGCTCCGGCAGCTGCCATTCCCCCGACGGCGACCGCCACGGCCTGAGCCCACGTCTTGAGCTTCCCGAGGTCACGGGCTGCGATGACGATGCCCCGCTCGATCGCGGCGAGGCGGAGCCCGGAGACGAGGAACTCGCGGGCGACGATGGCGGCCACCATCCAGGCCGGCGCGACTCCTTCCGCGATCAGCATCACGAGCGCGGACATGACGAGGACCTTGTCCGCGATCGGATCGAGCAGCGAGCCGAAGGCGGAGGTCTGGTTCCACCGTCGGGCGAGCCAGCCGTCTACCTGATCGGTGGCCATCGCGACGACGAACACGGCGGTTGCCCAGTACGCGTGATTCGGGAAATCCCATGCGAACAGGACGACGACGATGGGAACCGCCAGAGCCCGCGCGAGAGTCAACTGATCGGGGACGGTCATCCTTAGGGGAGAATACGCGGAGAGCATGGCACCCTTCACCAAAGTGCTCGTCGCAAACCGCGGCGAGATCGCCGTCAGGATCTTCCGGACGCTCCGCGAGCTCGGGATCGGTGCCGTCGCCGTCTACTCCGATGCCGATCGGGGCCGGCTCCACACCCGCGTTGCCGACGAGTCGTTTCGGATCGGGCCGGGGCCGGCCGACGAGAGCTATCTGCGCGCCGACGTCATCGTCGAGACAGCATTGCGCGCCGGTGCCGAGGCCATTCACCCGGGCTACGGATTCCTGGCCGAGAACGCGGCCTTCGCCCGGACGGTGGAGGACGCGGGCCTCGTGTGGATCGGCCCGCCGCCGGCCGCGATCGAGCTGATGGGTTCGAAGACCGAGGCTCGCAGCGCCATGCGCGCTGCCGGTGTCCCGATCATCCCCGGCGCCACCGACCCGGTGCGAACTGTCGGCGAGGTCGTCGCGATCGGGGAGGAGATCGGCTACCCGCTGATCATCAAGGCGGCGGCCGGCGGAGGCGGCAAGGGGATGGAGCTCGTCTCCGACTCCTCCGAGGCGGCGGGGGCGTTCGAGGCGGCCCAACGTCAGGGCCTCAAGTACTTCGCAGACGACGCGGTCTATGTCGAGCGCTATCTCGAGAATCCCCGGCACGTCGAGGCGCAGGTACTCGCCGACGGGCACGGCACCGTGCTCTTCCTCGGCGAGCGGGACTGCACGATGCAGCGGCGTCACCAGAAGCTCGTCGAGGAGACTCCTTCCCCGGCCGTCGGCCCGGAGCTGAGGGAGCGGATCGGCGAGATCGCGGTCGATGCGGCCCGGGCGGCGGGCTACCGCTCGGCCGGGACGATCGAGGGGCTCCTGACCGCGGCGGGGGAGTACTTCTTCATGGAGATGAACACGCGGATCCAGGTCGAGCACACCGTCACCGAGCTCGTCACGGGCCTCGACCTCGTGCGGGAGCAGATCCTGATCGCACAGGGCGAGCCACTCTCGTTGCGGCAGGAGGACGTGAGCCTCCGCGGGCATGCGATCGAGTGCCGGATCAATGCCGAGGACGTCGGCAAGGGCTTCCTCCCGGCACCCGGGCTGATCACCGCCTACGAGGAGCCTTCCGGCCCTGGCGTCCGGGTCGACTCCGGCGTGCGGGCGGGCGACGAGATCTCGGGCCTGTACGACCCGATGATCGCCAAGCTGATCGTCCACGACACGAACCGCGAGACCGCCAGGAGGAGGATGCTGCGCGCACTCGCCGAGTTCCGGATCGAGGGCCCGCCGACGCTCCTGGGCTTCCATGCCGCGCTGCTCACCGAGCCGTGCTTCGTGGACGGGGGCACATGCCACGGCCTGGTGGAATCCGAGGAGCTGGCGCAGCGTGCGGAGGAGATGACCGAGTTGTTCTCTCATCGGACAACGACGGTAGCGAACGGAGCGGACGGCAGGCAGACACGTGAGCGTGTCGTGGCCGTCGAGGTCGACGGCCGTTCCTTCGACGTCCGCCTGCACACGACCGAGCCCCCGTGGGCCGCTCTCGGGCGCCGCCGCCGCGAGCGGAGCGCGGTGGGAGGCGCCGAGGGCTCGGGCGCGGTCGCGAGCCCGATGCAGGGCACCGTGCTGAAGGTGCTCGTGGCGGAGGGAGATCCGGTGGCGGTGGGCCAGGTGATCTGCGTGATCGAGGCGATGAAGATGGAGAACGAGATCGCCGCGCCGCGCGACGGCGTCGTCACCGATCTCGGTGTGACGTCGGGGCAGGGGGTCACGAACGGACAGCTGATCTGCCTCGTCGCAGAATCCTGATGGCGGCTGCCGAGCGGGACGTCGGGGCGCTCGTGGAACGGCTCATCGCGGAGGCCGCACTCACCGGCGCCACCCTGAGCAAGCCCCGTCGGAGCGATCCGTCCCGGCCGTCCCGGGTGACGGTCGCGCCGGTGACGATCGGCGCTGCGCTGCGCTATCGCTTCACCACGCACCATTCCACCCGCTCGAGCGACGAGAACCTCGTGCCCGCCGCAGCCGCCGAGCGCCTCGTGCAGTTGCTCGACGCCGAGTTCCGACAGGGTCTCCTCCAGTCGGGCGATGCCGACTGGCAGGTGCTGGCCGCCGGGAAGGGGACGAAGATCCTGCGCCGGCCGCCGAGCCGGCCGGAGGCGAGCCTCGCCCACGACCGCGTCAAGCACCGCCTCCTGCCCGAGGGCGTGCCGGTGCCGTTTCTCGTCGAGCTCGGCGTCATGACCGGCGAGGGAAAGGTGAGGGCACAGCGCTACGACAAGTTCCGGCAGGTGAACCGGTTCCTCGAGCTCGTGGAGGATGTGCTTCCGGTGCTGCCGTCCGGGCCGCTCCGGGTCGTCGACTTCGGCTCCGGCAAGTCGTACCTCACGTTCGCGTTGCACCACCTGTTGACGGTGGTCCACGACCGTGAAGTGGAGATCGTGGGCCTGGATCTCAAGGCGGACGTCGTCGAGCACTGCGAGGCATTGGCGCGACGCCTCGGCGCCGCCGGCCTGCGGTTCGAGGTGGGTGACATCGCCGGGTATGCGGCTCTCGCAGGGGTGGATCTCGTGGTGAGCCTGCACGCGTGCGACACCGCCACCGACGCCGCGCTCGACCGCGCCGTCCAGGCCGGCGCACCGGTGATTCTCGCGGTTCCCTGCTGCCAGCACGAGCTGCTGGCACAGCTCCGGAGCCCCGCGCTCGGCCCGCTGCTTCGCCACGGCGCGCTCCGTGAGCGCTTTGCAGCCGAGGTGACCGACGCCGCCCGGGCCCAGCTGCTCGGCGCTGTCGGCTACGACGTGCAGGTGCTCGAGTTCATCGAGCTCGAGCACACGCCGAAGAACGTCCTCCTGCGCGCCGTCGCGCGTCCCGGGCGGGACACCGCCAAGGCGATGGCCGAGTACCGTGCCTTCGCTGTGGAGCTCGGGATCGATCCGGCTCTCGCGCGCCTGCTCGCCGACCGGTTGCCGGCGTGAGCGAGCCGAGTCTCGCGGCAACGGCGTGCTCCGAGTCGTCGCTCACGGCAGGCGAGCCGCTCGCAGGGACGGCGGCCGTCGCGACGAGCTGGTTGCTCGTCGAGGTGAGAGGCGCGTGGGGAAGAGATGCGGTCGCCGACAGCGGGCTCACCGGGCCGGTGCAAAGCGTGCTCGCCGGCTTTCCGGGAAAGGCGCTCCTCGTTCGCCGGCCCGATCGGCGCGGCGGCGTGAGCCTCGTTCACGCGAGAGCCGGGGAGGGAGGGGGAACGGCTGTCGGTTTGGAGCTGGGGTCGCTCGAGGAGCTGCCGGCGGTGACCCTCGAGGAAGGCGCGCCGATCGCCGGGCCGATCTTCCTCGTCTGCGCTCACGGTCGCCGCGACCCCTGCTGTGCGCGTCTCGGCGGGCCGTTCTACGAAGCCCTCGCGTCCGAGCTGCCGCCCGGCAGGCTGTGGCAGTCGTCTCATCTCGGCGGGCACCGTTTCGCACCGAACGTGCTCGTCCTGCCCGACGGGATCCAGCTCGGCCGGATTCCGGTCGAGCGGGCGCGCGAGGTGGTCGATCTGCTCACCCGCGGGAGGATCCCGCTCGACCTCTACCGCGGCCGCACGATCTATGCGGCGCCGGTGCAGGCGGCCGAGATCCTCATTCGCTCGGCTACCGGCTGCGACGGCGTCGCCGACCTGCGGCTCGTCTCGCACGTCGCCGGTCGGGTGACGTTCTCGACGCCGGCCGGCGAGCTCGCCACGCGCGTCGTCGAACGGCCGGGCCCCGTAGTCCCCGTCAGCTGCGGCGCGGAGCCCGAGCCGACGACCACCTGGGTGGCGTCGTTAGA
>Ga0302299_10001817_pt1 | contig 12875 bp, 12 predicted proteins | sample III_Fen_N3_4_FD_198795 | JGI IMG/M metagenome (GOLD analysis project Ga0302299, IMG submission 198795) | Peat permafrost microbial communities from Stordalen Mire near Abisko, Sweden - III_Fen_N3_4 | ecosystem: Environmental > Terrestrial > Soil > Wetlands > Permafrost | place: Sweden: Abisko... | reverse complement strand
CACGACGAGCCCAGGAAGAGCAGGCGCTCGACCCGCTGCTCGAGAGCCGCGTCCATGACGTTGGTCTGGATCCGCAGGTTGTCGGAGAGGAACTCCACCGGATACGTGTCGTTCGCCAGGATGCCACCGACCTTGGCGGCCGCCAGCACGACGTAGCGAGGCCGGGTCTCGGCCAGGTAGTCGAAGACGGTGTCGCGGTCGCGCAGGTCGACCTCGGCCGACGAGCGGCCGCGGAGGTCGGTGAAACCCGCCGCTTCCAGTCGGCGCCACACGGCAGAGCCGACCATGCCGCGATGCCCCGCGACGTACGTCGTCGCGCCGCGGTCGAGCGGTCCGGGCTCGAAGGCGGTCATGGCGTCGTCGGCCATCCGGTCAGTGCCGGGCGGTCGATCCAGGGCCGGCCCTCGTGCGCGAGCGCCTCCAGGTCGGCGTCGACCATGATCTGGGCGAGCTGTGTCGCGTCGACAGTCGGCTTCCAGCCGAGCACCCGCTCGGCCTTGCCCGCGTCTCCGCACAGCGCGTCGACCTCGGAAGGCCGCAGGTAGCGGTCGTCGAAACGCACGTGCTCCTCCCAGTCGAGACCGACGTGGGTGAAGGCCGCCGCCATGAAGTCACGAACGGAGATCGAGGTACCGGTGGCGAGCACGAAGTCGTCGGGCTCGTCTGCCTGGAGCATCCGCCACATGCCCTCGACGTACTCCGGGGCGTAGCCCCAGTCGCGCTCGGCGTCGAGGTTTCCCATGTAGACGTGGTCGTCGAGGCCGGCCTTGATGCGGGCGACGGCGCGGGTGATCTTGCGGGTCACGAACGTCTCGCCGCGCCGGGGCGACTCGTGGTTGAAGAGGATGCCGTTCACGGCGAACAGGCCGTACGCCTCGCGATAGTTCTTGGTCGCCCAGTAGGCGTAGACCTTGGCCACGCCGTACGGCGAGCGCGGGTGGAAGGCGGTCGACTCGTCCTGCGGAGGTGGTGCCGCGCCGAACATCTCCGAGCTCGACGCCTGGTAGTAGCGGCACTGCACGCCGGACATCCGCACGGCCTCCAGCAGGCGCATCGCGCCGAGCGCGGTGCTGTTACCGGTGTGCTCCGGCTCGTCGAACGACACGCGGACGTGGGACTGCGCGCCGAGGTTGTAGACCTCGTCGGGGTCGATCTCGCGCATCAGCGTGACCAGACGAGCCCCGTCGGTGAGGTCGCCGTAGTGGAGGTAGAGCCGGGCGTCCTTCTCGTGCGGATCGCGGTAGAGGTGGTCGATCCGGCCGGTGTTGAACAGCGACGCGCGCCGGATCAGACCGTGGACCTCGTAGCCCTTGCCCAGCAAGAGCTCGGCCAGGTACGAGCCGTCCTGGCCGGTGACGCCCGTGATCAGTGCTCGGGGCACAGCAGACTCCAAACAGTGGGAGGGAGGACGTCAGCCATTCTCCATGAACCACCGGGTGACCATGGTCATTTCGGGGGAGACGACTGGTCATTGTGTGCGTCCGGGCATGGTCGTCTCGGGTGCGTGACAATGGCCACTTCGCACCCACCAGCCTTGCCATTCCGCATACAGGAGCGGTGCCCGCATGTCACCGTCTTCCCGTGACCGACACCTTCGAGCCGACGCTGGCGCTCAGCGCCCCGAGCCTCGCTGAGTTCCGTACCTACTCGGTGTGCCGGATCCCGATCGCCGACCTCGACACCACCGCTGCCGCCGCGCACATCGTGCAGGCCGCCGCGTCGGGCACCAGCTACGAGGTCCACCTGTGCAACGCCTACACGCTCTCGCTGGTCGACCGCGACTCCCTGCTGAAGGATGCGCTGCTCGCCAGCCACATGAACCTCGCGGACGGTACGCCGGTCGCCTGGCTCGGCCGGTCGCAGGGTGAACCGGGCCCGGTCCGCGGCCCCGGCCTGGTCGGCGCCGTCGCCGCGCTCGGCCTCGGCGTCGCTCACCACTACCTGTGGGGTGGCAAGGACGGCGTGGCCGACGGCATGGCCGACGGGCTGCGCGCGCACGTGCCCGGCGTCTCGATCGTCGGCACCGAGACGCCGCCGTTCGCTCCCCTGAGCGACGAGGACCTGTTCGACCTGGCTGTCCGCGTCCGCGCCTCCGGGGCCACCATCTTGTGGGTCGGGCTGGGCACGCCCAACCAGGACTACGTCGTACGCCGGCTCGCACCGCTGCTCGAGATGCCGATCGTGCCGGTCGGCGCTGCCTTCGACTTCTGGTCCGGCGCCGTGTCCGAGGCTCCGGCGTTCCTGCACGGCTCCGGGCTCGAGTGGATCTACCGTCTGTCCCGTGAGCCTCGTCGGCTATGGCGCCGCTACCTGATCGGCAACCCGCGCTTCGTGGTGTCGGCGCTTCGCCACCGCACCACCTGAGCATGCGGGTCCTGGTCGCCCACAACTTCTACCGCTCCAACGCCCCCAGCGGCGAGAACCAGCTCGTCAAGGCCGAGGTGGCGCTCCTGCGTGAGGGCGGTGTCGAGGCCGTGGAGATGTTCGAGGACTCCGACTCGATCCCCGGCGGTCCCAGGGGCGTCCTGCGGGCCGCGCCGGGCCCGATCTACTCGCCCTCCGGCGTACGACGCTTCAAGCGGCTGCTGGACAGTGTGCAACCCGACGTGGTCCACCTACATCAGGTCACGCCGCTGATCTCGCCGGCGGTCGTGCGCGTGGCGGGCACGTACGGCGTCCCGGTGGTCCAGACGGTGCACAACTACCGGCACGGTTGCGCCAACGGCCTGCACCTGCGCGACGGCCACGTCTGCACCGACTGCGTGGGCTCACGGCTCGGGCTGCCGGCCCTCGAGCACGGCTGCTACCGCGGCTCCCGGCTCCAGACCGTGCCGGTGACCATCGGCATGACGGTCCATCGCCGGACCTGGCGGCAGGGCGTCGCCCGCTACCTCGCGCTGACGCCGTTCATGCGCGACATGCTCGTCTCCTACGGGCTGCCCGCCGACCGCATCACGGTGCGCCCGACCTGGGTCCCGGATCCCGGCAGCGCGGGCGAGCCCGGGCGCGACGTGCTCTACGTCGGACGGCTCGACGAGGCGAAGGGCATCGACCGCCTGCTCGACGCGTGGGCGCTCGCACGACGCGGTGGCCTCCACCCCCAGCAGCGTCTCGTGATCGCCGGCGACGGTCCCCTCCGGAACCTGGTGACCGCAGCCCTGGACGTCGACCCCATGATCACGTGGCTCGGCCAGGTGTCGCCGGACCGGGTCGCTCAGGCCATGGCCGACGCGGCGTACGTCGTCGTGCCCTCGCGCGTCTTCGAGGGCTACCCGCTCGCCGTGGCCGAGGCCTTCGGCCGTGGCCGCGCCGTCCTAACGGTCTCGGGGGGCAGCGTCGGGTCGATCATCGACGACGAGACCGGCTGGGTCGTGGACCCGAGCGCCGAGGGGCTGGCGCAGGCGCTCGCCTCGATCACTGCGGAGGACGCCCGGTCTCGCGGCGCCGCCGCCCGCACGTCGTACGAGCAGCACAACACGCCAGCCGCTGGCCTGTCGTCACTGCTGGCTGTCTACGACGCCGTGTCGGGCCTCGGTGGGGAAGGCAGCCGGACCGTAAGGTCGGACCATGGGTGACAGGTCGGCGCCGCCGACGAGGTCGATCGTCGTGATCTGTACCCGCAACCGCCCCGGCGAGCTCGAGAAGGCCCTGACCGACGTGCGGGCCATCGCCCCGACGCTCGAGGTCCTGGTGGCCGACTCCAGCGAACCCCAGCAGAAAGCAGAAGTGCGACGCGTGGTCACCGACGCGACGTCATGCTCCTTGCTGGACTGCACGCCCGGGCTCGCCCGGCAACGCAACCAGGCCCTTGACTGGATCCGTGGTCAGCGCGTTGACACACAGATCGTGCACTTCATCGATGACGACACAGAACCCGAGCCCGGCTACTTCGCAGCCGTCGAGCGAGCATTCGCGACGGATCCTCGGCTCGGTGGCGTGGGCGGCGTCGTCGTGAACCAGCCGTTTCCTCGCTTCCAGCTCGCCAAGTACGTGTTCGCGCTCTACTCGCGGCGACCAGGAGTCGTCCTTCGCTCGGGGCGCAGCACCATCGGCCACTACGAGGGGCACGAGGCAACTCGCGCCCAGTGGCTGCCTGGCTGCGCCATGAGCTATCGGCTCGACGCGATCGGCTCCATCGCTTTCGACAACCGCCTCGAGGGATACAGCCTCGGCGAGGACCTCTACTTCAGCTATGCCCTCAGCCGTACCCACCGGCTCACCATCGCCAAGGATGCCCGCGTTGTGCATCATCTGAGCCCGGTCAACCGACACTCCGCTGAGCGCATCTCGCGGGAGCGGATCGAGCTGCTTCATCGCTTCGTCCGCGAGAACCGTGACCGCGGCCTGAGGTTGTCGGCGTTCTGGTGGAGCGTGCTGGGTGAAGCGATGTTGCACTTCGCGCACGCGGTCGGGGCACGCGACCCCGAAGCTCTGGCGAGGGCTCGCGGCGTCGCCATCGGTGGGGTGCACGCGCTTCGGCATCCACTGCCGTCCGGGCACGAGGCGCCATGAGCAGGCTCCGGACGCTCACACAGCGGTCCGACTCGAACCTGCGTGAGGTCGCCCGTGGCGGGGTGATCAACACGGCGGGATCTGCCGTCGGTGCCGTGGCGACCTTCGCTCTGCTGATGCTCGTCGTGCGTGGCGCGGGCGTCGACCGTGGCGGTCTGTACTTCCAGTCGCTCGCCCTGGTCTCCGGTGCGTCGATCCTGTGCAGCCTCGGGGCCGCCATGGCCGTCACCCGATCGATCGCCCAGGTCCGCCGCGGCCACGGTGCAGATGTCTCGGCCGCCGTATGGGCCACGGTCGTGCCGGTCACCCTGTTCTCACTCGCGGTCACCGCGTTCGGGTACGCCGTCTCTGGTCCGCTGGCGCGCCAGCTGACCGACGAACCACACCAGCCGGCGCTTCACGAGCTGCTGGCCACGATGATGCTCGCAGTTCCGTTCGTGGTCCTCACCCGCGTCTTCACTGCGATCTCCCGCGCTGTCGACGAGCCGACACCCGGGGCTCTCTACGACTTCGGTGGCCAGCCAGTACTGCGGGTGCTGGCGGTGATACTCGTGCTGTCCCTGGGCGGCGGTGACCGGGGGTTGGGCTGGAGCATCACCGGGCCTGCCCTGGTGTGCGCGGTCCTCTCGGCCGCGCATGCGTTCGGATCCCTGGGTCGGGCCGGGATTCGGTGCTCGAAGTCACCCGTGTGGGAGTGGTCCAGCGCGCGGGACTTCTTCGCCTTCGGGCTTCCGCGGGGGCTCGAGGAGGTCGTCCAGGCCTCGAGCATCTGGCTGCTCACGCTGATGGTAGGCGCGTTGTCAGGCCCCGCCCAGGCAGCGACATACGCCGCGCTCACGAGGCTCACCATGGGCACCGGCATGGTGCTCCAGTCCGTCACCACGGGGATGCTGCCACGCCTGTCGGCCGCCTTCATCCGCCACGAGCACGACGAGGTCGAGCACCTCTTCCAGTCCACGACCCGATGGCTGGTCGTGCTCTCCCTGCCGATGTGCGTCGTGCTCTTCGTCTACCCCAGCGCTTTGCTCTCCTTGGCCAGCCCCGACCTGCCGGGCGGCCGTGTCGGTCTACAGATCCTCGCGGTCGGCGCACTCGTGAACGTAGCCACTGGCGCGGTGGGAGGCGTGGTGCTGATGGCCGGTCGCAGTGCCGTCAACCTCGCCGTGGCGGTCGTGTGCGTCATCGTGATGGTCGCCTCGGCCCTTGTTCTCGTGCCGAGGTACGGCGCCTCCGGCGCGGCCGCTTCGTGGGGCCTGTCGATGGTCCTCCAGAACGCCCTGCTGTATCTCTACGCCCGGACGAAGCTAGGCCTCTCGCCCTGGTCTCGCGACATGGTCCGGCCGGTGGCGACCTCAGCCCTGCTTTCCTGCGCCCCTCCCTTGGCCGTCGCCATCGTGGCGGGTGACGACGTGTGGTCCCTGGTCGCGGCGAGCGCCGTGTCGTGCGCCGGTCTCGCTGTCTCCGTGTGGACGACGCGGAGCTCCGCACTCACCGAAGCGCAGGCGTGACGGCCTCCTCGGCCGGCCGTGAGCCGTTCGCCCGAACCTCGGCGCACCGGACGGCCCGTCACGCACTCAGGAAGACGGTGTCGTGGCCCGTCGAGAATCGGGCTCGACCGAGCGAGACTCGGGGAGCGACGACTCCGAGAGTGACGCACCCACCAGCACCCCAAGGGGAACCATCACGAACGCGTAGACAATGACGTTGTCGGTGAAAGCCGTTCCTGCGACCCCCACGAGCGCCAAGAACGCCGCCCAGTGAACAGGGCGACCGGTGGCCCGGCCCAGCTTCCATGTCCTGACCATCAAGGTCACGAATCCGAGTACGAAGACAACGAGCCCCACGACCCCGAAGTCGTGAAGAACGCGCAGGTAGTCGTTGTGTGGATGGGACACCGTGAGGAAGTGGTTCAGAACCGCCCGGTCCGCAGATCCCGGTCCGCCGCCGAACCACCAGTGGTGTCGTGCGTCCTGCAGGGTGAAGGACCACAGGTCCGCGCGTCCGGACACATTGAACTGGGCGCCGCCGTAGCTGAACGCCTGGTCGCCGCCCTCGAACCTGTCTCTGAGAGGAGCGAAGCGCGTGAAGGCAAACCACGCTACGGCCACACCGGCGCCAAGAAGGACCAGTACGCGAAGCGCCCGCCCGCGGGACGCACTTCGTACGGCGAGACCTACCGCGAGTACGAGAATGCTCATGAGGGCGGCGGTCCGCGACAGGCTCAGAACCACGTCGAGCAGCAGGAGAACCGGCAACGCCTTGCTCTGCCCCCGCGCGACAGCCACGCCCAGCAGAACAAGCGCCGCCAGGGCGAAGGCACGGGCGTTGTAGACGCCCGATGCCCCCAAGCCGCTCACCAGCACGCTGGCCAGGTAGACGAGGCCCACGAACCAGCCAGCCTTCTGGAGGTGTCCGAGCAGACGATCGGTCGCACCGGCTGAGCACAGCCTCCCGGTGACGGCGATCCCGAGCACGAACCCCAGGTAGACCGTCACATTCTGGATGCCTTCGGATGAGGGATTCAGGGGGACGGTGGCGACGGCCCACACGGCGAACAACGTGAGTGCGAGTGGGACGGGGGGCCGGCCGGGATCCGCGAACCCGGCCTCGTCGTAGCCACCCAGTCCGCGGCTCAGCCACACGAAGACCATCACCACGACCGAGGCCATCGACAAGAGCCCGGCCAGGGACGTCGGGCCTGCGGAAACACCGTTGGCGACGTCGATGACGACCAACCAGCCCACGGCAAGGAACGCCAGGGGCGTTGGCCTCACACGCGAGATGGGGTCAGCGGGCACCGGACAAGGCTAGTCCGGTAGATGCGGTCCGTCAGACCTTCGCGCATGCCCGTACACACTGCGTAGGGCTGCCGGAAGCGCGTTCAGGCCTCGGCGCAACCGACGCCACCGCGCTCGGGCCAAGGCAGAGCGATCGTCGGGCAGGTCCGGCTCGGCCATCCGCAGCTCGCGCTCGGAGAGCCACGCGGCGTACCACAGATAGCGGGGCCAGGCCCGGGGCGGGAGGTGTCGCAGCTCCTCCACCCAGCTGACCGCGGTGGTGTCGGAGGGTTCGGTCCGTAGCCGCCAGGCCCGCAGATCGGCGGCGGACGTCGAGCCGAGCCCGATCGGCGACGCGCCGAGGGCGCGCAGGAAGGGGGCGGCGGTGTCCGCGGCCCCGAGGGTGCGGGCGAGAACGGCCAGGTCGCGGAGGTCGTCAGCGGTGAGGTCGCCGTCCAGCCGCTGCTCGAGGTCGTGGAGGTCGACCTGGCGCGAGGCCTCGTGCGGGTCCCGGAGCGAGTGCAGCGCGAGGACCAGCCCGTGTCCGACGCGGTCGGGAGCCGAAATGTCCTGCCCTGCCACGCGGACCGTCGTACGACGCGGCCACAGGGTCTCGAAGACGGCCTGTGGGTCGGCGAAGAAGCCCGGGAAGCGGTCGTGCAGGTCGAGCTCGCACGGCCACGACTCGTGCCGGTGGGTCAACGAGTGCTGCGGCAGGACGGTCGGCGAGAGGTAGGGGTTCTCGTCGACCCATCCCAGATCGTCGAGGACCGCGGCGAGCAGCCCGCGTCGCATCGGGTCCACCAGGACGTCGACGTCGACCGACGGGCGCACCGGGCGCAGGCCCTGCTCGGCGGCCACCGGTCCCTTGATGAAGAGCACGCGTACGTCGTGGTCGCGCGCAGCGCGGGCCACGAGGGCGTGCGCCAGGGGTACCGCCTCGGCCAGCGCGAGCTCGTGCGACGACGCGGACACGCGGCCAGCATAGGTGGGGTCGGGGTCACCACAGACCGTTCTGGACCCTCAGTCGTCGTCCACCTCGGCCAGGCCGTGGTCGGCGAGCGTCCGCAGCGTGGCCCGGGTGGCCGCAAGCGGGTCGATGCCCTCGGGCTCTCCGAACTCCGCGACCAGTCCGGCGGCCAGGTCGGCCACGGGCGTCCAGTCCTCCGGGAGCGTAGACCAGGCCCACGTCGCCAGCTCCGACAGGGCGATCACCTCACCGTTGCCGGCGTACACCGCGGCCCGGCCGTCCTCGACGTACGCGTCCACGATCGGGAGCCGTCGTGCGCGGCTCATGGCCGGCCCGCCAGCAGCGCGTCGATGGCCGGTCGCAGATCGTCCGCCTCGGCGTAGGTCACCCGGGCGATGCCACCGACGTCGTGGGCCAGTGCCGCCAGTCGGTGCAGGGGACGGTCGAGCATCCGGGAGTACGACGACTGCCCGACCAGCTCGGTGATCCCGTCCACCGTCGCCAACCGCTCCACCTCGACTCCCCCGCCCGAGGTCTGGCGCCTCAGCTGGACGACGGCACGCACGCGAAACGGACCAGGGCCGGCGACGCGCAGCCCGAGCCGGCTCGCCGGGACCTGCTCCTTGATCGGGCTGCCGGCCGACAGCACCGACAGTGGCTTGGGGTAGGGCACCACGGTGAGGTCGTCGCGGACGCCTGCGGTCTCGTCGGAGAGGTAGCCGAGCTCGCGGCCCAGGATCCGCGCCACGGTGGTCTTGCCCGCACCGGAGGGACCGAACAGGAGCACGGTGTCGCCGGTGGTGGGCTCGGCCAGGGCGCAGGCATGGAACATCAGCATCGTCCCAGCGCGGGCCGTGATCGCGGTCTTGGTGACGACCGGGCTGAGCTGGTCCATCACCGTGGCGAGGTCCGTACCGGTGAGGTCGTAGCCCGGCGGGTCGGAGCCGTCGCCCTCGTCGTACCGGACCCGGATCTCCTGCGCGTCGCCGTTCGCCGCCGCATCGTCGCGGCAGGAGTCCCACGCCGTCTCGACGGCCCGGGCGAGCTCGGGGGCCCCGGCGCCCTCGCAGCGAATAAGTAAAGGAACTTCCAGAGCCTTCAGACGGACCCCGGTGGGATCGCCTACGCTGGGAGTTCGCACTCCCGGGAGTGTAGGACCCGCGACCCTCGCGGGGAGGAGAGTCGTGCGATGGAGCTGAAGGACTACCTCCGGATCCTGCGCGCCCACTGGGTGGGTGTCCTGGTCCTGGCCGTGGTCGGCGTCGGCGCCGCCGCGGCATACAGCGTGTCGCAACCCAAGGTGTACGAGGCGACCTCGACGGGCTACGTCAGCTCCGGCGACAGCGCCGACCCGGCCACAGCCTCGATCGCCGACACGCTGGCCAAGTCGAGAGTGAAGTCGTACGTCGACATCGCCACCAGCACCCGCGCGGCGCAAGACGTCATCGACTCCCTCGGCCTCGACGAGTCCCCCGCTGCGCTGGTCGGTCAGATCTCGGTCGAGCAGCCCACCGACACGGTCGTCATCAAGATCAGTGCGCGCGCCGCCACACCTGTGGAAGCCCAGCAGCTCGCCGACGCGTGGGTGAAGGCGCTGGCCAAGGAGGTCGCCAAGGTCGACGGCGCGCCGCAGCCCGGGCAGCCGGGGCTCCGCGTCGTGCCCTACACGTCGGCAGTGCTGCCGAGCACTCCCGTTCTCCCGCGCACCAACCTGAACCTCGCGCTCGGACTCGTGCTCGGGCTGCTGCTGGGCTTCGGCTACGCACTCCTCCGCCACCAGTTCGACCGTCGGATCCGCTCCGCGGAGGAGGTCGAGCGGACCTTCGGCACTCCGGTGATCGGTCTGATCCCGCAGTCGGCCGCGATGAGCCGCGACAAGGGCCTGGCCCTCCAGCTCGCGGTCACCGGCCCGACCGCCTCCGGCTCCGCGGGCGTGGCCGAGGCGTTCCGCAAGCTGCGCACCAACCTGGCCTACATGGACGTCGACAGCCCGCCGCGGATCATCGTCGTCACGAGCCCCAAGCAGTCCGACGGCAAGTCGACCGTCGCGGCCAACCTCGCGGCCGCCATCGCGGTGGGTGGTCAGGCCGTGACCCTGATCGACGGCGACCTGCGTCGGCCCACCGTCGCCCGCGCGCTCGGCCTGGTCGACGACGTCGGGCTGACCGACGTCCTCGTCGGACGGATCAACGTGGCAGAGGTCCTGCAGTCACATCCCGACGTCCCGGGCCTGCAGGTGCTGGCCTCGGGTCCCATCCCCCCGAACCCCAGCGAGCTGTTGGGGTCGCAGGCGATGCACACACTGATGTCCGACCTGGCGCGCGAGTCCATCGTGATCGTGGACGCGCCGCCCCTGCTCCCGGTGACCGATGCCGCGGTGCTGACACGCTCCGCCGACGGCGCCCTCGTCGTGATCACCCATGGCGGCACGCTCGACTCCGAGCTCGCCACCTCGCTGAACCACATCTCGACCGTGCACGGCCGCACGCTCGGTGTCATCTTCAACCGGATGCGTCGCAGCGCAGCCGGTGGCTACCACTACGGCGAGTACACGAAGTACGAGTACGCCTCCGAGACCAAGCCCGCGACGACCGGCAAGCGCGCCGCGAAGCAGCCGGTCCCCAAGTCCTGACCGGGTCAGGCCGACCCGCGGACGCCGATCAGCTCGCGCGCCTCGGCCGGTGACATCGGCGTGCGCTGGACGGCGGCACCGATCGTCACGGCCCGCTCGACGAGCTGGGCGTTGGACTCCACCGGGACGCCACGGCTGATCGTCAGCACGTCTTCCATGCCGACGCGCAGGTGACCGCCTTTGGAGAGACTGGCCAGCATCACCGCGAGGGTGGACCGGCCGATGCCGGTGGCGCTCCAGCTGGTGGTGGCCGCCGGCAGGTCCCGTACGGCGGCGACGAGCGCGTCCGTCGTACCGTTCATGCCGCCGGGGACGCCCATCACCAGGTCGACGTGCACCTTGCCACCCGCGGGCAGGCCGTATCGGTCGAGCAGTCGGGTCAGGGCGTGCACCTGGCCGAGGTCGAAGAGCTCGAACTCCGGGGCGACACCACGCTCCTGGGCGAGCTGGTAGAGCTCGCACACGAACGGCCACGGGTTGGAGAAGACGTCGTCGCCGAAGTTCGTCGTCCCCATCGTCAGGCTGCAGGAGTCCGGCTCGGCGTCGAGCACCTTGAGCCGCTGGTCGAGCGGGTCGTGGACGCTGCCGCCGGTGGACAGCTGGACCACGAGGCCGCTGGAGTCGCGGACCGCCGCGACCCACTCCTTCAACAGCCCGGGGTCGAGGGTCGGTCGATGCTCCGCGTCGCGGACGTGCAGGTGGATCATCGCCGCGCCGGCGGCCTCGCAGGCGCGGGCAGTCGCCGCGATCTCGTCGGGCGTCGTGGGGAGCTGCGGGCAGTCCTCCTTGGCCGTCTCGGCCCCCGTCGGTGCCACGGTGATCAGCAGCGGGTCGCTCATGGGGTCATCGTGTCAGAGCGGTCTCGACTTCGCTCGACCGGCGATGATGCGTGCATGCGCGCCGTCGTCCAACGTGTTGCCTCCGCCTCGGTCTCGGTCGACGACGAGGTCGTCGGCACGCTCGGGTCGCCGGGCCTGCTGGTCTACCTGGGCGTCACCCACGCCGACACCGCGGCGCAGGTCGACTGGATGGCACGGAAGGTGTGGGGTCTGCGGATCCTCCCCGACGAGCAGTCTGCCTCCGACGTGTCGGCACCGGTGCTCGTCGTCTCGCAGTTCACGCTGTACGGCGACGCCCGCAAGGGCCGGCGACCCACCTGGGAGGCGGCCGCGCCGGCGCCCGTCTCCGAGCCGCTGTACGACGAGTTCTGCTCCGCGCTGGCGGGCCTCGGCGCTCACGTGGAGCGCGGCGTCTTCGGCGCCCACATGCGGGTCGAGTCGGTGAACGACGGCCCGTTCACCGTCCTCCTCGAGCGCTGACCCGGCAGAAGTCCACGCCGTACGGCGCCGACCCGGCAGGTCCTCGGCGGATCGGACACCCCTGGCTGGGTTGGTGGCGCCCAGAACTCGAACGCCGAGGGGCTCCTGGCGCTGGCAGCGCGCTACCTTGGGCGTGCCGGGTTCAACGACCACTTCGAGGATGACCACCATGGCGCGCATGGCTCCACACAAGGTCGTGCTCCACGGGCACGAGCTCTCCTACCTCGACAGCGGCTCCGGCCCGGTCGTGCTCTTCATTCACGGGATCCTCGGGTCACAACGGCAGTGGGCACACCTCGTCGACAGGATGGACGATGACCACCGGGTGCTCGTGCCCGACCTCTTCGGCCACGGTGAGTCGGCCAAGCCGATGGGGGACTACTCGCTCAGCGCGCACGCCGCGGCCATGCGCGACCTCCTCGATCACCTCGGCATCGAGCGGGTCACGCTCGTCGGGCACTCGCTCGGGGGTGGCATCGCGATGCAGTTCTTCTACCTCTTCCCCGAGCGGGTCGATCGCCTGGTACTGGTCTCCAGTGGCGGCCTGGGACGTGAGGTGAACCTGATCCTGCGCTCCGCGACCCTGCCCGGCGCCGAGCAGGTACTCAGTGTCGTCGCGTCCGAACCCGTCCTCTCACGTATCGAGGCACTGGGTCGGGGCGCGT